>ENA-OFDP01001180-OFDP01001180.1-metagenomes-genome-assembly--contig:-NODE-1180-length-10349-cov-2.746551_pt1 | contig 10349 bp, 7 predicted proteins | sample MGYA00153389_OFDP01 | MGnify analysis MGYA00153389 | reverse complement strand
CGCAACCCGCAAGGCATTGCCTGGGATCGCGACGGCCAACTGTGGGCTACCGAGTTCGGCCAGAACACGTGGGACGAGTTCAACATCATCTATCCCGGCGCCAACTACGGCTGGCCGGTTGTTGAGGGCATTGGTTCAGATCCGGCGTTCGTCAATCCCGTCTACCAGTGGCCGACGGATGCCGCGAGCCCCAGCGGCCTTGCATTCACCCGCGACACTTTCTTCATGGCTGCGCTTCGCGGGCAGCGAGTCTGGGGCATCTACCCGGATGCCGCTGGCACCACGGCACTCGAGTTCTACACCGGGCAGTTCGGCCGTATCCGGGACGTCGTTGCCGGGCCAAACGGAAGCCTGTGGATGTTGACCAACAACACGGGCGGCCGCGGAAGTCCAGCCGAAGGTGATGATCGAATTCTTCAGGTGCGACTTGTCCCCAGATCGGCGGGCTGAACGGCCCAGTGTCATGCCAGCCGGTTAGCCTCGATCCGTGGCTGAGTTAGATCGAGTGCGAACCTGGGCGAAGGCGCTCATCGCCCTGCACCTAGACGCTTCCTGGAACTTCGAATTCGACCACGCCAAGACCCGAGCCGGGCTGTGCAACTACAGCGCAAAGCGCATATCAGTTTCACGCCACCTTGCCGCGAAGTACGCCGACGATGAAATCCACCAAGTTCTTCTCCACGAGGTGGCGCACGCGATCGCCGGGGTCGGTGCGGGTCATGGCGCGCGATGGAAAGTCGTGGCAACGGAGTTGGGGTACGAGGGCAAGCGACTGCACGACGGTGCGATTGCTGTGGAGTTGGCGCCATGGATCGGATCGTGTCGCGGTGGTCACACCCACTATCGTTATCGCGCCCCGACTCGTCAGCTCGCCTGTGGCAAGTGCGCCAAGAAGTTCGATCCGGCTCACGTGATCGTGTGGACTAGGCGCTGAAGTGCGCGTTGAGCGCGGCGGCCACGTTCTTCCAGTGGCCGAGCATTATGCGGCGCTCCTCGCGATCGCCGAGCTTCTCGTGGTGAATGCCGATTGTCGTCCCGGTTGCCGCCTCCTTCACGGTCAGTTGGAGGGTGGTGTCGTGCGGCCAATCTTCCGGCTGCCAGCTGATACGCAACCGCATCTGATCGGTAACACTGCGAACGACACCGTTGACCCCGTCCGCAGTTCGGAACTGCGCCCCCTTCTCGGTCGGAAGGGCGGCAATGTCGCCGAGCCACATGGGGAGTCCTTCGCCCATGAGGTAGGCCCATACCGCTGCTAGCGGAGCGGGCACGGTGATGCGCACCCCGAGCTCCCACCCAGCGTCCCGCGTCTTGCCGGGTGTTTCCGCGCTGCGCTTGTTTGCCCCGCGGCCCGCGGCACCGTCGCGTCGATCAGTCATGCGGTCTATCAGTCATGCCACTGACTATGCCGCACGCAGGGCTACTCGGTGACCTTAACTTCTTTCCAGAACGCGACGTAGTTCGAGAAGTCCTTGCCAACACGGTCGAACGATGCCGGGTACGGCGTCGGATAGCTCCAGGCGCGGTCCTGCAGAAGTTCACTGCCGCTCTTGACCGAGAAATACTGGCACTCGCCCTTCCACGGGCAGGTGTACGGCGTCGGGCTCTTCTCAAGCAGTTCCTGGTTCACGCTCGACGGCGGAAAATACCAATTCCCTTCGATCTTGATCAGTTCGTCGTTGGGTGCTTCCGCGATAATCGTGTCGCCGATAACTGCCTTCATAGGATCCTCCGTCTTGGTTGGTCTGACTTTGTACTGATTGGTCTGACTCTGTGTAGCAACACCAGCCCAAGAGACGGCATTCCCTCGCGATGGGCCGCAGACTGTGAACGTGCGAGTGCTCCTGAAACTGACCCTGAATTGCCCACCGGATGCCGCGTGGCGAGCGATACGCAGCCCACACGTTTTCCGTGCCGTGTCGTGGCCGTTCACGACCTTTGAGTCACTTGAAGCGAACGGGTTCCCCGCCTCTTGGACCCAAGGCGAGCATCCCGTCGCTGGCAAAGCGTTCGGCCTGATCCCGGTGGGGACGCAGATTATCGATCTGAGCTTTGACGAGTCCCGACCGGGAGTACGCGCCGTTATTGACTCCGGGCGGGGGGTTTCCGGAGGGCTCTCGGTCGTCACGGGCTGGCACCATACAATGGCGGTTTCTGCGCTCGATGATGGCAGGACGCTTTTCCGCGACCGTCTCAAGTTCGAGGCGGGGGCATCCACCTTTCTTCTCTGGCCTGCGTTTTGGGCATTCTGGCAATGGCGCGCTTGGCGCATTACGAGGCTCGCCCGCGACTGGCGCTAGGGGTTTCGCTCGCTTCGTCTGCTAGTGTTGGGCTTCTAGCGAGGCCATGACGGCCTCCCTGCGTCGTAGAACGCTTCCTCTTCTCCCCGAGTTTTGGCCCACAAGCCAAGCGGGTCGTAGACACTTCCACGGCGACTCTGTGTCGACAAACTCGTCGACATCGCCCATCTCGAACCAAAGGACACTTGTGTCAGTTTCACCGTTCGGCGCGCTCGGCGTGCCAGATAACATTGTTGCTGCTCTCACCGCGAGCGGCATCACCGATCCGTTTCCGATCCAGCTCGACACCCTGCCAGACACGCTCGCAGGACGCGACGTGCTCGGGCGTGGCAAGACCGGCTCTGGCAAGACGCTCGCCTTCGCCATTCCTATGGTCGCGCGTCTCGCTGGCTCTCTCGCAGGCGGTAAGCGTCGAGCAGGACGCCCGCTCGGCCTCATTCTTGCGCCGACTCGCGAACTCGCGACCCAGATAACGGTGGCCATGGAGCCACTCGCGACCGCTGCCGGGCTTACCGTGACCACGATCTACGGCGGCGTTTCACAGCAACGCCAAGTTGCAGCGCTCAAGGCTGGCGTCGACATTGTCGTCGCGTGTCCCGGTCGCCTCGAAGACCTGATGAAGCAGGGTTTCGCTTATCTCGACGCCATCGAGATCACCGTGCTCGATGAGGCCGACCACATGGCCGACCTCGGATTCCTGCCGGTCGTAACCCGCATCATGGACAAGACCCCGCAAGACGGTCAGCGAATGCTGTTCAGCGCGACGCTCGATAATGGGGTCGACAAGCTAGTGCGCCGTTACCTCCACAACGAGGTGCTGCACTCCGTCGACGAGGTCACCAGCCACGTTGAGGCGATGACGCATCACGTTTTCGAGGTGCGATCGGTCGATGACAAGACGGAACTCGTCCGCACGCTCGCTTCTGGCACTGGCCGTCGCATCCTGTTTATGCGCACCAAGCACCACGCCAAGAAGCTCGCGAAGCAACTGACGGATGCGGGCATCCCGAGTGTTGATCTCCACGGCAATCTCTCGCAAGTCGCCCGCGACCGCAACCTCGCGGCCTTCTCGGCCGGGGATGTTCGGGTGCTTGTAGCCACAGACGTCGCCGCGCGCGGGGTGCACGTCGACGACATCGAGCTCGTCATCCACGTCGACCCGCCGGCCGAGCACAAGGCGTACCTGCACCGTTCTGGACGCACCGCGCGCGCCGGCTCGGCTGGTGACGTCGTTACCGTCGTGCTTCCTGTTCAACGCAAAGACACCGCGGCCCTACTGCGCAAGGCGGCCATCTCGGTCGCGCCGCAAACCGTCACAGCGACTTCCCCGGCGGTGACTGCCCTCGTCGGCCAAGTCGCCGAGTACGTCAAACCGGTACCTCGCGCCGCGATGCAAGAGCAGGGTGGTGGTCGCCCCCAAGGCGCGAACGCTCAAAGAAAGCAAGCCACCCGATCGGGTGGGGCAGGCGGTGGCGGCAACCAGCGTCGCGACCGCTCGGGTCGCCCGGCGCAAGGCGGCTCAGGTCGCCCGGCCGCGGCATCCGGAACCGGACGCACCGAGGGTGCTGGAAAAGGCGAACGCCGCACCGAAACCCGAATCCAACAGCCGGCCCGCTCAGAGCAGACCCCCTCGCGTCCACGCGGCGGCAACGGACGGGCACAATCCACCGCAGGACCCATCCGGGTCGGCCAAGTCGTGCGCCAGAACACTCGCGGCCGCTGACCCTTGCATTCGGAAACTCAGGAGTTAAAAAGCTCGAGTCGAAGGCTCCCGTGATCGTGCGGTGGGGTTCAGCTGCTAACTCCTGAGTTTCCGACGGTCGGGGCGCCGTGGCATCCATTCGACCCGTCGATCGAGCCGTGTTAAGGCAACACGCCGACGGAGGCGAGGGCGGCGCGCAACAGCGAGCCGCGTCCGCCCTCCATGTCGGCGGTGACCGCCTCTGACGCGGCCTCGGCCGGTCGCAGCCAAGTGATCTCAAGCGCATCCTGTCGCGGCTCGCACGTGCCGGTCACCGGAACGACGTAGGCCAGCGAGACGGCGTGCTGGCGCGCATCCATGTATTGGCTCGACCCCGGCCATGGGAAGAACTCGGCGACAGAGAACGGCACTGGGCTCGCCGGCAACAGCGGGAACGCCATCGGGCCGAGGTCCTTCTCGAGGTGGCGGAACAGCGCATCGCGCAGGGTTTCGCCGTACATCACCCGCCCGGACACCAGCGTGCGGGTGATCTCGCCGTGATTGGCTCGGAGCAGCATCCCGACCTCGATGACTTTGCCGAGGCCATCCACACGCACGGGAACAGCCTCCACGTAGAGCAGCGGCAGTCGCCGGCGGGTTTCTGCGAGTTCTTCGTCTGACAGCCAGCCGGGGTTCGCGTCAGGTGTCCCTACGGAGCTCATGCTCCATTGTGACCCAAAGTACTCTTGGAAGAATGCAACTCGATAGCTCAGCAGTTCTCTGGTCGGCACCGGAGCGCGAGCGCGCCGACCGGCCGCTCATCGTGCTCCTGCACGGCTACGGCTCTCACGAGGGCGATCTGTTCAGCCTCTCGCCGGCTCTCCCCCTTGGCCCGGTCATCGCCGCCGTGCGCGGGCCGGTCGCCGAGAGCGACGGCTTTGCGTGGTGGAGTCGCGGGGAGGGGAGCCCGGCTGGCAACCCGCAATCTGAGGTGGTGGATGCCGCCGTTCGCGCCGTCAGCCAATGGATCGACTCCCTCGCCTTCACCTCGATCTCGCTCCTCGGGTTCTCGCAAGGTGGCGCGATGGCCCTGCAATTGTTGCGCCACTCACCGACCCGGTTCGCCGCAACCGTCTGCCTCGCCGGGTTCCTCGCTACGGCGGGGCACGACGGCGACGCCGAGCTCTCGCGATTGAAGCCGCCCGTTTTTTGGGGCCGCGGCGCGGACGATCCGGTGATTCCTGATGCCGCGATCCAGCGAACTCTTGACTGGATGCCCGATCACACGACTGCGACGATCCAGGTGTACAAAGACCTCGGTCACTCCATTTCGCGCGAGGAGCTGAGCGACTTCTCCGCGTTTCTCGCCGCTCACAGCTAGGTGTCGGCAAGATAGCCCAATGAGTTCGGTGCTCGAACGCTTCTCCCCCGCGACCCGCGAGTGGTTCGCCGGGGCGTTCGTCGAGCCGACCCCGGCCCAGCTCGGGGCGTGGGAGGCCATCGCTTCTGGCGCGCACGCGCTTGTCGTTGCGCCGACCGGGTCTGGCAAGACATTGGCGGCGTTCCTGTCGGCGATTGATCGGTTGGTCGTTCGCGGCGAATCGGTTGTTTCGGGCGCAGCCAGAACGACTGTGCTGTACATTTCGCCTCTCAAGGCGCTCGGTGTTGACGTTGAACGCAACCTTCGTGCTCCGCTTGTCGGCGTGACCCAGACGGCGAAACGCCTCGGGTTGCCCGCGCCGAGCGTGACCGTCGGGGTGCGATCGGGTGACACAACGACCCAAGACCGGCGGATGCTCGCGCGCACGCCCCCAGACATCCTGATCACGACCCCCGAGTCGTTGTATCTCATGCTCACCTCAGCGGCCAGGGAGACGCTCGTCAATGTCGACACCGTGATCATTGACGAGGTGCACGCCGTTGCCGCGACCAAACGCGGCGCGCACTTGGCCGTGTCGCTTGAGCGCCTTGACGCGTTGCTCGCACGACCGGCCCAGCGGATCGGACTGTCGGCGACGGTGCGACCCCTCGAGGAAGTAGCGCGCTTCCTCGGCGGCCGAGCGCCGGTGACAATCGTGCACCCGCCTGCCGTCAAGACATTCGAGTTGAGCGTGGTGGTGCCTGTCGACGACATGAGCGCACCAGGCCTCACGGCGCAGGCGTCGGCGCAGGCATCCGCGGCCGGTGAGGCGCAGTCGACCGCCGCCTCGATCTGGCCGCATGTCGAGGAGTCCATCGTCGACCGTATTCTCGAGCACCGTTCGACGATCGTGTTCGCCAACTCGCGCCGTCTCGCCGAGCGCCTCACCGCACGTCTCAACGAGATCTATACCGAGAGAACACCCGACGAACCGGTGGGACTGTTAGCGCGGGCTCACCACGGGAGCGTCAGCAAGGAGCAACGTGCAACTATCGAAGACGACCTCAAGACCGGGGTGCTTCGCTGTGTGGTCGCGACATCCTCGCTTGAACTTGGCATCGACATGGGCGCCGTTGATCTGGTGATTCAGGTCGAGTCGCCGCCCTCTGTGGCATCCGGACTTCAGCGTATTGGGCGGGCCGGGCACCAAGTGGGTGAGATCTCGAAGGGCATACTGTTTCCGAAACACCGCACCGACCTCCTGCACGTGACGGTCGCCGTCGAACGGATGCTGCTCGGCCAGATCGAGTCCATTGCCGTGCCAACGAATCCGCTCGATGTCTTAGCTCAGCAAACGGTCGCCGCCGTCGCGCTCGACACCCTCGACGTTGAGGAGTGGTTCGACTCTGTTCGGCGAAGCGCGCCGTTCTCAACACTGCCGCGCAGCGCCTTCGACGCAACACTCGATCTGCTGAGCGGGCTGTATCCGAGCGATAAGTTCGCCGAGCTGCGGCCGCGCATCGTCTGGGATCGCGTCGCGGGCACGATTGCCGGTCGGCCGGGTGCACAACGCCTCGCCGTCACTTCCGGCGGCACCATTCCCGATCGCGGTTTGTTTGGCGTCTTCATGGTCGGCGGCGAGGTCGCGACCGGCTCAACCCGCGCCGGCGGGCGCCGGGTCGGCGAGCTGGACGAGGAGATGGTCTACGAGTCGCGCGTCGGCGATATCTTTGCGCTCGGCACGACGAGTTGGCGCATTGAGCAGATCACGCACGATCAGGTGCTCGTGAGTCCGGCATTCGGCCAGCCGGGCAAGGTGCCGTTCTGGAGGGGTGACGGGCTGGGGCGCCCAGCAGAGCTCGGCGCCGCAATCGGCGAGTTCACTCACCAGCTCTCCACGGGGTCGCCCAGCAACATTGCCGCTCGCCTGAACACCATCGGACTCGACCCGCGTGCCGCGAGTAACCTCGTCACGCTCATTGCCGAGCAGCGGGATGCGACCGGCCAGGTGCCGACCGACACCACGCTCGTTGTCGAGCGATTCCGCGACGAGCTCGGTGACTGGCGTGTTGTGTTGCACTCGCCGTACGGAATGGCCGTGCACGCGCCATGGGCACTGGCGGTGACAGCGCGAATTCGCGATCGTCTTGGGGTGGATGGCGCGGCGATGGCCGGCGATGACGGCATCGTCGTGCGCATTCCAGACACTGACGCCGAACCGCCCGGCGCTGACCTGTTCGTGTTTGAGCACGACGAGCTTTCCGAGATCGTCACGAAAGAGGTCGGCGGCTCGGCCCTATTCGCCGCGCGATTCCGCGAGTGTGCGGCGCGGGCACTGCTGTTGCCGCGCCGCGACCCCGGTCGACGTTCCCCGTTGTGGCAGCAGCGGCAACGGGCATCCCAATTGCTGGAGGTTGCTCGCAAGTACCCGAGTTTTCCCATCGTGCTTGAGACCGTTCGCGAAGTTCTGCAGGACGTCTACGACCTGCCAGCGTTGATGGCGCTGTCGAACCGAATCGCGGCACGCTCGGTGCGAATGATCGAGGTCGAAACGCCGGTGCCGTCGCCGTTTGCCCGCAGCCTGCTGTTCGGCTACGTCGCCGCCTTCATGTACGAGGGGGATTCGCCGCTTGCCGAGCGGCGGGCGGCTGCGCTGAGTCTTGACCCGGCGCTACTCGCAGAGCTGCTCGGACGCGCGGAACTGCGCGAGTTGCTTGATCCCAACGTGATCGAACAGACCGAACTTGAGTTGCAACGGTTGACTCCCGAGCGCCGCGCACGCGACGCCGAGGGCCTCGTTGACCTGCTGCGGATGCTCGGACCGCTCGCTCTTGACGAAATTGTGGCTCGCGCGCAGCCTGCATCCCCTGAATGGTCACTCCATGTCGCCACGAGTGACGGCGCGAGCTTGGCGGTGCGGGTGGCGGAGGTATTGGGGCAGCTCGCGCGGGCGAACCGGGTGCTAGCGGTAACGATCGCCGGTAACCCACAGTGGGCTGTCATTGAGGATGCGGCGAGACTGCGTGACGCGCTCGGCGTGCCGCTGCCGATCGGCGTGCCCGCCGCATTCATCGAACCTGTCGACGACCCGGTCGGCGACCTCGTCAGTCGCTATGCCCGCACCCACGGCCCATTTGTCGTACCGGATGCTGCGGCGCGTTTCGGTCTCGGAACTGCGGTCGTCACAGACACTTTGCGCAGACTGGCGGCAGATCGCCGCGTCGTCGACGGCGAGTTCCGTCCCGGCGCCACCGGAACGGAGTGGTGCTCGGTCGAGGTGCTGCGGCGCTTACGCAGCCGCTCACTCGCGGCACTGCGTCAAGACGTCGAGCCCGTCGAGCAGGCCGCACTCGGTCGCTTCCTCACCGACTGGCAGCACGCGTCCGGAAACTTGCGCGGCATCGACGGGCTCGCCCAAGTGATCGATCAACTCGCGGGGGTCGCGATTCCAGCATCGGCCTGGGAGTCCCTCGTGCTCCCGGCGCGCCTCGCCAACTACTCGCAGGCCTGGCTCGACGAGCTAACCGTGTCGGGCGAGGTGGTCTGGTCTGGGCATGGCGCACTCGCCGGTGGCGACGGCTGGGTCAGTTTGCATCACGCGCAGACGGCACCGTTGACCTTGCCAGAACCGACCGGTGACGAAACCACCGAACTGCAGCGTGAGATTCTCACGGTCATGGCGGGCGGTGGAGCCTACTTCTTTCGCCAGTTGGGCGCCGCCGTCGCCAGCATTGACGATAAAGCGCTGCTCAATTCGTTGTGGGGCCTGGTCTGGGCTGGGCTCATCACGAACGACTCATTCTCGCCGCTGCGAGCCTATCTGGGCGGGCCGGTCAAGACGAGAGTGCTGCGTGCTCGCTCGTACCGTGCACGCTCACTCGCGGTCCCTCAGGCCGGACCGCCTTCGGGGGGCGGGCGCTGGTCACTGCTCCCGCTCGCCGGAACGGATGCCACAGTGCGCGCGAAGGCGACGGCCGAACTGTTGCTCGAGCGGCACGGGATTGTTACTCGAGGCGCGGTGGTGAGCGAGGGCATCCGGGGCGGTTTTGCGCTCGCGTATCGAGTCTTGAGCGGCTTCGAGGAGTCCGGTCGTGCTCGCCGCGGGTATTTCGTGGATGGACTCGGCGCGGCCCAGTTCGCGACCGGTGCGACGGTGGACCGCTTGCGCGGGTTCGTCGTTGACAGCGAGGTTGCGCCAATGCTCAAGGCGGTGACGCTGGCTGCGACCGATCCGGCGAATCCCTACGGTGCGGCGCTTGCATGGCCGATGTCGAACGCCGCGGAGACCTCAAGGAGCTCGGCCGAGGAGGGTGTTAAGCGCCACCGCCCTGGACGCAAGGCCGGTGCAATCGTTGTGATGGTGGATGGCGCGCTCGCACTGTATGTCGAACGCGGTGGCAAGACGGTGCTCAGCTTCACGAACGACACCGACGTGCTCGCGGCGGCGAGTCGCTCGCTGACCTCGACCGTGCGGGATCGAATCGGCGCACTACGGATCGAACGGATCAACGGCGACTTCGCGGTCGGGACGGTCATCGGCTCGGCGCTAGTCGAGGCGGGATTCGTAGCGACGCCGCAGGGGCTTCGACTGCGCAGTGCCTAGACAATGGTGAACATCCACCCATGAACGGTCGTACCGTTCACACCGACATTCGGAGCGCGCGTGCCTGAAGGCGACACCGTCTATCGCTCTGCGAAGCAACTCAACGCCGGGCTGGCCGACACGGTTCTGAGGCGATGCGACATCCGCGTACCGGCTTTTGCCACTGTAGACCTGACCGGGGAGCGAGTGGATGAGGTTGTGAGCCGCGGCAAGCACTTACTCATGCGCGTCGGGGCATATACCTTGCACAGTCATCTCAAGATGGAAGGGGCGTGGCACTTGTACCGCCGCGGGTCGAGCTGGTTCAAGCCTGCATTTCTCGCGCGCGCCATTCTTGCGCGTGCACGCATATCCTCGATCGCGCGCAGGATCGCCTCGCTCGTCGCCGAGACGCACCGCATCCTG
>ENA-OFDP01001179-OFDP01001179.1-metagenomes-genome-assembly--contig:-NODE-1179-length-10366-cov-5.946562_pt1 | contig 10366 bp, 3 predicted proteins | sample MGYA00153389_OFDP01 | MGnify analysis MGYA00153389 | reverse complement strand
CCAGCCGCACCAACGCGTATCTTTACGCGACTAGTACATGTCCTTGGAACCATAACTGTGCCGCTTTGGCACGGTTATGTTTCATTTTTGGGGTGGCACGGTTATGCTTCAATCGGCAGCCACCCGAATCAACTTAAAAACGCTGTGCAGGCCCAAAAAGCTGATTAAAAACTCTGCTTTGGACAGGCAATTCGGCACTTTTGGAGATTGGTGCGGCACGGATATGGTTCCGGCGGCACGTATATGTTTGCAAGAGCGGCGTGTAGTATGGACTTTGCCGCTGATGCGTATTCCGATATAACTCACCGTTCAATCCGGAAATCAATGACCATTTATCTTCGAACTTCTGATGACGCTAAATATGAAGTTTGGCGACATTAGAAATGTGCGAACGACCGCTCTGGGCTATGAGCTGTCTTTGGTCAATGACCGGTATCTGGCAGCCAATTTGGCTTCAGATACCGGTTCAATGGAGTTCAAATTTCCGTCTGCTCCGATAGTTCCAAAGCATCTTCTACCTCAATGCCAAGATACCGAACAGTGCTTTCCAGTTTGGAGTGTCCCAAAAGCAATTGCACAGCCCGAATGTTCTTGGTACGGCGATAGATCAAAGATGCTTTGGTACGGCGAATCGTGTGGGTGCCATAGGCCGTTGGATCCAGACCGATTTCTTCAATCCAGGAATTCAGTATCCGCGCGTACTGCCTGGTGCCTAAGTGAGGCGATTCATGAACGCGGCTTGGGAACAGAAAGTCGTCGTTTACCAACTTTGCTTCCTTAATCCATGCTGTGACGGCATCCTTAGTTGGCGGTGTAATTTCAAACTGAACAGGTCGGGCGGTTTTTTGCTGCATGACGATCGCCCGTGGGGAAACGCGATCACCGTGGCAAATGTCTCTTACTCGCAAGCGTACCAAATCGCACGCTCTGAGTTTGCTGTCCAACCCCAGGTCAAAAAGTGCAAGCTCCCTTGTGCGGTGGCCAAGTTGCAGCCGTATTCGGATGGCCCAGATGTCCTTTAGCTTGAGTGGGGCCTTCTGGCCAACTATCTTTCCTTTGTTCCATGGGGCTTTGGGAGGGGTGACAAATACAGTTTCCATCGTGATCTCCTTTAGTTGACGGGGAATCTACTGTGGACCTTCGAGAAATATTTTCAAGCCTGTGTAGCGTGTGTGCACATCGCCTTTTGATTTTTTCGTAAGAAGGCTAACTGGGAAATCAGACTTCCTACCTATTTCACAATCAACCCCAAAACATGAAAAATTGATGAATCGCCAAATTGGGAATGGAAACGCGCATGGGCCTGAACTTCCGGGTCTCGCGTCCCCGGCGCTGTACGCAGTGGGTTTCTAATAGCAACTGTAGCGCTGCAAATGCTCGGTATCTTGTGGGGTACGCGCTTGCGCGCCATGCACGGACTGCTAGGCTCATCAGCTTGACATTCGCCGCAACGGGCTTTTGGCCTATGGGCGCTCAGCTTCTTGCCGCTAAACTGATTCGCTCGCGCATAAGAGAAACTGATGCGGCGTTCTCGCCAAGCGAGTCGCCGCACCATCCGAAGTTTGCTCACATAGGGACGCAAGTCTCCCTCAGGGTCAAATATGTTGAAGAGACCCGATTATGCAATCTAGGTGGGCCTTTTCTTTTTGTGTTGATTTCCGTTTATCCTTCGGGGAAGACTGAAAGTGAGAGTGAAATTATTTGAAGCCGTATAAAGACCAGACTGGAACCAGTCGCACTGTTAAATCAGAACGTTCAAAGTACGTCTTTTTTAGCCCGTTGTACTAGCTATGGAGGGCTATGCCGTTTAGGTGGGCGGTGGTGATCTATAGGCTTTCGGTACGTTGATTGCTGCGCAAAACTATCAAGTGCAAACCTTAAGTCGAGATCTGACTACGCGCTAACGGCAGCCACAGCGTAAAGCAGGTCCCTCCGCCAGGCGCTGCCCCCCATCGGACCTTTGCGCCAATCATTTGGGCGCGCCGTTTCTGGTTGATAAGCCCTTTGCCTGTGGCTGCTGTAATGGCTTTTTCTAGATCAAAGCCCTGGCCGTTGTCGGTGATGCTGACCTGCACGCCATCGCCAACTACAGCAGTGGCAACTTGGATTTGTGTTGCGCGGGTATGCCGCAGAACATTGGCTATGCTTTCTTGAACAATACGCAAAATGTGTAGCGCACTGGATGGTTCCAGCCAGTCTAGCACCGGCAATTCCTGCACTTGCCATACCAGTTCAATATCGGTGCCCTCCAGGCGCGGCTCTAGCCTGAAGCGCAGGGTGGCCAGCAGCAGCAGCAGGTCTGCTTCAACTGGCTCCATGGAGTCAATAGCCAGCTTGAGGTCGTCCATGCAGTCCTTCAGGATTTGCGTGACTTTGGTATCGGTCATGCCACCACCCTCCACAGAGCGAATGGCGCTGATCAACGTCGAGCCTAAGCCGTCGTGCATGTCTTGCATCAGACGCTGGCGTTCGTCGCTCAGAGTCTGCTTATGCTCGATTTTGCTCATACGCTCATAGGTAGCGGCCAAATCTGCTTCGCGCGCTTGTAGCCGCTGCGCAAGGCCGGCATTGACTTGCTCAACCTCAGCAATCGCGCCGATGTACCTCTTGAAGATGATGTAGCCAAACATCACAAACAGCCCGATGATGCCGTACGGGTTGGTGTACATGCCTTCCGGGCCCACCCAGTTGTTTTGCAGTGCCAGGTCATAGGCACTCAAAACAATGGTGACCACGAACCAGCCAGCCATTAGCCATACCTCGCGCGAGCGAGTGAGCAGCGCCTGGCGCAAGGCCAGGCTAGACACCAGCACGGCAAACGGCAGCATCAGCAGATACAGCAGCGGCGTGACCAGCATTAGGTCAGGTAACAGCGTCGTGACGCCTGGCAGTGTCAGCAAGCTGCTGACCAAGGCGATGGCTGTCAAAAATGGCGTCAACCAAGGCAGTGCGCGCTGGTGCAGGCGCTCCATAAAACTGTTGACCAGCAAAAACAGCCACATCAAAGACGACACCGTCATCCACTGAAACCAGGCATCCGATATTGGCAAGTGGGCACCCCCAACGTAGTAGTGCAGCATGCGCACAAAAGCCAACGCCGAAATGGCAAAAAACAGCAGGTAAAGCGTCTCAACCCTGCGTTTAAACCAGATGAAGAGCGAAAAAATACCCAACGCCAAAAATGCCGCACTGCCAACAAAGGGCAACTGGTTTTGTAAAAAAAGCCGCATCTGGTAGCGCCAAACGAGTGGCCGCTGAGCACCCACCCAAATGGCCGACAGGGCACTGCCTGTGCTTTGCAGTCGGTCAATGCGCAGCAGCAGTTTTTTAGGGGACGGCACACCAGCCGCACCGTTGAGCTGTAACAGCAGCGGGTGGTTGTAGTCGTTATAAACGACACTGCCGCCCGACTGGTAGAGCAATTGGCCATCGCCGTAGACCGCAAGCAGACCGACAGTTTTCCAGCGAGGGATGTACAGGTAAGTTGGTTCTGCCATGGTGTCCAGGCCAGAGGGGTCAAGCTGGTACCAGTCGGTCTGCGTCCGGGTCTGGCCAGACGGCTGCCCAGCAATCTGGCGGACCACCGTGTATGGCAGGGCAACGGGATGCCAGTCGCCTGCCTCCATAAAGGCTACATCCACACGCGCAGGCGGCGGCGTAAAGCCTTGGCCAGCAACAGACAACAGCTTGGCCCGCACCAGACGGGCAGAGGCCGCACCGCCGTCGGCCACACCCTCACCAGTACAGCCAGCGAAAGAAAGCACCAGACCGGGCACAACAGTCAGGCCCGCCAGCCGTATCGACCAGGCGGCCCTACTTCTCCAACAGCCCCTGGCTTCTGGCTTCATAAATGGCTTCTGCTTTTGAGGTGACTTTTAACTTGCTGTAAATGCGCCGCACAAAGGTACGCACCGTGAAGTGCGACAACTGCATCAGCTTGGCAATCTCATGCGCCGTAAAACCCTTGGTGATGTAGTCTAGTACCTCTTTTTCACGGGCAGACAGGGCTTGCGGTACATCAAGAAGTAAAGCCGCACCGCCTGCCGTACTGGCAACAGCATCTTGCCTGAAGCGGGCCAGGACCTGCCGCGCAATGATGGGGCTGATGGGGCTTCCGCCACTGGCCAGGCTGCGGATTTCTTCAACTATTTTTGCGGCTGAACTGTCTTTGAGCAAATAGCCAGCCGCCCCCGCTTCAATCGACCGCATGACATGGGTTTCATCACCAAAATTGGTGCTGACCATGGTGCTGCAACTTGGCCACAATTTGGCCGCTGCGCGAATCACGTCAATGCCTGAGCCGTCAGGCAAACCCAGGTCAACCAGCAGCACGTCAACGGGCGGGCCTTGCAGCAGCGCCAGGCCTTCAGCTCGCGTACCAGCAGCGCCCGCATGGCGCATGTCGGGTGCTGCCAGCAAAGCGCGCTGCAAGGCTGTGCGAAAGCCAATGTCGTCCTCAACAATCGCGACGTGGATCAGCGGCACAGCCTGTGTGGGTGCTGATGGCGTGTCGAGAGCAGGTGATTTATTCAACACTGCATTGTGGGGTGGATTCAGTCAGGCAGCGAAAAATTCATCCGTCACCGTGTCGCACAAACGTGCTACAGACAAGTTTAGATACGTTTCATAACATGGCTCCACATCCTTGGTAGTGCTTCGCAGTGCGCTGGCTAAGGTATTTTCGAATACGGGTACGTGTTTACACAGCGTACTGATACAGAAAGTCAGCCATGAAATCCCACGCCAGCATGAACCGCATTTACCGTTTGGTGTGGAATGCAGCTTTAGGTATTTGGGTGGCGGTGGCTGAAAACGCCAAAGGGCGCGGTAAAGCAGGTCGTGCGGCTTGTGCGCTGCTGGCGGTACTGGCTAACTTGTCGCCCAGCGCCTACGCAGCCGATGCCGCCAATGCGCGGGTAGTGGTCGGCGCAGGCAGTGTTGCTACATCTGGCACAACCACCACCATCAACCAGGTCAGCCAGCGCCTGGCCATTGACTGGACACAGCTTTCGACTGCGGCCAATGAAGCTTTGAGGTTTAACCAGCCCAATGCCCAAGCCATCGCATTGAACCGCATCACAGGGTCGAGCCCGAGCTCGTTTCTTGGCAGCCTCACAGCCAATGGCCAGGTGTTTATCTTGAACCCAAATGGTGTGCTGTTTGGTGCTGGCAGTCAAGTCAATGTCGGTGGGCTGGTGGCCTCTACCTTGTCCATGAGCAATGCTGACTTTATGGCTGGGCGCAACGTGTTTACCAACTCGGGCGGTACGGGCAGCGTAGTAAACAAAGGCACCATGACGGCTACCCAAGGCGGCTACCTCGCACTCCTGGCTCCTGAAGTGCGCAATGAAGGCGTGATGACGGCATCCCTGGGTACAGCGCTACTTGCTGCGGGCAACAAAGTCACCTTGAACCTGGACAACGGTAGCCTGCTGGGTTACAGCATTGACCAGGGTGCGATCAATGCATTGGCAGAAAACAAGCAACTCATCAAAGCCGATGGTGGGCAAGTACTGTTATCTGCCAAGGCACTCGATGCACTGACGACGGCAACTGTTAACAACACGGGCGTGATTGAAGCCCGCACGATTCAAAATAAGGCTGGCCGCATCATGTTGATGGGGGATATGGAGCACGGCACTGTGAACGTAGGCGGGACGCTGGATGCATCCGCACCAACAGGCGGCAATGGCGGGTTTATTGAAACCAGCGCAGCGCACGTGAAGGTAGCCACAGGCACAAAGGTCACGGCACTAGCCGCAAACGGCAAAACCGGCAAGTGGCTGATCGACCCGAACGACTTCAACGTTGCCGCCAGCGGCGGTGACATCACAGGCGCGACCCTGAGCGCCAGCCTCGGCAACGCCGATGTCGAACTGCAAAGCTTTAACGGCAGCACTACCCTTGGCAACGGAGACATCAATGTCAATGACGCGGTGAGCTGGAGTGCCAACACGCTGACCTTGACGGCATGGCGTAACGTCAACATCAATGCTGTCATGACTGCCAGCGGCACATCAGCGCTGGCGCTGAACCCAGACGCCAACAATATCCAAGGGAGGGTGACACAGGGCGTCGTCAAAATGGGTTTGAACAGCAGCGGTTTTACTGGCCGGGTTGACTTTGGCAGCCGTTCAGGCAACGGTTTTCTGAGCATCAATGGCATCAACTACCAGGTGATCAACGCGCTGGGGGCCGCGGGCAGCACCACAGGCTATGACCTGCAGGGCATGGCGTCTGGCGGCAACTATGCCCTTGGCAGCGACATTGATGCATCAGCAACAGCCGGCTGGAACGGTGGGGCGGGTTTTCGCCCGCTGAACATTTCAAGTAACGGGATGGCAGAAAACAGGTTTAACGGCCTGGGCCATACCATTAACAACCTGACCATCTACCGGCCTAACACGAGGTATGTGGGCCTGTTCGGGATGCTTGAAGGCCCATACTCGGCATCGCCCACGCATACCTACGTCAGCAACATTGGCATTGTGGGTGGCAGCGTGACTGGCCATTCCTCTGTCGGTGCGCTGGCTGGCGCGGCTTTCACGTCCATCATCAACAGCTACTCCACCGCCTCGGTTTCGGGTAACTTGACAGTACGTTACGCATCGGAATCAGTGGGTGGACTTGTCGGCTCGGCGGGCGGCATCACGATTGATGGCAGTTACGCCACCGGCAACATCACAGGCCAGCTTAACGTGGGCGGCCTGGTTGGCGATTTCACCTACGGGTTGATATCGAAATCGTCTGCGAGCGGCAATGTGACCGGTGATGTTGTCGTTGGTGGGCTGGTGGGTCGATACTCTTCCGTTGCAGGCACCTTTGGAGAATCTTACGGCGTAGTGCGCAGCCATGCCACAGGCCATGTGAGCGGCGAAGCTTTGGTCGGTGGCCTGATCGGGTTGACCGACACTATGGGTCGGGATAACTTTCTGGCGGTTTATGCAACCGGTAGGGTCAGCGGAAATACCCAGATCGGTGGACTGATAGGTTCGCACAATGGGGGGCTACTCAATGGATCCTATGCGACGGGAGATGTCACGGGCACCGGGGATCGCGTTGGCGGTCTGATTGGATACGTCACACACAATGACTACCCCAATAACGGGATCGATACGGTCTATGCATCGGGCAATGTTATGGGTGTCAATGCCGTCGGTGGCCTTATAGGTGCAGTTGGGGACGCAGGGGCCGGGCTCATGGGTCGGGCAGGGTATATTTTCGGCGCCCACGCCAGCGGCACGGTCACCGGTAGCAGCTATGTGGGTGGTCTGGTGGGCGAATTGCATGCTGCTGACATGCGTAACTCTTACAGCACTGGCAATGTCACGGGTAGCAACGGTGTCGGCGGGTTGGTGGGTTACAACACGAACAGCATTGATGGCAGCTACGCTACGAGCAACGTCACAAGCATCAGTTCAGGTTCCAGCATCGGCGGCCTGGTCGGGCTCAACGGCGACGGCAGCACCAGCAACGTCGCCATCAGCAACTCCTACAGCGCAGGCCTTGTTAATGGCAACAGCGGCAGCTATACCGGCGGGTTGGTGGGGACCAATAACAAGGGCAGCATCAGTAATTCTTACAGCACCAGCATCGTCAACGGCAACAACTACGTGGGTGGCCTTGTCGGCCAAACCAACAGTGGTGCTATTACCAGCAGCCACGCCACAGGCAGAGTCACCGCTACCGGCTACCTTGCAGGTGGCCTGATAGGCTACAACGGCAACGGCAACAACACAGACGGCAGTGATGTCAGCAACAGCTACGCAACGGGCAATGTGACGGGCACAGAGAGTGTGGGCGGGTTGATTGGGGCTTCAGAAGCAAGCAACATCACCATCACCAACAGCTACGCCACCGGGACTGTGTTCGGGACTGAGATGAATGTGGGTGGCCTGGTGGGCTGGAACTTGAGCACGATCAGCAACAGCTATGCCGTGGGCGGCGTCACGGGTACTAACGGCGTTGGCGGGCTGTTGGGCTACAACAAAGGCGCCATCAGCAACAGCTACGCCGCCATAGGCAGCGTTACTGGTAATGGATTTGTAGGCGGGCTGGTTGGCTTCAGCTTCACCGGCGCTATCAGCAACAGCTACGCCACGGGCAACGTCAATGGTGGCAACGCCACAGGTGGGCTGGTGGGTTCCAACGGTAGCGGCAGCATTAGCAACAGCTACGCTACGGGCAACGTCACCGGTAGTGGCGCGGGTAGCGGTAACAATGTTGGCGGGCTGGTGGGCTACACCGGCTTCGGCAGCATTAGCAACAGCTACGCCACGGGTAGCGTCACAGGTAGCGGCGACAATGTCGGCGGCCTGGTCGGGTTCAGCAACGACAGCACCATCAGCAACAGCTACGCCAAGGGCAGCGTCACGGGCGGCAGCAGCATTGTTGGCGGGTTGCTGGGCTTCAACGACAGCAACAACACCATCACCGACAGCTTCTGGAACACCGACACCACCGGGCAAGCGACGTCCGCAGGCGGCACAGGCAAAACTACAGCAGAAATGATGCAGGCCAGCACTTTTGCCAACTGGAGCATTGCCAGCGCAGGCGGCAGCACCGCCGTCTGGCGTATTTACGAAGGTCAGACAGGCCCACTGCTGCGCAGCTTTTTAACAGCGCGCACACTGGCCGACACCGTGCTGACCTATAACGGCGGCACCCAAACCGCTACGGCTGCGGGCGTACTGGGCCTAGGGGCCAATGGCCGCAACGCAGGCACCTACAGCAACAGCGGCTTTTACTCTGCACAAGACGGCTTTGACCTCAGCGGTGGCGGCCTGGTGATCAACAAAGCCACTGTCACCGTAGCAGGCGCAGTAGCAGTCAACAAGACCTATAACGGCACCGACCTTGCAACCCTGAGCAATATCGGTACGCTGAGCGGTCTGGTCAGCGGCGAGGCTTTGACACTGAGCCAGACCGCAGCGACGTTTGCTGATAAAAATGCAGGCATAGGCAAAGTGGTGACGGCAACAGGCTACGGCATTGCCAATGGCTCGGGTGGCCTGGCCAGTAACTACCAGCTGGCATCAACCACCGCAACGACCAGCGCCAATATTGGCAAGGCAGCGCTGACGCTGGCTGCAGTGACCGACAGCAAGACCTATGACGGCTCTGCGGCTTCAACCGCAACCGTCGTCAAGACTGGTTTGGCGAGTGGCGACAGCGTGACCAGCCTGAGCCAGTCTTTTGGCAGCAAGAACGCACTTGGCACGGGCGGCAGCACGCTGGCAGTTGATACCGGTTATGTGGTGGCCGACGGCAACAGCGGCGGCAATTACAACGTCACGCTTGCAACGGCGGCAGGCACCATCAACAAAGCCGCCATCACCGTAACAGGCGCAGTAGCAGTCAACAAGACCTACAACGGCTCTGACGCTGCAACCCTGAGCAACATCGGCACGCTAAGCGGGCTGGTCAGCGGCGAGGCTTTGACACTGAGCCAAACCGCAGCGACGTTTGCTGATAAAAATGCAGGCACTGGCAAAGTGGTGACGGCAACCGGCTACGGCATTGCCAATGGCACGGGTGGCCTGGCCAGTAACTACCAGCTGGCATCAACCACCGCAACGACCAGCGCCAATATTGACAAGGCAGCGCTGACAGTAACTGCCAACACGGTGACCCGAACCTATGACGGCACAACGGGCGCGGCCGGCAATGGCACGGTGGGCCCACTGGCTGGCTTTGCAGCTGGCGAGGTGGTCAACACGGTAGGTACACAGTCTTTTCTTGACAAGAACTTTGGCACCGCCAACAAGACAGTCCGTGCCAGCGGTGTGACGATTAAAGACAGTGGCAACACAGACGTGACAGGCAACTACACCATCACCTACGCAGACAACACGATAAGCACCATCAACAAAGCCGTCCTCAACATCAGCGCCACGCCTGAGAACAAGGTGTATGACGGCACCACCATGGCCACGGCCAGCTACACTGACAATCGCATCGCCGGTGATGTGCTGACGTATTCGGCCACGTCAAGCTTTGCTGACAAAAACGTGGCAAATGGTATTGTTGTCACGGTGGGCGGCATCACCACCAGCGGATTGGACGCAGGCAACTACACCGTCGGCAGTTCAACTGTTGTGGGCAACACAGCCAACATCACCCCCGCCGCCTTGACCATCACCGCCAACAACGACAGCCGCCTGGCAGGCCCGGCCTACAGCGGCGGCAACGGCGTGGTCTACAGCGGACTGGTGGGTGGCGAGACGGCCGGCGTACTGACGGGTGCACTGGCCTACAGCGGCAGCTCACAAGGCGCCAGCGCAGCAGGCTACTATTATTCCATCACACCCGGCGGGCAGGCTAGCAGCAACTACACCATTGCCTTTAACCACGGTGTGCTGACTTT
>ENA-OFDP01001178-OFDP01001178.1-metagenomes-genome-assembly--contig:-NODE-1178-length-10377-cov-27.187367_pt1 | contig 10377 bp, 10 predicted proteins | sample MGYA00153389_OFDP01 | MGnify analysis MGYA00153389 | reverse complement strand
GACTCACTGTGCATACGGGAGACCCGTCCAGTGTAGTCTAAATCCCCATCCTAAACACCCAATTATCAATTATCAATTATCAATTATCAATTAATTCAAACATGGCTACTATCTATGAAGTTCACCCTCAGACACCGCAGACAAGACGGATCGATGAGATTGTGGCGGCATTGAGCAATGGTGCGGTGATGCTCTATCCCACAGATACAGTGTACGCGATCGGCTGCGATCTCAAATCAAAGATTGCAGTCGATCGAGTCCGTCAGATCAAGCGGATGTCTAATGACAAACCTTTGACTTTTTTGTGTCAATCTTTATCAAATATTTCTGAATATGCCAACGTCTCCGATCCCGCCTATCGGTTGATGAAACACTTGATTCCTGGTACTTACACATTTATTTTGCCAGCGACTAAACTCGTCCCCAAACTCGTCCAAGATCCCAAGCGCAAAACTACTGGAATTAGAGTACCCAAACACACGCTCTGTCAAATCTTGCTAGAGAACTTAGGCAACCCAGTAATTTCGGCATCCGCACATATTCAAGATGATGATGATGAGCCGATGGAAATAGAAAAAGCGAGATTATTCGATCGATTGGATAAATTGGTCGATATTATCATCGATGATGGCTCCGAACCAGGGCTAGAAGGCTCGACAATATTGGATATGACAATTGACCCCCCCGAAGTGATTCGAGAGGGTTTAGGCTGGTCTGAGGTGGCAGCTTGGCTTTAGGTAGGCTTTAGGTGTTAGGTGTTAGGTTTTAGGGATTGGGATTCTAGCTATGACTTTTGGGATCGTCAGCTCAGACGATCGGCGTAGATTGGTTAATATTTAAGTAGTGCTGATGAAACTTAGCTGATGGGCACTCCCCACCCTACTACTAACACCTAAAGCCCAAACCCTAACACCTAACACCTAAAGCCTAAAGCCTTATGAATACAGTAGTCACGATCTTGATTGAAGTGCTGGTTGTGATTGGTGGATCGCGATTAGTTGGCTGGGCATTTCGATCGATTAATCAACCTTTAGTCATCGGTGAAATTGTTGCGGGTATTGCTTTGGGGCCTTCATTACTGGGCTGGCTGGCTCCAGATATTGCCGGAGCGTTATTTCCAGTATCTGCCATTCCCTTTTTGAATGTTTTATCTCAGATTGGGTTGATATTTTTCATGTTTCTGATCGGGTTGGAATTAGATCCAAAATACTTGCGTGGCAATCTCAAGACAGCAGTTGTGACATCGGGGGTGAGTATTTTAGTCCCTTTCTCCCTTGCTGGAATTTTATCATTAGTTATCTACCCGATCGTGTCTAATGATAGTGTCTCCTTTACCGCATTTGCCTTATTTATCGGTGCGGCAATGTCAATTACGGCATTTCCAGTATTAGCAAGAATCATTACTGAAAACAATCTCCAAAATACCCGATTGGGGACTCTGGCATTGACTTGTGCGGCGGTGGATGATGTGACAGCTTGGTGTTTACTCGCTTTGGCAATTGCTGTAACTAGAACAAATAGTATGGCTGGTGCCGTACCGATAATCATCTATTCTGTGCTCTACATTGGGGCAATGTTAACCGGAGGACGCTGGGTTCTCAATCTGCTATCTACTTATTACGATCGCACTGGGAAGCTGTCACAACTGCTACTGGCAGTAATTTATATGGCGGTAGTATCGTCGGCGTTGATTACTGAAGCGATCGGGATTCACTTAATTTTTGGGGCATTTTTACTCGGTGCCGCGATGCCAAAAAATCCAGGATTGGTGAGGGAAATCGCTCAGAAAACTGAAGATTTTGTATTGATATTTTTATTACCCGTTTTCTTTGCTTATAGTGGACTCAAGACTCAAATCGGGCTGTTAAATAGTCCCGAACTGTGGCTATTGTCTGCGGCAATCTTGGGAGTGGCGATCGTCGGGAAATACTTCGGTACTTATTATGCCGCCCGTAGTTGCAATATCGACAAACAGGAAGCTTCAGCTCTGGGTTGGTTGATGAATACGCGCGGATTGACAGAGCTGATTGTCTTGAATATTGGCTTGGAATTGGGTGTGATTTCGCCGATCCTGTTTACGATGTTAGTAATTATGGCATTGGTAACTACATTTATGACTTCACCATTGCTGGAATGGACTTATCCCAAAAAATCGATCCGACTCCACTCCCAGCCAGAACCCTCTGAGTCATTTGATAATGAGGCTCCAGTGCTTCATGAAAGTAAGCCAGTACCAACACCCATCGGCTATCGAATCCTAGTTCCCGTCGCCAATCCAAATACTCAAAAAGGACTGCTACAACTAGCAACATCGATCGCTCAAAACGACAGCCAGTCATCGATTGTCAACCCATTGAGCCTCATCGAGTTGGAAGAAGACTATCTATTTCAAAGTACCCCGTTTGAGGCAAACCGCCAGATCGATCGACGATTGGAAAAGTTAAATGCCCTAATTGATACGCTCGAACCGATCGAATCGAGATCTATCTTCCAACCGATCGTCCAAATTGGCTATGATGTGGCTCAGAAAACTGCGGTGATTGCCGCACTCGATCGAGCCGATATCGTCCTCCTGGGCTGGCATCGCCCCACATTTCGGAACAATCGCTTGGGCGGTAAAGTGGCTAAAATGTTGGGAACTACCCCTGCTGATGTGGCTGTATTTATCGATGCGAATCACGACAATTCCACCAAATCTTATCAAACTTTATTAGTTCCCTACACTGCCAATCATCATGACGATTTAGCCGTCGAAATCGCCATCAGAATGCTCTGGAACGATCGCGATCGACAGTTGGAATTGATTCAAATCTCCTTGCCCAATCTCAATGGCGCACTGAGTAACGAACTCAACGGTTTACTGGAAAATTTGCCAGCACAGATGAGTTCGAGAATTAAGATTTCGACACTTGATGCTGTCGATCCGATCGTCAAGATTGAGGAAATTTCCCGTCGGGTAGATCTAACTATTACAGGGATTGGGCGCAGTTGGGGACGTAGAAAACCCCTCCTCGACAATTTCACCAATAAGTTAGCAATTCATTGTGTTTCTTCCCTGTTAATTGTCCGCCGCTACAGTCAGTTTGGCTCTCACCTCTTCACACTTGACAAGGGCATAGGGGATAGAGAATAGGTCGCGTTGTTGGCATAAACAATTAAACGCACGATAATTATTAACCATAACCGATAATTACTAATGAATCTTTTTTCGGCTAAATCGATCGGGTTATATAGTCTCGCTATTGGTAGTGCGATCGTGTTTTTTCAAGTTGTGACTAGTTATGGTGAAGCAAATATTAAAGCACCCATTTCGATCGCTGGTGATTATCTGATTAATGCTCAAAATTTACCTGATTGTCTCCAAAAACAACCACTTTTCCTGAGGCTCCAACAGTCTGGTATTTATCTCAATGCTAGTCTCGTTAAAGTCCGAGATATTGCCAGTCGTCCAACATTTTCTGGTCGATTGAGCGATCGAGCAACGTCGCAGCCGCTGAGGCAACTAAATTTAAGTGGGCTATTGCCAACCAGTATCTGTCCTCAACCATCACAATTACGGCTAGCTGCATCAGTCTCTAAAAGTGGTGCTAACGCAAAGGTGATGCGGGGACAACTCTGGCTGAGTAGCTCTGACGTTGCCCCCGCATCACCAGTCGAGTTTACTGGTACTTTTGAGCCACAGGTTCAATCGTCTCCATCTCATTAAAGCAGCATAACTTCAAAAGTTACTTGCTGGCAGGATTGGGAACCGGACGATTTGAGTTAGGATCGATCGGATAAACCTCAAGTCGATCTGGTGCAATTTTATAGCTATTTTCCTGCATCATATTCTGTTGTGATTCAGGAGCGAAAGCACGAGTAAAGTCAATATTAATTTTCTCGGTTCGCACTTTAGCAGCTTGTAATTCTGTTTCAAGATGCTGTAATTTTTGCTGTTGCGACCAGTTGTAGCCGATCGAGTTGACTAGAGTGATAATGCCGAATATTGATAATGTTGAATAAGTAACTAATTTGGTGACTACCTCCAATCCCTGACGACGATGAGCATAAGCTGGATTGGCTTTAACCCTTGCTGTGGCTCTAGAAGAGGATCGCGGCTGGAGATTGAGGAGTGAAGATTTTGGGTTTGCTGCGAGTTCCAATGGCTGCAAAACAGTAGATTTCCGTCGTTGTGGAGGGTGCTGTGGTGGATCGAAAGAAGGTAGTGCGTTCATTAGACCTCGGATACCCAAATAGAAATTTTGTCTATTATACAACTTGTCACATCAATTCTGTCAAAAAGTTTCGATGGCTTGTACAGCCATGATGCCTGAAAAAAAATCTAAAATCTGGGAAGTAGTGATGAATTACTCCCCAGATTAGTCAAATATCGATGTTCATTCGCTAGAGGCTATGCCAACAGCAGCTAGTTCGACGATTTATTTATATAATTCAGTTGACAGACGTAGTGCCAATAAACCAGGAATGAGCGCGACTACTAAAGCCACGAAAACTTGAGTATCAGACATGAGAGATTCCTCCAAACACAGGGATTGTAACTGTTCACAGTTTGCGATAATTTTGGGTAGGACTGGCAATACTGTAACAAAATGTAGAAAGAGCGGAGTTGGGAGTTGGGGTTCGATCGTGTAAGTTCAGAATATTTGATTTAAATGCGGGATAACTTGTTAAATAAACATTGGCAGCGGATCGTTATTGGGGCGGCGATTGTGAGTATCATCACACCGAGTTGGGCATTACCAACTGCTAATTCCATTGGTAGTGCGGGAATTGATGCACTGAGATTACATACGTCTCCCTACAATCTTACAGGTAAAAAAATTGCGATCGGGCAAGTAGAGGTTGGTCGTCCAGGTCAGTTTGGTTGGGATAAAGCGGCTCAACAGCCCAAATACAAGCTCGAACAAATCTTTTATCAAGATGGTGCAGCCAAAGCCAACAAAAATGTCGAACAGCACGCGACGATGGTGGCATCAGTGATGATTAGTCGGGATAAAAGATTTCCTGGGGTCGCTCCTGATGCACGGCTATATGCGACTGCGGTGGGCATTCCCAAAGACACTGGACAGCCGGAAGAATGCCTCTCAACTCAACACGTAGCCACGCAGAATGGGGGAGACGTTCGCGCGATCAATTTGAGCTTTGGGGAGCCATTAGAACGCGATCCCCGTCCTCAAGCCAAGCTAGACGGCAATGCGCTATTTACTCAGTGTTTAGATTGGTCGGCGCGAGTCCACAATGTGACTTACATCGTAGCGGGGAATCAGGGTAAGGGCGGAATTTCGATTCCGACGGATAATTACAATGGGATTAATGTCGCTTATTCCAACCTTCGCCAGGGAATTTATCGTAAGTTAGATTTTGCCAACCTGAGTGAAACGCCGACGGGGACTGCCAAAAGTATTGAGGATCGGGAAGTGAATGTCGGTAATCGCCGATCGATCGGATTGGTGGCACCAGGGGGCAATCTCCAGCTCTATGATTTAGCTGGTAAAGCGATCGTCGTCAACGGTACCAGTTTTGCGGCTCCTCATGTTACAGGGACTGTGGCTCTGTTGCAAGAATTTGGAGATCGGCAATTCCGCACCAAAGGTCAGATGCCGATCGATCTGCGTCCGCGCTGGAATCTCGACTCTCGTCGCCATGAGGTGATGAAGGCTGTTCTATTAAATTCTGCTGATAAAATTCAAGATGCGGGGGATGGGTTGCGGCTGGGGATGACGCGGACGATCCTGGCGAAAAATAATCGCGATTGGACGGAATCAGAATCCTACCAAAATCGCCAGATTCCACTAGATTATCAGTTGGGTGCGGGTCAATTAAACGCGTTCCGTGCTTATCAACAGTTTAGTCCCGGACAGTATCCGCCGCTACTGCCCGCACCTGCGATCGGTTGGGATTATCGGACTGTAGATAGTGGTGGATACCGAGATTATCCGCTCGATCGACCTCTAGCTGAAAATAGTTGGGTCTCGATCGCCCTGACTTGGGATCGACTGGTAGAATTGCAAGATACCAATGGGAATGGGCAGTACGATTTAGGCGAACAATTTCGCGATCGTGGTCTCAATCGTCTCGATCTCTATCTGATGCGGGCTGAAGAAGACAGACTCGATCGAAGCTTATGGTCATCGACTAGCTCCGTAGATAGCGTCCAACATATTTTTCACCAAATTCGCGATCCAGGCAAATACAAAATCCGCGTTCACTTCCGTCAAGCTGTAAACCTACCCCGCCAAGCTTATGGACTCGCCTGGTGGACAGTTCCGAGTAAGTAAGCTCGAATTTTCCCCAGTTGGCTCTCTGTTGTTAATGACTTTTTTCACTAGTGGGGCCGGACAAAACCCTGCAATAATTAAGAAAAGGTTAAACTTAAATTAGCCGATCTTCATTAATGCGGCGTTGTTAAAAATTCACATTTAGGCAAATGCGATCGATTAGACCCCAATTTATGCTTAATTAACTAGGGGACTAAACTCATTGGCGGTGTCGCGGTAGTAGCGATGCTAACGCCAACAGTAGGCAACAAGTCATCGTTTAATTTAAAAAATCTCCGCCAGATGGTGCTAAATATTCAAAAACTGGGGATTTTAGATATATGGAGAAAAACTATCTGCACCGCTAAAACAACAGCCCATGACATTATTGCGACCTGCACAGCAACCAGTGGATGACGATCCATCGGAGACAATACGCCCACATATCGATCCACTCGACAGGTTAGAAACATTTCTCTACCTGATACCTGTCATTGGAGTATTGCCTTCAATGTGGGCAATTTATCGAAGTCAACAGGGTAAACGACAATTAGCAGTGTGTCGATTATCAATTCTCCTCGCCTTCACTTGGCTGAGTATATATTTGAGTCTAAATGTTGGCGCAGATTTATCGGGCGCGTCTACAGTCGGATTTCGGCTATTATTTCTCAATAGTATGGCGACCTCTAGCTACTTTATGATTAGTTTATGGCTAATGATGCTACTGTGGCAAAAGAAATCCTTACGATTGCCTGGATTTAGTGCCCTAGCGGAGCGAACAATGCGGTAAAGCCGATCTCTGTGGATGAGCGTAGTCTCTCCAAAATCGAGCCGTAAACATTGCACAGTGATTATTCAAACCCACCACCCCCTATTAAATCGTGAGTAAAGCGGAAGCCAGAAAAGGAAACCAGCACCGTCGCAAATCGACTCAACCCAATCCGCAAATGGTGCAGCGTCAGCCAGCGAAAAAGCGGCGAAAAATACCGTTATGGGTGTGGTTGGGACTCGGTAGCATTGGCGCGTGTTCGGCTGCTGCTGGGGCTTTTTTAGCGGTTTCCCTAACTTCGGCACCACTTCAACAACGCACTTTGTCGGCCACAGATGACGCATTTTTTAAGCAAAATGGCAAAGAAGCTTTCTCTCGGAGTTTATTACAGGTACCCGAAGTCTCCAAACCAGTAAATATTCTGTTGTTGGGCATTAAAACTAATCTATCAGATGTCAAGAACAGCGACGGCAAGGAGCGGAAAAAAACTGGATATGATGCTGAAGTCGATACATTAGAGGGCTTGTCGGATACGATCATGTTGCTCCGATTCGATCCTCAAACCAAACGGACGATCTTTTTAGGGATTCCCCGCGATAGCAAGATCGAACGGACTGGGTATGGTACTGAGAAGATTAATGCTGTAGACCGTGAAAGTGGGCCAGCAGCAGCAGCCAGAGAAGTCAGCAAGATGATGGGTGGTGTAGCGATAGATCGATACATCCGCCTCAATAATATGGGCGTTGCTAAACTCGTCGATGAACTCGGTGGTGTTACCGTTACTGTCCCCAAGGATATCAAATATCAGGATGACTCCCAACATTTCTACGTCAATCTCAAGGCTGGTAAACAGCATCTCGATGGCATAAAACTACTTGGCTTGCTGCGTTACCGTCATGATGCTAATGGTGATATCGGTCGGATGCAACGCCAACAGATGGTAGTTAAAGCATTGTTAGAGCAATCTCTCAATCCGATGACGATTGCCAGGATTCCGCAACTATTTTCAGTCATTCAATCTCACGTCGATACCAATCTCACCGTCGAAGAATTGCTAGCACTAGGAGGTTTCTCCATGCAAAATGGCAAATCCAAAATGCAGATGTTGATGATGCCAGGTGACTACAATGGTGACGGTAAACATGGCACGAGTTACTGGCTTCCCGATGAGAAAGGCATCCAAAATATGATGGCACGTTACTTTGACCACGGGATAATTTCTCTAGAGCAACCCAAAGCCGAAAATCTGCGGGTAAACATTCACGATACCAGTCATTTCCCCGATGCTACCGCCAGACTAGTCAAACGCTTGAACAAAGCAGGTTATCAAAACGTCCACATCGACACCAATCTCAAACTTAAAGAAGACTTAGATACCAGTCAATTTATCGCTCAAAAAGGCAATCCTGAAGTCGCCGAAGGTTTATCTCAATTATTAGGCTTTGGGGAAGTCAAAGTCGATAGTTCTGGTAACTTATATTCTGATGTGACGATTAAGCTTGGGCGAGATTGGATTCAAAAAGAGCAAACATACAAATCTCTCAATCAAAAAGTAAGTCCTTCTAAATAACTCTAAAAAACATCCTCTTCTATACCCACCCACCATTCACCTAGATTCATCATGTCTTGGTAGATATCATCTAATCGGGTGTGATAGTTTTCTCTTGACAAATCGGACTTTTCTTCCGCCAGCTTTTGTAATCGTAACTGTACCAATAACCATGATTTACCAATGCTACCTGTCTGCTCGATATGTTGGGCTAATTCTTTGCTATTCATAAAGGTGGGGCATCTAAAGTATCGGATGAGGCAACGATTCAGTTGTATGGCTTAGTCACAATCTGAGATTAATTTCAGGATTTGACCAGAAATTGCTAGAATAAGCTGGCATTAATAATTATCCAACCGAATGTAACCAAAATCATTCAGATGGTCGATCGAATCACTGACATGGTAGTTTGACTGGATGTGGGAACGCTCTATAGCAGAAGTCCCATTTCCAGCATCCTAAATTTGCTCGGTTGGTTCAGTAGCTACAATTTTGTCTTAAAAATCCCGATTATGATGAGAGGGAGATCGAAAAATTTCACTCTGTCCGAAGGAATTTTCTATGAGTTCTGCCCAATTCCCCACCAATCAGCCTCCATCGCATCTAGAAGCTGCAACTAGACCTGCTAAACCGATTAAACGACCTAAGAAACCAGATCCAGCAGACTACCCACCTTTACCCCCGATGATCCAACTGACGGGAAATACCCCAATCCCGCCAGCTAGCGAACCACTTCAGTATCGAGCGATTGGCTTGATTCTCGGTAAATATATACCTTCGAGCGAGGAATTCAATCAGGGGATGGTGTTGGCTGATGATGGCGCAGAGATTGATGCTGTCATTCTCGGTCGGATCATGAGTTTGATCAAAAATCACCTCGATTTAGAGCAATCTCATCTCTGGGTAGTCTATCCACGCATTCGCAAAGAGGATAACAAACTCCACGCCCAAATCATGGGGGTATGGGACCCGCAATTAGTAATTAAGCCCCTCAACTCATCAACTGATGCCCAACCGAGCGAACCAGCACTTGAGACGATTCCCACCATCGAAAATCTGGAAATCCCCAATAGTTATTTCTCAATTCGTGGTGAAGTAATCTACCAGTCCCGTGAGACGCGAGAAATTTTTGTCAAAATTCGTCAAGCACCCAAGAAAAAAACCGAAGAAGAACGATATTTTAAGATCCGATTGGTTGGCGATCTCCCTCAAAAGCTGGTTGGTAATTTTTGGGACTTTGATGTAGTTAGAACAGATAACAATTTAGAGATCCGCAGTGCCAATTTTGTCGCCCCTCTCCGAGCTAAACTACCGCGTAAAGGCGGCGGTAAACCTCCAAGTGAGGGAGACAAAAGACCTTACCGCCCATCAGGATCTCCTGATGGCAGTTTGGTTCCCCAGAGTGAGCCAAGTAGACCAAAACCTGCGCCAATTAAACGTTCGCTACCACCGACGCTAGAATCACCCGACAGCCCATAGCCATTGCACGTTTGAGGCTCGGCCAAAGTGGAGGTGACAATTTTTGTCTTTGTCACCTAGTCTAACGTCAGTTCGGGATAAGAGGTGCCTGGAGACTGGAAGTCTCGGCTCATGATGCAAAGTCCGCCTTCGCGGACTAAGATACTAGTAAAGCTTTGGCGGACTTTGTAATGCTAGCCCCGATTTGCGAAAAGTGCTGATGGGCAACTGGTTATTTCTCCCGACCAGTGGGTTCCCCTGATGGTCGGCTCGCCGACCAGTTGCCCAGTAGACCTGTTCGGAATATAAATCGATCGCGTGACTTAATCGCCGTAAGCTATTAA
>ENA-OFDP01001177-OFDP01001177.1-metagenomes-genome-assembly--contig:-NODE-1177-length-10382-cov-2.920015_pt1 | contig 10382 bp, 9 predicted proteins | sample MGYA00153389_OFDP01 | MGnify analysis MGYA00153389 | reverse complement strand
CCCAGCGCTCAAACCACTCGGCAAGCGCCAGGCGGGGCTCCTGTCGGGCGGCGAGCAACAGATGCTCGCCGTGGCGAGGGCGCTGGTCTCCAGCCCGAAGTGCCTGCTCGTCGACGAGATGAGTCTCGGCCTCGCCCCGATCATCGTCGAACGACTCCTGCCCATCGTGCGCAACATCGCCGACCAGACCGGCTGCGGCGTGCTCGTCGTCGAGCAGCACGTGCACATGGCGCTCGAAGTCGCTGACCGTGGTTACGTGTTGAACCACGGTGAGTTGGTGCTGGAAGGTACCGCCGCCGAACTCTCGGCGAACCGCCACGTGCTCGAAGCGAGTTACCTCGGCGAGGCCGCGCTCGACGAGGTCTGAACCGACCGTTCGCGGCCGACCTGCTCGCCGTTCGTACTGACACCCCATTCGATGTCGAGGCGATCGAGGGCCCGCAGCACGAAGCCCGGCGCGTGGGCGAAGTCGTTGCTGTCTGCGAGTCGCAGGTCCGGCAGGCGATCGAGCACGGCATGTAGGGCCATGCGTTGTTCGAGTCGTGAAAGGCCTTCGCCCGGACAGTGGTGCTCGCCGAGCGAGAACGCCATGTGTCGCCGACCGTTGGTCCGGTCGAGATCGACGCACTCCGGGTTGGGGAACATGTCCGGGTCGCGATTGGCGGCGGCGTACCGGATGTGGATCGTTGCTCCCTCCGGCAACGTCACACCAGCCAGTTCAGTGGTGTGTGCGACGCGTCGGTAGAGCCCCTGGGTCGGTGACTCGAGCCGGAGCGCCTCCTCCACGAACGGCTCGATCAGTGAGCGGTCGGCGCGAACCCGTTCGTACAGCCCCGGCTCGCGCAGCAGGAGCCACATCGCGGAGGTGAGCGCGAACGTGGTGGTCTCGTTGCCGCCGATGTAGAGGTGGTCGATGATCGAGATGATCTCCGGATCGGTCAGCGGTCGTTCGCCGTCGTAGCGCGCAAGCGCCAACGCGGACAGGACGTCGTCGGCGGGATCCGCCCGCTTCTCGTCGAGGTGTTCCTGGATGTAGGCCTGGAATTCGACGACCTGCTCTGCCACCCACACGTGCTGTTCGTCGCTCAGCCCGCCGGCGAAGGGCAGCACCCATGCTGCTGACCACGCCTTGAGCTGGTCGATGTCGGAGTCGGGAAATCCGAGGATGCTGGTGATCATCCGCACCGGCAACGGCAGTGCGAACTCGGCCATGTAGTCGCCGGTTCCGGCGGTGGTGGCTGCGGACGGAGCCGCCGCCATGTCGTCGAGGAGTTCGTCGATGACCCGCTGGATCTCGGCGCAGTAGCGCTCGGATCCGTTGCGGTCGAAATACGAGTCGACCAGCGAGCGGTATCGGCGATGATCGGGCGGGTTGGTGCCGAGCGGCGCCAGGCGGTCCCATCCCCGTTCGAGATACACACGCTGTGCCGGCGAGTCACGGGTGGTCACCCCGGTTCCGCTGGGAAACACGTCCTGGTGGCGCAACACGTGCCTCACGTCGGCGTACCGACTGATCACGAACGTGTTCGATCCCGGTATCCGGTACACCGGAGCCTCCTCGCGCAGGCGCCGGTACACCTGGAACCAGTCCTGCTGGGTGTCGGGATCGAACAGGTCGATGTCGTCGGTGGTCATGAGGTCTCCTCGGCCCGTCCGCCCGACAGGCGGCCCCATACGATCGCACGATGGCAACGCTGCTGGCTCACATCACGGTCCGACCTGGAAGCGAGGCGGAGTTCGAGGAGTTGGCCAGGACGTTGAGCGAACGAACGCACGCGACCGAGACGGGGGTGCGGCGCTACGAGTACTGGCGCGGATCCGAACCCCGTTCGTATTACACGCTGCTCGCGTTCGACGATCATCGAGCCTTCATCGCTCATCAGACCAGCGACCATCACGAGGCTGCGTCGCCGCAGCTCGGCGGTCTCGTCGAGCGCCTCCGACTCGAATGGCTCGACCCGGTCGAGGGCGCGTGTGAGCTGCTGTCGACCGAAATGCAACCAGCGGCCACCGGTGCAGACGACCTCACCGTTGCCTACACGGCACGCTTCGCCGCGGTGATCGCCGACTGGTGGATGCCTCTTCGTCACCCGACGACCACCAGTTAGTCGGCGTTCGTCGGGGGAGGCGTGGGCTCGCGGCTCCACAACACGTCGAAGTCGCGGGCGATGTCGAGCACCTGGAACGCTCGGCCGATGCCGACGCAGAAGCCGACCGTGACGGTCAACTCGACGATCTCGGTGTCGGAGAAGAGATCGTGCAGCCGATTCCACATGGCGTCGTCGACGCCGGTGTGATCGATTGCGAACTGTTCGGCGAACTCGGCCGCCAGGCGTTCGCGGGGGGTGAAGTCGGGATGGTCGTGGTACTGGTGGACGTGTTGGTACAACTCGTCGGTCATGCCTTGCTGCATCGCCGATGCAGCCCGAGTGTTCAGTCAAACGTGGCATTCGTTGAGCTGAGCGATGCGCATCCTGGCGACTTCTCGCTCGCGGATCGGGAGACTGGAACGCTCGTAGACCGCTTCGCTCATTGCGTGCAGTCCCGCCCCCATGTGGGGCGCGAGTTGCCAGATGCGCGATGCCTCTTTGCCCTCGCCGTCGGGAATGTCGACTCGTGCCATCAGTGGCCCTTCCTGGTGGTGACCGGCGTGGACTCGACGAGGTCGTCGACCCACCGGTGGAACATCTGGTTGCCCGGCTCGTTGCGGCCGAACACGAACTCGGTGTTCGCTCCCGACGCGAGTGCCGACTGGATTCCGAGGCCGGTCTTGTAGTCCTCCTCGTTGACCACCCACTCGAGGAAGTCGGCGCGCTCGAGGGTCGCGGCTCGCTCCTCCTCGGATGCACCCTTCGCGATCAGGTGGGTCTGCACGGTGCGAGAGCGATCGGCTGTCGGGCCGGGGAACAGTTGGCTGACCATGGCCCCGCGACCGCCGTTGCCGGCCACGGAGATGTGGGGGAACACGGTGTGGACGAATCCGACGTACTTGGCGGGCGCCCAGTCGGCAGGTGGAATGTCGCGTAGGTCGGGTGTGACTCGCCGTGCGAATGCCACGCGCTGGTGCGGGCCCCACGCGTCCCAGGTCATCACGTTGCCCATCACGTCGAGGCCGAGCGTGTCGCGATGCAAGATGTCGAGGTGGTAGCCGTCGACGTAGCCGTCGAAGGCGATCTTCCAATTCGGACCGATCAGGACTCGCTCGTCGAGGAACTCCATGTCGGCGAGCCCGAGTTGATCGAGCGCGGTGTCGTACCCGCCCAACCACTGGTCGAGGTCGAGTTCGGCGTCCGGGCGCAAGACGACGAACACCAGGCCGCTGCGCTCGGTGCACGGGAGTTCGGTGAGCCCGTGGGTGTCGGTGTCGACGTCGCCGAACTTGTTTCGCCCAGAGACCCCGACGAGCGCACCAGCGGTGTCGTAGCTCCACGCGTGGTAGGGACACGTGAACCGACGAGCCTGGCCGCAGCCCTCGCCGACCACCTGCGCTCCTCGGTGCCGACAGGCGTTGATGAACGCTTTGACGCTGCCATCGGATTGGCGAACGGTGAGGACGGGGACGCCGGTGATGTCGATCGATCGGTACGAGCCGGGGTCGGGGACGTGAGCGCTCATCGCGGCGATCACCGGGCGGTTGCGGAAGATCGCCTCGACCTCGCGTTCCCAGCGGTCGGGGTCGAGGTAGTGGCCGACCGGGATCGACATGGTGTCGTCGAGGGAGTCGGTGGTGTTCTCGTCGAGATGGGTGAGCAGCCGGCCGGCCACCTGGTGCCAGTCGGGCTCCCACGGCTTGCCGTGGTGGTCGAGTTCGTCAGGCTGCGCGTAGCGCCCGTACGACGGGGCCGTGTCTGGCCGCCGATCGATGCCGCTGCTCACAGCATCTCCGCCGCTCGACGAACCTTGACCGGGATGGCACTGGACACGACCATGCCGGTGACGGGGTCGTGGCCTGCGTCGACCGACACGAGGCGACTCGTCGGCGTGCCGATGTCACGGACCTTCTCGTCGGTCAACGACCGACCTCCCCACGAGTGCGCCATCGAGATCACGCCCCGTTTGACGTCCTCGGACGGTTCCACCACCCCGATGATCGAGGCCCTCGGCGAGGTGATCTCGACCAGATCGCCGGCCTCGACGTCGAGTTCGGCGACGTCGTCGGGGTGCATGTACGCGGGGTTGGTGGTCCCCTTTCGTGCGAGACCGGGAAGCTCGGTTCCCGTCGAGTTCAGTACGTGCTTCAGGCGACGGCTGATCAGTCGGAACGGGAACTCGGCGACGTCGACGTCGCCGAGCGCTGTTGGATTGGTGAGCAGGTCGGTCAGTTCTGCAACGAAGTCGTCTGGCGCCGGCGTGAACTTGGCCGTCGCCCCTTCGTCGGCAGGCTGCACGACGATTCGCATGTCCGGGTGCACGGTCCGAAGGTTCGCCCGGACATCGTCGAGCGGCATGCGCGAGCCGGCGTAGGTGCGGTCGATGATCTCGTCGGTGCTCGGACGCACCGTCATGTCCGGCGATCCGCCGGGAAGGGGGAGGTCACTGCCGAGTCGTGATGAAAGCTCCCAGAACACCTCCCATTCGTTGAGCACGTCACCGTCTCGTTCGACCACTGGCTCGGTGTAGTTGGTGTACGGCTGACGGAACCAGCGGTCCATGAGATGCGGCACGTCGGCTCGCTCGAGCGCAAGCGTCGGAGCCACCACATAGTGGGCGAGTTCCGCCGTGGGTGTCATGCGGTAGTCGATCACCACGAGGAGTTCGAGATCGGCGAGGGCCTGCAGCGTGAGTTCCTGGTCGGGGAAGGCGACTGCCGGATTACCACCGCTGACGATCAATGCTCGGATGCGACCGTCGCCCGGCGTCAGGATCTCCTCGGAGAGCGCCGCGGTGGGCATCTCGCCTCGATAACCGCGCAGCCCGCGGATGCGTGACGGCGGCCCGCTGGCGGGAGCCCGGGGTGCAGTGGCCTGTGCCCGTGCGGGCATCTCCGGATACAGCAGCAGGCCGTTCTCGAGCAGGTCGCCTTCGCGGTTGACTCGGCCGAGGATGGTGTTGAGCACCACGGTGAGGTGCTCGGTGAGGCTCGAATGCGCAGCCATGTTCGGGCCGGTGCCGGTGCCGGCGGTGCCCTTCGGGCCGGCGGCGAACATCCGGACAGCAGCGACCACATCGTCGGGGTCGAGCTGGCAGCGTTCGGCGACGACGTCGAGCGTGAACCCGTCGACCACTGCAGCCAGCTCGTCGAGTTGGCTGACCCATCGCTCGCAGAACTCGTGGTCCTGCAAGCCCTCGTCGAGCACGATCCGGATCATTCCGGCCAGCAGCGTGGGGTCTTCGCCCGGGCGGACCTGGAGGTGGATGTCGGCGAACGAGGCCAGTTCGGTCCGGCGGGGATCGACGACGATGAGCTTCATCCCCTCGGCCTTGCGGCGGCGCATCACGACGAACGGGTTCGTGCCCTGCAGCCCGCCGATCGGGGCGTACGACGAGACCATCGAGTTGTACCCGATCGCCATGTGCACGTCGGAGTCGGTGAAGCTCTGGTACCCGGCCTCCCAGCCTCCGAGACGGAACATCGCCAATCCCTTGGCCGGCTGGTCGATCGTGACCGATGTGTAGAACGACACCGAGTCGATTCCCTGGTGGAAGGCGCGCGCAGCGCCGACCGCGACCGAGTTCTGGTAGCCACCCGTTCCGGTGTAGGACGCGACAGCGCGCGGGCCGTAGGTGTCGATGATCCTGCGGAGTTCTGCAGCGATCTCGTCGAGCGCATCAGGACTCGTCAGTTCTTCGAAGGTGCCGTCGGGGCGTCGCCGCAGTGGAGCGCGCAGGCGGTTCGGGTCGGCCATCTGATCGGGGATCTGGCGCCCCTTGATGCAGGTGTAGCCCTCGAACAGCGGGTCGTCCATCACGCCACGCACGGCAATCACGCGGTTGTCGACCACGTCGACCTCCATCGGACAGCTCGCATGGCACACTCGACAGAACGTGTGGGTGGTCCTGGCCGTGTTCGAGTCGGTCGTGTTCGAGTCGGTCGTGTTCGAGTCGGTCGTGTTCGAGTCGGTCGTGGATCCGGGTGCTGATGATGGCATGTGCGAGCCCTTCGTAGTTTCCGTACGTGCGTAAACTAACTCGTCGGCTAGTTTCGCATCGCAGCGGGCAGCCTGCCAGCGATCATCGACGACATCCGGGGGGAACCACACATGCACGCTCACGCTGTCGGAGGATTTTCGTCGTGAGCCGGCCGTTCCGATTCGGGCTGCAGAGCTACAGCGCCACCAGCCCCGGGCATTGGCGCGACCAGGCCCGGCGTGCCGAGTCGCTGGGGTTCAGCACCTTCAGCGTGGCCGACCACGTGATCGGGCCGGGTCCGGCGCTGGCCGCAACGAACCATCCCGTTCAAGACGTGGCCGCAATGCCGGCGATGGCCGTGGCGATCGAGGCGACCAGCACGATCAACATCGGTGCTCGCGTGTTCTGCGTCGACTACCGCCAGCCGGTGATGTTCGCCAAAGAGCTCGCCACCCTCGACTTCTTCTCGGAGGGGCGCCTCGAGATCGGCATCGGTGCGGGTTGGCTGCAGGGCGAGTACGAAGCGATGGGCGTGGCGTGGGATCGCCCGGGTGTGCGCCTCGATCGGATGGAGGAGACCCTCGAACTGATTCGTGCTCACTTCGGCGATGGCCTGGTCGATGTCCAGGGGGACCACGTCCACGCGACCGGATTCGAGGGGGTTCCCAAGCCCGCCAACGCTCGCCCGCCGATCATGATCGGCGGCGGCGCCAAGCGGGTGCTCGGCATTGCGGGTCGAGAGGCCGACATCGTGAGCCTCAACTTCGACAACTCGTCGGGCAAGATCGGAGCGGCAGGTGTCGGCAGCAGCACGGCGGAGTTGACCGCGCAGAAGATCGACTGGATCCGTGCCGGTGCAGGCGATCGGTTCGACCAGTTGGAGCTCGAGATCGGCGCATATTTCACGGTGGTCACCGACCAGCGAGACGCCACGCTGGCGAAGATGGCGCCGATGTTCGCGATGGAGCCCGAGCAATTCGCCGTGCACCCGCATGCGTTGATCGGCTCGGTCGACTCGATCTGCGAGCAACTCGTCGAGCGACGCGAGACCTACGGGATCTCGTACGTCACCTTCGGGGGATCGGCAGTCGAGTCGGTGGCCCCGATCGTCGAACGTCTCACCGGAACCTGACTCGACACAGTCAATGACACCCACCATCAACGAAATGGAAGACAGCACATGAAGGTCGGTATCAATCTCCCGTCACAGTTCCCCTTCGGGAGCACGGTGCAGATGTTGGAGGTCTACGAGCAGGTCGGCTTCGACTCGTACTGGTCGCCCGATCACATCCTCGGTGTCTTCCACCCAGAGCTGTGGAGCGAGATCCCACTGTCGGATCTCGCCGCCGACCCGGACGCGTTCTACGACCCGTTCTGTTACGGAGCTGTCGTCGGCACGATGACCGACCGCCCGTTCGGCATCTCGGTCACAGATGCCACGCGCCGAGGTGCTGCCGACCTCGCACGGACGGCGCTGACGCTCAACGATCTCAATCCAGGTGGTTTCATCCTGGGCATCGGTTCCGGTGAAGCCGAGAGCCTGCTGCCGTTCGGCTACCCCTTCGACAAGCCGGTCTCGGTGCTCGAAGACGTGCTGCGCGACCTCCGCTCGCTGCTCGACCACGGCGTGATGGCCGACGGCGGAGTCGGCCGTATGGGTCTCCCGCTCCAGGCCGAAGGTCGTGGCAGTCCGCCGGTGTGGGTGGCCGGTCACGGGCCGCGGATGTTGCGACTGACCGGCGAGTACGGCGACGGTTGGATCCCAGCGTGGTGGATGAAGCCGGAGGAGTACGGCGAGAAGCGAAAGGTGATCGCCGAGCACGCCGCTGCGGCCGGACGCCCGGCGCCCGTCAGTTCGCTGCTGCCGTTCGTGTTGTTCGCCGAGAGCCAGGACGCTGCGGCCGAGATGTTCGAGCGTGAGCCGCTGGGCAAGCTGTTCGGTCTGTTCGCAATGGGCCACATCTGGGAGTCGCACGGCCTCCAGCACCCGTTGGGCAACGACTCGAAGGGGTTCGTCGACGTGATCATCCACGACCTCGACGCCAACGAACTTCGTGATCTTGCCTCGACGATCCCGTTCGAGATGGTGTGCGAGGTGTTGTTCGTCGGCAACGTCGAGGAACTGGCAACCCAGTTCGAGGGCTATGCGCGAAACGGCCTCGAACACATCGTGCTGGCCAACATCACCGGTGTGGTCGGCGGAATGGACGAGATCATGGCGCGAGGGATGGAGCTGCCGATGCTCAAGAACATGCTGTCCGAGCTGTGAACAACCAATCCCGAGGAACCACCGTGACCACCGTGACCACCGTGACCACCATGACCACCAAGGAAACACCATGAGCGACCTGGCAACCTTCAATCCGTTCGATCCAGCGGCCATGCAGTGCCCGTTCCCGCACTACGCACAGATGCGCGACGAGCAGCCGGTGATGTTGATCGAGTCGGTCGGCATGTATCTCGTCACCAACTACGAGTTGGTGATGCAGGTGTTGCGTGACCCGGCGACGTACTCGTCGCTGTTCGGTGGCGCGAGTATGCCGCTGCCGCCGGACGCCCGAGAGAAGATGTCCGCAGTGATGGCTGATGGGTACCCGCGGGTGCCCACGATGCTCACCGCCGACATGCCCGACCACACCCGATACCGCAGGCTGGTGTCGAAGGCGTTCACGCCGAAGGTGATCGCCGAGCTCGAACCGGTGATCCGGTCGATCACCACGAGGCTGATCGACTCGTGGATCGACAGCGGTCGTATCGAGTTCGTCGAGCAGTTCGGCGTGCCTCTTCCCGTCGAGGTGATCGCGCATGCACTCAACGTGCCTGACTCACGACTCGCTGACTTCAAGCGGTGGTCCGACGACTCGATTGCCGGCATCGGCACCAACATCTCACTCGAGCACCGACTCGAAGCCGAGCGTGGCGTCAACGAGTTCCAGCACTACTTCGCCGCCGAACTCGACCGTCGTCGCACCGAGCCGCAGGACGACCTGCTGACGAACCTGCTCAATGCCAGAGTCGACGATGACGACCCGGAGGTCACCGACAAGCGCCCGCTGGATGTGCCCGAGATGTTGAGCATCATCCAGCAACTCCTGGTTGCCGGCAACGAGACCACCACCAAGCTGCTCACCGAGACGATGAGGCTGCTCGCCGAGAACCCCGACGAGTGGGCTCGGCTCAAGGCCGACCCGTCGCGGGCGGCGCAGGTGATCGAAGAGGCGTTGCGACTGTCGACGCCGACGCAGGGCATGTTCCGGATCTCCACCAAGGACCACGAACTCGGTGGCGTCCACATCCCCAAGGGGGCGCGTCTCGTGATCGTGTTCGCATCAGCGAACCGAGACGAGTCGCTCTTTCCCGATCCTGACGGATTCGATCCGGATCGCGACAGATTGCGCGATCACCTCGCATTCGGCAAGGGGATCCACTTCTGTCTCGGAGCGGCGTTGTCGCGTTTGGAAGGCAAGGTGGCGTTGGAGGAGTTGGCGAGCCGGATCGACAGTTTCTCGCTGCCCGAGAGCAACGAGTTCCAGTACTTCCCGAGCTTCCTGTTGCGAGGGCTCACCCGTCTCGACGTCGACGTCGTACCAGCGGGTGCGAGCTGATGGCCGGGCCACTCGACGGCAAGATCGCCGTCGTCACGGGATCGAGTCGGGGAATCGGCCGCGGCACTGCCGTGGCGCTCGGCGAGCAGGGCGCCACGGTCTACATCACGGGCCGCAGCACCGGATCGGGAGAACTCACGATCGATCGCACCGCTGCACTCGTCGACGAGGCAGGTGGTCACGGCGTCGCCGTGCAGACCGACCACGGTGACGACGCGCAGATCGCGGCGCTGTTCGACCGTGTTCGAACCGACGCCGGCAAGCTCGACATCCTGGTCAACAACGTCTACAAGATCCCCGACCCGCCGGCGTGGGGTGGTGGCTTCTGGGACCATCCCATCTCGATCTGGGACGATCAGGTCGGCATTGGTCTGCGTGCGCACTACGTGGCGTCGTGGCACGCCGCTGCGCTGCTGTTCGAGGCGGGACCCGGCGGGTTCATCTGCAACGTCTCGTCGCCCGGCGGACAGAGCTATCACTTCAGTTCGTCGTACGGTGCCGGCAAGGCGGGTCTCGACCGCCTGGGTGCCGACATGGCCATCGAACTCGAACCGAAGGGAATCGCGGTCGTCACGCTCTATCCGGGCACGGTGTCGACCGAGTTCATCGTCGAATGGTCGGGAAAGCGCGACACCGACATGGAAGGCGCACAGACGCCCCTCGTGGTGGGTCGAAGTGTCGCCGCGCTGGCGACCTCTTCTGGTCTCA
>ENA-OFDP01001172-OFDP01001172.1-metagenomes-genome-assembly--contig:-NODE-1172-length-10442-cov-4.101858_pt1 | contig 10442 bp, 11 predicted proteins | sample MGYA00153389_OFDP01 | MGnify analysis MGYA00153389 | reverse complement strand
CCTCAACGGCAGGGCGGGTCAGCACAATGCGCTGCACCGCGCTGCGCTCCAGCGCATCCACGGCGCAAGCTACGGCCAAATAAGTTTTGCCTGTGCCAGCCGGGCCAATGCCAAAAGTAATGTCATGCGTGGCGATGTTTTCCAGGTAAGCGCCCTGGTTCACAGTGCGGGCGCGCAGGTCAGCACGCCGGGTGGTCAGCGTGGTGCTGCCGTCGGGCGCATGCTTCAGGGCTGTGTCGCCCGACATCATCAACTGCACGGTTTCCTCGGCAATCGGCCGCTGCGCCATTTCATACAACGCCTGCAGCACTTCCAGCGCCTGCGTGGCACGCGCTTTCGTGCCGTCAATCTTGAATTGCTCAAAGCGATGCGCAATCTTCACATCCAGGCCAACTTCAATTGTGCGGATGTGTGCATCCATCGGCCCGCACAGATGGCCCATGCGGGTGTTGTTGGGCGGCGTGAAGGTGTGGCGGAGGATCAAGGTTGGGTGTCCTGAAAAGTGACTGATAACATCACGCCATGATAGGACGAATCTCTGGCCAATTGGCTGAAAAAAACCCGCCAGAAATTCTGGTCGATTGCAACGGCGTGGGCTACGAGCTGCTCGTGCCCATGAGCACGTTTTACAACTTGCCCGGTCTGGGTGAAAAAGTCAGCCTGCTCACTCAATTTGTAGTGCGCGAGGACGCGCAAATCTTGTACGGCTTTGCCACCGCCACAGAGCGCGCCGCCTTCAGGCAGCTGGTCAAAATATCCGGCGTTGGCCCGCGCACCGCGCTCAGCGTTCTCAGCGGCATGAGCGTCGAAGAACTCGCCCAGGCCGTTACCCTGCAAGAGCCCGGGCGCATTATTAAAGTGCCGGGCATAGGCAAAAAAACCGCCGAACGCTTGCTGCTCGAGCTCAAAGGCAAGCTGGGCGCAGACATTGGTGTGAATGTGTCCATCAGCAACGACAGCCAATCTGACATCTTGCAGGCACTGGTCGCGCTGGGCTACAGCGACCGCGATGCAGCGCTGGCGCTGAAGGCTTTGCCCAAAGATATTGGGGTTTCTGATGGGATTAAGCTGGCATTGAAGGCGTTGGCGAAGTAGCTGTTTGAATAACTTGAGGAGGGTCTGAGCATGCTAAGTAAACGTATTTTTGTCGGATTTGCAGTGGCTGTGCTGTCACTTTGGCTGACCGGATGTGCAACCTCACCGTACCAGGGTGAAGGCAAAACAAGAAGCGATGCACTGCTCCAAAAGCAGATCGCTTTAGCCGAGGCGACACTGTTAAAAGATTCGCCTGCACGGTTGATTTTTGCGGGCTTTGCCATGCATTCGCAATCAAAAGCTTTTCGCAATGATGTTTTGAGTGCTGAAAAAGTGGCTTTGGCTGTTGACCCGTTAGCTGTTGTTTTCAAGCTCAACAATCCCGCGCTCGGTCAAGATGCCGACTGGCCCTATGCAACGGCTGAAAACATTGAGCAGGTGCTCAAAAAAATCGGCAGTCTGGCGCGTCCGCAAGACAAGGTCATGGTGCTGCTGGCCACCCATGGCAATGTGAATGTCTTGGCGATTAATTTTTCCAACCAAAACTACCCATCTCTGAATGCTGGTTTTCTGAATCGAGCAATGGCAGACTTGCGTGGGAAACCTCTGATGGTTGTGATGTCAGCTTGTCACAGCGGGTCATTTTTGACACCGTTGGCCGGCCCCAGCCGTATCGTGGTCGCAGCAGCTGCCGCTGACCGAAGCTCTTTTGGCTGTAACTTCCAGAGCACCAACACTTACTTTATTGATGCGCTTTTCAACCAGCCCGCGCCGCGTGACCTGTCCATCGTGCATATGATGGACAGAGCCAAAATAGACGTTGATCAGCGTGAAAAAAAGCAGAAATTGTCTCCGCCGTCCTTGCCTGATCTGTCGGTGGGTGCTGCGGCAAAAGACTGGGCTAATCAGCCTTTGAAAAGTTGGGTCGGTGCGCGGTAGGCGAAAATGCGTTTGCCAATGGATATCCAGCGGGATATACTAAGTACATGAATGCCACCACCCTTTCAATTTCCCCTTGGGGCAACAGCCACGGCATACGCCTGAGCCGTGAACTGATGCAGGCCATGCACATCACGCCAGATACGCCACTACAAGTACAAGTTATTGAGCCGGGTCGGCTTGAGTTGCGTGTTAAAGCCAAAAAACTTACCTTGGCACAAAAACTCAAGGCTTATGACCCCGCCATTCATGGCGGTGAATTGATGGCCGACGTGCCTGTGGGTACTGAGTTCGGGACGCGATAAATTGGGGTCGAAAGTAGCTATCGACAAGCCGTGGGTGCCAGACCGGCGCGACATCATTTGGATCAATTTCAATCCACAAGTTGGCAAAGAAATGCGCGACGTGCATCCCATGGTGGCGCTCACAACCCGCGCTTACAACGAACGTACTGGCCTGGTGATTGGCTTGCCCATGTCTACTGCTGCTTTCAATGCAACCAACCCATTTGCAGTGGACAACAGTAGCAAAGGGGAGGTCAGTTACATCATTTGCAACCAACCCAAGAGCATGGATTGGCGTTTGCGCGGCGCTAAACCGCACGCTTGGGGAAAAGTTCGCGAAGCTATCTTTAAACAAGCTTGTGTTGAGTTGAACGACTTGGTTTTGTTACTTGCTTGAACTGATTCGCCGACGATATTAGCCAATGACCATCCAAACCGACGACTTTAATTTAGCCGACTTGCCGCCGTCTAGGCGCGTGATCTCTGCCGTGCCTGATTCGCCGAAAGAAGAAGCGATTGAACGCGCGCTACGCCCCAAGCTGTTTGACGAATATGTGGGCCAAACCAAAGTGCGTGAGCAGCTTGAAATTTTTATTGGTGCCGCCAAAAAACGCAGTGAGGCACTTGACCATGTGCTGCTGTTTGGCCCGCCGGGTCTGGGTAAAACCACGCTGAGCCACATCATTGCGCATGAGCTGGGTGTCAACATGCGGCAAACCAGTGGCCCGGTGTTAGAGAAGCCTAAAGACCTGGCGGCTTTGTTAACGAACCTTGAGAAAAACGATGTGCTCTTCATCGACGAAATTCATCGCCTGAGCCCGGTGGTCGAAGAAATTTTGTACCCTGCGCTGGAAGATTATCAAATCGACATCATGATTGGTGAAGGCCCGGCAGCCCGCAGCATCAAGCTTGATTTACAGCCCTTCACGCTGGTGGGTGCAACGACCAGAGCAGGCATGCTGACCAACCCGCTGCGCGACCGGTTTGGCATTGTGGCGCGGCTGGAGTTTTATACGGCTGAAGAACTCGCCCGCATCGTGCGGCGCAGTGCGGGGCTGCTGAATGTGCCGACTGACGACGAAGGCGGTTTCGAGATTGCCCGCCGATCACGCGGCACACCGCGCATTGCCAATCGTCTGCTTCGCCGCGTGCGAGATTTTGCAGATGTGAAGGGCAAAGGCGAAATTACCTTGGAGATCGCCAACAAAGCCCTCGCCATGCTCGATGTGGACCCGCAGGGCTTTGACGTGATGGACAGAAAATTGCTTGAATGTGTGATTCACCGCTTTGATGGCGGCCCGGTCGGGCTGGACAACATCGCCGCCAGCATTGGCGAGGAGCGCGACACGATTGAAGACGTGATTGAGCCGTATTTAATTCAACAAGGCTATCTGCAGCGCACCCCACGCGGGCGCATTGCAACGCTGGCAGCGTATCGGCATTTGGGGGTTGCACCGCCAGCGGCAGGCAATGAGCTGTTTACTTAGTCAAGTCAAGCAGCCGCGCCCATCGACATTGATGATGCGTTCCACCACGCCCTTGAGCAGCCCGCCGCGCACGCCAATCATCACGTTGTGCAGGTTGACTGTCGGGTCGCAGTGGCCGGGTATCAGCCACAACATGCTGCCCAGACTGGGCAGGCGTGTACTGCCTTCTGCTGGCTTCAAAATACCGTGCTCGTCGCCGCCGTTTGAATACACCAACTCGCTGCGGCTGCTAAAAGCGTGAACTTTGGGCAGGCCTGAATCAATCGCATGGCTTTTATGGCCCGCATCACACACCACATGCCCGGCATGCACGCTGATGACCTGGGTTTTGACAAACAGGGCATGCTTGAAGCGCGGCTGGCCTACACCTGGCTCATTGGCGGCATAGTCTGCATCCATGAACAAGTACGAGCCGGCTTGCAGCTCGCCATACAGCTTGCTGGCAGCCTCAAGCGGGGCTGTGCCCGTGCCTGCGCCTGTCACCAGCCCTACTTTGATGCCTTCGTCTTCTATCAGTTCACGTGTGTGGCGCACGGCTTTAATGACGCTCAAAATAGCGCCCTGTCGTTCAGATGCGCTACGCATGTGTTGCGCCTTGCCGTGGTAAGCCTGCAAACCTGCAAAGTTCAAAGCCGGGTGCTTGCGGATTTCCAGCGCCAGAGCTATAGCTGGTGAGCCGGGCGCCACACCGCAGCGGTTATGCCCGACATTGAGTTCGATGAACACATCAATGGCCGACGGGATGCCAGACTCAAGACGTCCCTCGTTCATGCTGACAGCCAGGCGCTTGATGCCTTCAACACTGTCAACGCATATGGCCAACTTGCCGTTCAGTGGCGCTAAAACTCGCGTGAGTGCAGCCACGCGCGCCAGCTTGCTGGGTGCGATGACCTCGTTGCTGATGAAGATGTTGTGAACACCACCTGCGACCAGCGCTTCGGCCTCGGATGTTTTTTGCACGCACACGCCGACTGCACCAGCTGCGATTTGCAGCTTGGCCAGCTCGGCGCTTTTGTGCATTTTGGCGTGTGGCCGCAACATCACCTTGTGCTGGGCAGCAAACGCAGCCATGGTGTGCAGGTTGCGCTCCATCGTGTCCAAATCGACCACCAGTGCGGGTGTGTCGATGGCGTTGACGGAATGGCCGATCAAGTGGTTCATGATTTAACCTGCCGCTTCGTCCAGCACATCGTTGGTCAAATGCTGCGTGTCAGCCCAACCGACCAGCGTGAATCCTTCGGATGTCCAAAGCAGGCGGTTGATGGCGGCGTTGCCCAAAGTCCAGGTGCGTGGGGCTTGAATGTCTAGCCGCGTTGCTGCGCGGTACAGCACGTCCATCACGCCGCCGTGGCAAACCAATGCAATCTGCTCTCCGGGGTGCTGCGCAGCCAGCCGCTCGGCAGCTTCCAGAACGCGGGTGCGGAGCATCACCAAAGACTCGCCACCTGCAGGGTAAAAATCTGGGTCACGCTTGCGCCAGCGCATCGACTGGTCTGGCAGCAGCACTTCAATTTCTGCAAAGGTTTTGCCTTCAAAATCACCAAAATCACGCTCACGCAAACCGATTTCTTTTATCACTGGCAGACCCTGCACCTGGCCGACAAATTGCGCGGTTTCCCAGGCTCTGGTCAGGTCACTGGCGTAGATGGCTGTGATCGGTTCATCGCGCAGTGCCTCGGCCAAGCGCTCAGCTTGCCAGCGGCCGTTGGCGCTTAAGGGAATATCCAAGTGGCCCTGAATGCGGGTGTCAACATTCCAGCTGGTTTCGCCGTGGCGGATGGCGATGATGCGGGTGGGTTCGTGCATCTATCGTGGGATTTCAACGTTGATACGGCGCGTCCCCGCTGGCGGCTGTGGAAAGCCCAACAGCGCTGAATCAAGCATGGCGGGCAGCACGGCAAACGCATCGCCCCACGGTCCATCGTGCATGGCACGGGTTTCAAACACCACTTTTTGGCTCGACAGCTCACGCATCAAAACACTCACCGTGCGCTTGTAATACGAATCGCCAAAACCTATGGGAAAAGACAAACCTATTGACGTGCCACGACTACCGCCGCCGATGGACACACCCGGCCCGCCAAAGCCGAAGCCCGGCTCGGGATAACGCTGCACAATTTCAGTGACCAGCAAGACCTGCACGCTGTAGCGGGCGTCAGGCGGGCTCAATGCCATGCCGACTTTTGACAAGCTGGTTGTGGCCAGCGCTTCGATCCTGTCTTGCTGCGCGTTGGCTGATTGTTGCGATGGCAGGCGCTCAAACCTGTAGCGTGTGCCAGGAACAGGTGGCGCAGCCGTCCAGGCTGAGAACGCAGTCACGTCGCTGTCAACCACACGCATGCTCGAGCACGCCGTCAAGAATAAAGTTGCTATTAAAATAATAGCTGTTTGCGCCTGCAACATATGGTCTACCGTTCGATTTAATACCCAAAAAAGGCTGAAAATACCTAGAAAGACTGTATTTTGATCACAGACTGGCGTGGAAGTTCTGTAGTCAACGAACCATTGAACTCATCAGCATCAAACGCTTTGTCGCCATCAGCATCTGCAACACCCGTGGTTTTGATGCCTTTGAAATCATGGCGCTTGCTGTCCATCAAATGCGAGGGCACGATGTTTTGCAGGGCATTAAACATGTTTTCAATGCGGCCCGGAAATTTATTGTTCCACTCGCGCAGCATGTTGCCAACTTGTTTGCGCTGCAGGTTTTCCTGGCTACCGCACAACGTACACGGGATGATGGGGAAGTTTTGCACGGCTGCCCAGCGGCTCAGGTCTTTTTCAGGCACATAAGCCATCGGGCGAATCACGATGTTTTTGCCGTCATCGCTGACCAGTTTGGGCGGCATGCCTTTGAGCTTGGCAGCAAAAAACATGTTCAGGAAAAAAGTTTGCAACATATCGTCACGGTGGTGACCCAGCGCGATTTTGGTCGCCCCCAGCTCACCCGCCACCCGGTACAAAATGCCGCGCCGCAAACGTGAACACAGCGAACAAAGCGTTTTGCCTTCAGGTATCACGCGCTTGACGATGCTGTAGGTATCCTGGTTTTCGATGTGAAACGGCACGCCCAGTTTGGTCAGGTAGTCAGGCAAGATGTGCTCAGGAAAGCCGGGCTGCTTTTGATCCAGATTTACGGCAATCAAACTGAAATTAATCGGCGCACGCTTTTGCAACTTGAGCAAAATGTCCAGCATCGCATAGCTGTCTTTGCCGCCTGACACACAGACCATCACCTTGTCGCCTTCTTCAATCATGTTGAAGTCAACAATCGCCCGGCCCACTTCACGGCACAGGCGTTTTTCGAGCTTGTGATCTTCGCGTTCGATCTTCATCGTGTTTTGCACGCGGGCTGAACTTTGCCTTGCGTGCTCAGGTTCGGCTTGTTCCCATAAGGCGTTCATGTCGTTCGTCCCCATATCGTTACCACTGCCCTGTCTCAACGCGAATCGCCACTTCGCAGTCGTCAAATATTTCCAGCTTGGCAATTTTCACCCGCACACCCAAAACCCCGGGTAATAACATCAACCGGTGCGCAAGTTTGCCGATCAGCGTTTCCAGCAAATTCACGTGCTCGGCGGTGCATTCAGTGATGATGATCTGACGCACCTTGCGGTAGTCGAGCACATGGTTGATGTCGTCGTCACTGGGCATCAGCGGTTGGGTGCCCAAGTTGAGTTCTGCATCCACCTGTATCGGCTGCGGCGCAGTTTTTTCTTGTTCGAGAATGCCCAGGTTTGCGTCGAAGCGCAGGCCGGTAAGCGTGAGGATTTGTGTGCCGCGGGTGTTGAACATACTTATTTTTGATTTTCACGTGGAGTAATCATCAATGAGAAATCACGCTCAAATTTCATCAAATGCTGGCCGCCATCAACCAGCAGTGTCGTGCCGGTGATGGACTGGTTTTCAAGCGCAAACTTCACCGTAGCTGCCACATCAGCCGGCGTTGACGAACGCCCCAGCGGCGACAGTTTGTGCAACTCAGCAAATTGCGCGTCGCTCAACAGGTGGCTGGTCAACGTCAAGCCTGGTGCCACGCCCACCACACGCACCAATGGGGCAAGTGCCATGGCCAGCATGGTGTTGGCGGCTTCCAAAGCGGCTTTTGACAGGGTGTAACTCAAAAAATCGGGGTTTTGATTCCAGAGTTTTTGATCCAGCAGGTTGACCACCGCTCCGCGAGCCAGGTTTTCACCTTTGGCGTTGCGGCTGGCCAGATGCGCGTGCAACGCTTGCGCCAGCAAAATGGGTGCGCCAGTATTGCTGCGCAAATGTTTTTCAAGCGTTGCAAAACAGAAACTAGCAGCGTCGTCTTGCTCAAATGCAGAGGCGCTGTTGACTACTGCATCAACTTGACCAAATCGCGTCACGACGCGCAGCAAAAGCCCGTTTACATCGGTTTCGTTCCCTAAATCAGCATCAAACAGGGCTGAATTGCCCTGATTGCCGTCGCAAGCAGCTACTGTATTTATAGCGTCCTGCTTTGAGCTGCGGTAATGTACAGCTACACGCCAACCGCCAGCCGCAAGTGCCAGGGCAATCTCGCGGCCCAGCCGTTTGGCTGCGCCAGTAACTAAAACGACAGGGGCGGGTGTTGTGACTTGCATGGAAAGGAATTGAGTAATCGTTGACAATTCGTGCTTAAACAACTGTCATGACTTCTGATATTTTAACGACCGCTCTGCAAGGCAAGATCCATGAGGCTATCCATCAGGCGGGCGGCTGGCTGGGCTTTGACAGTTTTATGAACATGGCGCTGTACACGCCCGGCCTGGGTTACTACGCCAGCGACCTGCGCAAGTTTGGCTTGATGCCTGGGGGTGCCACTGATTCGGGCAGCGATTTTGTCACCGCGCCTGAGATGTCCCCGCGCTTTGGCCAGGCCTTGGCGCGGCAGATTGACGAGGCTTTCAATGCCACAGGAACCGATGAGGTTTGGGAGTTTGGCGCTGGCTCGGGCGCGCTGGCCGAGCAGATTTTGCAGACACTGCCGCAGATCAAGCGCTACACCATTGTCGATCTGTCGGGCAGTTTGCGGACGCGTCAACAACAGCGCCTTGACGCGTTTGAAGGCCGTGTGCAGTGGGCGACATCCTTGCCTGAGAATTTGCGCGGCGTAGTGATTGGCAATGAAGTGCTGGACGCGATGCCTGTCAAATTATTGACGCGCATCGATGGCGTGTGGCGTGAACGTGGAATCGGTTCGCATGAAGGTGCTTTTGTCTGCGCAGACAAGGCCACTGACTTGAGGCCTCCGTTTGAAGTGGCAGGCATGCACGACTATTTGACAGAAATTCACCTGCAGGCCGAAGGTTTTGTTCGCACGCTGGCTGACAAACTTGAGGTGGGTGCGATTTTCATGATTGACTACGGCTTTCCAGAGCATGAGTACTACCACCCGCAGCGCAGCATGGGCACGGTAATGTGCCACCGTGGTCATCTGGCCGATGGCGATGCGCTGGCAGATGTCGGCAGTAAAGACATTACCGCTCATGTTAATTTCACCGGCATCGCCGTGGCGGGGCAAAGCGCTGGGCTGGAGGTTCTGGGCTACACCAGCCAGGGGCGTTTTTTGCTGAACTGCGGCCTGCTGAACGGACTTGACAGCGGTACCGACGCCGCCAGCCTGGCCCGGCGCGGGCTGGTTCACCTGCGCAGCGGCCTGCGCACCCAGCTCATCGCCAGCGTGGGGCTGGCGCCGCTGTCGATGGTGTTCTTCCAGCAGGTGTCCGTGGTGGGGTTCCTGGCCAATCTGGTGGCCATCCCGGCGATCACCTTGCTGATCACCCCGCTGGCCCTGCTGGGCGTGCTGCTGGCGCCGCTGTGGACGGTGGCCGCCGCGCTGGTGCAGGGCCTGTCGGGAGGGTTGCACTGGCTGGCCGGGTGGCCCGGTGCGGTGTGGACGGCGGCCGCTGCGCCGCCCTGGGCAATGGCCTGCGGGCTGCTGGCCGGTTTGTTGGCGCTGCTGCCGCTGCCGTGGCGCCTGCGCGCGCTGGGCCTGCCACTGATGCTTCCGCTGCTGTGGCCCCCGGTGCCGAGGCCTGCGCAAGGGCAGTTCGAGATGGTGGCTGCCGATGTCGGCCAGGGCACGGCGGTGCTGGTGCGCACCCGCGGGCATCTGCTGGTCTACGACACCGGGCCGGCGTACACGCCCGAGTCCGACGCGGGGCGGCGCGTGCTGCTGCCGCTGCTGCGCGCGCGCGGCGAGTCGGTGGTCGACCTGCTGATGATCAGCCACCGCGACACCGACCACGTGGGCGGTGCGGCGTCGCTGGTCGCCGGAGTGCCGGTGCGGGCGCTGAGCAGTTCCTTGCTCGACGAGCACCCGCTGCGCGGCCGCGGCCTGCCGCACACGCGTTGCGAAGCGGGGCAGGCCTGGGAATGGGACGGCGTGCGTTTCGAGGTGCTGCACCCGACGGCCAGTGACTTCGAGCGCACCCAAACTTCGAACGCGCTGAGCTGCGTGCTGCGCGTGCAGGGCGCACAAACAACGCAGGGCAGCGTGCTCATCACCGGCGACATCGAAGCCGCGCAGGAAGCAGCCCTGCTGCAGCGGCTGGCGCCCGCTGCGCTGGCCAGCCAGGTGCTGCTGGTGCCGCACCACGGCAGCCGGACGTCGTCGACCGCTGCCTTCATCGCCGCCGTGTCGCCGGCCACCGCGGTCGTGCAGGCGGCTTACCGCAGCCGCTACGGCCAC
>ENA-OFDP01001170-OFDP01001170.1-metagenomes-genome-assembly--contig:-NODE-1170-length-10482-cov-2.810684_pt1 | contig 10482 bp, 10 predicted proteins | sample MGYA00153389_OFDP01 | MGnify analysis MGYA00153389 | reverse complement strand
ATTTCCCGATCGCGATGATCACGCGCAAGGTCGCACCGGCACTGGCCGCGGGCTGCCCCGTCATCATCAAACCCGCAGAGCAGACGCCGCTGTCGGCCCTGGCCGTGGCCGAACTGGCGCAGCGCGCCGGCATGCCGGCGGGGGTGCTGAACATCCTGACGGCCGACAGCAGCAACAGCATCGAGATCGGCAACGTGCTGTGCAGCAGCAGTGTGGTGCGCCACCTGTCGTTCACCGGCAGCACGGAGGTCGGCCGCATCCTGGCGCGCCAGTGCGCACCCACGGTGAAGAAGATCAGCCTGGAACTCGGTGGCAACGCGCCGTTCATCGTCTTCGATGACGCCGACATCGACAGCGCCATGTCCGGCGTCCTGTGCCGCTGCGGCACTTACCCGCGCATCCGCGCTGCGATCCACGCCGCCGCCGCGGCATTGCAGGCGTGAAGCCGACTCGCAGTCTCGCCGCAGCCCTGGTGATGTCGCTGGCGTGGGCCGTCGCCGGCGCTGCGCCTTCCTTTGCCGACTGGAGCGAATCCTTTGCCGCCGACTGGGTGCGCCAGTCGGCCGAATTGGCCACGTCCACGCAATACTTCAGCGGTGATCAACAAGCCGCGCTCGACCGCCAACTGACACCGCTGACGCCGGCGCGGCGCGCAGGCCGGGTGGCGCAGGCGAAGAAGGCCCTGGCGCAACTGGACGGCTATGCGCCCGCCGCACTGACGCCCGACGAGCGCGTGGGCGCCGCAGTGCTGCGCTGGTCGCTGCAAAGCACGGTGGCCACCGCGCCGTATGAAGATCACGGCTTCGTCTTCAACCAGCAGTCGGGCGCGCACCTGCGTTATGTCGGCCTGCTGTCTGAGAACCAGCCGCTGCGCAGGCCTGCCGACCTGGAGGCCTTCCTGTCGCGCCTGGCGCAGGTGGACCAGCGGCTGGACGAGGCCATCGCCCGCGCTCGCGAAGCCGCCGCGCGCGGCCTGCTGCCGCCACGCTTCATCCTCGAGCGTGCGCGCACGCAGGTGGAAGGCTTTCTCGCGCAGCCAGGCGCGGACAACGACATCGTCGCCGGCCTGGCGCGGCGAAGCGCGCGCGTCGACGGCCTGGCGGCGGACGAGCGCCAGCGCGCCATCGACGACGCGACGGCGCTCGTCCAGACCCGTGTGCGGCCGGCCTACCAGCGGGTGCTGGCGCTGCTGGATGAACTGCACCCGCGAACCACCGCCGACGCCGGCTTGTGGCGCCTGCCGGACGGCGACAAGGCCTACGCCCAGGCGCTGTCCGCCTACACCACCACCTCGCTCAGCGCCGAGCAGATCCACGCCGTGGGCCTGCGCGAGGTGGCGCGCATCGAAGCGCAGATGGACCGTGTGCTGGCGGCGCAGGGTCGGCGTGAAGGCAGCGTGCAGGCCCGCCTCGTCACGCTGCGTGCAGAACTGCAGCCACCTGCCGACCCCGACCCACGGCCCGCGCTGATCCAGCGTTATGCAGATGCGGTTCGCGACGCCCAGCAGCGCGCTCTGCCGCTCTTCAACCTGGTGCCGGCCGCGCCGGTGGAAGTGCGGCGTGTGCCCGCACTGACCGAGCGCACCGCCAGCGCTTATTACACGACACCGGCGCCCGACGGCAGCCGCCCCGGCATCTTCTGGGCCCCGTTGCCCGGGCCCGGCTACGACGTGTTGCGCATCCGCAGCCTGGCCGTGCACGAAGCCGTGCCGGGCCACCACTTCCAACTGGCGCTGCAGCAGGAGCAGGCCGACCTGCCACGCTGGCGCCAGCGCCGCATCTTTGGTGGCGGCAGCGCGCACAGCGAAGGCTGGGCGCTGTACGCCGAGCGCTTGGCGCTGGACAGCGGCTGGTACGACGGCGACCCGCATGCGCTGCTGGGCGCGCTGGACGGCCAGCTTTTCCGTGCCCGCCGCCTGGTGGTGGACACCGGCCTGCACGCCAAGCGCTGGACGCGCGAACAAGCCATCGACTATGGCCTGCCAGCCCACGAGGTAGAGCGTTATGTTGCCAACCCGGGCCAGGCCTGCGCCTACATGGTGGGCATGCTGCACATCCTGGCGCTGCGCGACGAAGCGCAGGCTGCACTCGGCCCGAGGTTCCGCATCCAGGATTTCCACGACACGGTGCTGAAGACGGGCTCGGTGCCGCTGGACGTGTTGAGCGGCGTGGTGCGGCAATGGGTGGCCAGCGCGCAATGAATGCCGGCCCGACCCGGCGGCAGTTGCGGCAGTGGCTGCAAGCGCTGGCGGCCCTTGCGGCGGCACCCGGCCGACCCGCACAGCCTGCTGGTGTGGCCGTGGGCCGCGGGCAGATCGACGTCGCCACCCCGGTGCTGGACTTCTACCCTGAACAGGCCAGGCTGCACGACAGCCGTGGCGGGGGCGGCGCCGGGGCGCGAGGTCGTGCCGGCGGCCTGGGTGGCTGCCACGCTGCGGCCGCGCATCACTGTCAACATCAGCACCGGCCCCGGAGGCTTGCAATACAGCCAGCAGTGGAGGGCCGGCACGGCGCAGGCCGGTGGCAAGACCTTGGCCTGGACCGCCGGCATCGGCAATGGCGGTCAGCGCCTGTTCGTGCTGCCCGGGCTGCAAGCGGTTGTGGTGATGACGGCCGGCCAATACCAATACAACAGCAACACCATCGGCGGCACCGAATTGCGGCTGTTCAGACAGATCGTGGCGCAGCTCTGAAGCGCCAGGGAGCAGGTTGATGAAATCACTGGGTGCGCGCTCCGAGGGCCTGCGGCTGGAACGCATGCGCAACAGCCCGCTGTGGCTGCCGGCCGATGGCCCGCACGACGGTTCACGAGGTGGTGACCTCGGATCCACCTGGACTCGCCGGCGAGTCGCGCTGAGTTCCGTTTGCGGATCAGCCGGAACGCGCGCCAATGCGCGTCGAACCGCACTTCCCGTCGGGTCAGGCGCACCGAGTGCAGGCGTCGGGGCCTCGGCCAGCGTGACTATCCAGTGCTCGATTCAGTGCCATATTCACTGCCATCCCCAGCAACCGAGGAATTCTGCGATGAGCGAGATCGAACCTGCAATCGTCCGAGTGATCGAGGCTTACAAGGCAGCCGTCGCGGCACGCGACATCGTCGCGTTCATGCGCCTGTACGACCCGGCGGTGCGGGTGTTCGACGCCTGGGGTGTCTGGTCGTACGAAGGCGCTGCGCCGTGGCAGGTGGCTGTCGAGGGCTGGTTCGCTTCGCGCCCAAACGACCGGCTGAAGGCCACTTTTGAAGATGTGAATGTGGTCTCGACGCCGGCGTTCGCTTGCCTCAGCGCAATCGTCACCCACACCGTCGTGCAAGCGCAAGGCGAGCCGCTGAACGCGATGCAGAACCGTCTTTCGTGGATCCTCAAGACGAGCGGACACGTGCCCCGGATCATTCACGAACACACCTCATCGCCGATCGGTTTCGAAGATGGCAAAGCCATCCTCAAGCGCCCCGCCAAGCCATAGAAGGCCAGTCGGATTCACGGCACTTGCGACGCGGCTGGCCGTTGCTGCGAACTCGGTGCGCTGGCGCACCGATTGCGAGCGCATTGATGTCCACAATCAGTCGATGAGGGGTATTGCGAGGACGTTTCGCTTGCATGCGTCGCTCGAGTCGGAAACGCGGCCGCAAGCGGTTGAACTGTTCACTTCGAAGGCTCCCATGCACATCGCACGCACAAGGATGATCAAGTGGGGCGCGCGGATGGCGGCGCTCATCGGCACCGGCACCGGCACCGGTACCGGCACCACGCGGCCGCAGTCGCTCACGGTGTCAAGCTGTGGCTTTGCGACAAGGGTGCCTCGGCCATCAACCAGTCGGGCCACGGACCGTTGATGGAAACAAGCGCGGACCTCCGGCAACACTTGGCGAAGGCGCCGATGGCAGCCGCATTTTTGATTAGCGGCCGCTGGGTCAGGCTGCGCCATGTGGCCGCGAACTGGTCGCCGGGAATGGGGTCGGTCGTGCACGTGTCATGAGCGGCGCCTTGCGACCTGCCGGCGGTTCAGGCGCATCGGTCCGGTGATGCGTTCGCCGGCTTTAATTTGCTTGCGCGCGCCGGCGGCATGGAGCGCGATGCTGCTCGCACTGGCCGGCTGCGCTGGTGTGGGCCCACCGACGCCCACGATGCCGGCGCCGCCGCCGTTGTCGACCGCGATGCCACCGGCGCCTGCGCAGGCGCCGTTGTCACCCGAGCAGCGCACCGCCACGGCAGCGGCACTCAGCGTCGAGCAGCAGTGGCTGTCGTCGTGGTTTCGCGGCACGCCAGTGCGCATCGCGCAGCGCGACGACGGCACGCTGACAGTCGACGTGCCGCGCGAGTTCTCGTTCGACCCGGGCCGCAGCGTCGTGAAGCCGGCGCTCGCCGCGGTGCTGGACAAAGTGGCCGAGAGCCTGCGCCGCCGGCCGATGTCGCGCCTGACCAGTCTGGCGGCGCCTGACGACCGCCCGCAGACGTCGCCGCTGGCCGTCGAGCGTGCGGTGCAGGTGCATCGCTACCTGCGGCAGCGCGGGGTGCCCGCCGCACGGCTGGGCGAACCTTCCGCCACCAGCGCAGCGACGGTGCAGTTGCGCATCGGTCCATCGCCGCGCTGAAGGCTGCGCTGACGAAGCGCGCATCCCGGTCACAGCCCGAGCCGCGCCAGGCGTCGATGCGCAGGTTGAGATAAGGGAAAACCCTATACTGCGATGTGGTGGCTTGCGCTTCGCCTTAGCGAGGGCGGCGCTGCATCCTTCTCGCAGTTCATTGGATTCCCCCAAAAATGGCATTGCGCATGCGAATTTCGCCCTGGACCCGGTTGTTCAATCGCAGCGTCAAGAAGATCGCGCGCGACGCGACGCGCGCCGGCAGCCGCGCAGTCGCTAAGGCGGTCAAAACGCAGGTCGACAAGCGCCGTGCGCCTCCTGGCACGGGACACTGGATCGCCGGCGTGGCGATGAGCGCGGCCGGTGCGCGCCGCTACCGGCTGTACCGTCCGAACGACGTGGCCATCGGCGAACGTTTGCCGTTGATGGTGATGCTGCACGGCTGCGGTCAGGACGCCGGCGGTTTCGCGACCAGCACGCGCATGAACCGCATCGCCGCGCGCGAGCGCTTTCTGGTGCTCTACCCCGAACAGGACCGGCTGGCCAACGCGCACGGTTGCTGGAACTGGTTCGATACCGATTCAGGGCGCGCCCATGGCGAGTCCGGACTGATCATGAAGGCGATCGACCAGGTCTGCCTGCTTTATCCGGTGGACCGCACGCGGGTCGCGGTGGCCGGCATGTCGGCAGGCGCCAGCATGGCGGCGCTGCTGGTGTCTCGCCACCCCGAGCGCTTCAAGGCGGTGGTGATGCACTCGGGCGTGCCGCCGGGCACGGCCCACTCCAGCCTGTCGGCGCTGAGCGCGATGAAGGGCCGCCGCGCCACGTTGCCGCTGGGTGGCGTGCCGGCGTCCCCGACCGCGGCGTGGCCGCCGCTGCTGGTGATTCACGGCACGGCCGACGGCGTGGTGTCGGCCCGCAATGGGCGGGCCGCGGTGCAGGCGTGGGCGGATGCCGCCGGCGCACGCGAAGGACCTTCGCGCGGCGTGCGGCGGGGCCAGCGGCATGCGATGACGATCACCGATTTCCGCCGCGGCCGGGCGATGGTCGCCAGTCTGGTCGAGGTCGACGGGCTGGGCCACGCCTGGAGCGGTGGCGCGTCGCGCCAGCCCTACGGCGATCCCCACGGGCCGGATGCCTCGCGCATGGTCTGGGCCTTCGCCAAGGGCCACTTCAAGATCTGAGGCTCAGACCGAAGTGCAGACCCGGTGCGCATGCCTTGACCTTTGCGACGACAGGTCGGCCGCTGCCGACGTCTCGGACATCGGCCCAGCCTGGCGGCGTCAGTCTTTGCCTGGTTGATCCGGGTGCCCGGCGTCACCCACATCGGCCGATGCCGATGCCGATGCCGCGGGTTCGGGCATGCACATGCGCACGCCGTTCCACTTCTGGCCGCACCAGCACTCGCCGTCCGCATTGATGATGCAGGTGCCTGATCCGCAGCATCGTTCGTCTTCAGTCATCGTCTTGCTCCGCGAGGTGTGGGTTGAAGGAAAGGCCGAACTGCCGCCGTGCGCGACGGCGCTGCTCAGGCCAGCGGGACCAGCTCGTCTGCCGCGGGCAAGCGTTGCCGGGGCTGAAAGTGCAGCGGCGCCGGGCTGTTGCTGCGCGGCCCGGTCCGGCGCTCGCCCGGCGCCATTCGCTCGAAGCGCGACGCATCCGGAAAGCATTGTTGCAGCATGCCACGCACCAGGCCGAGCCGCGGATCGTGCGACGGCGCGTCGTCGGTCGTGTCGTTGATGCAGCAGAAGTCGACCGCCCCGAATCTGGAGGCCAACGCGTCGAGTGACCGCGCAAGGCCCACGTCACCACTGCCGACATAGGCATGGCTGGATTCACGCAGCCGGACGCGGCCGTGCGCCAGCGCCCAGCGGATCACGAAATCGGACACGATCGTCGGCTTGTGCCAGGTGCGGAACACGGTGGAACGCACGCTGTCGAACAACCCGGGCGCCAGACCCTCGAGTTCGTAAAGCAGCGAGCGAAGCATCGGTCGGGGCGAGTGGGCAAAAGTTCGAAAGGTGTGCGCATAGGGAGTCGCCGGCGTGCCTTGCGACGGCGGCTCATGCGCGGCGAGCCACTGCCGCGACAAGCGGCTGGCATTGACCAGTGCCGAGGCCTGGGGGTGCAACGGTGCGTCGGCCACCGGCGGCTCGTCGGACCAGGTCGCGTAGGTGCCGTTCTCCCAGAACCAGTCGCCCGGCACGACCGGCTTGCCGAAGAAGACGTCGTCGTTGAGATAGATGAAGCGTTCGGACAGGCCTTCGATGTGGTGGATGTACGACTCGATGTGGCCCGAGTCGAAGGTGGGCAATGCCGCCGCCGGCATCAACGCGCGGTGGTCGACCACGCTCAGGCCGGCCGAAGGCACCAGCCAGGCGGGCGTTTGCGCATCGGTGACCAGATAGATGTGGCCGTGGCCGGGGAAGAACCGTTGCAGCGCGCGCAGGTTGTAGCGCAACTCGTCGTTGTCGCGAAACCGGCCTTCGACGTTGCTGTGCGGTGCCAAGCCGGCGCGATCGCGCGCGCTCAGGCCGCGGGCGGCCCGGGCACGCTTGTGGCGCCAAATGGCATCACTGCCGTCGACCCACAGGTACACGATGTCGATGGCTTTGGCGTGGGGCATGGCGAATCTGGCGGGGCTCTTTTGAGGCGCAGTGAGTTTGATCAATGCCCCCGGTCAAAAAAGCGCAGCGAACCCGAGGGGCTGAGATGTTACTGTGGACTTCTTCGCCACCCGACCCGACTTTGCGTCCCCTTGTCACGCTTTCAATGAAATCGAAGCAGAGTTCCGGCGGGTTGGTCTATTCGACCGACAGCGGCCGCATGTGCCCCGGCTGTCGCCTGCCGCTGGCGCAGTGCGGTTGCGCGCGGCAGCCGGCCGCGCCAGCGGGCGACGGCATCGTCCGGGTGTCGCGCCAAAGCAAGGGGCGGGGCGGCAAGGACGTCACGCTGGTGTCCGGCGTGGTGCTCGATGCGGCAGCGCTCGAGCGACTCGGCAAACAGCTCAAGGCCGCTTGCGGCGCTGGCGGCACGGTCAAGAACGGCGTGATCGAAGTGCAGGGCGATCACGCCGATCGGTTGGTGGGAATGCTGCTCGTGCAGGGCTGGAAGGCCAGGCGCGCCGGCGGTTGAGCAGGTCTGCTGGCGTGCCATGGCGGGACGGTTAAGCTTTCAAGCTCAGGCAGCCTGGCAAGGGTTGCATCCACTGCATGCGCCTTCCCGCAACCGCACACACCAGCACGCTCTCGCATGGACCCGCATGGATTCGCGTGCACCCGCACGCACCTGCACACATCCGCGCACACCCGCACGACGCCCCGAGTCACGATTTACCCCCGTCAGGGGTGGAGCACAAGCCATGACCGAAGCCCGCAAACCCGTCACCGTGAACCGCCTTCGCGCGATGCATGCGGCCGGCGAAAAAATCGCCATGCTGACCTGTTACGACGCCAGCTTCGCGCGGCTGTTCGATGCCGCCAGCGTCGACATGCTGCTGGTCGGCGATTCGCTCGGCATGGCGTTGCAGGGTCACGACAGCACCTTGCCGGTCACGTTGGACGACATGGCCTACCACACCGCCTGCGTGGCGCGCGGCATCCAGACCGCCCTGCTGGTCGCCGACCTGCCGTACGGCAGCTACCACGAATCGTGCGAGCAGGCGCTGCGCAGTGCCGCGCGGCTGATGCAGGCCGGCGCCCACATGGTCAAGCTCGAAGGCGGCGGCTGGACCGCGCCGACGGTTCGCTTTCTGGTCGACCGCGGCATTCCGGTGTGTGCCCACTTGGGGCTGACGCCGCAGTCGGTGCACGCGCTGGGCGGCTACCGCGTGCAGGGCCGCGACGAGGCCGGTGCCGAACTGATGCGCCGGCAGGCGCGCGAGCTGGCCGAGGCCGGCGCCTCGCTGCTGGTGGTCGAGCTGGTGCCGGCGGCGCTCGGCCGCACGCTCACGGCGGAGCTGCCGATACCGCTGATCGGCATTGGCGCCGGGTCGGGCTGCAGCGGGCAGGTGCTGGTGATGCACGACATGCTGGGCATCACGCGCAGCCGGCTGCCGCGCTTCGTGCGCAATTTCATGGCGGAAGGCGGCAGCGTCGAAGATGCCGTGCGCCGCTACGTGGCCGCGGTCAAGGATGGCAGCTTTCCGGACGACCGCGTGCACAGCCACTGAAGGCATGAACGAAGCGACCCCCGACGGATTCCAGCCCACACCCTGAGGCTGCGCAGCGTGCAGATCATCCACACCGTCGCGGGGCTGCGGCAGGCCTTGGCGGGTGCCACCGGCAACGCATTCGTGCCAACCATGGGCAACCTGCACGAAGGCCACCTGTCGCTGCTGCGGCTCGCGCGGCAACACGGTCGCCCGGTCGTGGCCAGCATCTTCGTCAACCGGCTGCAGTTCGCGCCGCACGAAGACTTCGAGCTCTACCCGCGCACCTTCGAGCGCGACTGCGAGTTGCTGCGCAGTGTCGACTGCGACGTGCTCTTCGCGCCGCCCGACAGCGAGTTGTACCCGCAACCGCAGCAGTGCATGGTGCAGCCACCGCCCGGCCTCGCCGATCTGTTGGAGGGCGAATTCCGGCCCGGCTTCTACACCGGCGTGTGCACCGTCGTGCTCAAGCTGTTCAACATCGTGCAGCCACGCTTCGCGGCGTTCGGCAAGAAGGACTACCAGCAGCTGATGATGATCCGCAACATGGTGCGCCAGCTGGCGCTGCCGGTCGAGGTGCTGGCGGGCGAGACCGGCCGCGCCGAGGACGGGCTGGCGCTGTCGTCGCGCAACGGTTACCTGAGCCCGGCCGAGCGCACCGAAGCGCCGAGCCTGGCGCGCGAGTTGCAGCGCATCGCCGCGGCCGACGGGGGCGGTGTGGATCAACAAATCGACTGGGAGGCGCTCGAGCGATCGGCGATGCAGACGCTGGCCGCGCGCGGCTGGCAGCCCGACTACATCAGCGTGCGTCGCCAGGCCGACCTGCAGCTGCCCGCACCCGGCGACGCGCTGGTGGTGCTGGGCGCCGCGCGGCTGGGCACGACGCGACTGATCGACAACCTCGAATTCGCGCGCGGCGCCTGAGCGCGACCCTGGGTTGCTGCCGGTCGCGACAAGTCAATCGACCGGCGCCGGGTTTTCGCGCACCGGGTCGCGCGGCGCCGACGTGAACTGCGCCAGCGCGACGCCGCCCAGCGTCAGCGCGGCACCCGCCAGCATCGTCGCGGTATAGCGCTCGCCGGTCGCCAGCCAGGCGATGAAACCCGCCACCGACGGCGTCAGGTAGATCAGCGGCGCGGTGCGCGCCACGCCGCGCACGCTGTTGACCCAGCCCCACACCAGCCAGCCCGCGAAAGCCGACACCAGCACCGAGTACAGGATGCCGATCCACAGCGCCGCGCCGATGGCGCCGCGCACCGCGCGTTTTTCGTCGGAAATTGAGGCGGTGACCGTGAGCACTCCCATGAGCACGACGGCGCTGAGCAGTCCGCAGGTCACGGCCAGGTGTGCCGCGCCTGGCACATGAGGGACTGCCACGATGCCGGAGGCGAAGGCGAGGCTCGACGCCGCCACGAGCGCAAAGCCGGTGCCTGCCGCGAGAGACACGCGCGTGGACCACAGGGCGGCTGCCACCGTGGCGCCCACGGCCAGCGCGATCGCCACGGGCAGCCTGGTGTTGTCTCCCAGGAGAGTCGTCTCGAGCGCGAGGTCTCCCAGCGCGGCGGCCGCGAGCAAAGCCGCGATGGTGGTGAGCAACCACCACGCCGCGTGGTGGTCGGCCCGGGCGCCGTCCTTGCTTGCACCTGCGCGGCGACCGCGCGCGGCGGGCGCCGCGAGGTCTACCACTGTGAGCAGGGTGCCGTCCACGAGGTCCGCCACGGAGACCGCCGCGTCGGGGAAGGCGGCGA
>ENA-OFDP01001169-OFDP01001169.1-metagenomes-genome-assembly--contig:-NODE-1169-length-10494-cov-3.772488_pt1 | contig 10494 bp, 7 predicted proteins | sample MGYA00153389_OFDP01 | MGnify analysis MGYA00153389 | reverse complement strand
GCCAATTCGGCGGCAGGTCTGGCACTGGCTTACGACGCATTGCAGTGGCCCGACGCGCAGGATCCCGGCTGCCATGCGCTGGCGGTGCAGCATGTCATGCCCAGCCTGCACCAGGGTGTGCAAGGTTTGCGGGTAGGCATTCTGGGTGGTTACTTTCACGACCATGCCACGCCCGCCGCGCGCGATGTGGCGCAGCGGGCCGCTGCAGCGCTGGGCGACGCATCAGGCGGTGGGGTTGAAGAAGTCACCTGGCCCGACGCCGCGCTGGGCCGCACCGCGGCTTTCATCATCACCGCCAGCGAAGGCGGCGCACTGCACCTGGAAGACTTGCGCACCCGGGCGCAAGACTTCGAGCCGCTGTCGGTCGACCGCTTCATCGCCGGGGCGTTACAGCCAGTCGCCTGGTACCTGCGCGCGCAACGCTTTCGCCGCATTTACCGCAACCAGATCAATGCACTGTTCGGGCAATGGGACGTGCTGATCGCGCCTGCCACACCCGTGAGTGCGCCGCTGATTGGCACCGAGTGGCTGGATGTCAACGGCACGCGCCAACCGTGTCGCCCCGCCATGGGTTTGCTCACGCAACCCGTCTCATTCGCGGGCTGCCCGGTGGTGGTCGCGCCGATGTGGCCACAGGCAACGGGCGGCATGCCGATTGGCGTGCAACTCATTACTGCCCCGTGGCGCGAAGACCTCACATTGCGCGCCGCGCAAGTGCTGGCGAAGGCGGGCGTGGCGGGCATTGCTGCCGTATCCGCGTGAGGACGCAAAGATCACACTGATCTTTTTATGCATCAAAAGCATTGACAGCCCTTGTGAATACTGCTCAAGCAGCTATCAATAACGTAGCATCAAATCCACCCGCAAACCATGCAGATCAACCACCCCGAAACCCTGGCCGAAGTCACCGCTGCCTTCGCCCGCTACGAACAGGCCCTCGTCAGCAACGATGTGGCTGTGCTTGACGAATTGTTCTGGAACAGCCCCCATACCCTGCGCTACGGGGTGGGCGAAAACTTGTACGGCTGCCAGGCCATCCAGGACTTTCGGGCCAACCGCCCGGCCCAGGGCCTGAGCAGGGCTGTGCTTAAAACCGTCATCACCACGTACGGAAGTGACTTCGCCACCGCCAACATCGAATTCCAGCGCGAAGGCAGCAACAGAACCGGACGGCAAAGCCAGACCTGGGTGCGCGCCTCCAACGGTTGGCGTGTGGTGGCGGCGCACGTCAGTTTGTTGATGGTGTGATGGTTTTGACAGTGGGCACGCTTTGTGCACACCGTGTTGTATCCAAGATCGTGCGCACGTTGATGCACCACTTTGGTAACCCCCAAAAACCTTCTGGAGTAAACCGTGACTACCCTGAACTTTCAACATCAAAACCGCCGCGACTCTTTGAAGTCCATTGCTGCCATCGGCGTTGTCGGTGCCCTGGCCAGCAACCTGGCATTTGCCCAGAAGCCGATCACCGTGGGCGTCATTTACGTTGGCCCGCGCGATGACTTTGGCTACAACCAGGCGCATGCGCAAGCGGCTACTGAAATAAAAAAAATGGCTGGCGTGAAAGTGGTGGAAGAAGAGAACGTGCCCGAGACGGCAGCGGTGCAAAAAAGCATGACGGGCATGATTGCCCAAGATGGTGCAAGCCTGTTGTTCCCCACCTCATTTGGTTACTTTGACCCGCATATCCTGGCGCTGGCACCCAAAAACCCCAATGTGCGTTTCTCGCATTGCGGCGGCATGTGGACTGAGGGCAAGCACCCCAAAAGTGTAGGCAGCTTTTACGGCTACATCGACGAGTGCCAGTACCTGAACGGCGTGATTGCCGGCCACATGAGCAAGAGCGGCAAGATCGCTTTTGTGGCGGCCAAGCCCATACCCCAGGTGCTGCGCAACATCAACGCATTCTTGATGGGTGCGCGCTCGGTCAAGCCCGGCATCACTTGCCAGGTGATCTTTACGGGCGACTGGTCCATGGCGGTGAAAGAGGCCGAAGCCACCAACAGTCTGGCCGACCAGGGCGCCGATGTGTTCACCATGCATGTGGACGCGCCCAAGGTGGTGGTGGAAACCGCCGCGAAGCGCGGGAAAATGGTCTGCGGCTACCACGCCAGCCAGGCCAAACTGGCACCGGCTGCTTACCTCACGGGTGCTGAGTGGAACTGGTTAACGGCTTACAAAACCATTGTGGAAGCTGCGCAGGCCGGCAAGCCACACCCTAATTTCATCCGCGGCGGTTTGAAGGAAGGCTTTGTCAAAGCCTCGGCTTACGGCTCGATGGTCACTGATACAGCCAAAAAAAATGCCGACGACATCAAGGCCAGGATGGTGGCTGGCGGTTTCGACATTTTCAAAGGGCCGCTGAAAGACAACAAGGGCAACACCGTGATTGCCGCAGGCACCTCGCTGAAGCAAACCGACGTAGAGCTGGAGAAGATGAACTACCTGGTGGAAGGCGTGGTGGGAAGTATTTGAAACACCTTCGTTGTCTGGCTCAAGCGTAGCCGCTTCCCCAAGTCATGCGTATCTCCACAGCCTTGCGGCAAATGGGTTTTGCTCCCTCGGGCCTTTGGGGAGAGGGCTGGGGTCAGGGTCAGCACGATACCTGGCCTGTGCGACGCAACGGCCTTCACCCCAGCCCTCTCCCGCACCTGAAGGCAAAGCCTTCGGCTCAGCGTGCGGGAGAGGGAGCAAGTCAAGAATCACTCTCGGTATTGCTGGCATCATCGCTCCTTCAAACTCTCACTACCCGCCCGCTGAATCGGGCTGAGCAAATACTCAATCACCCGCCTTTGCCCAGTCTTGATCTCTGCGGTGATGTTCATGCCCGGGCTGATGGGCACACGCTTGCCGTCGATGTTCATGTCTTTGGCGGCTAGCGTTAGGGTGGCGGGGTAGTAGCTGCCTTTTTTCTCGTCGGTTACTGCGTCAGCTGTCACCATGTCTACACGCGCTTTGACGGTGCCGTATTTGGTATACGGAAAGGTCTCCAGCTTCACTTCTGCCTGCTGGCCTGCGTTGACAAAGCCGATGTCTAAATTGGCGATGCTGATTTCAGCAGTGACTCTGGCTGAATCCGGCGCAACAATCATCAGTGGCTGGGCGGGTGTAACCACGCCGCCGACTGAATGCACGGCCAGTTGCTGAATGGTGCCTGCGACTGGGGCAGTCAGCTGCGTGAGGCGCTCACGCTGGCTGGCCTTGGATTCGTCTTGGGTGAGCAACTGGGCTTTTGATGTGGCCAGTGCGTTGCGGTCATTTAGAGTACGGCGAGTTTCGGCGATGTAGGCGGCTTTGGACTGGGCAGCTTCGTTTAATGTGGATTGCGCCTCTTGCAGCTTGGCGCGCTGGGTGGCCAGGTCGCGTTCAAGTTCTACCCTTTCACGGGTTTTGTCTTGCGTGGCGTGGCTGCTGATGAAGCCTTCATTGACAAGCTTTTTAAAGTCGGTCTCGCGGGTTTGCGCCATGGGGATGGTGGCTTCGAGTTTGGCGATGGTTTGGTTGACGGTGGCTATTTCAGCCTGGCGGCGGGCTTGTTCGGCATCGAGCTTGGCGACTTTGGCGCGTATGTCTTGCCATTCGGACTGGAGTTGGGCGGCTGTTCGGCTGTTTTGAAGCGATTTTGGGGCGTTTTTACCTGTCAAATTGGCCTCTAGCCCAATAAATACGGGCGCAAGCTGCTCCTGAATTAGTAGCAACTGTGTGGCTTGATGTTGACCCTTCACCATCCATGTGGCACTGTAAAGATCAGCCACTAAGATAGCGGCCACTAGCGCGGGCGTTTTGCTGAGCGTCATACCAACAGGCTTCACCGCAAGCCACCTACCGCACGCCATGCATCACACCATTTTCGACACGCCTATCGTCAACACTTTGCTGCGCGGGGTGTCTATCGCCTTCCTTCGCTTGACGGGTTGGAAGGTGGTTGGCAAGTTGCCGCCAGAAGCCGCTAAAAGCGTGCTGATTGCTGCGCCGCACACCAGCAACTGGGACTTGCCCTACACGCTGATGGTGGCGTTTGCATTGCGCCTGAATGTGTACTGGATGGGCAAAACATCGCTTTTTAAACCGCCTTTTCGCGGCGTGATGATGTGGCTGGGCGGCATACCGGTTGACCGCAGCCAAAGCAATAATTTGGTCGCGGCTTCCAGCGCCGCCATCATGCGGGCCACAGGGCCGCTACAGCTTATCGTGCCGCCCGAGGGAACACGCAGCGGCACGCGCTTCTGGAAAACCGGTTTTTATTACATTGCTGCCGGCGCGGGCGTGCCGATTGTGATGGCTTACCTGGACTACGACAAAAAAGTCGGCGGGCTGGGCCCGGTATTAAAAACCACCGGTGATATTGATGCGGATATGGCGGCCATCAAAGCGTTTTATGCCAGGGTTAAAGGCAAAAATGCTGATCAGTTTCGCGCTGATTAAAGCTGGCAGAAAGTATGCAGGCGGGCGTGCCTCAAGGCTGTCAGCAAACAGCTGCAAACCTAACCGCTGAATATCGCCAATGCCAAAATCAGCCTACCAGCTCTGGTTTAATGCGACATTCAGAAGGTAATAAAGGCGATTGGTATGGTCAGAATGGCATTGTCCACACAGCTTGAGTACGAGGTATTTGATGCAGGTTGTGATTTTATTTTCAACATTCAGGCAGCTTTCACGCCTCGCCAGCGGGTGGTTGAAGAGTCATTAAGTTTTAACCAGACCCTGACGGCCAACTACTACACCGACGCTCAAACGCAAAGCCGCTTCATTGCTTTGCGGGCGATGCAGGGCACTTTGACTGTTGGCTACAACGCAGTGGTCGACCTGACGCATTTTGAAGCCGCGTCCAACGAATTGTTTGAAGTCAGCCCCCAGGCGCTGCCCGGCTATGTGTTGCCTTATTTGTACCCCAGCCGGTACTGCCAGTCAGACAGGTTGTTGACATTTGCTGGCCAGCATTTTGGTGATTTGCCGATGGGCCACAGTCGGGCACAGGCTATTTGTGACTGGGTCAGCAGCCATATGCGCTTTCAGGGCAACACCAGCAACAGCAACACGTCTGCGCTTGACACACTGATAGACCGCGTCGGCGTATGCCGCGACTTTGCCCATTTGATGATTGCGCTGTGCCGCGCCGTAAACCTGCCAGCCCGCATGGCCAGCGGCATGGACTATGGCGCTGACCCGGCGCTTGGCCCGCCTGATTTTCATGCCTATGTCGAGGTGTACCTTGCCGATGCATCCGGCATGGGGCGCTGGTACATGTTTGACCCGTCGGGCACCGCCATTCCGATGGGCTTTGTGCGTTTTTGTACCGGGCGCGATGCGGCAGACATTGCCTTTGCCACGATCTTTGGCAGCGTGAGCGCATCGCAGCCTGTGATTAGCATTCAGGCTGTTCCCGATTCAAAAGGCCAGCTGGTCATGCCGCAGCGTGTGGGCTACGCGCTGTCAACTGACGGCGATTAGAACGACCAGACCAGTTCAATGAGCGACTGGTTAATTTGTCTCTGCAGGTTTGTTGTGAGGCGTCGCGCACGATGTTGCGTGAAAACCCTGATTTGTATTTAAAACGGTGTACGAGAAGAGATAGTCATTTGAGGACTAGATCAATCGTGATTCGAATGCTTCAATCACCCATGCTGACCCTGGTATCTGCTGAGCCCGGTCAGAGCTGTTACGCTGCGAGCGCAATGGGGCCGTGTGGCGCGTGAGCGGACATTGTTGCAGGTTGATGTTGCCTGACGCTTTACCAGGCTGGGACTGCCATAAGCATGTGTTTGATGACACCGTCAAAATAGCGCCCGGTCATTACGCGCCTCAGTATCGCCCGCTTGCGGTGATAGAGACCCTGGCGCAAACGCACGGGTTTGGCCACTGGTGCTGGTGCAGCCCAGTGTATACGTGGCAGTGCGGTGTGGTGGTAATTGATACATCCATCACCGAGCAGAGTTGGCTGGCATGCACAGCCTGGGCGTATTCTTCGGGTATTGAAGGAGGAACAGAAAATTGATGCTTTGCACCACGCGCCAAAGCGGCTGTACGCTTAGGCAGATGGCAAGCTGTCCGGTAGCTTAAAATCATGCGTTAACCCATTTTTCATCTGGAGTCCTTCATGCCCAAAAAAATCAGAGTCGAAGCCGACATCTGCGCCCCAAAACCCATCCCACCCAAAGGCCACACTGCCTCGGCACCACACGGCCAAAAAGTCAGCCTGGAGCGCGGCTCATCCACCCGCAGCAAAAAGAACCCCGGCAAGCGGCCTAAAAAAGGCGGTTGATAGTTGCCAGCGTTTTGCTGGTGCATAAAAAGCGGCTTTTCGGGCCGCTTTTTATTTGAACAATTCCAGAATGCTGATTTTGGGGGCTGAATAATTCCCTAGTCCCAAAATATGGTTCTAAGAGACTACCAATTAAATAGCAAATCCAAAGGTTTTGAAAACTGCAACGCAGGTGTTTTCAAATCTTTCCCTTTCCGCTAAAGTCATGTCACACAACTTAAAGGTAGCTAATGACTTGCACTTTTGCGAGATTCGTCATCACTGTTTTCTTGTTAAGTGCAGCACAAACTGTTTTTGCCGACCATGAGTCAGCGCCTTCTATTTTGGAGCAGCCTGAAAAATTCAAGGCGGTGATGCATGTCCTCAAGCCATCGGGTGTGCCCAAGCCTTTGCAAACCAGTCAAAACAATGCGCTTAATGGACGAATAAAGACAGCGAGCAGTGACATTGAGGCGCGTGTCTTCTCTGTGCTGGTTCTTGAAAATGGTGAAATTGCGCATGAAAATTATGCTCATGGCGCTAAGGCGGAGTCGCAGTTAAATTCTTACTCAATGGCTAAAAGCTTCACCTCGCTTGCGGTCGGTGAGGCGCTGTGCAACGGCAAAATTAAAAGCCTGGATGATTTGGCTGTCAGCTACGTTCCTGAACTTGCAGGGACGATTTATGGGGCGGCGAGTATCAAAAACTTGCTGCGCTACACCAGCGGTGGGCCTGACCCGGGAGGAACCGGGTATTCGGGCATTCATGATGCGACAGTACTGCGTGCCATGCTGACCGGACAAATCAGCTTGCTGGAGATGATCAAGACACATGGTGCCCCAGGTCGATTCAAGCAGGGCGAGAAATTCATATACAACGGTCTTGATTCTGAAACACTCAGCCTGGTGGTCAGAGCAGCTACAGGCATGTCATTGCCAAGCTGGTTTGAGTCAACCGTGTGGCAAAAAGCGGGTGCTGAGTTTGCGGCCAGCTGGCGCGTTGACAAAGAAGGCAATGGCATTGCCGAGGCATTGGCCCATGTCAGCCCACGCGACTCTGCGCGAATCGCCTTGTATGTTTTGGAGCGGTTAAATGGCAAATCAACGGATGCTTGCATGAATGCTTATATCCGCGAAGCCGCCTCACCCTTGGTCGCAAAAGGCTACTGGGCTTCGGCGCCTTTTTGGGGCTATGCGATTCATACCGGCGCAGATGGGAACACATGGTTCTTTGGGCACGGCGTTCAAAGAATCGGGATCAACCGAAAGACGGGGCGTATTTTGGTTGTCAACGGTTTTAAAGAATGGCCGGGGTCCGATGCCAGCATTCAGAAATTACTGGCGACTAACTAGCACAGGTTAGCAGCGATAAATCACATATTTCGCCGATACTGCCCACCCACTTCAAACAGTGCATTCGTAATTTGCCCCAGCGAACAAACCCGCACCGCGTCCATCAGCACTTCGAACACATTGGCGTTATCAATCACGGCTTTTTGCAGGCGTTTAAGCATGACGGGCGACTCATTGGCATGCTTGGCCTGAAACTCATCCAGACGCTTTAATTGGCTCTGCTTTTCTTCTTCGGTTGACCGGGCCAGCTCCAGCTTGTCTTGCACTGCATCGCCGTTCGGATTGCGGAAGGTGTTGACACCGATGATCGGCAGTTCGCCGGTGTGTTTCAGCATTTCGTAATGCATCGACTCGTCCTGGATGCGGCCGCGCTGGTAACCGGTTTCCATCGCGCCCAGTACGCCGCCGCGTTCGGCAATGCGCTCGAACTCCTGCAACACCGCTTCTTCCAGCAGCTCGGTCAGCTCTTCAATGATGAAAGCGCCCTGGGTCGGGTTTTCGTTTTTGGCCAGGCCCCATTCGCGGTTGATGATGAGCTGGATGGCCATGGCCCGGCGTACTGATTCTTCGGTGGGCGTGGTGATGGCTTCGTCAAACGCGTTGGTGTGCAGGCTGTTGCAGTTGTCGTAAATTGCAATCAGCGCTTGCAGCGTGGTGCGAATGTCGTTGAATTGAATTTCTTGCGCGTGCAAACTGCGGCCGCTGGTCTGGATGTGGTACTTGAGTTTTTGGCTGCGTTCGTTAGCGCCGTATTTTTCTTTCATCGCCACGGCCCAGATGCGGCGGGCCACGCGGCCCATCACGGTGTATTCCGGGTCCATGCCGTTGCTAAAGAAGAACGACAGGTTGGGTGCAAAGTCGTCAATGTGCATGCCGCGCGCCAGGTAGGCTTCAACAAAGGTAAAGCCGTTGCTCAGGGTGAAAGCGAGCTGGCTGATGGGGTTGGCACCCGCCTCGGCTATGTGATAACCGCTGATCGACACGCTGTAAAAGTTGCGCACCCGGTTGTGCACAAAGTACTGGGCAATGTCGCCCATGACCTTCAGGCTGAACTCGGTGCTGAAGATGCAGGTGTTCTGGCCCTGGTCTTCTTTCAAAATATCGGCCTGCACCGTGCCGCGTACGTTTTCTTGTACCCATTCGCGGATTTTTTCTGTCTCGGTGGCGGTGGGGTCACGGTGGTTGTCGAGCTTGAACTTGTCCATGTTCTGGTCAATGGCGGTGTTCATGAACATCGCCAGAATGCTCGGTGCCGGGCCATTGATGGTCATGCTGACCGACGTGCTGGGGCTGCACAAATCAAAGCCGCCGTACAGCACTTTCATGTCGTCGAGCGTGGCAATGCTCACGCCGCTGTTGCCCACCTTGCCGTAAATGTCTGGCCGCAACCCGGGGTCATTGCCGTACAGGGTGACCGAGTCAAACGCGGTCGACAAGCGCTTGGCGGCCATGCCTTCGCTGAGCAGCTTGAATCGCGTGTTGGTACGGAAAGGATCGCCTTCACCTGCAAACATACGGGTCGGATCTTCACCTTCGCGCTTGAAGGCAAAGGTGCCTGCGGTGTAGGGGTAGCTGCCGGGCACGTTGTCCAGCATCAGCCACTGCAGTACCTCTCCATCGTCATGGTATTTGGGCAGGCTCACTTTGCGAATCGGTGTGCCTGACAAAGACTTTGTGACGAGCGAGGTACGGATTTCCTTGTCGCGGATCTTCACCACATACTCATCGCCTGCATACGCCGTCTGCATGTCTGGCCACTGGGCCAGCAGTGCGCGAGCGTCTGCGTCCATGCGTGCTTTGCGGTGAACGGCCAGCTCAAGTGCAGCATTGGCAGCAGGCGCGCGCTCGGGCTTGCTTTCCTTGAGCATCACGGCGGCGGCCTGAAGCTGCTGGACTTCACGCGCCAGCTGGCCTTGCTCAACAGCGCGCTTTTTGTAACCGCGCACCGTGCTGGAAATTTCAGCCAGGTAGCGGGTGCGGGCTGCGGGGACAACAGGCGTCTGGTTGGTGCTGTGGCGCACGCCTGCAACAGGTAGTGTGCCTTCAGTCAAGGCCAAACCCAGCTCAGCCAGACGCGGTTTCATCGCCTGATACAGCGCGGTCACACCATCATCGTTAAAGCGAGCGGCCATCGTCCCGAATACGGGCATCTGATCAGCAGGTGTGCCCCAGGCTTCTTTGTTGCGCTGCACCTGTTTTGCCACATCGCGCAATGCATCAAGCGAGCCCTTGCGGTCAAACTTGTTGATCGCCACAAACTCGGCAAAGTCCAGCATGTCGATTTTTTCGAGCTGGCTGGCAGCGCCAAACTCGGGCGTCATCACATACATCGGCACATCGACATGCGGCACGATGGCGGCGTCGCCCTGACCAATGCCGGAGGTTTCAACCACGATCAAATCAAAGCCTGCGCATTTGCAGGCGGCAATCACGTCGGGCAGGGCTTTGCTGATTTCTGAGCCAAATTCGCGTGTGGCCAGCGACCGCATAAACACGCGTGGCCCGGCCGACCATGGGTTGATCGCGTTCATTCGGATGCGGTCGCCGAGCAAAGCGCCGCCACTTTTACGACGTGATGGGTCGATGGATATAACGGCAACGCGAAGCGCGTCGTTTTGATCCAGCCGCAAGCGGCGAATCAGCTCGTCGGTCAGTGATGATTTACCTGCGCCGCCGGTCCCGGTTATGCCCAGGACTGGTATCTTTTTAAGAGCTGCTTGCGCCCGTATTTGTTGGACTAAAGACTCTTTTAAGCCCGCTGCGCGGGCTGGGCTATTGCCTCCCTTGTTTTTTTCGCCTTCGGTGGAAACCTCGCGGTTTTCAAGCGCAGTGATGAGCTGCGCCAGCGCCCGCCAGGCCGCTTCGGTATGGCCTGCAACGGCATCGATACCGTCAGGTGCA
>ENA-OFDP01001168-OFDP01001168.1-metagenomes-genome-assembly--contig:-NODE-1168-length-10496-cov-4.765731_pt1 | contig 10496 bp, 3 predicted proteins | sample MGYA00153389_OFDP01 | MGnify analysis MGYA00153389 | reverse complement strand
AAATTTGGCTCAATTAGGGGCGCTTTGCATTTCAAATCTTTGTGCAACAAAGCCACTTCAAAGTAGAAATGTCTGGTCTGGATTGTTGCCACTCTAATTTGAGTTTAAAAAAGCTAGCAAATCTGCTAGCTTTTTAAGATGATTATTCTATTTTTTAGAATTTAATAAACCAAAGAAGTTCTCTCCATCGTTCTCTAAGTCTTCAAAAAACTTATAAAACGATTGGGCAATAGCCTTATTTTTGACAATAATACCCACAGGCACTGTTGTTAAAATATTTGTGGATGAATCACTAACGTGAATAATCAAAACACAAAAAGAGTCTTTCATAACCAAAAGCTCAAAATTACCGTCAAAAACTACACTACTTTCCTTAAACGTTAGAAAGTGCTTGGCTCCTGCCTCAGCTGTGATTAGTTTTTTATAACTTGCGATTGATTGTTTATCATTTCTGTATGCCACTGGTAAGAAGCATTTAAAGTTTTTGGTAATTGTGGTTGTCGATAAACGATCAATAAAATCACTAAATCTATCTGACTTACCCCAAAATTCATCTGATGGAGCTAACCAATACAGCTGTTTATCATCATTATTCTGGTCTTGATATTGTTTGATTGTTTTGAAAAACAGGTCTGAATTTTCCTTAGAATATATTGGCCCGATAAAGTATTCATTGGATTTGTGTTCTAGCTTAAATAAGCGATCTAAATTAAGCTTATTCTCGCTAAAAATAGATTCAACTGAAAAAGTATCCTCCATATCTAATTCATGGAGTACCTTTAGAATATCCTCAATATTTTGTGGCTTCTTAGCTGATCTAAGAGCAGCGTAAAGAGAATCTTCGATTTTGTTAAGATTTTCCATGTGATTAAAATCACTAATCTCTGTAGGTGTATAATTCTCATCAAGCGTCAATGGTAATGTAAAACGACGAGAATGGTCTCGCAATTTTTCCACTTGGCTCATTTTATACAGTTGCAGCTTCTTTTCATCCACTGATGGATTCAACTTAACTAATCCTTGGCTGAAATAAAATCGAAAATTTTTCTGAAACTCCTTACTAACCAAAGACTCACCATTTGAAAGGTATTGGTTAGAAGCATCTAATTTAATTGAATTTGCCCCATTGTCAGATGCGTTGGGATTAACTGGCTCAGGATTCAAGCCAATCATCTCAAAACTCATCTTTTGAATATTGTCCTCAATCTTATTTACATAAGGAATTGCACAAACATCCGAGAATGCTTTCTCAAGTCGCTGAGTCAGAGCAAATCGATCATCTTCAAGATGTTTTATCTGCATTTGTTTTAATAATTTAGTTAATAGCACATCTGTTTCATGATTAGATAACCCTAAGAACCGCGCTATTTTTTCAGCAGAAAGTGGTGCAATTACCAATAGGCGCAATACCATAGAATCAATAAAATCTAAGGTATCTGTTGTGGTATAGCTAAATGCCACATTGAATAGTTGTGATGGCAATGTAACATCTACGTCATGATAGCTTCTTAGTGAATTTTCCATGAGTTATACCCCTGCCTTTCTATATTTTTTTGATCTATTTTTATTAATGTGCGGATTGTTTTGTACTATTTTGACAATGGCGCGTTTTGAAATATATCGATATTCTAAAGTCTGATTTTCACGGCACTTGATGTAATTTAATACGCGTCCTAAAGGTAAGTTACTGTTGACTCCTTGCCACATTTCTGACGCACCAAAGATTACAAGACGATCCATTGCGCGAGATAAAGCCACGTTCACACGATTTGGTGACTTCAAAAATGCAGGAAACTTAGTTGGATCATTTCGCGTAACTGAGAGAATGATGATCTTATTCTGTTTACCTTGATAACTATCCACCGTATCAATACGCACAATTGATCTCAATGCATCTGACACTTCACACAAAGAGAAGGCTTTTCTTAACCGGTTTTTTTGCTCAGCATAGGTACAAATTACACCAATAGCAGGCTCTTTAAGGGAATCAGGCTCTGGCACTAATTTATTTAACAAGAGTTTGTCTTGGTCAATCCGCTGAAGAAAATCGATAATTTCATTAATTTCATGTGGGTTATAAATACTACTACCTTTCTCCATTTTGAAATGCTCAGCATTCCCAGTATCCACCCAAGTAACTGTTGAATTCAATTCTATTGCGATGTCGGATGCATAGTTATCAGGCACAATTCGCTTTAACTTAATTTCTTTCAGCTCTTCATCACTTAAACCACGAGAATCGACAACTTCAGTTTCAAGTTTTCCTTCATAAAAACAGTCTGAAACTAATTCGCCGATGCTCGGACTCATTCGGTACTGTGACAAGAGTTCTGAACTAGCCTTTAGTCCATAATGTGAATTAAAGATACGGCCAAAGTCGCTTTGTAATTTATCTTCCAAATCATCATCTGATATCTTAAGTTGCTTAGCTAAAGCCTTTTTATGATCGCTCGAATATAGTGGAGGAAGTTGGTCTTGATCCCCAACTAATAAAATACGTGCACCTGACTGCATTGCAATTGCCAATTCTGAAGCGATTGAACGTGCTGCTTCATCAATAATCACCCAATCAAATACGTGATTGGCGATTCCAATACTTTGTTGGCCAACACCAACGCATGTGCCACAGACTAATTGCCTTGTTTTGACCAGGAAACTTTCATAATTAGCATTTTGGCTTTCAATTAATGGTTCATAATCTAGGGCAATATTGATCAAGGCTTTCGCTTTAAGTCCTTCCTCATTAGATACCCCGTAGTATTGATTAAGTGCTGCGAACGTAATCATGTCGATCTTATTTAACTGGTTTAATACTGTTATCTCTTTATCATTGATACAGTCTTCCAGTTGATCCCAAAAGTCTTGATTTCCGTCAAACATGCTCTTCAGCTTATGCATTGCTGATTTGAAAGCCTGGGTATACTCTTCTAATGAGAAGCTAAACTTTTGATCAAGATCATCTTGGTCGATTGACTGATACGCAGATTTAAGACTATTTAAAATAGTGACTCTGATTTCATAAAGATCGCTCAAGTATTCAGCTTCAAGTGATAAATCTTTTGCAAGCTCAAGCACTCTTTCTTTAATATTAGACTTAAACAGCTCTATCTGGCTCGTAATAATTGAGCCTGTATAGACATCTTTTAATTCAGGAGACACAGCACTCTCTTTATTGCTTATTCGAGCAATACTTAATGGTGTGTCATACTCTGTGCATAGCTGACGTATACGCTCAACACTTGTATTTACAGCTTCGTGCGACTGACTAACAATTAAGATGTTAGATACATTTTGTTTATCATAGAGATAGTGAGCTAGTATAGAGATAAATTCAGTTTTGCCGGTTCCTGGTGGTCCCTTTAATAGTGATACAGGTCCATACTTAAGCACATTACGGAACGCTTTACGTTGTAATGGATTGAGGGCTTTAACCAATTCCCCATTTTTGTATTTGTTATAGTGATCTAGATCTTCATCAGGCACTTCAATCTCATAATCTTTTGCTTCAATCACTAATGATGGTTCAAAGTAATCTACGAGATTTTCAATGACAGCCTTATTACTCAGAATATTTGTCAGAGCATCTGCACGTTTCCGATTAGATGACTTATCTGCCTTGCTTTGTAGAAACAGTGTTGCTTCTTCAGGAACTTCATTTGTTTTTTTACAAAAATCGATCCACAATTCTCCGACTTTTGATTGCGCAATATTCACCGTACCTATGCAGAAAGTGTAATCACCTCCCGCCCCAGTTTCTTTAGTGCACATTACATCGATTTTATCGGTCTTTGAAAATTTAGCTGAAACATCTTCTGCAGAGTCATAGTATGCAATAGCACTCTTTGAATCTTTAAAATGTTTGCTCGAAACTATCTTTAACGGCTCAGACAGAGTGATTGTAGGATGTGCATGACGCTCAGTCGCCATGACTTTTTTCCACAACTCTTTCGTTTCAATATCAATTAAGTGGCTATGTGTAGGCAGATGACTCATTGGCTGTGCCATAAGCTCATCAGTAGCTATAACATCGCCTATCTCTTCTTGTAATGCTTTTTGTTCACGCAGAGCCCGTAATGTTTCCTCTTTCTCTTGAGTCCTTTTGAGCTGTTCTTGCTTAAACTGTTCAATAGCATCCTTAAAGTTTTGATCTTTTGCTAAGAAGTCATTTAACTCTAAAATGTTGTCACGCTTACTCATCCCAGATATCGGGTGGACTTCAATGCTAACATCAATAGTCAGATCTGCATCCCTACTAGCCTTCCACCACAGGTCTTGTTTTTTGACAAAATCAAGGAAACTTAATTGATTTTCATGGGGCTTATAAAACCCTTTTAACATGCCATTGATTCCGCTAAGTGTAAATCGAAAATCCCCCTCACTTGCTGCCTCAAGTTGGATATAAACTTTGCCGTTTTCGGGATAAATCGTAAAGGGCGTCTCAACCTTACTTGTATAAATACTAATCTGAGGAGCTTCTTTTACAATAGCACCCTTACATTCAAATGCCTCTATAAAGCGAGAATTATCAATATAGCGTACACTTGGATCTTCCATTCCTTCTATGCTCAAGGCTGTATTTAGCCAGGATAAAGTAGGATCCATTGAAGCCACATCATCCACAGCCAAGTCTATATCGTATAGATCTGCGATTAAGTTCAATGCAGTAAAGTTGTCACACTGAATGACTGTTGGATCTTCAATATCAGATGGGAAATAAGCATTAGAAGAATCAGGTTGTGGTACTTCAGGATGGAAGCAATCATTAAAACTAACTTTCAAGTTTGTTTTATCTACTAGAATCTTTTCATCATCCAAGTTTCCATGTTGAAAGCCATGCTCATGAAATTTTTTCAGAGAATGCAATAACTGAAGTGAAAGTTCATTTTTTTCATCCTCAGTTAAGCCCTCAATAACCGTTGACCAAGCTTCACCCTTTACCATTTCAGTTACTAGATACACACATGCTGTGCTAGTTGATAAACCAAAATCAATAATCTTAGGAAGGTATGGCAAATTGAGAGCCTGCGTCATTTTAAGTTCTTCAAAGAATCGCTTAAAACAACTCTTTTGATAAGTTGTCATTGCAGATGCAACTTTACCCATCCATGTTTTGACTAACATGTTGCCTGATGCATAGAGTGTAAAATTTTGGTTAGCATCAATAGGCGCGCCAAATATCGGGTAACTGATATAGGTATTTGTCTGATTTAAATATGGATTCAGTACATCTGCATCAAGTTCATAACTAACTTGTTCAGCAGGTTTTTGAGCTAAGAAATCTTGGAATACTGCACATGCATTATCATATTTCCCTGTCAAAGCTCGTGTTAAAATACGCTCTAACCAGTGGTTCTGATCTCGCTCCTCAAGACTAAATTTTTTCAATGAACGTGGGCTCAGTCGAGCATTCTTCCAAATATGAAGGATTAACTGCCCTAACCAATACACATCCTTTTGTGCAGCTGTCAGCGCAAGATTCGGAAGATGAGCTGTTGTATTCAAAAATGGGAGTTCGTTAGCCAGTTCAGGGTCAATTTTCGAGGGCTGTGTTTGATCATTTGCTGCCGAAAAATTGGATAGCAATATCTCCTTTTTATAAGAGATCCACACACTATGATCACCCACATCACCATGAGTAATTCCCATTTGATGTAGGTGATTAAATTTACCAAGCAAAATCTGGAATAAATCCAATTTCTCAGATTCAGACATTTTCTCAGCATAAGCGCCGATGAATTCGTTGACTCGATAGCTGTTCTCAGGCAACTCATACAACTCATTATATTTTGATGTCATGTCATCAAGACTTGGGTTTGTAATCGGGTGCAAACAACTTTGATAAAGATCAGGCTTTTCTGTTTTAATTTTTTGGAAAACCCGGCGCTCATTGCAGATCAAGTTGAATCGATGTTGAGGCTGACTCATTCTTGAGTTACTCAACTTGAATTCATTAAAATCCCAACAACGCATTAAAGATTTTTCACCAACGATGGTCAATGAATGCGCTTTATACTCGCTATAAATCTTTTTAGGATGCGGTAAGATCAAGTCACCTCGTTCATGATTATTAATAATCAAAGAGCGTGGTTGAATTTGGTCAGGCGCAAAAATTTCATCAATAATGGCGTGATATTCTTTTTTAATATCATATATGCGACCATCACGTTCCAGATGCTTGCGGAACATATTATTAAAATTCTTCTGTTGAGCTAATTGTATAAACTCATCTATCGAAAGAATGTGCTCTAAATCTTCTGGAGGCAGGCGCGAATAATCTGCTTTACCACACATGACAACAAAGTGAGAAACACTTTGGTAATGAAATGTAATGCCCTTAGCTTTCTTTTCTGAAACTTTATCCTTTAGTTTATTAACTATAATTTGCATTTTTTTTACATTTTTAGCTACAGGGCATGAATCTTGCTCTTTATTACCTACGTACCATTTTCCTGCAACTTTTGTAATTTCCTTACCGTTCCAGTCCTTGAATTCAATGACCAAAATGTTTGCATGAGTAATAATTAGGAGATCATATTCAAATTTCTCAGAACTACCTTTCGCTACTGCTTTTTTTCCATTTTTATGCATAAATTCAAAACCAGCATATGCTCGCCAGTTTTTAGTTTTTTCGCCACGATCAAAGACCTTTTTAATCTTATCAATTGCTTTGAGTTCGTGCTCGTATATACCTGTCTCTGGATATGTAACTTTCATATTAAAAGATTCTTTATTTAAAATGTCTTGCTTTTGCACATACAACAAATAAGCGTCAAAAATGATGCTAAATTTTTATTAACATAAAGTAATGCTATATGTACGGTGTCTTTTAGAAAAAATACTTAGCGTAAGAATTTAGTTTTTTCAGGTTGATGGTTAGTTTGGCCAAATAAGCCCTCCGAAGGTTTTTTATATTCAGTTTAGGATTGTATTTAAAATAAAGTCTGCCAAATATTTTGGTGTAAAACCTGAGTCTTCTAGCACGATCATCATTTAGATGATCTAACTCAATCATTCGTTTAAGCAAAACGTATTTCACTTAACGGTTCATAATGTGACTTATATTACATTTAATTTTTGAGTATTCAAAATTATTTTATTGAATTATAAGAAAAAAACTTAAGGAATTCCTTAAAATTTGATGACAATGGTCATATCTCTAATCACTAAAAAGACCAAAAATAGATATCTACCCATATCTCTCGGACAAATTAACTCTATTTTATAAAAGTATCAATAAATTCATTAGGTTCATGAACCAAAAATTTATAATTATTTTTTTATTTATATAAGTTATTGAAAATAATTAATAAAATTAATAAAATTTTTATTAACTAGACTTCAGGTGAACATAAGTTAAATAAATAACACATGGTGTTTAGTTCATTAATACTAATATAGATTAGACCAAACACTAATTTTGGTCAAGCTTCACAAGATTTTATTATCATTTAGCTTTCTGATACCTGTTTTGGGGGCTATTCAAAAGAGTTTATAGGTATTAATATGAAGAAGCCCTGTACATCAATATCTACAGGGCTTTTAAAGAGAGAAATTAACTGTTCATAGATAAATTTTGCTCTAAAACTTCAAGAATTTTTTCAAGTTCTTGTTGTGTTCCACAAGAATAACCATTTTTTCTACTTTGTTGCTCTAACATCTGCAGTGCTTCAGGATTCTCAATCAGATTTTCAACCAATTCTAACGGTGTGAATCCAGAATGATCTTTTTCCCAAAGTTGCTTAGGCGCTAAATGTACCAATTTTTTGACTGCGTACAGATTTCCAGACCAACAGGCAGTATGTAACGGTAATCTACCATCTACTGTTGTCACATTCCAGTCAGAAGACTCAGTACAAAAGGCATCAAAAATTTTGGGAGTCCGAATTTTACAGGCTGTATGTAAGGCAGTCATCCCCTGATAATTCTGAATATTTGCATTTGCTCCAGCTGCCAACATTTGTTCAACTAACATCGTTTCACGAGCTTCAACAGCCAACATTAATGGTGTTTGGCCTTTAAGATCAGAAATATTCAGTTGTTCTGGATATTTTTCAAAAAGATCTTTTAAGAAGTTTTCCCAAACCTCTAATATCTTAGCATCCATTAATTTTTGAGCTTCAAAAAATAATTTTAGCATCAGCATGAGCATTGAGTTACCTTCAACGTCAGGCAGATTAGATTTAAACAAAGTATTATTAGAATTTAGCCAATCCTTCAACCCCGCTAAATTATTTTGTTTAAGCAAAGGAACAAGTTTATCCAACGCCGGTTTGACTAGAGTTTTACTGAGCGGTTGTTGAGGCTTGATTCCAGGATACGGTTTATAAAGATCTTCCCAGAAATAAGAGTATGCCCAACGTGCTACTTCCTCTATAGAAGGAATTTGATCACTTTCTATTATTCCACCACTAAGCATTTCACGATAATATTTTTCGTGATTGTTCGTGATAAGTTTTTGATTCGCTACCGCTATAGCTAGACAATCTCGTGCAATTTCTCCAGTTATTAGACCATAACTACATTTAAAACTTTCTTCCAGAGCATCTCTGAAATATTGTGATGCCTCGCCAAAATTATTTTGTGCCAATAAGTGTTTAGCTTTGTATTGCAAAATGGCAAACTTCCATAAATCATATCCTTCGGTTTTTTCTGCTTCATCAAGTAAAGCGTCAACCTTATTTTTGCAATCTTTAGGTCTGTTTTTACTTTCACCATTTAAATAGTAAGCAAGCTCTGGAATAACAACTAGAATTTTCTCGAAAGGCGTATTAGCCAATTCCCTCATACGCTTAGCGGTCATTTCTTTCAAGCGAATAGGTAGATCTGTTGACTGAGCTACGCCACTTACTACCCAATAATTCTGCTCATTTTGTAAAGCTCTCCATGGTGAGCTTTGTTGCATACGAGCTTTTAGCTCTTGAGTTTTGGTTTGTTCCTCATAAAAGTGATGCAGTTTACGTACAGTACGTTCAGCAATTTCAGTGCATGAATTATCATCATGACCAATTACATCATCAAGTACCTCACTTGTATTGATACGGAAGCTATAGCTCAGATACGTTGCGAGTTCATCAATACCTGTTTCTTTACGTGAAGGTAGAATCGAAAGAAATAAGCTTTCTTTATCCCATTCAGGTAAATGGGTCTCAAACCACATATCTTCTGCAAATTCACTATCATATCTAAAATTTCTCCATGCATCGATAGTGAGGTTATAAACAACTTTATATAATGAGAATAATTGCAGAACTTTATTTTTAATTGGATCTACGCAATGCTTATCTACATCAGGGCACAGAGATTTGACTAAACGGTGATAAATATCTTGTACTACACAAGCAACAACAAGACGTTGACGAATAACATCTATAGTAGGAGCTGAATATCGATCTAATAAGCATTCAATTAATCTAACTTTTTCTTCTTCATTTACGTTACCCTGCAAAATATCGGTAAGGATTTCCTCAGACAGTGGGAGTTCAAATTTAAGCTTTTGAGCATTTAGGTCTTTTTTGTTGATGAAAGCTAATGCTTGGTTAAATTGCTCATCAAGAGTAATAGTTTCATCTAATAGAAATGCTCCTTCGAAATTTAAACTTAGCCCATCTGGGAAATATTCATAAATAGAGCTATAACGAATAGTATTTGTACCATTCTTCCAGTTATAGAGAGAACGTTGTAAGTTCTGAATGTCAATATCTAGAATGTGGTTGGCAGCTTTTTGTATTTCAGTTCCTAGTAGATCAGTTAACCAGTCAATAACTTGGGGAACTGGTAGAATTAGCTTTTTATCACTATTATTTTCAATCAGCTCAGGCAAATACCAGAAACGGCCACCTGGCATACCTTTATCAAAAGGAGTTTGAATAGCTTGGAATGCAGAAAATCGTGCTAAACCTGGTACTAAGAAATGCGTTAAAAGCATCCAGTTAATTTGTTTTTGGTCAGCATTAAATGTCCAAGTTTTGAGCTCAAGACCTTTATAGGCATTTGCAATATTGGTTAATGATTGCCAAATGGCATCAAAAGACTCAGGGCGAACATTGAGTTTTTCAAAAATAGATAAAATAATTGTTTTCATCATATCAGATTGCTTACTGATACTGATTTTTCCAGTGGCAAATTTATTCTTTTGAGCTGTCGAATATGAGGTATTACCACCAAGACTTTGATGGATTTCTAACAGTACTGATTCAATTTTTGGTAAAGTGCCCATGTTATAAGTGTATCCAGGATTAATTTGAAGACATCTTATCGATTTATCTACGAAACAACGATGAAAAAAGATGTCTCCCCCCCCTTGCACAATAAAATATAGAATAACGAGTGGTATTTTTAGTTAAAAGATTTATAACTTTAATTCTAAAGCGATCTAAAAAATTAAACTTTTCAACAAATTTATACAGCATGGGCTTTGTTGCACAAACCTATCTGTAAAGGCTTTTTCAGCGATATAATTTTCAAATGAAGAAGCCTACACACAAAATCTACCGCAC
>ENA-OFDP01001167-OFDP01001167.1-metagenomes-genome-assembly--contig:-NODE-1167-length-10497-cov-2.763551_pt1 | contig 10497 bp, 6 predicted proteins | sample MGYA00153389_OFDP01 | MGnify analysis MGYA00153389 | reverse complement strand
GGCAGCCGCTCCCGGAGCTCCTTGAGCACCTCCACCGGCATGGCCGACGCGCCGTAGTAGCCCTTGTCCAGCGAGGACAGGTCGGTGCGGTCGAAGTCGGGGTGGCGCAGCAGCCCGATCCAGACGGTCGGCGGGCAGAACAGCTTGGTGACCCGCTCCTGGGCGATGACCCGCAGGACGGTGGCGGGGTCGGGTCCCGGCAGCAGGATGTTCGTGCCGCCCAGGTAGATGCTCGGTCCGAGGAAGACGTCGAGCTGCGCGCAGTGGTAGAGCGGCAGCGAGTGCAGCTCGACGTCGCTGGCCTCGAGCCCTCCTTCGACGACGCAGCTGACGTACTGCCACATCAGCGCGCGGCTGGACAGCAGGACGCCCTTGGGGCGCGACTCGGTCCCGCTGGTGTACATCAGGCGCAGGGGGTCGTCGTCGCCGACCAGCACCTCGGGGGGCGAGCCCTCGGTGGCGGCCCAGACGTCGACGTCCTCCCAGTCCACCAGCGTCCCGTCCGACGGGTTCGGGCCCGCCAGCCCGATGCGTCCACGGACGCGCAGGTCCGCCCCCGACCGCTCGACCGCCTGCTCGCTGATGGTGAGAGCCCGATCGCCCAGGCCGAGGTGCACTGCGGTACCTGCGGCCGCCATCATCGGGAACGACAGGTCGCCGAACGACTCGCTCAACGCAAGCGATTCCTCGATGCCCCGCTCGGCTTCGTGACTGCGACCGAGCGCGACGAGTGCGCGCATTCGCGGCGCCAGAGCCTGGACCACCCCGAATTTGTCTCCCAACTCTCGAAAACTCGTCAATGCTTTGCGCGACAGGTCCTCCGCCTCGACGAAACGCGACGACCACAGCCGGATCGAAGCGATCAACGAGTCCATCATCGCCGGCGCCCAGGGATCTCCGAGCTCCAACGAATCGCGCCGAACCTCGACGGCCAGCGCTTCGGCCTCCTCGAAGCGTCGCTGGTAGAAGCGCACGTACGCGAGCAGGCCCATCGCCCAACCGCGGCCGAACCGGTCACCGAGCAGATCGAACTCCTGCGCCGCGGTCAACAACCTCGTCTCGGCCAACGCCGCATCGCCTGACAGGAACGCCACCCACGCCTGGTGCTGACGCACCCACGCCCGACCTCGAAAATCATGCAGCCGCTCGGTGAGCGCCTCGGCCTCGCCCAATAGCCACTCGGCGTCACCCAGCGAGCCGCCGAACACCTCGGCGAGTCCGCGTTCACGCAACGACGACGCCAACTCGATGTCGTCGGCCAGGTCGCGGAAGATGTCGACGCTCGCACCGAGTTCACGCCGGGCACCTGTGAGATCACCGTCACGCTGGTGCAAGATCCCGAGCAGTCGGAGCGCGATGCCTTCCTGACGGCGATCGCCAGCCGCCACGGCCGCTTCGAGTGCATCCTCGGCGTCAGCGCGTGCCGGCGCAATTGCCCGACGTTCCACTTGGGACTCGGCCCGGAGCAGCAACAGCTCACGAGCAACGATCGGGTCGCTCGGGCCGAGGTCGAGCGCGCGGGTCGACTGGCGACGGACCTGATTGAACGCTCCGATGTCCATCGAGCGCTTCGCCGCCTCGAACAAGAGGCCGACTGCCTGATCGGCGACGTCGTCGGGCAGGCCCGGCACCGGCCCGACCTCGGCGGCCAGCTCGGCCGCGCACGCGGCATGGTGAGCGACCTGGTCGATCGGCATTCGCGAGATCCGGCTCATGACAGCTGCGGTGCCGGCATGGCGTTGCGCCCGCACCAACTTGGTCAGCGTCTGATACGCCACTTCACGGACGACATCACTACGGAATCGCCACGTCGGGCCGTCGACATCGATGAGGCCATGTTCGTCGAGAGCATCGAGATCGTCGAGGCTGAAGTCCTGCACCATCTCGGCCGCGAACTTCTCCAACGACTCGACGGGCCCAGACGCTCCGAGGACCGCCGCGTTGTCGATGATCGCACGCTGCGTTGGCGGGAGCTGGTCGAGGCGCGCCGAGATCAAGGCGCGCAGCGAGCCCGGCAGCGCCGTGCTGCTCGGGTTCGATTTGGAGAGTTCGGCGAGCTCGATGAGGAATAGGGGATTGCCGCCACTGCGCTCGATCAGGCTGTCGACGAAGGCATCGTTCGCCGCTGGCCCGAGCACGGCGTTGACGAGTCGGCCGGCATCCGTTCGAGTCAACGAATCGAGCGGCATCCGCACGGTGATCGGGTGATCTGAGACAGGCGGCCAGTCGAGCTCGGCTTCGTCTCGCTGCGCCGTGATGATCAGCAGCGGTCGGTCGACCAGCGACCGCGCCACACGATGGAGCAACTCGATGATCAGCACGTCAGCCCACTGCAGATCATCGATCCACAGCACGACGGGGCCGGTCTTCGTGCGCCGGCGGAGCCCTTCGACGATCAGCGAGAACAGGATCTCGCGTGCTTGCGCCGGCGGTACGTGATCGAGTTCGGATGGATACCCGAGCAAGTGCAGCACGGCGTCGACGAAGCGTTCGAGCACGGGATCGTTGGCGTCGAACCCGTACAGCTCGACGCCCTTGGCCCGGCTCACGTCACGTAGCAGATTCAGTGGCGCGCCCTGGTCGAGTTCCAGGCGATGGAACAGCGCGATGGCGATGGGTGCCCACACATTGGTCTCGCCGTATGGAGCGCAGACGCCCGAGAAGATGGTGACGGCGCGGCTGGGGAAGGAATCGAGCGCCTCGGACACCAACCGCGTCTTGCCGGCTCCGGCCTCGCCGATGACCGAAACGATTGCGCTCTGTCCGTTGGCGACCATTGCCATGATCGATGCCAGGAGCTCCCACTGCGTCGACCGTCCGACGAATGGCACGTCGTGGAATCGCGGCCCGATGGTCGGGACCAGACGCCGGCGGCCGACGACTCTCCACACTCGTTCGGTCTGCACGCGTCCACGCACCCCGAGCGTGTCGACCGGCTCGCGCAGGATCTCCTCGGAGGCCAGCGACGCTGTCGAATCGCCGATCAGGATCCCGCCCGGCTCCGCCAGCGCTTGCAGGCGCGATGCGACGTTGACGACATCACCCATTGCGGTGTACTCGGCGGTGCCCGACACGTTGCCGACAACCACCTCACCGGTGTTGACCCCGATACGTAGCTGCAGGGGACCGTCGAGATCCGAGTGTTCAACGACGAATCGGGCGAGTGACTCGTGCATCTGCATCGCTGCCCGAATGGCCCGATCGGCGTCGTCCTCGTGGGCGACCGGAGCTCCGAACAGCGCAAGGATTCCGTCGCCGAGGACTTTGTCGACGCGTCCACCGAATGCGGTGATGTCGGCGATCAGTCGCTCGAAACTGGCGTCGATCAGTCGCTTCACCCGTTCGGGATCGAGGTGCTCCGACAACGCCGTGTAGCCGACGAGATCGGCGAACATCACCGTGACAACCCGACGCTCCTCTGCGCTGGGCAGAACGACCGCCGACGCGACCGCGTGGCCGCACCCCGGGCAGAATCGTGCACCGTCGGGAAGTTCGGCGTCGCAGAACGCGCAAATGGCCATCAACCCGTGATCGTACGGCACGTCCCCCCACAGACGGATCACCGCAGCGATCCGAATGGGTAGCGTCGGGTTGACCATGCCCCACCCGCATCCCATCGTCTGGTTGCGCACCCATTCCCGGGCGGCTGACGGCCTCCTCGCGCTGATGATCGTCGCAGCGGCAATCCCGGCCCATCTCGCCGGGAAGACCTCGGTGAATGACCCGAATCAGCTGGACCCGACCTGGTGGACCGTCCTGTTCGTACTTGCCGGCACCGCTCCGCTGTACTGGCGACGCACACATTCGCTCGTGGTCGGGGTCGTCGTGATCACCGCCGAGGTGTTCGCTCTGTTCATCGGCATCGGCGGCGCCGCGTTCATCGGTTCGGTCGTGGCGGTGTACTCGATCGGAGCGCACACCAATGGCGTCGGTCGAACACGGGTGGCCAGCACCATCGCCGTCATGGTCGGGCTGCTGTTCGTCGCCGGCTGGATCGATGGACTGTCGCTCCTCGACGAGTTCATCTCGACCGGCGTGTTGCTGATCACTGCGTTCGTACTCGGTGACAACCTCCAGCGACGCCGCCAGCAGAACGCCAGCCTCGCCGAACGGGCTGATCGCGCCGAACGAGAGCAGGGCTTGCTCGCCGAGCAGCGCGTCGCCGCCGAACGCACCCGGATCGCCCGCGACCTCCACGACGTGGTGGCCCACTCGGTCAGCGTGATGGTGATCCAGGCGGCAGCCGCACGGCGCAGTCTCGCCCACTCCCCCGACCTCGCCGCGACGGCGCTCGAAACCATCGAATCAACGGGGCGTCAGACGATGACCGAGCTGCGATCGATCCTCGGTGTGCTGCGCACCGATTCCGATTCGATCAGTGCGCCGCCCTCACCCCAACCGTCGCTCTCGCATCTGGAGAACATCGCCGGGCTGGACGACCTCCCGGTCGAACTGACCATCGACGGCGACGTCAGGGCGCTACCAGTCGGCGTTTCCGTCACGGGTTTCCGGCTGATCCAGGAGGCTCTCACCAACGTCCGTCGACACGCCGGATCGGTCGGTACGGTGAAGATCTCGCTGCGCATCTCCGAGGGCAGCATCGCGATCGAGGTGATCGATGACGGTCGCGGCGCCGGCTCACTCCCAGGACCCGACGGGTTCGGCATCGTCGGCATGCGCGAACGGGTCGCAGCGGTGGGCGGCACCATGAACGCCGGTCCCCGGCCGGGCGGAGGTTGGCAGGTGCGGGCCAACCTGCCCGTCGATGCCGGATCGATCCACCGGCTACCCAGGGGCGTCGCGCAGTGATTCGGATCATGCTGGTCGACGACCAGGAGATGGTGCGGGTCGGGTTCCGCATGATCCTGCAGGCCGAGGCCGATCTTGCCGTCGTCGGCGAGGCAGCCGACGGAGTCGATGCAGTCGAACTCGCCGACCGCGCCCGCGCTGACGTCGTGCTGATGGACGTCCGCATGCCACGGATGGACGGCATCGACGCCTGCCGGTCGATTCGTGATCGCCACCCGACGACACGGGTGATGATGCTGACCACGTTCGACCTGCACGACCATGTGCACGCAGCACTCCGCGCCGGAGCGAGTGGTTTCATGCTGAAGGACGCGCCCGCTGAACAACTCGTCGACGCCATCCGAATCATCGCCAACGGCGACGCCCTTCTCGCGCCGTCGATCACCCAGGCTCTCATCGACGAGATCGCCCGGCAGCCGGTACACGACAGGTTGTCCTACCCGGGGATCGAGGCATTGACCGAACGAGAACTTGGGGTCCTGAGGCTGATGGCGAGTGGCCAGTCGAACGGTGAGATCGCACGATCGTTGTACCTCGGCGAGGCGACGATCAAGACCCATGTGGGACGGATCCTCTCGAAGCTCGGCGCCCGAGATCGCGTCCAAGCCGTTGTGATCGCCTACGAATCCGGTGTCGTCACACCAGGCGACCGATGACGCTCGCTCCGCCTTTCGGCTGACCCAGATCAACCCAAAGACGGATGCGCCCTCCAGGGATCACCGGTAGACCAGTAGGTATGTCCACTCCTCCCGCTCCACCTGCGATGCCGGCCCCCGTTCCTGATGCTCCTTCGACCGCGACCGCAGCTGCCGGCGCCGTCGACGCCCGCAAGACCTACGGCATCGGTGACGCACAGGTTCACGCTCTCGACGGCGTCACGGTGTCATTCGAGACCGGGAAGTTCAGCGCGATCATGGGGCCGTCAGGGTCGGGCAAGTCGACGCTCCTGCACTGCCTCGCCGGCCTCGACACCCTCACCTCTGGCGCCACGTTCATCGGCGACACCTATCTGGCCACGCTCGACGACAAGGCGCTCACTGAGCTACGCCGCACCAAGGTGGGCTTCATCTTCCAGGCGTTCAACCTGATTCCGACGCTCACCGCCGATGAGAACATCCGGCTTCCGATGATGCTGGGTGGAGAATCCGGCGACAGGGAGTGGATCGACCATGTGGTGGCCACGGTGGGGCTCGGCGATCGGTTGAAACACCGCCCGAGCGAGCTCTCCGGCGGCCAGCAGCAGCGAGTTGCGGTGGCTCGAGCGCTGGCATCGCGCCCTCAGATCATCTTTGCCGACGAACCGACCGGCAACCTCGACTCGGTCACCGGCACGGAGATCCTGTCGTTCATGCGCAACGCCGTACGCGACTTCGGTCAGACGATCGTAATGGTCACCCATGACCCCGTCGCCGCCTCGTACGCGGATCGCGTGGTCTTCGTCGGTGACGGAAAGATCACCGGCGAGATGACCGACCCGAGCGCCGACCAAGTGATCGACCACCTCAGGAACTTGGGCTGACGTGAGCGCCGGAACACTCATCGCTCGCAAGAGCATTCGCGCTCGCTGGGGTCGCACGCTCGCGATCCTGTTCGCGATCACCGCCAGCGTCTCGTTCGTGGTCGGCTCGTTCGTCCTCGCGGACAGCCTCCGGGCCACGTTCAACAGCCTCTTCCAGGAACTCGGCCAAGACGTCGACCTCGAGATCAGAGCAGCACAGCCATTCGAGACCGACGACGCCCGCGACCCGATCGATGTCGCGATTGCGGACACGATCAGCCGAGTCGACGGCGTGGGAACTGTCGAGCCCATACTGCAGCGCTTCGCGCAGCTCATCGGCTCCGACGGCGAAGCGATCGTTCCGACGGGCGGGCCGACGCTCGGCGTGTCCTGGCAGGGCGACGACGGCATCCAGGGGATCACGGTCAAGGAGGGCCGAGCACCGAGCGGGCCCGATGAACTCGCGATCGACAAGGCGACCGCTGACAACGAGAACTTCGCCGTCGGCGACACCATCTCGTACCTGACCGATGTGGGCACGTTCCAGGGAACGATCACTGGCACCGTGGGCCTCGGCAGCGCCGACAGTTTCGGTGGTGCGCAGCTGGTCGCGCTCGACCTCGACACGGCCCTGGTGAACTTCGGCGCCGACAGCAAGGTCGACGCCATCGACATCGCAGTCACCGATGGCGCCGACGTCAGTGCCGTGCAACGGGCGATCGAAGACGTCCTTCCTCCCCAGACCGAAGTGGTCACCGGTGAACAGGTCGCACAGGAGACCTCTGACGACGTCAACCAGTTCGTCAATGTCTTCGGCACCGGCTTGCTCATCTTCGCCTTCATCACAGCGTTCGTGAGTGCGTTCATCATCAACAACGTGTTCCAGATCACCATCGGCCAGCGCCTGCGCGAGCTTGCGCTCCTCCGAGCTGTCGGTGCGTCAGGCCGTCAGGTTCGGTGGATGATCAGCATCGAGGCGTTCGTCCTCGGAGTGCTGGCCACGGTGATCGGAATCGGTGGAGGACTCCTGGTCGCCCGAGGACTCGTTGCCGCATTCGACGCCGCCGGTGCCGGGTTCCCCGACACGCAGACAGTGCTGCAGGTTCGCACGATCGCCGTCGCAGCTCTGGTTGGGATCGGTATCACGATGGCGTCGGTCATCGTGCCGTCACGGCGGGCGGCAAAGATCCCACCCGTGGCTGCGATGCGGCCAGAGCTCGGGTTTGCTGCCATGGGGTCGCGCCGTCTCGTCGCTGGCGTCGTCGCCACCTCGATCGGCGTCACGATGTTCCTGATCGGGCTCTTCCTGCGTCCCGGAGGTACGCCTGGTCTGATCGGGTTCGCCGGCATCGGAGCGGTGGTGCTGTTCCTCGGCATCGCAAGCCTGTCCTCCACCGTGGCGACACCGGTGACCCGAGTCATCGGGTGGCCGATCGAGAAGCTCTTCAAGGTACCCGGGGCGCTGGCCCGTCAGAACGTTGCCCGAGCTCCTCGGCGCACCTCGTCGAGCGCGTCGGCGCTGATGATCGGTGTTGCGCTCGTCAGCAGCACGGCGGTGTTCGCCTCTTCGTTGCGGTCATCACTGGTCGACACACTCGAGAGCGCCATCTCTGCCGATTACATCGTGACCGACGCAGGATTCCAAGGCTTGTCACCTGTCGTCAGCGAGACGCTGGCCGAGATTCCCGAGCTCGAGGCGGTCACGCCGATCCGCGGGATCACCGGCCAGGTCGACGGCAGTACCAAGAACTTCGGTGCCGTCGATCCGGTTGCGTTCGAGAAGCTCGTCGATCCAGATCTGATCGACGGCACCGTCGCCGACCTGGGCCCGAACGAGCTGTTGCTCCACAAGGATCCTGCCGCCGACCTGGGCGCGTCGGTCGGGTCGACCGTCGCTGTCACCTTCCAGAACGGTGTCGAACAGACCTTGACGGTCGCCGGCATCTTCGGTGACGCCACGTTCGGGAACTGGCTGATCGGACTCGACACCCTCGCCGACGTCAGCGATGCGCCAGCTCGAGATTTCTTCGTGATCGCCAAGCTCGCCGACGGCATCGACGCCGCCAGCGGCGACGCTGCGGTGCAGGCCGCCATGGAGCCGTTCCCGCAGGCGAACATCCAGACCAATGCCGAGTTCCTCGACTCGCAAGAGGCTCAGATCAACCAGTTGCTCATCATCATCACGCTGCTGCTGGCGTTCGCCATCATGATCGCCGTCCTCGGGATCTCGATCACGTTGGCACTCGGGGTCTTCGAACGCACCCGTGAGATCGGGCTGTTGCGTGCCGTTGGCATGAACCGACGTCAGACACGCCGCTCGGTGCGTTGGGAGGCCGTGATCGTGTCGATCTTCGGCGCCGTCGTCGGCATCGTCGTCGGCACCTTCCTCGGCGTGGTCCTGTCGCTGGCAGTGCCCGACGACGTGATCAGCAAGCTGGCGTTCAATCCGACGATCATCGTGGCGATCCTCGTCGGCGCCGTCGTTGCCGGTCTCGTCGCAGCGCTGTACCCGTCGTACAAGGCGTCGAACATGAACATCCTGGAATCGATCGCCACCGACTAGCAGTTTGTAGGTTGGGACGATGTCACTCGATCCTGCTGCGCTGCCCGACGAGGTGCTGACGTTCCTCGGTGAGTACCACCTCGCGACACTCACCACGTTGCGCAACGATCTGTCGCCACACGTGGTGGCAGTGGGCTTCAGCTACGACACCGGAGCCCGCGTGGCACGCGTGATCACCTGGGCCGGCTCACAGAAGGCGATCAACGCAGGGCGGATGGAGGCACGCTCGCAACGAGCCGCTGTGTGCCAGGTCGACGGTGGCCGCTGGTTGAGCTTGGAGGGGCCGGTGGGCCTGGTCACCGATCCCGACGGCGTGCGAGCGGGCGTCGAGGGCTACGCCGCCCGCTATCGCCAACCGAAGGAACGCGACGATCGAGTCGTGATCGAGATCGCCGTCGAACGCATCCTCGGCCGGGGCTGACGCGACACCACGGGTCTGACCCCACCTGTCGCGCGAGGCTCCCAGATGTGTCAGCCGGCGTCGCGGTTCCAGGGCAGGTCGGCGATCCAGCGTTGGGCTGCCGGATGCGGGTCCATGGGCGTGTCGTCGCTGGAGCGTTCAGGCTTCGGATCGAGATGCGTCTGGCAGCCAGGGCACCAGTAGAGGAGGCGATTGTGCTCGCCCATCCGACGGCACTTGATGGTGTCGGCGCATCGTGAGCAGCGCTGGACGTTGCGGCCGTACACGGCGAGGCCGCCCTTCACCGACGGCTCGGTGATGCGCTTCGCGTGGTGCAGGTTCGAGCGCAACATGCGCGCCGCGGTGTTGACCACACGGATGGCGTCGTGTTCGCTGAGTGCGCCGACCGGCGCATATGGGCTCAGTTCGGTGGCCCACAGCACCTCGCATCGATACACGTTGCCGACGCCGCACATCACCCGCTGATCCAGCAGTACTTCGGCAAGCCGTGCACTCGGGTCGGGGTAGCCGAGCAGCAGGTTGACCACCGCTCCGAGATCGGTGTCGGACTTGCACAGATCGGGCCCCAGCCGGCCCATGCCGGGATGGCGGCGCTTGTCGGCTTTGCGGTACGTCTCGACGTTCGGAGCGTTGAAACACACCGCCACCCACTCGTCGACCTCGATGGCGGCGCGCATCTGTGTGTAGGGCCGACGCCAGTTCGCGCCCTGGCGATACAGATGCCACGACCCGGTCATGCGCATGTGGGTGTCGAGCACGAGGCCGTCGTCCCATTCGATGACGAGATGCTTGCCGTGACTTTCGACCGATTCGACGACCCGACCCGCCTGGGGCACCGGGCCCACGAGGCGAGGCGCATCGAAACGGAGCATGGGCTTGCCGGCAAGTGCCGTTCTCATTGCACTGGCCGATCGGTGGATGGTGTCACCTTCTGGCATCAGAACTGCATGGTACGCCAGCCACCGGGGTCGAGGCCGGGATCCCAGCAGCCGATCGTCGCGATCCCGCTGTTCATCCCGGCGATCCCGTTCGGACTGGTGCTCGGCGTGGCGATCACCAACTCTGCGATGCCCACCACGGTGGCCTGGTCGACGAACATCGCCGTGTTCGCCGGGGCGGCACAATTGGCAACGGTGAGCTTGGCGGCCACGGCCACGTGGCTCACCCTCGTGGCAGATCGGAAGAGCACACGTCTGAACTCCAGTC
>ENA-OFDP01001166-OFDP01001166.1-metagenomes-genome-assembly--contig:-NODE-1166-length-10504-cov-6.965451_pt1 | contig 10504 bp, 9 predicted proteins | sample MGYA00153389_OFDP01 | MGnify analysis MGYA00153389 | reverse complement strand
GATAGACCACGGATGGGGCGGTGGTGATCAGGTCGAGGTCATATTCGCGGGTCAGTCGTTCCTGGATGATCTCCAGGTGGAGCAGGCCGAGGAAGCCGCAGCGAAAGCCGAACCCCAATGCCGCGCTGGACTCGGTCTCGAAGCTGAATGACGCGTCGTTGAGGCGCAATTTGTAGAGGCTCTCGCGGAGCTTGTCGAAATCCGCCGCGTCGGTCGGGAACAGGCCGCAGAACACCACTGGCTGGACGGTCTTGAAGCCGGGCAGCGCATGTTCGGTGGGGCGTTTTACATCGGTGATGGTGTCGCCGACCGCGGTCTGGCTGACTTCCTTGATCTGCGCGGTGATGAAGCCGATTTCGCCCGCGCTCAAGCTTTCGAGCTGCTCGATCTTGGGGGTGAAGCAGCCGACGCGGTCGACCAGATGCTGGGTGCCGGTGGCCATGAACTTGACCAATTGCCCGCGGCGCAGGACCCCGTCGATCACCCGGATCAGGATCACCACGCCGAGATATTGGTCATACCATGAATCGATCAGCATCGCCTTCAGCGGCGCCTCGCGGTCGCCCTTGGGCGGGGGGATTTTGTCGACGATCGCCTGCAGCACCGCCTCGATCCCGATTCCGCTTTTGGCACTGGCGAGCACCGCTTCGGAGGCGTCGAGGCCGATCACGTCCTCAATCTCGGCCCGCACCTTCTCCGGCTCGGCGGCGGGCAGGTCGATCTTGTTGATCACCGGCACGATCTCATGGTCATGCTCGATGCTCTGGTAGACATTGGCCAGCGTCTGCGCCTCGACCCCTTGCGCCGCGTCGACCACCAGCAGCGCGCCTTCGCACGCGGCCAGGCTGCGCGAGACTTCATAGGCGAAGTCGACGTGGCCGGGGGTGTCCATCAGGTTCATGGTGTAAGTTTCGCCGTCCGCCGCCTGCCATTTCAGGCGCACCGTCTGGGCCTTGATGGTGATTCCGCGTTCCTGCTCGATCTCCATATTATCAAGCAGTTGCGGGGTCATTTCGCGCAAGGTCAGCCCGCCGGTGGTCTGGATCAGCCGGTCGGCGAGCGTCGACTTGCCGTGGTCGATATGCGCGATAATCGAAAAGTTGCGGATCAGTTTCATCTCACTCATCCCGCGCCGCTAGCAGAGGCGGTTGGCGCTGTCAGCAGTGCGGCCTCGCATCGCGCGGCAAGTGGTGATATTGAGCGTGGATCACATCTTAACGGGGGTTATCATGATACGTTTTGTTTCCGCAGCCGCGCTTGGCGCAGTCGTCTTGCTTGCAGCCCCGGCCTCGGCCCAGACCAGCAACACCCGCGCCAGCTCGAGCCGCAACATGCAGCTCAACGCGATGAGCGAAATCCCGGTCTGCCAGCGGCGGCTCGGGACGATCGCGATCGTCGAGCCCGACAATGAATGGTGGCGCCAGCTCAATCTCGGCAGCCCGGAAGCGATCATCAAGATCTTCGTCCAGCGATCGGGCTGCTTCGGGATCGTCAACCGCGGCCGGTCGATGCAGAGCCGTTCGATGGAGCGCGCGCTGGCCGACAATGGCGAGCTGCAAGCTGGGTCCAACGTCGGTCGCGGCCAGGTCAAGACCGCCGATTATTTCCTCCAGCCCGACATCGTCTCGACCAACTCCAATTCGGGCGGCGGCGGGGTCGGTGCGGGCCTCGGCGGCGCAATCGGCGGTTTGTTCGGCGGTGGCGCGGGAAGCGTGATCGGCGGCGTCGTCGGCGGAATCAACGTCAAGAAGGGCGAGGCCAGTGTCACGCTCAGCCTGGTCAACGCCCGCACCACCGAGGAAATGGCGCTGGTCGAGGGCTATTCGCGCAAGAAAGACGTCAGCTGGGGCGCCGGCGGCGGCGCCGGCTGGTGGGGCGGCTTCGGCGCGGCCGGCGCGACCGGTTACCAGAACACCGAGATCGGGCAGATCATCGTGCTCGCTTACCTCGATGCCTACATCAAGATGGTCACCCAGTTGGGTGGCTTGCCAAGCGATCCCCGGCAATTGGCCCCCCAGGCGCGCTAGCAAAGGCGAGGGCGCGGTCGGCACCGCCGCGCCCTCCCGCCATTCGTCGAATAATCGCGAGCGCGCCCGGCAATAGCCGTTGCGGATCGTCAGGCTCCGCTTAGGGTGCGGCGCATGCCGACTTCCCTTCGGAGACTCAATCCCATGCGTAATACCCTTCGCTCTTCCGTCTTGCTAGCCAGCGCCTCGCTGCTGGTTGCAGCGCCCGCCGCTGCCGTCCAGGCCCAGCCTGCCGCAGCGACCAGCGTTGCCAAGCCGACGCCGGTTCCCGCGCTGATCGCCAAGGTCAAGATTCCGCACAAGAAGTTCGTGCTCGCCAATGGCCTGACCGTACTGGTGCATGAAGATCGCAAGGCGCCGGTGGTGGGCGTCGCGATGTGGTACAATGTCGGATCGAAGGACGAGCCCAAGGGCCAGACCGGCTTTGCCCATCTGTTCGAGCATCTGATGTTCAACGGATCGGAAAACCTGCCGGAGGATTTCTTCAAATATCTGCAGCAGATCGGCGGGACCGATTATAACGGCACGACCGATTTCGACCGCACCAATTACTTCGAGACCGCCCCCCGGGGTGCGCTCGAGCGGGTGCTGTTCATGGAAAGCGATCGAATGGGCCATTTGCTTGGCGCGATCAGCCAAGGCGTGCTCGATAACCAGCGCGGCGTGGTCCAGAACGAAAAGCGCCAGGGCGACAATCAGCCCGGCGGGCTGGTGTTCTACGAAATCCTCAAGGAGCTGTTCCCGGAAGGCCATCCCTATCACCACTCGGTGATCGGATCGATGGCCGACCTCGACGCCGCCAGCCTGACCGACGTACGCAACTGGTTCCTCAGCAAATATGGCCCCAATAATGCCGTTCTGGTGCTGGCCGGCGATATCAACGAGGCCGAGGCACGACCGTTGGTCGAAAAATATTTTGGCAGCATAAAGCGCGGCCCGATCAACAATCCGGCCAAGGCGTCGATCCCGACCCTGAGCGCGCCGAAGTCGATGGTCATGAAGGACCGCGTCGCCGCCATCCAAGTGTCGCGTTACTGGCCGATGCCCGGCCTACTCGACCGGCAATTGGTCGCGCTGGATGTCGGCGGGTCGGTGCTCGGCGGGCTCGCCAGTTCGCGGCTCGAGAAAATCCTCGTGCGCGACGAAAAGATCGCGACCTCGGTTTCGGCCGGGCTTTATCCGCAGCAAAGGGTCGGCATTTTCTTCGTCGACGCGACGGTCAAGCCCGGGATCGATCCGGCGCTGGTCGACCGGCGGATTGACCAGATCCTGGCCGAATATATCGCCAACGGCCCAACCGCAGACGAAGTGCGGCGCGCCTCGACCTCCGAAGTGGCGCAGCGCATTCGCGGGCTCGAATCGGTCGGCGGCTTCGGCGGCAAGGCGGTGACGCTGGCGCAGGGCCAGACTTTCGCCGGCGACAGCAATTTCTACGCCAAGACCTTGGCTAATTACGCCACCGTCACCCCGGCCGAAATCCGCGCCGCGATGAAGCAATGGCTGACCCGCCCGGCCTTCTCGCTCAAGCTCGAGCCAGGCGAGCGCACGGGCTATGACGAAGCCAAGTCGGTTGCCGCGGTGGCCGGGGCGGTCAAGGCCGATCCCAAGCAGACCGCCGCCCCGCGCGGGGCGGCGCGCCCCATCCCGCCACTCGGCCAGCTTGCTGCACTCGACTTCCCCGACATCAGCAAGGTCCGCCTGTCGAACGGGATCGTGGTCGAATATGCGCAGCGCACCGCGGTTCCGATCACCCAGGTAGCGCTTAGCTTCAACGCCGGCGATTCGGCCGATCCAGTTAATCGCCGCGGCCTCCAGATGATGACCATGGCGATGCTCGACGAAGGCACGTCGACGATGAGCGCGCAGGCACTGGCGGAGGCCAAGGAAAGTCTCGGCGCCGAGATCAGCGCCAATGGTTCGACCGATCAATCGGTCGTCTATCTTTCGGCCATGAGCCCCAACCTCGGCGCGTCTCTCGGGCTGATGGGCGCGGTGGTCAAGGATGCAGCCTTGGCCCCGGCCGAGATCGAACGGGTGCGAGTCCAGCAGCTCACCAATGTCGCGCAGCTACGCAAAGACCCCAACGGTATGGCGCAGCGCACGCTGCCGACCTTGCTGTACGGTGGGGACCATCCCTATGCGGTGGTTAGCGGCGGCGATGAGTCAGTGCTGAAATCACTCAGCCGCGAGGATCTGCTGACCTTCCGCGATCGCTGGTTGCGTCCCGACAATGCCAAGATCTACGTTGTGTCGGATCGTCCGCTGGCCGAGATCACGCCGTTGCTGGAAGCCGAATTCGGCCGCTGGGCGGCACCGGCTTCGGTCAAGGGCGTCAAGTCGTTCGGCGCGATCCCGGCGCGCCCGACGACACCGCGCATCGTGCTGATCGATCGGCCGCAATCGCCGCAGTCGATCATTTACGGCGGGCAAATCACACCGGTCGATCCCAAGGGCTCGAATGAGGCGCTGGGCGCGGCCAACGACGTGCTCGGCGGCAGCTTCCTGTCGCGGATCAACATGGACCTGCGCGAAAGCAAGGGCTGGTCCTATGGCGTTCGCGGCGGCGCCAGCCTCAACGAGCATGCCGTGCCCTACATTGTCAGCGCACCGGTCCAGGCCGACCGCACTGGCGATTCGCTGTTCGCGCTCAACGAGCAATTCGCCGGATTCTTCGGCGACAAGGGCGTCAATGCCGAGGAGCTGGAACGGACCATCGCCAATCGCGTCAACGGACTGCCGGGTCAGTACGAGACGTCACAGGCCGTGCTGGGTGCGATGATCTCCAACGATTTGTTTGGCCGTCCCGACAATTATCAAGAGACACTCGCCGCCAAGTATCGCGCGTTTAGCGCGGGCGATCTCGACAAGGCGATTCGCGGCGCGGTCGATCCCAAAGGATTCGTCTGGATCGTCGTCGGCGACGCCGCCAAGGTCAGGCCGCAGCTCGACAAGCTCGGCATCCCGATCGAGGTGATGCAGGCGAAGTGAGTCAGCTTCGCCCCCAGAGTGCGCACAGCGCACCGCGGGGGGATGAACAGGTTGCTCTGTCCATGGCCCGAAGGGTCAGAGGGGGCCGCGATGCACGAGCGTTGCTACCCCCTCGGTCAGCTGCGCTGATAGCTCCCCCAACGGGGGAGCGGCTATGGCAGCCGAGTAACATGCCCCATCTTGCGGCCCGCCCGTGCCTCGCCCTTGTTGTAGAGGTGCAGGCTCGCGCAGGGGTCGAGGAGAATCTCCGCCCAACCGTCGGCTTCGTCGCCGATCAGATTGTCCATCACTGCCCCGCCCGCGACCAATGCCGGACTGCCCAGCGGTAAGTCGCAGATCGCGCGGATATGCTGTTCGAACTGTGAGGTGTGGGCGCCTTCGATCGTCCAGTGGCCGCTGTTGTGGACGCGCGGCGCGATCTCGTTGACGATCGCCTGATCGTCGCATGCGAAATATTCGACGGTGAACATGCCGACATGCCCGAGTGCCTCGGCCAGGATGCCGGCGGTGCGGATCGCCTCAACGGAGAGCGCGACGATCGGCAGCCCGGCGGGCACGGTCGAGCGGCGCAAGATGCCGTCGCGATGCTCGTTACGCGGCGCCGGAAAGGCGCTCAGCCGACCGTCCGCGCAGCGCGCCAACAGGATCGAGAATTCGGCCTCGAACGCGACTGCCGCCTCAGCCACCGCTGGGGCATTGCCGATGCTGTCCCACGCGGCGCGCGCCTCGGCCGGATCGCGCACCCACGCCTGACCCTTGCCGTCATAGCCGAGCCGGCGACTTTTGAGCACCAACGGCACGCCAAGCGCCGCAACCGCCGCCTCCAGCTCCTCGACCGAACCGACTTCGCGCCACGCGGCGACCGTCGCGCCATTGGCCTCGAGGAAGCGTTTCTCGACCGCACGGTCCTGCGCGATCTCGAGACTGCGCGTGCCCGGTTTGAGCTTGTCGCCGAGCGCGGCGAGCGGCCCGACCGGTACATTCTCGAACTCGTAGGTGACCACGTCGCAGGCCGCAGCGAACCGCACCAGCGCCGCCTCGTCATCGAACGCCCCGCGCGTGAACATCGCGCTGACCTCGGCCGCACACGGCGCCGCATGCGGGTCGTAAATGTGGCAGCGATAGCCAAGCCGCGCCGCCGCGATGGCCATCATCCGGCCGAGCTGGCCGCCGCCGATGATTCCGATCGTCGACCCCGGCTTGATGCTCACTCGGGCGCCTCGGGCACCGCGTCGGTCTGCTTGGCGCGCCATTCGGCCAGCCGCCCCGCCAGCGCCTCGTCGGTCGTCGCCAGCATCGCCGCCGCGAGCAGCGCCGCATTGACTGCACCGGGCTTCCCGATTGCCAGCGTCCCGACCGGCACCCCGGCGGGCATCTGGACGATCGACAGCAAGCTATCCATGCCCTTGAGCGCCTTGCTTTCGACCGGCACGCCAAGCACCGGCAGCGGGGTCATCGACGCCGCCATCCCCGGCAGATGCGCCGCGCCGCCTGCGCCTGCGATAATCAATTTAAGCCCGCGCTCCTTCGCGCTGCCGGCATAATCGTAAAGCCGCTGCGGGGTGCGGTGGGCCGACACTACCTTGACTTCATGGGTCACACCCAGCGCGTCGAGCGTCTCGGCGGCGTGGCGCATCGTCTCCCAGTCCGAGCGGCTGCCCATGATGATCCCCACCCTCGCGCCGCTCATCGAAATTCCCTTGCTCCCTGGCCCAGATCGCGGGTGTAGAAAGACTATTGGCCGTGCGCAATTGGGACAGTCGCGGCAAGCCGATTTCCAATCCCGATTAGTGCAGGTTATGAAATTGGCCTCAACAGTGGGCGTTACCGGATATGGACCGAGTCGTGCACAGCGTCGATACCGGGGCGCTGATGGAGGAAATTGCGCGGTTGCGTGGTCAGGTCGCGCAGCTCGAATCGCGAGTCGAGCAGCTCGACGTCGAGGCGCATCGCGATGCCCTCGTCCCGGTCGCCAACCGCCGCGGCTTGCTGCGCCACCTCGATTTACTGATCGCGCGCTGCAACCGTCATCACACCCCCGCCGCCTTATTGTTCGTCGATGTCGACGGGCTAAAGGCGCTCAACGATTCGTTCGGTCATTCGGCGGGCGACGCGGCCTTGGTCTATCTTGCGCAATTGATGGTCGAGGGAGTCCGCCAGACCGATCTCGTTGCGCGCATCGGCGGTGACGAATTCGCCATCCTGCTCGACCATGCCGATGAGGCAAGTGCGATGGACACCGCCGACCGGCTGGTCAATTCGGTCGCCGGCAGCGACTTCGCCTATCGCGACCAGCGGCTACCGCTGAGCGTCGCGATCGGGATTACCGGGATCGAACCGGGCGACACATCCGAAGCCGTGCTCGAACGCGCCGACCAGGAAATGTACCGCGAGAAAGCGGCTTAAGCTGCGGACCGCTCGCCGAGGTAAAACCGTTCCTTGACCGCCAGATCATCGCCCAGCTGATAGACAATCGGCTGCCCGGTCGGAATTTCCAGCCCGACAATCTCGTCATCGCTGATCTGCGACAAATGTTTCTCCAGCGCGCGCAAGCTGTTGCCGTGCGCCGCGACGATCACTCGCTGGCCATCGCGCAGCCGCGGCGCAATTTCCGCCAGATAGTAAGGCAGCACCCGCTCGATGGTGTTCTTCAAACTCTCCGATCCCGGGACGGTAACCCCGGCATAGCGCCGATCGCCGACCACCTGGTAGGGATTGTCCGCCTCCATCGGTGGCGGCGGGATGTCGAACGATCGCCGCCAGATCTTGACTTGCGCCGCGCCCACCTTGGCGATCATTTCGGCCTTGTTGAGCCCGGTCAGCGCGCCATAATGCCGCTCGTTCAAATGCCAGTCCTTGGTCACCGGCAGCCACAATCGGTCCATCTCCATCAGCACCAGATGCAACGTGCGGATCGCGCGGGTCTGCAAGCTAGTGAAGCAATGGTCGAAATCGAACCCCGCGTCGGCCAGCAACCGCCCCGCCGCGGCGGCCTCCGCAATGCCCTTGTCGCTAAGGTTACTGTCCCACCAGCCGGTGAAGCGATTCTCGAGGTTCCACTGCGACTGGCCGTGGCGGAGCAGGACCAACGTCGGCATTACGCCGCGACTTCCTCTTTGCCGACCCGCGTCGCGGCGTAGTCACGCAGCTCGGGCAGGATCGCGTGGAGCGCGTCGAGGCACGCGCCGGCGAGATATTTCGAGCGCTCGGGGCTCCAGCCGTAAATCTCGTCGGGCAAATCGGCATTGTCCTTGAACGGCATCTCCAGCGTCATCGACACCGCGCCGAACCGCTCGGCCAGCTGGGTGGTCGACATCGACATGTTGGCCTGGCCCTTGGGCGGGATTTCATAGCCCTGGCGGGTCTGGAAATCGGGCGACACCCGCTCGAGCGTGTTGGAGAATGTCTTGAACAACTCGCTCTGCCGCTCGGTCAGCGAGGGGATGCCCTCAAACCCGGCGAGGAAGTTGGCCGGGATCGCCTCGTCGCCGTGAATGTCCATCGCGAACACCGGCGGCTCCTCGTCCATTGCGTTGCGCACGCACAGCACTTCGGGGCTCTTCTCGGCCGACGGGTTATGCCATTCGCGGTTGAGGTTGGTGCCCGCGGCATTGGTCCGCAAATGCCCGCGGCGCGACCCGTCGGGGTTCATGTTGGGGACGATGTGGAAAGTGCAGTCGCGGCGCAGGACGCGCGATACCGGGTCGTCGCTGTCGACCAGTTTCTCGAGCGCGCCCTCCATCCACCATTCGGCCATGCTCTCGCCGGGATGCTGGCGGGCGTACAGCCAGACCGTAAGCTCGCCCTCGCCGATCGTCAGGCAGTCGATGTCTTGGCCGTCCAAAGTCTGGCCAAGGATCCGGTAATCGACCCCCGGAAGCGCGGCGACGGTCGACACCAGGTCATGGTGCCGCTCCATCGAATACGGCGCGAAATAGGCCAGCCACACGCAATCGGTCTCGGGCGTGAAGCGGATCGTCAGCGTACCATCGGCGTAGGATGTTCCCGGCACGCGCACCCAATCCTCGCGGTCGAGCGACATGCACGCCTGATACCCCGGCCAACCATCGGGATAAGCCGCCTTGCCGCAATTGGTGATCTTCAGCATCACTTCGCGCCCGCCCGCCCCGGCTAGCCGGAAATGGAACCATTGGTAGAAATCGCTCAAATGATCGGTGACGATTTCCAGCTCGGCAGTGTCGCCGTCCTGGCTGATGACGCGGATGTTGCCGGCGTCGAACGCGCTGGAAATCGTGATTGGCATGAGGACCTTCGAAAAATGGTTGGTTTCGGCGAGCCTGATACTGTGCCTCGCGTTGCCTGCAAACCCCCGCCCGTTGCCAGGCACCAGCTTGACTAACCCGCCACCCCCTTCTAGTGGAGCCGCCGGTCCTTAGGGGCTTTCCGATCCATTCAAGCATAGCAAAGCAGGCGTTCCGGCCATGAAGATTCGCAATTCCCTGAAGTCGCTGAAGTCGCGTCATCGCGATTGCCGGGTGATTCGCCGCCGTGGCCGCACGTACGTCATCAACAAGACGAATCGCCGCTTCAAGGCGAGGCAGGGCTAAGCCCTTTCAGTCTTGGCCGACCCGCAAATCGCGCAGGGTCAGCACAATACCGAACGCCACCTCGATAATCCCGACGGCCAGGATAAGGCCACCGGGCAGCGCCGCGACGTTGAAAATCTTGACCAGTGCTGCCGCGGTGATTAGCGCCGCCAACAGCCAATATGCTCGGTCGCCATAGGCGGTCTTGAACACGAAATAATGCGTCCCGACCGCGATCGCGGCGATCGGGAACACCATCTCTGGCCGCAGTGGCAGTATGAGCCACGCGGCGAGCAGGCAGCCGATCATCGCGATCGTGCTTTCCAATGCGATCGGCGCCATCGGGTTGCCCGATGATTCGCTCGCCCGGCGGAACAGCAGGCGCGACGCGGCCAAGCCGAGCGGGTAAATCAGCATCCCGCCGAAGAACAAGGTGATGAAGGAGTTGCGGATGCCGTGATGGGCTTCGACCCAAGCCGCTACGAACCACAATGAGCCGCTGATAAACGCGCCCGGTCCACCCCCGACATAAGCGCGGCGCAGGTCCGCTTGGGCTTCGCTAATGGTCATTGGCTGATTTCCTCGATTGGCCTGCATCACGCTTTGGCGACGATCGCGGCCCATTCGGCTTCGGTCGCTACCCTCACGCCCAGTTCGGCGGCTTTCTTCAACTTCGATCCAGCCCCTGGGCCCGCCACGACCAGGTCAGTCTTGGCGCTGACCGACCCCGCGGAGCGTGCGCCTAGCCGCTCGGCTTGCGCTTTTGCCTCGTCGCGGCTCATCGTTTCCAGCGTGCCGGTGAAGACGATTGTCTTGCCGGTCCATGTCGTGGCCCGCGCGGTCGAGACGTAGGCGGCGGGCCTTACGAGCTCGAGTAACTCGGCAAGCTGCTCGCGATTGTGCGGCTCGTGGAAAAAGTCCGCCAGCGCCTCGGCAACCACC
>ENA-OFDP01001164-OFDP01001164.1-metagenomes-genome-assembly--contig:-NODE-1164-length-10512-cov-4.282299_pt1 | contig 10512 bp, 13 predicted proteins | sample MGYA00153389_OFDP01 | MGnify analysis MGYA00153389 | reverse complement strand
GTGCACCCTACCGCACTGCGGACACCTTGATCACAGCCGATGCTGGTTACCACAGAAACAATTGGGGTCAGACTGCAATTAAATCTACTGTTCGCGAGTGTAATGCGCGGCCAGTCATATACTACGCGCTACTCCAAAGTGCCAACGGCTGGCCAGCCTAACTCATAGCTTGACGCGCAAAATAGCCCCCGTGGTAATCTCTGTAAATGACTCAGATTTCTGTCGCCGATATTTTGGAAATGCCCGTGCAGGAGCGAATTCAACTCGTTGAAATTATTTGGGAAAGCATTGCTGCCGTCCCTCATGCGATTGAAGTATCACCTGAGCTAAAAACCGAACTTCAATCACGATTGGCCGATTTTGACCAAAACCCAGAGGCCGGTTACTCTTGGAATCAGGTAGGAACGCATCTAAAAACGGGTTCGTGGCGTACCGTTTGAAGTTTTCCGGTCGGGCTCTCCGCGAAATTGGCGAAGCGTTTGATTGGTATGAGAAACAGAGCGAAGGCCTTGGCTTTGAATTCGAGTTGGCCTTTGAACTCCAACTCAAGCGCCTTGAACAGGTCCTACTTTTGTATACCGAAATTATTCCGGGGGTACGCCGCACACTGTTGCCGCGGTTTCCGTATGGCGTTTTCTACTCAGTTAAAAACGATTTGGTTCACGTTCTGGCCGTCATTCACCATGCACGGAGTTCGCGACAATGGCCAGGTGAACGTTCCCGTTAACAGGTCATTTCGCCGAACGATTCACGGCTCCAGAATCTGAGCAATCGACAACGGTGCACCAGCACCGGCTGGTTGCCCCAAAAAACGTCCGCCTGAACGAACAAATGATTCAAGCTCATCCTTCAACACGGCAGGTACCAGCATCAATTAAACATTTAACGTTTTTGCGATGGCCAGGACTGACGACAGGCGCGGGTCAATCTGGCCTGCTTCTGCGCGTTGCACTGTCATGCGGCTTAAGCCCGCATTGGCTGCCAGATCGTCCTGGGTAAGGTTGGCGGCTTTGCGCATGGCTTCGAGTTGTTGAATTAAATTGCTCACCAATCTACTCTTTTGCTCAAAAATGCGTATCAAAAGTAGCTTTGAATGCTTTTAAATCAAACTCAGCCCATCGCCCCAAAAGGTGACACACCAATCAACACCCGGTGCAACCAAAAAGCAAACACCGCCCAAGCCACCACACCAACAGCCACGGTGACTGCTGTCATGCTGGCAGTGCCGGCCGGGTATGCCTTTTGCTCGCGCCGGTCACGCCTGCGCGACGCGGCAAACAGCAACACCGACCACACCAGAAAACTGCCAAACAACACGGTTGCGGCCAGCGAGCCGTTAGCAAGCAAATGCGCCAGCGCCCACACTTTGGTTCCCAGCACCATCGGGTGGTGCAGTTTGGCTTTGATCTGGTTGCGCGGCACGTAAGCTGCGGCCAGCAACACAAACGCAATCAACGTAAGCAGCGACGCAATGTGGCGCATGGCCGTTGGTGGATTCCATAGCATCACGCCCTGCTGGCGCGCCTGGCCGTAGCCCCACACCAGCAACACAAAACCCGCAATTGACAGCAGCGCGTAAATGCCTTTGAAGGGCTTTTCACCCATACGCGCCACGGTTTGATTGCGCCACTTATTGGCAAACACACGGGTGGAATGCACGCCTAAAAACAGCACAAGACCAGCGATCAAATACGTCAATGCCATGATGAACTCCTGTCTGATTAGTTAACTCAAAATCACACTGCTCAAGCGCCGGCGGTACGTCGCCACCACCGGGTCATCGGGCGGGATCTGCCCGTCAGCCACCTTGGGTTTGGGCGTTTCCATGACGTCGAGGATGGCGATGTAGGTTTTGCGGGCTTTGTCCTCTGCCCATGTTTTGTCGCGCATCAAAATGTCCAGCAGCTCGTCGAGGGCTGCCGTCCACTCCAGATGCGCCATGTGCCAGCGGGCTTTGTCGAATCTGGCATCAAAATCGCGTTTGTTCAGCGCTATTTTTGCTTCAAATTCAGCTAAAACGCCCTGTTTATTGGCGCAAGCAGCTACAAAATCAGTAGCGTCCATCATGCGCTTGAGCGAGTCAAAGCGGCGTACTGCCGCAGTCTGGGCGATAACGGGTGCAAAAGCTACTTTGGCGGCATCCGTGTCGCCACCCAGCAGCAACGCCTTGACCAGCTCAAAGCGGGCGGACTCGTTAGTCGGGTCGTTGGTTACGTCGGCCTTGAGCTTGTCCATCGCTGCTTCGGGTGTGACTTCTTCCAAAGCCAGTTCTTCTTCCGGCTCCGGGGCAGGTGGCAGATGCTTGTCCAGAAACTCCTTGACCTTGCCCTCCGGCAAAGCGCCCTGAAAGCCATCCACCGGCTTGCCACCCATCAGCAAAATACAGGTCGGAATGCTGCGAATGCCAAAAGCTGCGCCCAGTTGCTGCTCCTGGTCGGAATCGATTTTGACAAGCTTGAAACGGCCTTCATAAGCCACTTCAACTTTCTCCAGAATCGGGCCGAGCGACTTGCAAGGGCCGCACCACGGGGCCCAAAAGTCGATCAGCACCGGGGTGGTCATGGAAGCGGCAATGACTTCCTCTTCAAAATTGGCTACGGTGACATCCATCATGAGGGGCTCTGCTTTGAAAATTACAACAGCCAAGAGGTTAGCACGCCGCCCGTAAAATACGGCTTCCTCCAAAGGTACACATGATTGCAAACACCACTTCCAGCCGACCCGTTATCGGCGTTGTCATGGGCTCGTCCAGCGACTGGGACACCCTGCAGCACGCGGTGCAAATACTGCAGCAGTTTGGCGTGGCGCACGAGGCCCTTGTGCTGTCAGCGCACCGCATGCCGGATGATTTGTTTGCCTATGCCGAGCAAGCTCAAGCCAATGGCTTGCAGGCCATCATTGCCGGGGCAGGCGGCGCAGCGCATTTGCCGGGCATGCTGGCAGCCAAGACGACTGTGCCTGTGCTCGGGGTACCGGTCGCAAGCAAGCATTTGGCGGGTGTTGATTCGTTGCACAGCATTGTGCAAATGCCCAAAGGCGTGCCGGTGGCTACGTTTGCCATTGGCAATGCGGGTGCTGCCAATGCGGCACTGTTTGCCGTCAGCATGCTAGCACTGCATGACCAGGCGTTAAACGAAAAATTACAAACTTTCAGAGCCGAGCAAACCGCTGCGGCGCGGGCGATGGTGCTTCCACCCATACCAGCTTCGGCATGAAAGCAGTTTTCCCCGGTACGGCTTCGGCAAACGGGCAACCCGCCACGCCCGGCGAAGCAGGAAAACACCCAGCAACGCTGGGCGAAGCAGGAAAACACCCAGCAACGCTGGGCGTGATGGGCGGCGGCCAACTGGGTCGTATGTTCGTGCATGCCGCCCAGCGCCTGGGCTACGAAACCGCTGTCCTGGATCCAGACCCGCAAAGCCCGGCGGGCCAGGTTAGCCACCACCATATTCAGACGGATTACAACGACGAAGCGGGCTTAAAAAGGCTTGCGTTCTTATGCGATGCCGTCACGACTGAATTTGAAAACGTTCCTGCCGCGGCTTTAAGCACGCTGGCCACGACCTTGCCCGTTGCGCCCAGCGCAGCCAGCGTGGCGATTGCGCAAAACCGCATCGAAGAAAAAGCGCATTTCAATGCTTGCGCAAATGTCTCGGGTGTCAGCGTCGCGCCTTATGCCGTGATTGAAACGCTTGAGCAACTTCAAAACGTGGCCGCCAACTTGTTACCTGGCATTTTGAAAACCGCCCGCATGGGCTATGACGGCAAAGGCCAGGTGCGGGTAAAAAACGCCACCGAACTTGCGGCAGCCTGGGCCGACTTGAACAGCGTTGCCTGCGTGCTGGAAAAGCTGATGCCGCTGAAAGCCGAATGCTCTGTCATCGTGGCCCGCGGCTGGGACGGCAACGTTGTCAGCTTTGCACCGCAGCGCAATGTGCATGTCGACGGGATTTTGGCGGTGACCCATGCTTACCCGTCAAACATGCCTGTAGCTCAATCAAAACGGGCGCAAGCAGCTACTGAATCAATAGCGCATCACATTTGCTATGTGGGCGTGCTGTGCGTAGAGTTTTTCGTCGTGGATGACGGCAGCGAGGACGGCGAACTCATCGTCAACGAGATGGCACCGCGCCCGCACAACAGCGGCCATTACACGATGGATGCGTGTGATGTCTCGCAGTTTGATTTGCAAGTCCGCGCCATGGCGGGCTTGCCGCTCTACACCCCGCGCCAGCACAGCCCGGCCATCATGCTGAATTTATTAGGCGATGTGTGGTTTGATGCGCAAAGCAAAGCGCGCACACCTGACTGGCAAGCGGTGTTGGCTTTGCCCGGCACGCACCTGCATCTGTATGGCAAGCTGGACGCGCGGCCTGGTCGGAAAATGGGACACCTGAACATCACAGGTGATGATGTGGATGGCGTAAAAGCCGTTGCACACCAGGCCGCTGATATTTTGGGTTTGCCGGGGCTGGCTACATGACGTGGCTACATGACGTGGAAAGGTGACGTGGATGGGTGACGTGATCAAAACGACCGTTGAACAAGCCGCAGAACATATCCGCGCAGGCGAACTGGTCGCCTTTCCCACTGAAACGGTGTATGGCCTTGGCGCTGATGCATCAAACGACGCAGCCGTTGCCAAAATATTTGCCGCCAAAGGCCGGCCGTCTGACCATCCACTGATTGTTCATCTTGCAAGCAGCAAGCAAGTGCTTGACTACGCCAGCAGCCTGCCGCCATTTGCCGAGCGCTTGATAAAAGCGTTCTGGCCCGGCCCGTTGACGGTCATCCTGCCGCGCAAACCCGGCGCGGCAACCGCTGCTGCGGGTGGGCAAAACTCCATCGGCCTGCGCTGCCCCGCGCACCCGCTGGCGCTTGAATTTTTGAAAGCTTGCGGCACAGGTGTTGCCGGTCCCAGCGCCAACAAATTCGGCCGCGTCAGCCCCACCACCGCCCAGCACGTACGCCAAGAATTTGGCGATGTCTTGATGGTGTTAGATGGTGGGCCGTGCAAAGTAGGCATTGAGTCCAGCATCGTCGATTGCACCAGAGCCCAGCCTGTTTTGCTACGCCCCGGCGTGCTGACACGCGTGCAACTCAGCGCGGCTTGTGGGCAAACCGTTTTAAGCGCTGACGACACCCCAGACGACGCCCCACGCGCACCGGGCACACTCGAATCACACTACGCCCCAAACGCCAAAGTGCGCCTGATGGATGCCAAGGCGATTCAAACCGCGCTTGATTTGCTGGGCGCTGATGCAGCACACATCGCCATTTATGCGCGCAGCATTGTGCGCATCAAATCAAGCCAGGTGATCTACCGCCGCATGTCCGATGATGCCCTGGCCACAGCTGAGCAACTGTTTGCCGTGCTGCGTGATTTTGATGCGCAAGGTGTGAAGTTGATATGGATTGAGCCTGTGCCTGAAGCCGCAGAATGGGACGGCGTGCGAGACAGGCTGGCACGCGCATCCGCAGCTTGAAACAACATGAGCAAACTAGCCCACACCCGCCAAAAAATCTACGACACCATCGCCCGCCAGCTGCACGGCCAGGTGCCGTGCTGGGTGTGCGGTCAACATGTGAGCACGATTGACGCAACGCTGGAGCATATCCAGCCCTTGAGCGAAGGCGGCAACAGTCACCAAACCAATCTGGCCATCAGCCACGCGGTGTGCAATCAGGCACGTCACGCCAAGGGTCAAGCCGTCTGAAGCGTTTTGTTCTCCGCCCTGAAGCTGTTCGCATTGGCCAGCGGCCAGTAGTCTTTGAACACCTTGTGCTGCTTGTCCATGTCGCCCAGCAGCGCGCCGGGATTGATGCGCATGATGAGGTTGCTGAGCAAACGTACTTCGTTGTCAGACACACGGCGCACGATGTGATGTGCACTTAGCTCGTTGGGGTGCTGCAAGCCAGCGGCTTGCACCAGCTCTTGCAGCGCATGCAGCGTGCTGCGGTGAAAGTTACGCACCCGCTCGGCCTTGTCGGGCACCACCAACGCTTGCTGGCGCTGTGGGTCTTGCGTGGTCACGCCTGTCGGGCATTTGCCGGTGTGGCAAGTTTGTGCCTGTATGCAGCCCAGCGCCATCATGAAACCGCGACCCGCGTTGCACCAGTCTGCACCCAGCGCCATCAGCCGCACCAGGTCAAACGCGCTGGTGATTTTGCCTGCTGCACCCACTGATATGCGGCTGCGCAAGTTCACGCCAATCAATGTGTTGTGTACCAACTGCAAGCCCTCTTGTACAGGCGCACCCACGTGGTCGCTGAACTCCACCGGCGCTGCACCCGTGCCGCCCTCTGCCCCGTCAACCACAATAAAGTCAGGCGTGATGTTGGTGGCCAGCATGGCTTTGACAATTGCAAACCATTCCCACGGGTGGCCAATGCAGAGCTTGAAGCCAACGGGTTTGCCACCAGAGAGCTGGCGCAATTTGGCAATGAAATGCATCATCTCAACCGGCGTGCCAAACGCGCTGTGACTTGCTGGCGAAATGCAGTCTTTGCCCTCGGTCACGCCCCGCGCGGCAGCAATCTCAGCCGTGACTTTGGGCCCCGGCAAAATGCCGCCGTGGCCGGGCTTGGCGCCCTGGCTCAGCTTGATTTCAATCAGCTTGACTTGCGGGTCACACGCATTGGCGGCAAAGCGTTCGGCGTTAAATGTGCCGTCGTCATTGCGGCAACCAAAGTAGCCGGAGCCAATCTCCCAGATCAAATCGCCGCCATTGGCGCGGTGGTGGGTTGAAATGGATCCCTCACCCGTATCATGCGCAAAGCCACCCATTTGTGCGCCCTTGTTCAACGCCAAAATCGCGTTAGCCGACAGCGAGCCAAAGCTAAGCGCCGAGATATTGAAAACACTCGCGCGGTAAGGCTGCGTACACGGTTGCGCCGATGCTGATGGCGCATCTGGCGTGCCGCCAATCCAGATGCGAAAGTCATGCGTAGCCAGCTTGGTCGGCGACATCGAATGGTTGACCCATTCATAACCCTGCTTGCCCACATCCAGGTGCGTGCCAAACGGCTGGTTGTCAGGCTCGCCCTTGGCGCGCTGGTACACCAGCGAACGCTGCGCGCGAGAGAACGGCGCAGCTTCAGAATCACTTTCAATAAAGTATTGGCGAATTTCAGGCCGGATGAATTCAAACAAAAACCGCAGATGACCAATCACCGGGTAATTGCGCAAAATGGCGTGCCGCGTTTGCCTCAGATCATGCACGCCCACACCCGTCAGCACCGCACACACCAGCAGCGCCAGCCAGCCGACCTGAAAAATAACCAGACTGAACAGCGCCAGCAGCACGCCAAAAGCACACAGCGCCATAAAGCTGTAGCGAACCGGCACTTGGGCATCGAGGGCTTTGATTTTGGCGCGCATGGTTTTGCTTTCAAATGCCACAGGGGCGGCAGATACACTTTGCATCATAAGAGCGTCTGGTGACGTTCAGCAATCTGTAGTCATGACCACATCCACCCCCCTTGAGGTTGAAGCTTTCGACGAACTCGACGCCATTCTTGACGAGCTGCGCACGCGTTATGACGAAACGCCGCAATGGGAGTTTTGTGAAGGCTTCATGGCGGCCGTGATTTGCATGCGCAGACCTGTCGAGGCAGAAGAGTACCTCGCCGCCTTGCTTGGCACGCCGATAGCGGGCGACGTGCCAGATGATGATGATGGATCGTTTCTAGACGCCGCACAGCGCGAACGCTTTTTGACGCTGTGGCGCCAGCGCTGGCATGAAGTGGCCACCGCGCTGGACTCAGAAGTCGATTCGTTAGAAGACGATCGCTGCTACCACCCTGAAGTCATGGACATACGCGGTGCGGTGGCCGACATGCCGCCCGACGAGCAAGTCAAATTCAAAGGCGAAGAGTTGCCCGCCTTTGCACAGGTGTGGGCACTGGGCTTCATGTTTGCCGTTGAATACTGGCCTGAAGAATGGGCTGCCCCGCGCGACAAGGACGCCGCCAAGTGGCTGAACGATGCGCTGGAGGCCGTGGTTGCCATGACCGAAGACGACAGCGCCGCGCCTGAAGTTTCACCCCTGAGTGAAGAGGGCGCACCCAGCGTCAGCATCGCCCGGCTTAATGCGTTTGGTGAAGCCATCTGGGCCGTGTACGACCTGCGCGAGCTGTGGAAAACCATCGGCCCACGGGTTGAAACCGTGCGCGCAGTTGCCACGCCAGGGCGCAACGACTTGTGCCACTGCGGTAGCGGCAAAAAGTACAAGAAGTGTCATGGCGCGGCATGACCAAGGCTTTGATTGAATCAGGCTCAGTCATGGCTTGAAGCAACCCATGACAACGACTGTAACCCACCGAGTTTCAACGTGATTAGCTATAAATAAAATAGCTGCTTGCGCACGTATTGATTAGGCTAAAGCACTGAATGTTTACCATCAAGCTCGATTGGTTGAGTTTTAAAGTATTTAGTTGTAGTCTGTTCCCAGTTCCTCCGCAGTGCCATTTGTGCCCCACAAGTTTTGCGGTATACATTACGTCAGGTTGCAAATGAAAACATTCTTGCAGCCAGGTCGAGCTGCTACGGCTTAGTCAGATCTTTCAATTTAAATTCACCAAAGGAAACGTTATGCGCAATTCAGGTAAAGCTCCCACAATGATTGTGTGGGTGATTTCTCTAGTTCTTTTTGTCGTCGCTCTCATTGCCCATTTCGGTCTGGCAAAGATACCCGAGCCAGTTGCGACCTGGTCCTGGATCGTTGGTTTCGGCCTTTTGCTGGCGGCATGTCGGATTCGCGGCCTGTAAAGTTTTTTTGCACGGACTTGCGGCCTGACAACCATTCCCACGTCCCAATGAACAATGACCAGTCCGAAATCGAGATTGCAGAACAGGCGCTTCGTTCTGCCATGCTCGCAAGCGACGGGGAGGCACTGAACGAATTGATTGACGACGACCTTCTCTTTATTGGTCCAGACGGCGGCGTTCGGTCCAAAGAGGATGATCTGGGTTTTCATCGCTCAGGCGAACAGCGCATCACTGCGCTGGACTTTCAGGAGCAACACATTCGCGCCGGGGGAAATGTGGCGTCTGTCAGTGTCCTGGCTTACGTAGCTGGCGTCTTCAAGGGCCATGCCTTTGAAGGGCGGTTTCGCTATCTGCGCGTTTGGCGCCGCACGTCCGGCGGATGGCGGGTTGTTGCCGGTAGCGTGTTTGCCTTAAGCAAGTAGTGCAAATGCAGCAATAACACAGTTGCTATTATTTCAGGAGCTTGTTGCGCCTGCATTCATTGGTCTAAGAGCCTAAACGATGCCTAAAAAGGCATCATAACTAAAGTTTTATTGCCTTTTGCAGTTACTTTTACGCAAGCAGTGATTCAAGACCTAGCTGAAGGTTCGCAAACGCACTATCACAACGCCCGTGCCGGTTTTTTCTTCAGCGCTTGCGGCATCAAAAAGGTGGTTTGATCCCAGCCTTCAATTTCAAGAACTTTTCTCAAGCACTCTTCCATGGCCTCATGCGACTTTTCAGTGGCGGCGGCAATGGTCTGGTGCACCAGTTCGTCGTTGACAGAATCGCTGGCGCAATTCATCTGATATTCGTACAGCTCCCTCAGCTCAAAAATGGCCCGACACACCTGCGCTGGGCAAGCACATTGATAAACCAGGGCCTGGTCAATCACCTTGCTGATTTGGGCGGCATCAAACTGCTCTTTCATTTTTAAAACTCCGGTTGTGTTGGTTCTGTGTTTTCAGGGGTAAAAGCAAGACAGTCGGTTTCTACATCCAACCCCCTGACCATGACCCCTGTCACGAGCCGCGGTACAGGCGACGTGATGCGCGCAGCCTTGTTGAGCCCCTGGGTGGCAATTACCTCGCCCGCGCTGGCCAGCTCGCACAGGCGTGCGGCCATGTGAACGGTGACACCTATCACGTCGTACTGGCGCTTTTGCCCAGCCTGCGTAGAGTCACCAATAAAACCCGCCAGCACAAGCCCCTGGGCAATGCCAATGCCAAACGGAAACGGGTGCTTTCCGTTCAGGCCAGCAATTGCCAAGCCGCAACGCAGCGCCAGATAAGACCTGCCCATGCCGCGGAATATGGCCAGCATGCCATCTCCGGTGTATTTGACGACAGCGCCTTGATGGACACGCACCAGCGCCGCTTGCGCACTGAGCAGTGCGTTCAGGTTTTCAAAAAAAACTTGTGGCGGCGTGTCACGAATCAATCGGGAAGAACCGCGAATGTCGGTAAAGATGACAGCTGCGTCAAGGATTTCTGCCTCGTCGCCGAAGCCGTTGTCCATCACCGACAGCGCGCCTTCCGGCACCAGGCTAGTCAGGCGCGCCACGCGTGCGTCAGCCTCCCGCGTGGCGGCTTTAATTCGCAGCAAATCCATCACCGCAGTGAAAAAACGCTCGTCCGACAGAGGTTTTTCAATGATCACGTCAATGCTGCCGGTTTGTTTGGCCCAGTGGCGAACCGCCTTGAGCGCAGGACCCGGCGAGGCAATCACCACCGTCGCGGCAAGCGGCGCCAGCAGCTTGATGG
>ENA-OFDP01001163-OFDP01001163.1-metagenomes-genome-assembly--contig:-NODE-1163-length-10513-cov-2.937464_pt1 | contig 10513 bp, 11 predicted proteins | sample MGYA00153389_OFDP01 | MGnify analysis MGYA00153389 | reverse complement strand
ATATGGCTTGAAGAAAACGCGGGCGGCGAAACGTTGGCGTCGCTTACGTTTTGGCAAGACCTGCCTTTTTCTTGACGTTGAAGCTTTCGCCGCAGCCGCATTGGCTGTCGACATTGGGGTTGTCGAACTTGAAGCTTTGCTTAAGACCTTCGGTAACGAAGTCAACACGCGAGCCGTCAAGGTATTCAAGGCTTTCGGCATTAACCACGATGCGCGCGCCATGCGACTCAAAACTCTGGTCGTTTGGGCCAACCTCATCGATCAGGTCAAAAGTGTGCGCCAAGCCGGTGCAGCCGACTTTTTTGACGCCGATGCGCAGGGCGATGCCCTTGCCGCGTTTTTCAAGCTGTCGCTGAATCTGCAGCGCGGCCTTTTCAGTCAATGTCATGGTCATGGGTCAAACTCCTTGCTTGCTACTGGGCTGGTCTTTTCAAGGGGATGTCCCTGATGAAAAAGTGGATACCCGACTAATTTAGTCAAGTATAGATATCCCGACCAAATTAGTCAACTAAGGGCTTTTTGACATTGGAACGTGAAGGGATTTGGCGCGACCGAAGGCGGCATGGCGAGCCGGAGCCGGTGATTGAATTTCCGATTGGATGATCTTTTCCAGGCCGCCGGCCACCGTCGACCGTCAGATTAACCAGCGTCACCATCGAAACAATCACATTGATCAGTTTCAGCTCAAAGTAGTTGGCAATCAGAAACTGCGAAAGTGCAAAGCCGGCGCCGGTAGCGATATGCGCCTTCATGGGCAGAAAGCCGATGCCCACCAGCATAAAGACCACTGGAATTGCCGTCAGATCACGGCCTGTCTGGCTAACCTGTCAAGCCGGCTTTCCGTCGCTCCACCACGAGGCGCCAAACTGGCCCTGAAGCCAGCCGATGAACTCATTGACTTTGGCTGGCACCAGCCGCGGCGACGGGTATACCGCGTGAATTTCCTGCGAGGGAAGTGACCAGCCTGCCAACAACAGCACCAGTGCCTGGGTGCGCAGCGATTCGTTTGCCACATACGCTGGCAGCGCCGCCACTCCCATGCTGCTCCGCGCCGCCAGCAGCAACGCCGAAAGATTATTTGACCGCAGCGGACCCTTGACCGGGATGGACACCGCGCGCTGCCGGGCACCGGTGAAATGCCAGCGGGCATCGCCCTGCACCGTGCTGTAGATCAATGCGTCATGACCAGCCAGACTGGCCGGCTCCAGCGGCTTGCCGCGTTTGTTCAGGTAATCGCTGGAGGCGACCACCACCCACGGATTGATGCCCAAGAAGCGCGCACCAAGCGAAGAATCAGCCAGCGGACCCATGCGGATCGCGAGGTCAATGCCATGCTCGACCAGATTGACATAACGGTCTTCAAAGTTAAGCTCAATCTGCAGTTGCGGATGCATCTGCATGAAGCGCAGCACCAGCGGCGACAGGACGCGCCGGCCAAAGGCGACCGAGGTACTGATACGCAGCTGGCCGACCACAGCAGACTGCATCAGCGCGGCTACGCTATCGGCTTCTTCAACATGGTGCGCGATCAGCTTGCATTTTTCGTAGTACAGCGCGCCAATCTCGGTCGGCGTCACGCCATGGGTAGAGCGGTGCAGCAGGCGCGAGCCGAGTTGTTTTTCAAGATGCGCCACCAGCTTGGTGGCTGAGGGCTGGCCCATGCCCATGTCGGCGGCCGCCTTGCTGAAGGAGCCTAGATCCACGACGCGGATAAAAAGTTCGATGGCTTGTAGTCGGTCCATGGCTCAACAGTAAAAGTGATGAATGATTCTAGTATTCCTGAATGGAATAAGCATCATGCCGGTCTTGGGGATTCCGTCTTGGCCCGGCGCGGCGCAATATCAGGCCTCGTGCTGATCGACCACAACAGGAGACTTCGATGACAAAGATGAAAGCTGCCATGGCCGCCGTGCTGGTGATGGAAAAAGAAGGTGTCACGCAGGCATTCGGTGTGCCGGGTGCGGCCATCAACCCGCTGTATTCAGCGATGCGCGAGCGCCAGTCGATATCGCATATTTTGGCGCGCCATGTTGAGGGTGCCTCGCACATGGCTGAGGGATACACGCGGGCGGCTGCCGGCAACATCGGCGTCTGCATCGGCACCTCTGGCCCCGGCGGCACCGACATGATCACCGGCCTATATTCAGCCAGCGCAGACAGCATTCCGATTTTGTGCATCACCGGCCAAGCGCCGCGGGCCCGCCTTTACAAAGAAGATTTTCAGGCAGTCGACATCGAATCGATTTCCAAACCCGTCACTAAATGGTCGTTCACGGTGCGCGAGCCTGGCCAGTTGCCGCGCGCTTTTCAGCAGGCGTTTCATTTGATGCGTTCGGGCCGGCCCGGACCGGTGCTGCTTGATTTACCGTTCGATGTGCAAATGGCCGAGATTGAATTTGACATCGACACCTACGAGCCGCTGCCGGTGTACAAACCGTTTGCATCGCGCAAGCAAATCGAGAAAGCACTCGACATGCTGGCTGCAGCCAAGCGCCCGCTGATCGTTGCAGGCGGCGGCATCATCAATGCCGATGCCAGCGATCTGCTGGTTGAATTTGCCGAACTCACCGGTGTGCCGGTGATTCCGACGCTGATGGGCTGGGGCACTATTCCGGACGACCATCCGCTGATGGCCGGCATGGTCGGCCTGCAAACCAGCCACCGTTACGGCAACGCGACGATGCTGGCCAGCGACTTTGTCCTCGGCATCGGCAACCGCTGGGCCAATCGCCACACCGGCTCGACCGAGGTTTATTGCAAGGGACGTACCTTCGTACACGTCGATATCGAGCCAACGCAGATCGGCCGCGTTTTTACGCCCGATTTAGGTATCGTGTCGGACGCGAAAGCAGCGCTGCAACTGTTCGTCGAAGTGGCCCGCGAACGCAAAGCCGCGGGGCAGATGCCGTCACGCAGCGATTGGGCACACCGCTGTGTTGAGCGCAAGCGGCTGATGCACCGCAAGACCCATTACGACAACGTGCCCATCAAGCCGCAGCGTGTGTATGAAGAGATGAACAAGGTTTTTCCGCGCGACACCGTGTATGTCAGCAACATCGGGCTGAGCCAGATCGCCGCCGGGCAGTTTCTGAATATTTTTGGTCCGCGCCAGTGGATCAACTGCGGCCAAGCTGGCCCCCTGGGTTGGTCAATGCCAGCGGCGCTTGGTGTGGTGGCAGCTGACCCGTCGCGTACCGTGGTGGCGATCACCGGCGACTATGACTTTCAGTTTCTGATCGAGGAGCTGGCGGTGGGCGCGCAGTTCAACCTGCCCTATGTGCATGTGCTGGTCAACAATTCGTATCTGGGTTTGATTCGCCAGAGCCAGCGCGGTTTCGAGATGGATTTCTGCGTGCAGCTGGCGTTTGACAACATCAACGTCCCGGATTCCGAAGACAAGTTGCGCAGCTACGGCGTTGACCACGTCGCCGTCGTCGAGGGCCTGGGCTGCAAGGCGATTCGTGTCAAAAACCCCGGAGATATTGAGGCCGCGCTGCGGCAAGCACGTGTGTTGGCTGCAGAGCACCGGGTGCCGGTGGTGGTTGAAATCATCTTGGAGAAAGTCACCAACATCGCGATGGGCACCGAGATCGACAAGGTCAATGAGTTTGAAGACATTGATTGCCGTCATCCCGAAGGCCTGAAGGGGCTTGAGCTTGCCGGGCTGCTTGAATAAACTGCGCCAGAAGATTAAAAAAAAGGACACCACTCATGCCCCGTTTTGCTGCCAACCTCACCATGCTCTTCACCGAGCTTCCCTTCCTTGATCGATTCGAACATGCTGCCAAAGCCGGATTCAAAGCGGTCGAGTTTCTGTTTCCATATCCCTTCAACGCCAGCGACATTCGCCAGCGCCTGGACACAAACGGCCTGACGCTGGTGTTGCACAACCTGCCCGCGGGCAATTGGGATGCCGGCGAGCGGGGCATTGCCTGCCTGCCGGATCGGATAGACGAGTTTCGCGCCGGCGTCGCGCAGGCCATTACCTATGCCAAAGCGCTGGGGGTCAAGCAGCTCAACTGTCTGGCAGGTAAAACGCCGGCTGATGTGAGCGATGCGGTCTTGCGTCAGACCTTTGTGAACAACCTGCGCTACGCTGCAGCGGAATTAAAGCAGCACAGCCTGAGGTTGCTGATCGAGCCGATCAACACCGTTGACATTCCGGGTTTTTATCTGAACCGCACGGCGCAGGCGCTGGCCATCCTGGACGAGGTCGGTGCTGACAACGCTTTCGTGCAATACGATATTTACCACGCTCAGCGCATGGAAGGCGAGCTGGCTGCAACGATGCAAAAACACCTGGCGCGCATCGGCCACATTCAGCTGGCTGACAATCCGGGGCGCAACGAACCGGGCACCGGCGAGATCAACTATCCGTTTTTGTTCGCGCATCTCGACCGCATCGGTTACGACGGCTGGATCGGCTGTGAATACAAGCCCGCCACCACAACTGCTGCGGGTCTCAGTTGGCTTCAACACGTAGCGTTGCAGCCAGCTCATGACCAGGAAAAGGAAACGGTATGACATCACTAGCGCTCAACATAGGTTTTATCGGCCTCGGCACCATGGGCGCGCCGATGGCCGGGCAATTGATCAAGTCCAACCACCAGCTTTTTGTTTTCACGCGCAGCAAGATGGTGCCCGAAATTTCAGGCAGCAGCGCGACTCGGTGCGGCAGTGCCGCCGACGTGGCCAGCCATGCCGACATCATCATCACAATGGTGCCCGACACGCCCGATGTTGAGGCGGTGCTGTTCGGCGAGAGTGGCGTGGCAGCGGGGCTTAAAGCATCGGCCGGTGCACGCAAGGTCGTCGTTGACATGAGCTCGATCTCGCCGATTGCCACAAAGAAATTCGCTGAAAAAATCAATGCGCTCGGCTGCGACTACCTTGACGCGCCCGTGTCGGGCGGCGAAGTCGGCGCGAAAAACGCAACGCTGTCGATCATGGTCGGCGGGCCGGAAGCTGTGTTCGAGCGCGTCAAGCCGGTCTTTGAGCTGATGGGCAAAAACATCACGCTGGTTGGCGGCAATGGCGACGGGCAGACGGCCAAAGTGGCCAACCAGATCATCGTGGCGCTGAACATCGAGGCGGTGGCCGAGGCGTTGCTGTTCGCAGCCAAAGCCGGTGCGGACCCGGCCCGCGTGCGGCAGGCACTGATGGGCGGTTTTGCGTCGTCGAAGATTCTGGAGGTGCATGGCGAACGCATGATCAAGCGCACCTTCAACCCGGGCTTTCGCATCGAGCTGCATCAAAAAGACCTGAATCTGGCCTTGGCGACCGCTAAAGAGATTGGCGTGTCCTTGCCTAACACCGCCAGTGCGCAGCAACTTTTTAACGCCTGCGCGGCTCATGGCGGCAAAGCCTGGGACCATTCGGCGATGGTGCGCGCGCTTGAAAAAATGGCGGATTTCGAGATCGGCCAGACGGCTGCCTGATGGCAGTCAATGATTTTTTTATGCTATCTAAATAATAGCTGCACACGCACGTTACGTAAGCGCTATAGGCTTATTTAGTTCATAAAACGGAACTCTAGGGAGTAATAGCAATTCCGTCGCCGCTTTTACCGATGTTTATCGCCATTTAAATTTAATCAAAATCAAACAATAAATATCTGCACAGGCAGCTGTTTTTCTAGTGATTCAAGCGTAATTATGAAATCTTGCCATGTTAAAACATTGGTCGAAGCATGTTGCCTTGCAAAGCCGAACCCCAACTCTGCCAGGATTTGGATGCGCTAAGTCTGTTAAATTTCCCGGCTAAAAAGACAGTCGCATGCCTTAAGGGCGTTGTTCAGCCACAACGCTCATGGTGGTGAAGAATTTGCTTTGGTGGCGGAATTGGTCACCGGAGCTACACCGGCTAAGGCTTGCTTGCGCGAAGAATCCATAACATCGTACGACCCAAAAACTTCGCGGGCCGAGCGTCTTTCAGGCAGTATATAAACGATGCCGTTTGTCCCGGTAAATGATGGGCTCACCACCTGTTCGTAAAACTTGACCGGCACATTAATACATCCAAAGGAAATGCGGTTGTCCGCTGGACTCTGTGTGGCCAGCCGCTCGGCCCGGCGCTCATTGGGCTGCCCCTTCACCACCCGGTGCAGCGAAAGAGCAGTGTCGTAATCCACCCAAAGAACTTCCTGTCCGTGTATGTCGCGGTCCAGTGAAGCAACGAAACGGCCGGCAGGAGTGGTGCGTTCCTCGGGGCGAATGCTTGACAGCTTACGCTGTCCAATACCAGGCACGGAATCATCGCCTACAGCCAACCCGAGTAACGCAGCAGAGGCGCCCCGAATCTGCCCTTGGGCGTCGAAGACAAATACCTGTGCTTGGACCTTGTCGATGATCATGAACGGCAGTTTTCCGTTGTCAGCTGAGTCAACTACCCAATCAGCCAATTTCCGGGACTCAACGGAAAACACCTCCATCCCGAAATTGGCAAGCCTGACAAGTTTTGCGGGCGAAACTTGCGGCTCGGCAGTCGTCGATGCGCTGGCCGGGCTGATCAGGCCAAGAGTCAGGTCTGGTGCGCTGAAAGGGGAAGAGTTCGGTGCAGCTGCGGCTGGCAAAGTCAATGAATTGACCGTAACAACAAACATCAACAGACATCGTGCCAAAGACGAACCGGCTAATCGTTTAAATCTCATTTTTTTCAACTCAAACAATGAATCGCCTTTGTGTTTCTTCGCATTACTTCGCATAGTGATGCTCTTGAACTGGAGGTAGTAACTTCTGGGGATGGGCAGAGCGTTGATATTGTGCAGGCTTACCCTTCCCGGATCAAGTACCTTGCACAATTTTCTGTTGTTTGTTGTGCATTGGCAATGCCTGAAATGGCAGCAAGAGTCAGCTTGTTTTTAAATGTTTTAACCCCCGGCGATTGCCGGGAGAGAAAACCAATTGCCTTGAGCCTACTTAAACATGGAATGGCGCGGCACTGTTTGCCCCGCGCCAACTTTAAAGTCGTTACATCTGACCTTAGTTACGGCCTTCTCTAGCAGGACGAACTGGTGGCTCGTAAGCAGGTGGTGGCGGGGGAGGAGGCGCAATGACAACTGGAGGTGGTGGCGGAGGAGGAGGCGCCACGAAGACTGGAGCTGGGGGCGGTGGCGGTGGCGGTGGCGGCGGTGCGCTCACGACGGGTACAAAGGCTTGCGCTACAGGCGTTTGAACTTTCCCACCGAAACGATAGACCAAACCAATGGATGCCATGTCGATGTTGCCGCGGTTTCTGACGGGGTCACTGACGCGATAACGTTCCAGCTCGGCTCGCACAGCCAGCGCTTCCGTTATAGCGTACTGCATACCAAGGCCCACTTTGAGATTAGTGTCGTTGCGACTCGTGGGTGAGTTGTTTAAAAGCAGAGGGTTGGTGCGTACAAAGTTGGCTCTACTTTGCGCATATGCAGCGCCAACCCTGCCAAAGACAGAGAATTGGTCTGACAAAGGCAGCATTCCCACCAGATCAAGGTTAAGGCCCCTGACTCGCGTGTCACTGGTAAAGGTGCCAAGTGGAGTGGTGTTGACAGAATAATTGAACCGGCCCAAATCAAAATAACCGCCTTCCACTGCAAAATTGCGATTCATCTGGTATCCACCAAAAAGCTTATAACCAGTGCTGCGGTTGTTCTCGGTCCTGGAATTGACCGTGAAGCCCTGACCGAACAAAGTGCTATTGATGGAATCGTTATTGAATTGTGCCCGGGTGGTCCCCAGATTAGCGCCAATGTACGGACCGGTGGTTGAGTCTTGGGCAATGACCCAAGAGCTGCCAACTGTGCTAAACAGAGCAAAAGCAATAAGCCCTAGTCTGCGCGGAGCTGCCTTAAATTTTGATATTGTCATGATGTGAGGTCCTTGAAGTTAAACCAAAGTTGATGTACATCAATTTTGAGTTAGCCCCAAGCCTCTCTTTGTAGGATGATAACAATAATCACGGCGATTTTGCAAAAAAACAACATAACAAACTAATAAACAAAACTCGTAACTGTCAAACGGATTCGCCGCGTAGTCCTGTCCTGCGTTGCTATAGCAAAGCAAAAAAATACCCAAATGCAAGTCTTGCTGTTCAGTCAATAGTGACGCACAAGCACCTTCTCAAACGTTGCGGCGCTTTATAAAAAATATCAGCACAGATAGACGGACGGGAAATTCAATCACACAAGTGCAAGCATGTCGGAGGTTTTGTGCGTTTAAGCGGCTTTGGACCTGTCTGAAATACGGAGTCGCGGCGGCCCAATGGCGTGACTTCCAGGATCAAGGAGACTTTCACCCGCCACGCGCGTAGCGCCATCCCGCAGCGCCCTCGACACCCTCACCAACATGGGGATCACCACAGTCCTGAAGCGGTGGGCTGCACGCCAGGGATGTGGTGTTGGACCAGGACCTGCAATGCGGTCGATAAGTTCCAATGGGCTGAGGTGCAGCTCGTCAACCTTGGCACCTCGCTTGTCACAAGCGGGCTATCTGCTCCGTTTGGCGCAACGGTACACCAGAGTTCAGCAGCTTTTGTGCGCAGCTGGTCCATGGCGAAGAGTGGGCGGGCACAGTGCTTTAGCTTGGCAGCCGGGCGGAGAAAGTTAGCGTGCCGCTGTCTTACGAAGACGCGCTGTGCGCTGCGCAGCAACGTTAACCTAGTCAAAAACAAACTGTTGGCTGTCTGAGCACCCACGCGCCCGACTGCGCAATCAGCGAAGCTTGCGGTTCGACTACCAGCCCGCAGAGCCATCAACGCTGTTACGTATGGCCGTGGCGGTGACGTTGTTCAGGGCGCCGTCAAGCACGTTTTGCTGGTTGACGATCTTCACCAGACTAAGATTGAGCAGACGTGACAAGAGCCGCAATGTGATCGAATGGCTGCGCCCGCCCTCGCTGGTAAACATGAACAGAGTGTTTTGCGGGCTGATCCAGCTCAATTGGGCGCGCAGCCAGCGCAGATCTGACAGCAGCTCAACCCAGTCGCCGATTTTTAGGTGAAGTTTTTCGTTCGGTGACACGGCGGCGGCTTCTGGCTGACCGCCAACAGGCGTAGCGGACTCCGATGCACCGTGCGATTGTGCAAGGGTTTGCTGAAAGTCGGTATGGCTGCTTTCAGGGGTAGCAGTCCCGGCGCTGCTGGCGACGCCAAAATCCATATTGCCGGACTGCAGCGCCTAAAATAGGGCCAGCCAATGGTATTTTTCTGCCGCATCGCCCTCTTCAAAAGTTTTTTCAAGCGCTATCCTTCGGCTGTACAAGGCAGTTTTTGCCGATACTTCGATTGACCTTTCGCTTGAACCAACTGTGCGAACAGGGTCAGTGCCCCTCGTGCTTTCGGCCAAGGGAACCGTCATCGCAGTTCGATTAATGCGCTCAAGATACTCAAAAAACTCATTGGCGCTGGCTGACGGATAGTCAATGCTTAGCAGTCCTTGACGCAAGGTTATCAGCAGTTTGGGGTAGGCACTGAAAAGCCAGCGGCGGTGCTCGGCCGCGCCGTCAGCGTCCACGTTATTGACCATTCTCAAAATATCTTCCAGCGCCAGACTGAACACCGCCCGGGCAGCATGCGCCTCACTGGCATCATCGCTGAGCCATTATTTGGACATCACCTGCGGCCAAGTACCGGTCAGGAAATCGGTCACAAACGGGATACCGACCGTGAAGTCAGGGCGCGTCCTTATCGCAAAAGCTATTTTTCTGGCCAGCACGTTTCGCTCTTCAGCCTGCAGCAGCGTTTTTACTGCACGTTCCCGCGCTTCATCGGCCTCACGCGAGCGGATCAGCTGCCGTTTCTCAAAATCCTGCAGCAAGGTTGCAAAGTGTTGGGCGTCACTGGCGTGCTCTTCAGGCATCAATGACGCCGCCGCTGCCGTGGTGTTGAAGGAAGATGGCGCCGCCAGAGCGCGCGGCCTAAAACCCTTGGCCCGGCTGGTGGCCTATGCACACGCTGGGGTTGATCCAAAATACATGGGTATCGGCCCAGTACCGGCCACCCAGATGGCGCTAAAAAAACGGGCCTCACCGTGAACGATCTGGACGTCATCGAAGCCAACGAAGCCTTTGCCGCCCAGGCCTGCGCGGTCAGCCGCGACTTGGGGTTGGACCCGGCCATGGTCAACCCCAACGGCTCGGGTATTTCGCTGGGCCATCCGATTGGCGCGACCGGCGCCCTGATCACCGTCTAGGCCCTGCATGAACTGCAGCGCATTCAGGGCCGCTCTGCGCTGGTGACGATGTGCATCGGCGGCGGGCAGGGCATTGCGGCGATTTTTGAGCGTATTTGACCAAGCCGCTGACATCGCTTTTTGTACAGACACGGCTGACAGCGCCCAGGCCTGATCCGTCTGGCCTTGGGTGTTTTTCGTGGTGAGCCCGCCAGTTCTGGGCTGTAAAAATTGCGTCACAGCAACATCGGCAAACTGGGTCCGACTTGACTTGGCGAGGTATATTTGGCCGAAGTCGCCAGAGCGTTTTCAAGGAGACAAATTTTGCTGCCCGCTTACATCACCCATGCCGATTGCGCCCGCCAT
>ENA-OFDP01001162-OFDP01001162.1-metagenomes-genome-assembly--contig:-NODE-1162-length-10516-cov-2.470510_pt1 | contig 10516 bp, 10 predicted proteins | sample MGYA00153389_OFDP01 | MGnify analysis MGYA00153389 | reverse complement strand
CCGATCAGTAGCACGCGCTTGCCCTGCTGCGCCATCATGTAGCTGAGGTTGGCGAGCGCGAAGCTCTTGCCGCTGCCGCCCTTGCCGTAGATCGCGATGATCTGCGTTTCCTTGGTCACCGGGCCGGTGTGGACCGGGTCGGGCTCCTGGCTCGCCTCTTCGCGAAGGTCGCTCGGATCGAACATGCTCATAGCGAACTCCAGTCGAGCACCATTTTGAGGCACGCGGGGTCGGTGAACGCCTGCGGGTATGCGGTTTCGAAGTCGCCGACGGGACGAACATCGGTGACGAGACCGCCAGCTTCTCGGTGTTGGTGGGGTTCGTGCGATCCAGTACCGACAACCCGAACCGAACGAGTCGCGCCGTCCTCGACGACGTCATCATGGCGACGATCCCCGAAGAATATCTGCCCAAGCGGCTCAAGACGCACATCAATCCAACGGGGCGCTTCGTGATCGGCGGCCCGCAGGGTGATTGCGGACTCACTGGCCGCAAGATCATCGTCGACACGTACGGCGGCATGGGTCGTCACGGCGGCGGCGCATTCAGCGGCAAGGATCCGTCGAAGGTGGATCGCAGTGCCTGCTACGCGGCCCGTTGGGTCGCGAAAAACATCGTCAAGGCCGGCCTCGCCCGTCGGTGTGAAGTGCAGGTCGCCTACGCAATCGGCGTCGTGGAGCCTGTCTCGATCCGCGTCGAGACGTTCGGCACCGGCATCGTGGCCGACAGCGAGATCACGAACTGCGTCCGCGAGGTGTTCGACCTGACGCCGAAGGGTATCACGACCGCGCTGGACCTGCGCAAGCCGATCTACAGCGCCACCACGGCTTACGGTCACTTCGGCCGCACGCCGGGCCAGGTGCGTCATATCGACATCACGACTGGCAAGCCGTCACGGTTGTACAATACGTTCACATGGGAACGTGTGAACAAGGCGAAGGAACTGAAGGCCGCACTTCGCTGATCCGCTGGTGCATGCGCACCCGCCGGTCGCGTGGGTGCGCGCGCACATCGGAGGCCAGATGCATTCGAGGAGGAACTGTCCATGATAGAGATGCGCGTGGCGCGACTCGGCGTGGACAGCGCCGCAAACACGTTCGTGATCGTGCTGCGCGAGCTGCATGGACCCCGGGTGCTGCCGATCTGGATCGGACAGTCCGAGGCCGAGGCCATCGTCATGGAGCTGCAGTCCGTAGCGCGTGACCGGCCCATGACGCACGATCTGGTCAAGCAGATCGTGCTCGGTCTCGGTGCCACCGTGCGCCGCGTCGTGATCAGTCGCGTGGAACGCGGCACGTACTTCGCCGAGTTGCAACTGCAGCATCGCGACGCGCTGGTGTCCGTCGATGCGCGACCCAGCGACTCCATCGCCATTGCATTGCGCACCGGTGCCGCCATCTTTGCGGCGGACGACCTGTTGGTCACGCTCGAGGATGAGGAACAGCCCCTCGTGCCACCATCGATTCCCGATGGTGATCGATCAACGGGCCCCGATATGAGCCCGGATGAACTCAAGGCGTATCTCCAGCGACTTCGTCCCGAGGATCTCGGCAAGTTCATGCCGTGATATCGTGACGCAGCGCATGATTCCCGTGCGCGGGCTGCTGCTCTCGGTGTCGCTGCGCATGTTCGTGTCAGCGCTGCTGCTGTTGCCTGTCGCGGCGGCGGCACAGGCTCCGCTGCCACAGGCTCCGCTGCCACAGGCTCCGCTGCCACAGGCTCCGCTGCCACAGGGCACCACGGCGGCTCCGGCGCAGGCAGCCGCACCGAGTGGCTCACGGACCGTTGCAGGACGCGTGGTGCGCCCCGGCATTGAAGCATTCGAGCCTGTCAGCGGCACGTGGGTCACGTTGCATCGCGTGGGTCGTGATCGCGCTGGTCCACTTGATTCCGCGCGCACCGCGTCCGATGGCTCATATCGCTTCGGCTACACGCCCTCCGGCGCGCCGGACGCGATCTACTTCGTCTCGGCGAGCTATGCCGGCATCGCATACTTCTCGTCGGGGCTCACGCAGCAGGATGTGAGCGGGCAGGAAGCGGAGATCCAGGTCTTCGACACCACGTCGTCAGGAATCCGCCTTACCGTGCGTGGTCGTCACATCATTCTCTCGGCGAGCACCGGCGGCACACGTCGCGGCATCATCGAGGTGTTCGAGATCACGAACGATTCCAATCGTACGCTGATCGGCATCAACGACAAGGCAGCGACCTTTCGCGTGCGCATTCCGCAGGGCGCGCAGGACTTCAAGGTCGCACAGGGTGACGTGCCCGCCGATGCCGTCACGAATTCCGAGGGCGAAGTGCTGGTGATGATGCCGTTCGCGCCCGGTCTGAAGCGGCTGTCGTTCACGTACTCCGTCGACGCGGATGCGTTTCCGCTGAAGATGCCGGTGCAATTCGCGACCGGTGTGCTCGAGGTGCTGGCCGAGGATCCGCAGGCGACGGTCACGGCGCCGAAGATCGCGGAGACAGCTCCCGCGTCGCTCGATGGTCGCAACTTCCGGCGGTTCCTGGGCAACGACGTGCCGGCGAACGGTGTGCTGGAGATGGACTTGCCGGGCAGCGGACAGGCGCAGAAGACGCGCATCGTGATCTCGCTGGTTGCCGCCATCGGGCTGGCGATGCTCGTGTCACTCGCGCGCGCGTTCAGCCGCCGCAAGGTGCCGACCGGACCTGGCATGGCCTCCGCCGTGGCCGCCGACCGCCAGGCGGAACGGCTTGCACGACAGATCGCGGATCTCGATGCGCGCTTCGAGCGTGCACGTGAGCCGGACGATGCGGCACGCGCGACATATGCGCGCGAACGCGCAGATCTCAAGTCGGCGCTCACGTCGGCGTTGATCAGTCGCGACGACTCGCGCTGATGGCGCGCGCACTGCGCCGGGTGTGAGCATCACTGCGACATACCGTCAGCCGGCAGTTCTCTGGATTGCCACGGGCGTCACACTGCTCGTGCTGATCGTTGCGGGGCTTGGCATCGGCGCGGTGTCACCAATGGCCGTTTGGCAGGCGCTCGCGGGGCAGGGCGACGCGATAAACATCGCGATCGTTCGTGACCTCCGATTACCGCGAGTCGTGCTGGCGATGCTGGTGGGATGCGCGCTGGGCAGCAGCGGTGCCGCGCTGCAGGGCACGTTGCGCAATGCGCTGGCGGAACCGTACCTGCTTGGTGTGTCCGGCGGCGCCGCGGTCGGTGCCGTGCTCGCGCTGATCGTGGGCGTGACAGCAACGGCCGCAGTGCCGCTCGCGGCGTTTGGTGGTGCCGTGGTGGCGGTGCTGCTGGTGCTTGCACTCGCACGCGCCGCCGGCGGTGCGCGCGATCCGCGCACGCTGCTGATGGCGGGCGTGATCATCGGTGCGTTCGCAAACGCCATGATACTGATCCTGCTCGCCGACGTGTCGCCTGAGCGCGTTCGCGGTGCACTGTGGTGGATGGCAGGCAGCCTGAGTGACGCGTCGTGGCTGCGTGTGGGCTGGCTCGCGGTATACGTGCTGCTCGGCGTCGCATTGCTCGTGACGCGTGGCCGCTTGCTGGACGTGCTCGCACTTGGTGATGATTCAGCGGCAGCCCTCGGCGCCGATGTCGGAAGTGCGACGCGGCAGGTGTTCCTGATCAGCGCGCTGCTGGCGGCGGCCAGCGTGTCGGCCGCTGGACTGATCGGATTCGTCGGGCTCGTGGTGCCGAATATCGTGCGTGCATTCGGCGTCGTCAGGCATCGCGCATTGATCGTGGCGTCTGCACTCGGTGGCGCCTCGCTGATGCTGCTGGCCGACCTGCTCGCGCGCACGGTGCGTGCACCGCTGGAGCTGCCACTCGGCGCGATCACGGCAGTCATCGGCGTGCCGGTGTTTCTGCTGCGACTCCGGCGGCTTCGATGAGTGCTGGTCTCGTGCTCACGTTCGACGACGTGACGCTCGCGTATCATGCCGACGGACATCGCGTGGTGCAGCATGCGGCGATCAGTGCGCCACCCGGGCAGATCACTGCGATCGTCGGTCCGAACGGCAGCGGCAAGAGTTCGCTCGTGCGCGGCGTGCTTGGTCTGATGCCGGTGCACGCCGGTCGCATCCTCGCGGGAACGACCGACCTCCTGCGTGCCACGGCGCGCGAGATGAGCCGGCTCGTCGCAGTCATGCCGCAGCGTGAGGCGCTCGTCTTCCCGATGCTGGTGCACGATTACGTGGCGCTGGGTCGATCGCCGTTCCTCGGATTGTGGGATGCGCCGTCGGCACACGATGTGGCCGTGATTCGCGGCGCGATGGAGCGCTCCGACGTGTTGCCATTCGCGGCGCGCCGCACCGACGAGCTCTCGGGCGGGGAATGGCAGCGCGTGCGGCTGGCACGCGCACTGGCGCAGGACACGCCCATCCTGCTGCTCGACGAGCCGACCACGTTCCTCGACATCGCGCACGAGATGGCCACGTTCGAGACGCTCGCACGCGAGGCGCAGTCGGGCCGCACCGTGGTGCTGGTGAGCCACACGTTGACGCTCGTCGCGCGCTTTGCTGACCAGATCGTCCTGATGCACGAAGCGCGGGTCGCCGCATCGGGGCCGCCGCGCGATGTGATGCAGGCCGCGACGCTGGAGGCGGTGTACGGATGGCCGCTCGTCGTTTCGCACGACCCGGCCGTTGGTGCGCCGACGCTCGTGCCGTTGCGCCGGCCACGCTGACGCCATCGCACGCGAGCGCCTCTGGCTTTGTGCGCAGGCATTGTGTGGCGGCGGCGCGGTAGATTCCCGTCGTGCCACCCGTCGTCACTGAAGCAATCGTCCTTCACGCATTCAACTACGAGGCGGGCGTGCAGTCTGTGATGGCGCGCGGGGCGCGCGTGTCGCAGCGCCGGTTCGGATCCGCCGTGGACCTGTTTGCGGAAGGCGAGGTGCAGTACGAGGCGCGTCCGGGCCGCGACCTGCACACGCTGTCGCGGTTCGACGTGGTGCGGTCACGCATTGCGCTCGGCACCTCTCTCGATCGATTCGAGGGTGCGTCTGCGCTGGCCGAGGTCATGCTGCGGGTGGCGGCCGAGGATGAGACACCGGCGACTGCGTTTGATGCACTTCGTGCAGGCCTGGACTCCATTGCCTCCGATCGCGACGCCATGGTCGCGTCGATTCGTGCCATCTGGCAACTGCTCGGTGCCATCGGCTTCACGCCGGCCCTCGAGGCGTGCGTGCAGTGCGACAGTGAGCTGGTCCCCGACCTCGACGTCTCCTTCAGCGCCGAGGCGGGCGGTGTGCTTTGCGCTGACTGCGCCAGTCGAACCTCGGCGCGGCGTTTGCCGGCGGGCGCGCGGCAGCAGATCGCGGCCTGGTTACAGGGCAGTGAAGAGGCCGAGAACGACATGGACGCACTGACGAGTGCCGCGCACCGCCGCCTGCTCCGCCTCTTCGTGCATGCGCATCTCACCGATGGGCGCGCGCTCCGGGCGTTCGACGCGTGGGCCATGGCCTGAGCGTGGCGCGCTCAGCGAGCGGGAGCACGACCTGCTGCAGCGCGCAAGCATCACTCGAGGAGCCTTTTTCCGACTCGCTGGTATCAGCACGGATGGGGTCGGCAACCTGAGAACGCCGTGCGCCGGGTCGTTGCCTGCCGTTGTCGAAACGAGGCCAACGCATATCCTATATTGTCCGTTGCAACGGAAGCAGAACTCTTTTTCCGGAATCGAGGTCGATCAGCACCCTTTCTCGTTTGTTTGGAGTGTGGTATGTCATGGCGGAGACTCGCGCGGCTGCTGGCCGTGTGTCTCACCGTCGCACTGCCCCTGGAGCTATCTGCACAGGCGTCCGCTGCACCGGTTCAACCGCCGGTCAAGCTGCGCCCCGATGGCTTCGATCTGGGGCAGAGTTCTCCGAATCCCACAGCAGGCGAGACGCGATTCCCTTTCTTTGTCGGGGATCCGCCGGTCTGCCGGGATGCCCGACGGCAGTATCGGGTCACGCTGCGGATCTACAACCTTCTCGCACAGGAGGTCGCAGTGGGTCAGCTCGCCGGTTTGAACGGCGAGCTGGAGGGCGCGCGGCGGCTGAATGGAGTAATGCTGACCTGCCGTCAGTATCAGGCGTATTGGAACGGCCGGGTCGACGGAACGCAGCGTGATGCGCCGGATGGCATTTACCTGTATCGTCTCGAGGTGAACGGTCGGGCGGTCGTGAAGAAGCTCGTGGTGCATCGGTGAGGGCGTGTGTCCGGCTTCGGTCGGCCACGCCCTTTCCCGTTTCCGCTATTTCGCGGGCTGCGAGAGCGTGACCGCCTTCACCTCGATCGCCGACCAGAGCAGTCGCGCATGTTGCGGATGCGCCGAAAGTGTGGCGGAAAGCTGCTCGAGCCGCGCTGCGGACGTGCTGCGCTTGCGAAGCACCGCATCGCGGCGCTGCGCACGCACCGGTTCCGTGATACCGGAGGCATCCGCGACGACCTTCAATTCGCTCATCACCTGCACGAAGGCGCTGTCGGACATGCCTAGGTCGGCTGTCCGGCTCCGGCACGCGGCCGCGCCGATGAGCATCACGATCAGAATTCCGCGCAGTCTCTGCATGCAGCGACCCTATCTCACCTACCTGCCTCGAGGCAACCCCCTGCCGCCAAGGTCGCGGACCTGCCATGATGACGGCGTGATCACCATGAAGCGGCAGCATGTATTGGTCTCCGTGTTGCACGGGTGTGATTGCATGTGCGTTCTCGTATCGCGACTTCCGCGATCCCCGACAATCTGATGCTGAATCCAGATCGCCTTACCATCAAGTCCGGCGACGCGGTGAACGAGGCGGTGGCACTCGCACGCCGCGCAGGCAATCCGATGGTCTACGACCTGCACCTGTTGCTGGCACTCGTCGCCCAGCAGGATGGTATTGTCGTGCCGTTACTGCAGAAGACCGGCGTGAACGTGGCTGACCTGCGTCAGCGTGCCGAGACCGAGGCTGCCCGCTACCCGAAGCAGAGTGATGCGCAGCCGCAGGTTTCGCGCGAGCTGAACCTGGTGTTCGATCGTGCCGACGCCGAGGCCAAGGCGCTCAATGATGATTACGTCAGCACCGAGCACTTTCTGCTTGCACTTGCCGACGTGAAGGGCACGGACAGCCGCGCGCTGCTGGCTAGCCTTGGTGCATCACGCGAATCACTCGCAACGGCGCTGAAGGCGGTGCGAGGGTCGCACACCGTGTCCGACCAGACACCGGAGAATCGCTACCAGGCGCTGGCGAAGTACACGCGCGACCTGACGGAAAGTGCGCGCGAAGGCAAGCTCGATCCTGTCATCGGGCGTGACGACGAGATTCGCCGCGTGATCCAGGTCCTCTCGCGCCGCACGAAGAACAATCCGGTGCTCATCGGTGAGCCCGGCGTCGGCAAGACCGCCATCGTCGAGGGCCTCGCGCAGCGCATCGTGAATGGCGACGTGCCTGAGGGACTGCGCGGCAAGCGGCTGCTTTCGCTGGATCTCGGCGCGTTGATCGCCGGTGCAAAGTTCCGCGGCGAGTTCGAGGAGCGCTTCAAGGCGGTGCTCAAGGAGATCGTCGACAGCCAGGGCGAAATCGTCATCTTCATCGACGAGTTGCACACGCTGGTCGGGGCGGGCAAGGCGGAAGGCTCGATGGACGCGGGCAACATGCTGAAGCCGATGCTCGCACGCGGCGAGTTGCACATGGTGGGTGCGACCACGCTCGACGAATATCGCCTGCACCTGGAGAAGGATGCCGCGCTGGAACGCCGCTTCCAGCCGGTGTTCGTCGGTGAACCCACGCTCGATGACACCATTGCCATCCTCCGCGGCCTGAAGGCGCGTTACGAGTCGCACCATGGCGTGCGCATCACCGACAGCGCGATCGTGGCGGCAGCGACGTTGTCCAACCGCTACATCGGTGATCGGTTCCTGCCGGACAAGGCAATCGACCTGCTCGACGAAGCCGCGAGTCGCCTGCGCATCGAGATCGACTCCATGCCGCAGCCGATCGACGAGGTGGAGCGACGCGTGATGCAGCTCGAGATCGAGCGTCAGGCCATGCAGAAGGAGACCGATGCGCCGGCGCGCGAGCGTCTGGTCGCACTGGAGCGCGAGCTTGCGGAGCTGAAGACGCAGAGCGCCACGATGAAGGCGCAATGGCAGCAGGAGAAGCAGGCGCTCGGCGAAGTGGGCCGCATCAAGCAGGCGATCGATCAGGCGACGACGGATGCCGAGAACGCCGCACGCATCGGCGACCTGCAGCAGGCGGCCGAGATCCGGTACGGTCGCGTGCCGCAGCTGCAGCGCGAATTTGCCGACGCGGAGGCGCTGGTCTCGGTGCGCGATGGTCGGCGTCGATTTCTGAAGGAGGAGGTCGGCGACGATGACATTGCCGACGTCGTCGCGAAGTGGACCGGCATTCCGGTGCAACGCATGCTGGAGTCCGAGAGAGAGCGGCTCACGAAGCTGGAGGATGAACTCGCGCACCGCGTGGTCGGTCAGCGCGAGGCGGTGTCCGCGGTCGCGAATGCCGTGCGTCGTTCACGCGCAGGACTGCAGGACCCAAGTCGTCCGATTGGCAGCTTCCTCTTCCTCGGCCCGACCGGTGTGGGCAAGACGGAAACGGCGCGTGCACTCGCCGACTTCCTGTTCGACGACGAGCGCGCGATGGTCCGCCTCGACATGTCGGAGTACATGGAGAAGCATGCGGTCGCGCGGCTCATCGGCGCGCCGCCGGGTTACGTGGGCTACGAAGAAGGCGGCCAGCTCACCGAGGCCGTGCGTCGCCGTCCGTACGCCGTGATCCTGTTCGACGAAATCGAGAAGGCGCATCCCGATGTATTCAACGTGCTGTTGCAGCTGCTGGACGATGGTCGCCTGACCGACTCGCAGGGGCGTACGGTCGACTTCCGCAACACCGTCGTGATTCTGACGAGCAACATCGGCAGCCAGATCATTCTGGAGCGGTATGCAGAGGACTGGGCGCTGGTGGAAACGCAGGTGCTCGGGCTGCTGCGGCAGCAATTCCGGCCGGAGTTCCTGAACCGCATCGATGAGGTGGTGGTATTCCGGCCGCTCGGCGAGCCCGAGATCGCGCAGATCGTGGACCTGCAGCTGGCGAAGCTCGACACGATGCTGGCTGCGCGAAAGCTCACCATCACGCTGACGCCGGACGCGAAGCGGATGCTCGTCGGCGAAGGCTACGACTCGGCCTTCGGTGCGCGTCCGTTGAAGCGCACCATCCAGCGCATGGTGCAGAACCCGCTGGCGCTCGCGCTGCTGAACGGCACGCTGCATGACGGCGACTCGATCATCGCATCGCCAGGATCGGGTAACACGCTGCAGTTCACCCGCCAGCTGCCCGATGAGGCACCGATCGTGGCGGAGGTCGACGAGTGAGCCTGTTCTCGCGCCCGGGCGACGATGTGTGGATGCGCGAGGCACTGCACCAGGCCCGGCACGTGCGCCCGCAGAAGGCGCTCGACCGCCTCGCCGAGCAGGCCGGCATCACCGGCTGGGAGATCCGCAAGCGCAACGTGATCCGTCCCGGCGACGAGTGGGGTCCTGGCCAGATCATGGACGACGGTGCCGGCGGAGCCGAAGCATGCCTTGACGAGATCAAGGCGTCCTACGACGGGGCTGTTGCATCGGGCAAGGCGGTCGGGCTCGGACTCGGGTTGAAGAACTCGGGCCTCGGCAACGGTTTCCGTGAGGTGTCCAAAGCGGTCATCCACTTCGTCGCGCCGGTCGGTGAAGCGCCGAGCCGCATCGAGGTCCGCCATGGCTGGACCGAGATGGGCCAGGGTGTGCACACCGTTGCCTTGCAGGTGGCAGCACACGAGCTCGGCGTCGATCCGAACCGCATCGACGTGATCGTCGACACCACTCGTGAGCTGGGCTTCGGGCAGACGACCGGCTCGCGCGGAACGCTGATGGTGGCGGGCTCGGTCACCGACGCCAGCGCAGCGGCGCTCGCAGATGGCTGCGAGATCGGCATCGACTACCACGGCGAGTACGTCGTCGACTGGACGCAGAAACTCGGCGACCCGAGCGTCACCAATCCGACGATCCATGCGGTGTTCAGTTACGCCGCGCAGATGGTGATCGTCGATCCCGAGACCGGCGACATCGAGAAGGTCGTCGCGGTCCACGACGTCGGCAAGGCCGTCAACCCGATGTTGGTCGAGGGGCAGGTCGAGGGGTCGGTACACATGGGGCTCGGGTACGCGCTCACCGAGGACTTCCCGACCGACCCCGAGACTGGCTTCCCGACGAACATGACGCTGCGTTCGCTCGGCATCCTGCGCGCCAAGGATGTGCCGGAGATCGAGGTGCGCTTGGTCGAGGTCCCACAGCCCCGCTCGCCGTTCGGGATCAAAGGGGTCGGCGAGATCGGCCTCGTGCCGACAGCACCAGCGGTTGCCGCCGCGCTCCATGCAGCCGACGGCCAGTGGCGCACCACCCTCCCCATGCGCTGAACCCCACTTCACAACCCCGTCACCCACTTCACAACCCCGTCACCCACTTCACCTCGTCACCTCGTCACCCACTTCACCTCGTCACCCACTTCACCTC
>ENA-OFDP01001161-OFDP01001161.1-metagenomes-genome-assembly--contig:-NODE-1161-length-10519-cov-2.694763_pt1 | contig 10519 bp, 11 predicted proteins | sample MGYA00153389_OFDP01 | MGnify analysis MGYA00153389 | reverse complement strand
TTGCTCAACAGCGCCATCTTTCAGCGCGACCTGCCGCTGCTGCAAGGCACGATCCTGGTGCTGGCGATGTTCTTCGTGCTGCTCAACCTGCTGGTGGATGTGGTGCAGGGGCTGCTGGACCCGCGCATTGCGCGCTGAGTGAAGGTGAACATGCTCAACGTCACCGTCAATCTCGCCAAGGTGCCTGCCGTGCACGTGGAGCGCAGCCCCGGCTACTGGCAGACCGTGGCGCGGCGCTTCCTGCGCGACCCGGCTGCCCTGGTGGCAGGCACGATGATCATGGTGTTGCTCGGGCTGGTGTTGCTGGGCCCCTGGCTGGCTCCGGCCGACCCCTACGCGTCGAGCATGCTCAACCGGCTGAAGCCCATCGGCACGCCCGGGTATCTGCTGGGCAGTGACGAACTGGGCCGCGACATGCTGTCGCGCCTGATCGTCGGTGCACGCCTGAGCCTGTTCATGGGCATCACGCCGGTGGTGTGTGCCTTCATCGCCGGCGCCAGTGTCGGCATCGTGGCGGGCTATGCGGGCGGCGCGCTGAACACCGTGATCATGCGCACCATCGACGTGTTCTACGCCTTCCCGTCGGTGCTGCTGGCGATTGCGCTCAGCGGCGCGCTCGGCGCCGGCATCACGAATTCACTGCTCTCGCTGACGGTGGTGTTCATCCCGCCCATCGCGCGCGTGGCCGAGAGCGTCACCACGCAGATCCGCAGCCGCGACTTCGTCGAAGCCGCGCGTGCCAGCGGTGCGAATGCTTTCACGATCGTCAGGGTGCACGTGCTGGGCAATGTGCTGGGGCCCATCTTCGTCTACAGCACGAGCCTGATCGCGGTGAGCATGATCCTGGCGTCGGGCCTGAGCTTCCTGGGCCTGGGCGTGAAGCCGCCCGAGCCCGAGTGGGGTTTGATGCTCAACACGCTGCGCACGGCGATCTACGTTCAGCCCTGGATCGCGGCGCTGCCGGGCGTGATGATCTTCTTCACCTCGATCGCATTCAACCTGCTGTCGGACGGCCTGCGTTCGGCGATGGAGATCAAGCAGTGAGTGCGACACCGCTGCTGACGGTGAACGGCCTGGTCAAGCACTTCCCTTTGAAGAAAGGCTTCTTCGGCGCAGGCGGCGGCGCGGGTGGCGGCGTGGTGCGCGCGGTGGACGGCGTGAACTTCAGCGTCATGGCCGGCGAGACCCTGGGCATGGTCGGCGAAAGCGGTTGCGGCAAGAGCACCACCGCGCGGCTGCTGATGCAGCTCATCAACCCCAACGCCGGCGAGATCGTCTTCGACGGCGCGGCCGTGGGCACGCGCGACCTGAGCCTGAAGGACTTCCGCCGCCAGACGCAGATGGTGTTCCAGGACAGCTACGCCAGCCTGAACCCGCGGCTGACCATCGAGGACAGCATTGCTTTCGGCCCGCAGGTGCACGGCCTGCCGCGCACGGCCGCCGTGGCACGGGCGCGCGACCTGCTCGCCCGCGTGGGCCTGGAGCCGCGTCGCTATGCCGAGCGTTACCCGCATGAACTCTCGGGCGGCCAGCGCCAGCGCGTGAACATCGCGCGTGCGCTGGCGTTGCAGCCGCGGCTCATCATCCTGGACGAGGCCGTGTCGGCGCTGACCGAGGGCACGCAGCGCGCCGGCAACGCCGCGTCGATGCTGGCCGCGCGCCTGCCCGACGAGGCGCGGCTGGACGGCTTTGTCGAAGGCGCGCGTGAACTGTCGCACGGCAGCGAAACCTTGCACGCCGGCGTGCGTCAACTGGCCGCCGGCAACGACACGCTGCAAGGCGGCCTCATCAAACTGACCGATGGCGCCGGTCGTCTGGACACCGGGTTGGAGCTGCTGCGGCGCAGCCTGCCGCTGGCGGTGGATGCACCGGGTGGCAGTGCGCAGGGCCTGGCGCTGTCGGTCGAGCCGGTGGTGGAGGTGGTGGCACCGGTGCCCAACAACGGCACTGCGCTGACGCCCAATTTCGTGCCACTGGCGCTGTGGGTGGGCGCGGTGATGGCGGCTTTCCTGGTGCACTTCCGCCGCATCGTCACGCCGCTGGTGGGCCTGCCGCGCACCGCGCAGGTGGCTGGCAAGCTGGCGCTGCCGGTGCTGGCCGTGCTGCTGCAGGCGCTGCTGATGGCGGCCATGCTGGTGGGCGTGTTGCATGTGCAGCTGCCGCAGCCGGGCCTTTTTGTGCTGACGCTGCTGTGCGCGTCGGTGACCTTTCTGCTGCTGGTGTTTGCGCTGGTGCGCCTGCTCGGGGACGTCGGCAAGGTGGCGGCGGTGCTGCTGCTGATCGTGCAGGTGTCGGCGGCCGGCGCGCTGCTGCCGATTCAGCTCAGCGACGAAGTGTTCCAGGAACTGCACCCCTACCTGCCGCTGACCTGGGTCGTCAGCGCCTTCCGCGCCAGCTTGTTTGGCGCTTACGACGGCGTCTTCTGGCCGCAGCTTTTCGTCGTGATCGCCATCGGCGTCGGGGCGTTGGTGGTGGGCACGCTGGCAGGGCGCTGGCGCGTGCTGCCGCTGGACCAGTGGCGGCCGCCGCTGGACATCGAATGACTGCCTAAGATCAGCGCTCCGAAGCCCCCCGGGGACCCCCATGCACCGCAGAACCCTGTTGACAGCCGCTGCTGCCTTGGCGGCGGGCCTGCAGGCCGCACATGCGCAGGCCGCATATCCCAACCGGCCGCTGAAGCTGATCGTCGGCTTCACGCCCGGCGGCGGCATCGACTTCACGGCACGCACCATTCAGCCGGGGTTTGAAGCGGCACTGGGCCCTTTGCCATTGCGCCCTACCTGCAGCTGAAGATGCCCTACGACCCGGTGCGGCAGTTCAGCTACGGCGAACTGCTCAACGCCGTGGCCGGCATCGACCTGCTGCACGTGCCCTACAAAGGCAGCGCGCCGGCGGTGACGGACTTGATCGGCGGCCAGACGCACCTGCTGATCGACGCCGGCACCGTGCTGCTGCCGCACATCAAGGGCGGCCGCCTGAGGGCGTTGGCGGTCACCGGTGCCAGGCGCGACGCCAACCTGCCGGACGTGCAGACCGTGCGCGAGCAAGGCCTGGCGGAGCTGGAGTCGGTCGGTTTCCAGGGCCTGGTGGGCCCGCCGGGGTTGCCGCGCGAGGTGATGGACCGCTTGTCCGCCGCGCTGCGAAAAGTACTGGCCAACGCGGATGTGAAAAGCTAGTTTGCCGCGGCCGGCGCCGATGTGCAGCCGCGAGGACCGCAGGACTTTGCGGCCTATGTGAAGGCCGAGGCAGAGCGCTGGTCGAGCCTGATCGCCAAGCGCGGCATCAAGCTCGACTGAGCGCCGTTCTTCAGCCTTTGACGGCTCAGTTGAGGTACATCCCCAGATAGCGCCGCCCGCGGCTGACGGCTTCGGCGTCGGGGCAGGCCACGAACCAGTCGATGAGTTGCTTGCGTGCGCGTTCACGGTCGGGCTTGCCTTCGGCCTTGTCGCGCAGCACGACTTCCAGCAACTGGTCGAAGGCGGCACCGAAGTCGCCTTCAAAAGCTTGCAGCGCGGCCAGCGCAAAGCCTTCCGCACGCTGGGTCTGCGGGTCGATCACCAGATGCCACAGCGGCACGGCGAACAGCAGCGCGGCACGCAGCGCCGGCAAATCGGCAATCAAAGTGGACATCGTGGATCTTCTCGGGAATGCAGTGGGCGCAACTGTGGCCGCAAGCAGCGCACCTGTGAAATACATTGATCTGCACGATACGATCACTTTAAGTAAACATTCACCCGATGCGGACGGCCCGTGGTTACCATCGACCGGAGGTCAGCACCGCCACCCCGCACGACAGCACGGCCACCCCACGCCATGAACATCACGCTTCGACAGTTGCGCATCTTCGAAGCCGTGGCGCGCTGTGGGTCGATCTCGCGAGCCGCCACCGAACTGCACGTCACCCAACCGGCCGTGTCGATGCAGGTCAAGCAGCTGGGCGAGCAGATCGGGCTGCCCCTGCTCGAGCAGGTGGGCAAGCGGATGTTCCTCACCGAGGCTGGAGAAGAGTTGCGCAGGCACGCCCTCGCCATGGCCGCCCACGTCGTCGACATGAATGCGGCGATGGACCAGTTCCGCGGCCTGGAACGGGGTCGCCTGCGGCTGGCCGTGGTGTCCACCGCCAACTACTTCCTGCCCGGCCTGATTGCCGCCTTCAGCCGGCAGCACCCCGGTGTGCGCGTGAGCCTGCAGGTTGCGAACCGGGAGTCGGTCTTGTCGGCGCTGGCCGACAACAGCACCGACCTGGCAATCACCGGCCAGCCCCCGCAAAGCCTGGACGTGCTGGCCCAGCGCTTCATGGACAACCCGCTGGTGGTGATCGCTGCGCCCGACCACCCGCTGGCAGCGTTGACGGCCGTGCCGCTGCAGCGGCTGGTCGACGAGACGCTGGTGTTGCGCGAATCGGGCTCGGGCACGCGGGCTGCGATGGAGCGCCATTTCGAATCTCAGGGTGTGGCTTACCGGTCGGGGTTCGAGTTCGGCACCAACGAGGCTTTGAAGCAGGCGGTGCGCGCCGGGTTGGGCTTGGGTGTCGTGTCGTTGCAGACCATCGAACTCGAGTTGCAGGCCGGTTGCCTGGTCGTGCTGCCGGTGGAAGGCTTTCCCATCGTGCGGCAGTGGTACGTGCTGCACCGGACGCACAAGCGGCTGTCGGCCGCGGCGAGCACGTTCCGCGAGCTGCTGCTCGGGCTCGACCCGTTGGGCTCGGCTGCCGTTACGGCGACGGGCGGTCAGTCACTGGCGACAGCCGCGGCGCGAGGCAAGGCGTGAGGCAAGAGACGTGAGGCAAGAGACGTGAGGCCCGGAGCACGGCAGGCTGTGGGTTGCCCATGTCGCGACTGAACTTTCACCACCTGCACTACTTCTGGGCCGTCGCCAAGGACGGCAACCTGACGCGTGCCGCCGAGAAGCTGCATGTTTCCCAGTCGGCCTTGTCCAAGCAGATCAAGCTGCTGGAAGACCAGCTCGGGCAGCCGCTGTTCGCACGCGTGGGCCGCTCGCTGCAGCTGACCGAGGCCGGCCAACTGGCGCTGGGCTATGCCGACGCCATCTTCGCTTCGGGCAGCGAGTTGGTGGCGCTGTTGCGCGAGGGCCGGCGCGAAGAGCGGCAGGTGCTGCCCATCGGCGCCGTCGCGACGCTGTCGCGCAACTTCCAGGAGAACTTCATCCGGCCACTGCTGGAACGCGACGATGTCGAACTGGTGCTGCAGTCCGGCAACCTCGTCGACCTGCTGGCGCGGCTGCGGGTGCACACGCTGGATGTGATCCTGTCGAATCAGCGCGTGCACGCCAGTGCCGACGACCCGTGGCGCTGCCGGCGCATCGCGCGCCAGCCGGTCAGCCTGGTGGGCAAGCCACGGCCGCGGCGCAAGGCTTTCCGCTTTCCCGAGGAACTGGCCGAGGTGCCGCTGCTGCTGCCCAGCCGCGACAACGACATCCGGGCCGCCTTCGACCTGCTGTGCGAACAATATGGCGTGCGCTACCGGCTGCGCGCCGAAGCAGACGACATGGCCCTGTTGCGCCTGCTGGCGCGCGACTCCGACAGCGTGGCCCTGGTGCCGACCGTGGTGGTGCAAGACGAGTTGCGCAGCGGCCAACTGGTCGAGTACGCGGTGGTGCCGGGTCTGTACGAAACCTTCTTCGCGATCTCGCTGCAACGGCGCTTCGAGCCGCCTTTGCTGAAGAGTCTGCTCGGGCAGTCCGAGGAGGCATTCCTCGCGCCGCAGGTCACGAGCGACCTGGGCAGGGAATGATCGCAGGCCGGCGAGTTCTTCATATCCAGGCCGAGAAGTCCGCGAACGCGATTGCACGAGCAGCGTTGCGCTTTCGACATGGCATGGCCTTCGACCGCGATCCGAGCCTCATTTTTGCGGTGGCCGGCGCCGGGGCAAGCAGCGGCGCGGCGCTGGAAGGTTGCCTGCGCTACGTGCCGCAATAGGTCTGGTAGGCGGCCGTGACCTGCGCGGGCGCGGCTTGCGCCAGTTGCGCGAATTGCGGGTTTTCGTCGAATGGCCGCTTCAAGGCAGACAGCAGTAGCTGCAGGCCGCTCAGGTCGCCATGTTCCGACGCAGCGGCCAGCGCTTCCTCGACGCGGTGATTGCGCGCAATGATCCACGGGCTGACCTGCCGCATTCGCGTCGCGCGCGCGCTGCCCGCGCTGCCATCGCCGCCGTCTTCCTGGGCGCAACGCTCCTGCCAGCGCGCGAGCCACGGGTTGACGGCCGCCGGCTCGGCGTACAGCGCGCGCAGCGGGTTGGCGTCTCCGGCGGCGGCGTCCGCCAGACGTCGCCACCCCAGCGTGTGGTCGATGCCGTGCCGCTGCAACAGCGCGAGCCAGTCCTGCACCAGCGCGGCGTCTGCGCCCGGGTCGGCGTCCTGCTGCAGTCCGAGCTTGGCGCGCTGGCCCTGCCACAACGCCTCGGCGTAGCAGGCCGGGAACGCGTCGATGACGCTCGTCACGTCGGCCAAGGCCTGCTGCATGGCAGCTTCGTCGTCGGTGTCGGCCATCAATGGCAGCAGCGCTTCGGCCAGGCGGGCGAGGTTCCAGCGTGCGATCGCCGGCTGGTTGCCATAGGCGTAGCGCCCGTTGCGGTCGATGCTGCTGTAGACCGTGGCCGGGTCATGCCCCTCCATGAAGGCGCAGGGGCCGTAGTCGATGGTCTCGCCGGAGATCGTCATGTTGTCGGTGTTCATGACGCCGTGGATGAAGCCCACGTTCATCCATTGCCCGATCAGGCGGGCCTGTCGTTCGGCCACGGCGCGCAACAGCGCCAGATGGCGGCCCGGCGTGCCCGCCAACGCCGGATCGTGGCGCGCAATGGCGTAGTCGGCCAGACGCTGCAGTTTGTCGATCTCGCCGCGGGCGGCGAAATACTGGAAGGTGCCGACGCGCAGGTGGCTGGCTGCCACACGCGTCAACACCGCGCCCGGCAAGGCCGTGTCGCGGTAGACCTGCTCGCCGGTGGCGACCACGGCCAGCGCCCGCGTGCTGGGGATTCCCAGGCCGTGCATGGCTTCGCCGATCAGCACCTCGCGCAGCATCGGACCAACGGCCGCCCTGCCGTCGCCGCCGCGAGAAAACGGCGTGCGTCCGGAGCCTTTGAGGGCGATGTCGCGCCGCTGCCCGTGGCGGTCGATCAGCTCGCCCAGCAACAGCGCGCGGCCGTCTCCCAACTGCGGCGAGAAGCCACCGAACTGGTGTCCGGCATAGGCCTGTGCGATCGGCTCGGCGCCCTGCGGCAGCACATTGCCGGCCAGCCAGGCGGCGCCCTCGGGACCCTGCAGCGCATCCGCCGGCAGGCCCAGTTCATCGGCAAGCGCCGGGTTCAGGAACAGCACCTTCGGAGCGGGCGCCGCGGCAGGCTTGCAGGCCACATACAGGCCCGTCAATACGCGCGCATAGGTGTTGTCGAAGGCGAAGTGCGACATGTTCGAGGTGTGGCTTCGTTGGTGTGGTCCGCCGACTCCGGGCGACGGTGTCCGACGGTCGGCGTGGCAATGCAGCCTACCCGAGAGATGCTAAGTGCCCGCGCGGTCACTGACCTTGACAAGGGCAATGCCAGACGACGTCACGGCTCGTGAGCTCGTGAGAGGGCCGGCAATGGGCGCTGCAAGCTCGCGTCTGTCGCAGGCCATTTTCAGTGCCAGCATCGTTCGCAAGCCTGCAGTTCATCACCGACGGGGCGTGTCGTCGCAGTAAGGCAGCAGTGCCTTGGCGGCTTCGATGCGCAGACCGAGTTCTGCGGTGACGTCGTTCATCACGTCGAGCAAGAACTCCTTGGGCGCCTGCCTTGCGCCGCTCGGCATGGCGCGCGTGCTCGGCGGCATCACGCTCGTTTCAGGTCTGCCTGCGGGCTGGGCAGGCCTGCCTGCGGGTGACGGGCCAGCGTCGGGCTGCAGCCATGCCACCTCGGGCCTGAGCCGATCCAGCGCCCGTTCGAAGTCGGTGACCGGCATGCTGCGCAGGCCCGCGAGCAGATCGGCCTGACCGTCGAGATTCGGTGCAATGTCGAGCCACGGTTCTGCGGCGAACACGGGTGCGAGGTCTGCCGCGACGAAGGCGGACCACAGCCCGCTGTCGGGCTGCGCAGCGGGCACACGGGCGGCATGCAGCAGCGCTGTCGGTGACGACGAATCGAGCCGCGGCAGCATGGCGATGCGAGCCGGCGGGATGTCGGCCAGGAAGCGCGCGCGCAGCGCATCGAGAAACGCGATGGCCTGTGCGGCCGGCACGGGCTCGGCCAGCGAGAACCAGAGTTGATAGGCGTCCTTTCCCGAAACCGCGATGGCGGGGGCGGGCAGTTCCAGCCCGACTTGCACGCCGTGCCAAACTTTCGAAAGCGCCAGCCAGTCTGCGGGTCGCGCCACCTCGATGACCATCGCGCGCACGCGGGCCTGCGCATCGACCAGGACGGGGCTGCTGTTCGCGCCCCCGCCTGCAGCGGCCTGCGGCGCGTACAGGCGTTGCAGCTGTGCCTGCAGCCGTTTCATGTTTGCAGCCCATGGCTCGCGGCGGGCATGCGCTGTGTCTTTTCCGTCAAGGCGGCCCGCAGAAGTTTGCCGAACACCGCGGCTCTTCCTTCAAACAGCTTTGCCGCGCGGTCGGCGCCGGCCAGGCGCGCGCGCAGGTCCGCGCGCTGTGGGTGACCGTCTGCCAGCCGCACGGCCGCGGCGACATAGCCGTCCACGGTCGATGCGACCAGCCAAGCCGGGAACGAGAGGCGCTCGAACAGCGCCTGGTCGATGTGTTCGTGCACCTCCGGTCCGGTCTTGCAGACGCCCACCAGGCCTGCCGTCACGGCGTCGATGATTCCATTCGTGTTGCCGAACGGAAACGGATCGATGAACATGTCCGAGCGGGCCATCACCGCCATGTACGCGGGATAGGGCTGGTGCGCATGCACGGTGGCCAGGTCGCCAAGGACATCCCAGACCACGCGTTGCACCTGCGGGCTGATCAAGCCCTGTGCCTGACCGATCAGGAATTCGAAGTGCACCGGCGTGACGGCGGTGTGCGCGATGCGGGCGCAAGCGGCCAGGAAGGCCGGGTTGAGTTTCATCGTGGTGGCGGCAACCGCGATGCGGACCATGCCGTCCCCTTGGCGAACGGCCGCGGACTGCGCGCTTTGGGCGTCGATGTGAAGGGGCCGATACGGCATGCCGTCGGCCGGCAGCAGCAGCAACTGCTCGCTGAAGCAGGCTGGGTCACCGACGAAGTCTTCCTCGACAACCACGAGATCGATCTCGCCCGCATGGGCCGTGGCGGGATGTCCGAGCCCCATGACTTGCAGCGGAGCGAAACGCAGGTTGGCCAACCACATCGTCAGCGGGAACATGCCGACGCTGGGCATGTAGAGCACCTGGGCGCCCGTGTGCTGGGCGATCTGGCCGATCTGGCGCAACTGCTCGAGGGGATTCGACTCGGCGTGGAGCTCGATGAAGCGTTCGAACACGCTGCGGCCGGCGTCGTCCACACAGTGACCAACGCCAACGCCCACCACCTCGAATTGCTCTCTCGCCGCTTCCATCGTGCGGGAGTGGGTGCGATAAATGGAATGCCCAGCGGTGAACCATTCGACCACCACGAGCATCGTCGGCCGGCCGGGGCGCACGACCGCTGGTGCCGGTGCCGGTACCGCTGCCGGTACCAACGCCAGCCGCGGCCCATCGCGCTGCAAGAAGCGCTGGATCAGCCCGTTGATCGACCGTTTCACATCGTGCTTGTCGGCCCGATCGGCGTAGCTGCAATGCATGTAGACGTCGTGCATCACGCCGATCGGCAACTGCTCGAGGCTGTCGATCTCGGGAAGCCTGCGGGCGAGCCAGGGCAGGATGTGCTCGCGCTTCTGGTGCGCGGCCGGACTGCCCGCAAAGCGCGCCGACACCAGCGCCATGCACAGACCGGCCGCCAGCGTCTTGTCGTGCTGCCACAGGATGTCCAGGCTGAGCGGCACCTCCGATTCCGGCGAATAGAGCACCGCGACCTTGAGCAGGTCGTGCGGTGCGAACTTCAGCGTCGCCAAGTCTGCGTCGCCGTTCAGGCTGATGGCGCGAATCACGTGGTCGGCGTGGCGGAACGGCGTGGCACCGAAGATGCTGGCGAACCAGCGGTGCCAGGTCAAAAGCTGCCCGAACCCTCGCGGCGAGAAATGGAAATCCCGATCGCCGAACAAGCACGAAATCGCCGAGGCGATGCGCACCCACACCTGGCTGTCGGCGTCCAAGGCCGACAAGCTGCGGTCGGGTCTGGCGCTGAATGTGTGGCCCGTCCGTCCGTAGTTGGCGTCGAGGTCTTGCAGCAGCGCCATCAGCGCCTGCGCCGATGCCTCGTGCTGGCGCCCGTGCACGAGGCATTCAAATCTCTCGAGTGAAAAACCCTGCATTCGAATCCCCGCGGCCTCACTTCGTCGCTTTCGGAGCCACCGATGTGTATGCCATCGTACAGACGACGGTGCCGCCGTGGCTGAACCTACGGGCACCTGAAGAGTGCAGCTGCCGCCGGCGCCAGTCCTCGGGAAAG
>ENA-OFDP01001160-OFDP01001160.1-metagenomes-genome-assembly--contig:-NODE-1160-length-10534-cov-4.712473_pt1 | contig 10534 bp, 8 predicted proteins | sample MGYA00153389_OFDP01 | MGnify analysis MGYA00153389 | reverse complement strand
CAGTTTTAAGTATGCACCAGACAAACCGCTGAATGAGTTGGTTGGGTGCGTGTTCAGTGGCGGTGTTGGATGGGTGTATTGAGCGGCGTGTTGTATTTTAAAACACCAACCACAGCACATGACTGTTGGCCATACTTGCATCAGCCTGACCGACAACTTGTATAACGGCGACTTGCCCGGCATCCGTCTGAGCAGCGCAATGCAGGTAAACGTCTTGCGCCAACGGTATCCAGCCGATAGACTCAGCCTGAATGGCTTTGAATTCTTCCAGAAAATCGGCGGGGTAAGAAGCGTTGGCGATATAAACGCAACCAACGCTGTTGTCGGTTTTGCCGTTGTGAGGGTGCATAAATTGCGGCGCGCCTCTGTTGTGGAGCGCCAAAGCCAGTTAATTGAGTTTGATGGTGTCGCCCATCAATAACGGGGGCAGCGCCGCTTGCAAAGCATTGCCGTAAGCGGTACGCGCCGTACGCAGCACGGCAGTTTGTGCGTTCAGGCGTTGAAGTTCTACGTCAACAAATTGAATACTGGTCAATTGCGCTTTGGCTTCGTCTGACAAGGACTCAGAGTCATAGTCTTGATTGTTGATGGTGATGGTGGCCATAGAAATGCTTTCTTAAAAAGCGCCTGGTTTTCAGAAAAAACAAACGCTCAGGTTGCATGTGATCGGTCAAGAAGCCGGCAAAATCCGCCTTGCTGCGTACTGGACCCGGACAGCGGAGTATAACAATAAGCCTCTGTCACACACGCTGCCAGGCTTGCAGCAGCCGCAGCAACTCACGCTTACGCTGCAGAGCCGCTTCAGGTTGGCAACTGATCCATTCCTCGTTCACCAAATGCACTGCGTCCACTCCTTCCAGTGGTAGATCACGGTCAACGAGTTCGTCGGTGTGCACCACAATCACCACCGCGGCTACGTGGTGTGAAAGCACCAACGCCCGGACCCGCGCGTGCAGCCCATCAACAGCCATCGGCCAAGGCAAGCCGTCTGGCGCCTCGGTCCATTCGTGCGTGGTCAGCGCGGTCGCCAGTCCGCTGGCACGCAGTCTATTCACAGCCTGCCGCGCGGCGATAAGCGCAGCAGCATTCCCCACGTACACCTCCATGGGAATCCGGCCGTCGCCGCCCAGCAAGCGGGTCACGTAGGTTTTGAGGTGAAGCCGGGAAATAACGCTAGCCCCTAAAACTGGCGCGAAATTAACCTCGTTGATCACCGCGCCGTTGACATGCCAGGGCACGGTGATGTCGCAACTGATCATGTCAACACCCGCCACGTCCAGGTCACACAGCGCGCTAGCCGCCAGCGCAGCGCGCAGGTTTTCAGGGTGAATTGTCGAAGTCACATCCTCAAAAACACCACCCCATGCGGTGCTTTCAATCCGGCGCAGCGCGACAAATTGCCCCGCATCGGGCACTACATCAATCTGCAAGCCTTGTCGGACCAGCTCTGTTAGCGCCAGTTCGTCTATCGGCTGCAGATGTGAACGCTTGCCTGGCGGTAAACGTCGATCGCTTTCGCAGGCTTTATCAACCAGTTGGGCTGCAGTCAGCTTGCCATCACCGTACACACCGATAGGCAGCCGCCTCACCGCATAAAGCAACTGCCCTGCCACCACGAATATACGGTAACAAATGCCTGGCACCTGGCGCTCGATCAGAACCAAATGCGCCTTCGAATGCTCGTAGGCGCGAGTAAAGGCCGCATCCAGATCCTCAGCTTGCACGTCGACCTGTACGCCCTCACCACGCTCGGCATCGGAAGGCTTCACCACCACCGGCCAACCGATGCGCTTTGCCGCCACATACGCACTTTCTAAGGTGTTCACTAGTTCATGTACTGGCGCGGGCAAACCTGCGGTGCGCAGTAGCCTGGCGGTCACATCTTTGCGATTTACCCCCGCCGCGCCGATGGCTGAATCGCGATCGGTGCTGCTGCGACTTATCCGGCGCGCTTTTGCGCCCCAACCCAGCTGGTAGGTTCCACCGCCCAGATGCGAAAATGGAACACCCAATTCAAAAGCCGCGTGCAGCACAGACAGCGTCGATGCGGCTTGGGGAAGGAAACTACGCAAGGGCGCCAACGCATGCTGCTCGGCCAACGCAAAAAAAGCCTCGCGCTCAACAGTATCGGTGGCGCGAAATTCAGGATGCTTGCGGACCCATTCCTCAATCACAAAAGCGCCTTTCAGCGCCACGCGAAATGTTTCTTCAGCATGTCCCTCCAGCAAGGGCATTTCAAAACCCGCATGCCAACTCGTGCCTGTTCCAGTGCCCGTACGAGAAGTGGGCCTGCAGAACAGCAGTCGATGCGAGCCAAACAGGGGCGCGAGCGCGGTCAGTAATAAAGTGTCAAAAATACGCAGCAGCTCACCGACCCAGATCACCGCCCTTTGTGACACGTTCGCGTCGACAGGCACACTGAAGTTCTCTTTCAAACCATCGTCGCCGGCCAAGACCAAACGCCAGCTCCTCAAGTTTTCTATGGCCGGCGATGCAGGCAACACAAAGTCAAAGGCCACGCGGCGCAAGCGTTGGTTCGAAGGGTTCATATCCATGCGTAATGCTCGGTTTTCAATCTGACGGTGGAGCAAAACCGGCTTGGGTTGCCTGACCCGGTGCGTTGAACCCGACCACCGCGCGGCACACCGTGGGCCAAGGCAGGCCCTGCGCACCGGCCAGTGCCATTGCAAACAACACATGGGTGTCGTGCGTTCGCTGTAACCCATCGGTGGCGTCAGGTATCACTGCCAAGCGTATCAATGGCGTTTGTGCAGCGCCGTCGGCCCAAACCACCCAAGGCTCAGAAGCAACTTGCGCCACAAATATCGCCTGCCCACTGGCAGCGAGGTGCGCCTCTACGGCCGGATGAAGTTCACCGCTCGCCACCAAAATATGCCGTACGCCGGGCCTCACGCGCTCGCGCATGGCCAGGCACAAGGGATCGTTAGCGTTAATCACCACCGCGTGGCGCGCACGCGCCAGTGCCTGCGCCATCAGCTCGATCGAGTCCGCGCTTTGAGCCCATCCACTGACATCCTTTTGACCATTCGGGTCAGCCTGCGCATGAAGCAGCGCTACAACGTCATAGCAGTCGCAAGGGTTGCCAGCCGCTGCCAGGCCTCTCATCGTGAGTACCATCACCGCAGCCTCAGTCGCCGGGTCGTCCAGCAGCAAGCGCACTCCGTCAAGACCTGTCAAATCGTCGCTGCTCACCAAATCGTCACCAATCCACACCCCCTCAGGCGTACAGAGCCCGGCAGTTTTGCCAAAGGCACGCCACATGTGGTGCAACAGGCGCGCCACTTCGTTTTTGCCATAGGTCCCGGTAACAGCTGCGGTCGGAATACGCGACGGCTTATTTTGATACAGCCAGTCCAGCACCTCCCCGTTGATATCGCGGTCAGGCGCGCTCATCCAGTGCAGCCCGAAAGCCGGTTGCCCATTGACCTCGCAAATAGCCCCTCCCACCTCGCGCCAGGAGCAGCTGATGTCGGGGCACAAAAAATCCACGCCCGCAATGTCAAGCCCCACCAGGCGCGCCGCGCGCTCAGCCAGGGCGCGGTTGTCGGGATGAACCTGGTCAGTCACGTCGTGGGCTGTGCCGCCAGTGCTGATGTTGGCGGTTTGCCTGAGACGAACAAAGCGGCCAGGGGCAGGCACACAAGTCGGCGTGAGCGACTGTTCAGCCAGGCAATCAAGCGCCTGCGCATCTAACGCAATATGTACCAACAGGTTGTCCTTGTCGTCAGGACCGCGTCGCGGGTCGGCATTGAGCGCATCAAGCAAGAGCTGCACACTGCGCGCGCCGTCGCCCACCACACCGCCCGGTGTTCTCAGCGTGACGATGCGCAGTTTGCCACCCACGACCAGCATGCGGTGATCCTGCCCGTCAATGTGCTTTTCCACAATCACCCGCGCCGGACTGTAAGCCGCAGCCACAGCAAAAGCCTGCCGCAGTGCGTGTACCGTTCGAATACCAGGCATGACTCCCCGCCCTGCCTCTTGGTTTGACGGCTTGACAACCACCGGCCAGCCTAGCGCTTGTGCAGCTTCTTCTGCCGCCTGCAACGTTACCGCCAAGTGCTGCGCAGGTACGGGCAAAGCCGCGCGTCCCAGAATATAGCTGGTCATTTGTTTGCTGCTGGCAAGCCGTCCGGCCAGTCCGCTGGTACGCCCGGTAAAGCTGCCGTCAAGCAGCTCGGTATGGCAACCTTGACCAAGCTGCAGCATACCCAGCCGGTTGGCCGTAGGAATACCGCGCCGGCGGGCTGCGCCAAAAAACCGCAAGGTGTAGGGCGTCCAGCCTTGGCCCTGCACTGTTTTCAGCCACGCTTGAAGCGCATCGGCCATTTGTTGGGTGTGAATGTCAGGTGTGCCGGTGTCGCACCACTTCAGCAGCAAGCGCAGGGCGTGTTCCAGAGCAGGCTTGAACACATCATCGCGGTGGTAAGGCAGCGCAAGCTCGGCCTGATCGGCGCTACATGCCACCACTGCGCCCTGCCAGACTGGCTGGCGCGCCCATCGTTGCACCGCCACCGTCAGCGCCGCCACCCAAACGGCAAAAGGCGGCGCATCAGGCAGACTGCCCGGTGCCAGAAAGTCCGCTGGAAAACCCGGCGCTGCAAATTCCCACAGCGGATCGCCAGGCCGCAGTTCTGCCAAGTGCCCAGCCCAGCGCGCCGCCCAGTCAACTTGGGCGTCCAGCTGCCCGGTCCATTGCAAATTCAGCAGCACCGTTTTCTCATCCAGTACCGCGCTACAGCCCGCGAAAAAAGTCAGCCCAGAAACACTGACTTGGCCAATCATGCAGTCAACCCGATTGGTTTCATGACAAAAACCAGTTCAGCTCGTACGAGCGGGTTCCGGCTGTGCGGATTGGACGGCGTGCTCCAGTCAAGGAGCCAGCCAATACGACTGGCGGCAATCAACAACGACTGGTACAGCGATTCGGGCAGACAGTCGTCAAACACTTGTGATGGCCCGTATGCGATGGTGGATGTGTTCATGTGGCCCTTCCCGAGATTAATGTGCCATACGCGTATCGCCAGCGGCAGGCAGTGCATCGGCTGCAGGTGTTGTGGCTCCAGCGCGGAACTGCGGCAAGCGCTCGTGGTCGTTCTTCCAGGAGCCTTCAAACAGGTGTTTGACTTTAATTTGCGCTGCCAGCTCTGGCCGCTCTTGCTCAAATGGCCAAGATCCCCAAGTCAAACGCGGTAACACTTTCAGTGTGCCTTCCCGCGTACCACTTAAAAACTCGTTACAGACCTGGGTAAACTGGATTCCACCAGTTAATTCAATCGTGAAGCGCATCGACTTGCTCCATTCAGCCAGTTGGGCGTCGGTCATCAAGCTGACATACCACACGATACGCCGCAACACGATAGCCAGCGCCGGGTGCCGCGCGCTCGCGGCAAACGTCCACTGCGTCAGCTGGTGCGGAACCGGATACGAGTTGATGTAATCGTCCACACGCTTGTAGTCTTGCGCACGCATTTCAATGCCAACCACCAGCGCGTCGAGCTGGCGGCTGGCATAGGTGTCAAAGCTGGCACAGCAGCGCGTGTCGGTGTCGGCGTAAATACCGCCATCGAGGTAAATGGCCGCATAGCGAAACATATCCGCTTTTTGCACCGCCAACGGAAAACGGTCATAGGTCGCCAGCAAGTCCGGGCAGCGCGAGGCTATCAGGTTGCGACAGGCCGCATCGTCGTAAAAACAATACTCAAAATCAGGGTGACAGGCCATCCATGAGTCACGCGAGGCCTGTGCCAGGCCTTCATGGCGGTTGGTTTGAACGATGCGTGCGGGAATAGGCATTTGTAAAGCTTATCATCATCAAGCGTGGGCAAAGGCCCAAAACCATCACGCTATTTGACCTTGAGAAGGCCAGACAGGGCATTTTTCAGCCGCGCCATCACGCACCCGTAAGATCGGTTCTTTCTGCAGGCCTGCGCGGCCGCATCAAACAGGAACAACGTCGGTGACAGACCCTAGCAATTCTCTTTGGCCAGCAGCCCCGCGCAAACCACGCCTGTTGTGGGCCAATGCCTACTGCCTGCTAGACACGTCCAGCGGCGCCAGCATGGCAACGCGCGAAATGCTGCGCCAACTGGTCGCCCATGGCTACGAAGTTGAGGTGGTCGGTGCGATGGTGTTTGACCACCCGCGCGGCACGCTTAAACTGCAACCCCAATGGGCCACCGTGCAGGCCTGCATGGGCGGCGTACTCACCATTGACGATGACCCACTGACGCACCGCCTCATTGTCACGGCCAACACCGACCGCGAAAAGATGACCTCCAGAGAAGAAGCCGCATGGTTTGGCCTGTACGAAAAAACGCTTGAGGCCTTCAAGCCCGATGTGGTGATGTACTACGGCGGGCAGGTTCTTGACCGTTTGATCGCTGCCGAGGCCAAGGCACGCGGTATTCCTGTGGCCGCATATCTGGCTAATGCCAGTTATAAGGGCAAAAACTGGTGCCGCAACGTCGATTTATTTTTAACCACCAGTCAAACCTGTGCTGACATGTACGCCCGCACCCAAGCTTACACGGCCATACCCGTTGGGGTGTTTATTGAGCCATCAGCAGTGATCGTCAGCCACCAGACCCGCGAGCGCGTGCTGCTGGTCAACCCATCGGCTGAAAAAGGCGTCGGGATTTTGATTCAACTGGCCCTGCTGCTGGAAACGCGCCGACCCGACATCGTCTTTGAAGTGGTCGAATCACGCGGCAACTGGCAAGTGCTGCTTGAACAGTTCAGTCAGGCCGTGGGCACGCGGCGCGACGCGCTCAGCAACGTGGTGGTCACGCCCAACACCAGCGACATGCGGCCCATTTTCGGCCGTGCACGCCTGTTGCTTGCGCCAAGTTTGTGGTGGGAGACGGCAGGCCGTGTCGTGGGCGAGGCCATGCTCAACGGCATCCCGGCCATCGTTTGCGACCACGGCGGCCTGCCTGAAATGATGCAGGACGGCGGCATCAAGCTGAAATTACCCCCAAGGTGTCACGAAGCCCCCTACAACGTGCTGCCCGCTTTGGCATTGTTAGAGCCGCTGGCAGACACCATCATCAGGTTTTATGACGACGAAGCGTTTTATGCCGACTTTTCAGCCCGCGCCTACCGGGTCGGGCAAACCCATCACAGTCTGAGCGCCGACACCCGCAGAGTGGTGCAGGCGCTGGCACCTTGGGCCCTGCTGCGTGCGGGCGACTTGGCAAGTGCAGCCTGACGCCCCGGGCACACGCATGTTTTTGCAACAAGCCGTCAAATAATGAATGAAATCGCCTCTCATCCCATATAAAACGGGCGCGAGCAGCTATTTATAAAATAGCAGTACGGTTGATCAAAGAACCCCGGTCGACAAGCTGATCAGCACTAGGGGCCTGTCAAATCAAAAAATTCAGTCAGAAAAAGGGCGTGGGTAGTGTTGCAGAACAGACAGCAGCACCCAAGGCAACATCATGGCCGCTAAAAACTCTGCCAATGCGCCCCGCACCAGCCAATTGGTGGTCGAGTAATTGGCCAAGGCAAAGCAAACACCGCCGCAGGCAGCCGCCAGACGGGCCAGGCCTTGGTCACGCAAGCAGCGGTAATTACCAACGAGTCCAGGCGCTAAAAACCCAACGACTGCGCCAGCCAGCGCCGCTTTGGCAGAACTCGTGAGCCGAAGAATCGTAGTTGGTCAAAAATGTAGGGCCAGTCAGCTGTTCAGTGCGAGGCTTCATGAACAGCAGGACATCGCTGTCGGTTAATGTCCAGTCAAGCGCTAATTGAATTCCAAATTGAATGCCAAATTAAATACCAAATTTACAGCCATATTGGCCTCTAAGCCATACAACACGGGCGCGAGCAGCTATCAATTTATTACTCATTCATTAGTCATTGTGAAGCTCATCAATCGCTGCAAACGTCTTTAAACGTCCTTAAACATCTATCTTTTCTGGCTTGTCAAACCAACTGCAAGTCAAGCCCGTTCACACCCACCAGTGCAATGGCCGCTGCAATGCTGCTAGGGGTGACTGCCGCTGCAATCGCCATGCCGTTTGAGACTGCAACATCTGCGCTGTTGTAGTTCAGCCCGTAGTCAATCGCCACGGTTTTGGCCACTGTGATCTTGTTGTCCAGCAAGTCGGCCACATAGCCAAAGCTCGCATCGCCTTTGTAGGTGTGGGCCGAGTCCAAAATGGTAGACACCAGTGTGCCGCGGGTCTCGCTTTGGTCAGCGAGCTTGCCGCTCCAGTACGCCAGGCCTTGTGCATCAGCGCCATCAGGGCGTCCAAGGACGTTTTTGTAGACCACATTGACAAAGGCGGCGTTGCCCATGGTGCTGCTAAAGCCGGTCAGGCTGCTGAACTGCACGCCGGCGCTGTAAAAGCTTTCGGCGATTTGGTTAACGCTCAAGCCGCCTGTCTTTTGGCCTATCCAGTAAGACAGGCCGTCGGCGTCTGGGGTGCGGTTGAAAAAAGCCACATACAGCTCGATCAGGCGGGTCACATCAGCTGTGGGGGCGGCCGCGGCCTGGGCCTGGATTTGAAGGTTGATGGATTTGTCTGAAAAGCTCAGGGCTTCAATGCCGCTGAGGGTATCAATACCATCTGTGCCGGTTTTGTCGGTCACGGTGTAGCCGGCGGGGGTTTTGGTGACGGTGTAGTTGGACAAAACTGCGCTGTAGGCTGATATGTCTTTGCCAGCGCCGCCGATGATCAGGTCGTTGCCGCCCAGCCCGACAAAGGTGGTGTTTAAGGCCTGGGTGCTCAGCACGTCATTGCCTTCCGTACCCACGGTATTGGCAAGCGTGGACGCGACTGCCGCTGTCGGGCTTGAGCTAACGCTCTCGGCCTTGCCGCCACCATCGGTGTAGCTGGCTTGCACCTGAACAGACCTGCCGACCTGCGCCTGCGACAGCGCAAAGCTGTTACCTGTGGCGCTAGGTACCGCCATACCGCCTACTTTCCATTGGTAGCTGATCGCGCCCAAACCATCTGCATCAGCCAGCGTGTTGCTGACAGTCAGGGTTTGGCCCTGCAACGCCGTCCCGTTGATGGTCACCGTGCCGGTGGGCAGGTCGTTGACGTTGGCGACGGCTGCCGTAGCAGCAGAAGTCTTTTGCTCAAACGTCATGCCGCCGTCGGTGTAGCTGGCCTTCACCGTGATGGTTTTGCCCACCTGCGCTTGTGCCAGCACCAGCACATTGCCGGTAGCGCCCGCAATGTCGGTACCCGCTGCCCGCCACTGGTAGCTAATTAGGCCCAGGCCGTCTGCGTCTGCCAGTGTGTTGGACGCTGTCAAACTTTGGCCTTGTGCTAGTGCACCCGCGATGTTGACGGCACCGGTTGGCACTGTATTGGTTTTGAATTCTGTTGAGAAGTTGTAGGTCGTCGTGCCCGCATAGGCGTTGCCGGCCAGGTCCTGCACAGCGCCGGGCGACAACTCAAGCTTGTAGCCCGTGCCGTAGTTCAATATCGCTGTTGGGTTGATGGTCAGCACGTTGCCTGAAATGCTCAGGTTGCCACTGCTGGCAACGTCGTAGCTGGCCACCACAGCGTTAGCTGCGGTTTTGACCACCACAGTGCCCGCACCCCGCTGAATGCTCTCGCTGAACGTGACCACAATGTTAGCGCCCACTGCCACGCCAACCGAAGCATTTGCTGGGCTAAAGCTGCTGACCGTTGGAGGCGCAGTGTCTGCTAGGGCCGCCAAAGTCAATGACGGCCCGTTGGCAGAATTCAAACCCCAGGTGCCGCGCAAGCCATCCTGCCCATACATCCACCTTAAAGCCAGCAAGTCGTAGGACTGAAAAGCTGACTTGATGGACCCGGCCTGGGTGTAAGACATCACGGTGTTGTTGGTGTTGTCGTTGCCAGCTGACAGCGGGTAAGGCCCCTCAAAAGGATGACCCAAGCCAAGGGCGTGGCCAATTTCATGCAGCAAAATCTCGTAGCCAGCATTGCCTTGTACTGGCGTGGTGTTCACCCCTGCAAACTCCACGTTATCGAGGTAAACATAGGCCTCTGCGCTGTACGACGTCAGCGTATTACCCGCTGTACCCGATGTATACGACCAAGACTCCGTCGTCTGAGCAAGGCCCGCAGTCGACGCGCTGTTGGTAATGTTGCAGGCTGCAAAGTGAAAGTCAGCCGCAGCGCTGTTGGCCACCTCCGCAAACGAAACGCCCGTGACACTGCTCGCATAACTCATCAGTGCTCTTGCAGCGTTCTGTTGCGCCGTATTGAAAGCAGTGGTGCCAACTTGCAGCGCGGCCTCGGTCGGGGTCACGTCAAACGTGTAATACAACGTGGTTCGGGTCGGCAGCAAGAAGTTCCAGTCTGCTGAGTTTGCCAGCAGGCTGTCCACGCGGAAATCATTTGAATAAGTGACGCTGTTGACGTCAGATGTCGTTGCCATGGGTTAAACCTTTTGTATCATTGTCGCTACGCTGACGTCTTTGGCATCCGCCCTAACAATCATGTTGGCCTATAAGCCATACAACACGGGCGCGAGCAGCTATCAATTTATTACTCATTCATTAGTC
>ENA-OFDP01001158-OFDP01001158.1-metagenomes-genome-assembly--contig:-NODE-1158-length-10557-cov-3.422872_pt1 | contig 10557 bp, 10 predicted proteins | sample MGYA00153389_OFDP01 | MGnify analysis MGYA00153389 | reverse complement strand
AAATGTTGAGCTGCTTAAATCAATATATGGGAACGTAAAATCGGAGATAGGAGGCTTAGGGATAATAGCGGCATTCTTTTTTCCTTTAAAAAACAATTAAATAAAGATTCTTCGTTTCTCTCAGAGATAGCAAAAAAGCGGATAACCCGATCTCGTCATTAAAAAGATGAAATAAGCCCAAAATTATTTTAAACACATTATATTTTAATTAAATATAAAATAATGAAACTAAAATAAAAATTAATAATAAAATAATAAAACCGTACAACAGGTAAAAGTTTATAAAATTAATTTACTTTAGTTCTATCGAATAAATATGTTTAAATGCATTTAAATTAACTTTTATTGATACCTAAGAAAAAATGAAAATTAAAAAAGTATTGATTGCAAACCGTGGCGAAATTGCAATTCGAATAGCTAGAGCATGTTCTGAACTTGCAATTCAAACAGTTTCTGTATACACATACGAAGATAGATATTCGCTACATCGATACAAAACAGATGAATCGTACCAAATTGGTGAGGATAATGAACCATTAAAACCATATTTGGACATTGAACAATTAATTACAACGGCTAAACGATATGGTGCAGATGCGATACATCCAGGATATGGTTTTTTATCTGAAAATTCGTCATTTGCACAAGCTTGTCTTGATTCAACTATTATTTTCATTGGACCAAATCCATCGGTAATGTCATCATTAGGTGATAAAATTGCTGCAAAATTAGTTGCTAAAAAAGCCCTTGTTCCCCAAATAGAAAGTAATGAAAAACCACTTGATTCAGTTGAAATAGCTTTTTCGGAGGCTACCCGAATTGGTTTTCCATTGATGATGAAAGCAGCTTCTGGTGGCGGTGGCAGAGGTATGAGAGTTGTGCGAAATGCTTCGGAATTAGAAAAAGCATACCGCGAAGCCAAAAGTGAAGCGGCCACGGCTTTTGGTGATGATACGGTATTTCTAGAAAAGTATGTGGAAGCTGCCAAGCATCTCGAAGTTCAGATTGTTGCAGATAATTACGGAAATATTGTTCATTTATATGAAAGAGATTGTTCAGTACAACGACGATTTCAGAAAGTTGTAGAGATTGCACCATCGGTAGGTTTGCAAAAAGAAACCCGTAAAAAATTATATGATGCAGCCATCAAAATAACTTCGGCTGTACAATATAATAATGTTGGCACAGTAGAATTTTTAGTAGATGCAAATGAAGATATTTATTTTATTGAAGTAAACCCAAGAATACAAGTTGAACACACGGTTACTGAAATGGTAACTGGATATGATTTAATTAAAACTCAATTATTTATTGCAGCTGGATATCGGTTAAGTGATCCAGAAATTAATTTAGGTAACCAGGAATTAATTAAAACTAATGGTTTCGCAATTCAATGTAGAATTACGACTGAAGATCCAATAAACGATTTTAAACCAGATTATGGAACTTTAATAACCTATAGAAATGCTGCTGGATTTGGAATCAGACTAGATGAAGGAAGTTCTTATCCGGGAATGAAAATAAGTCCATTTTTCGATTCATTGTTAGTTAAAGTCAGTTCGATCGCACCAACCTTACACGAGGCTACTCGTAAAATGGCCCGTGCATTAAGTGAATTTAGAATTAGAGGAGTAAAAAATAATATTCAGTTTTTAGAAAATATTATGAAAAACGCTACCTTTTATGAAGGAAAAGCGACTGTTGATTTTATAAAAAATTACCCTGATTTATTTATTTTTAAAACTCGATTTGACAGAGGAACCAAAACGTTAAAATTTATAGCAGAGATATCTGTAAATGGTAATCCCGATATAAGACATAAAATACCAGGGAAGGAATTTGCCAAAGCAAAAATACCTCATTATGATCATCATTTAAAACCAAAAGCAGGAACTAAGCAAAAGTTAGATGAGCTTGGACCAGAGCGATTTGCACAATGGTTGAAAAAAGAAAAACAAATATATTATACCGATACTACTTTACGAGATGCTCATCAATCATTATTAGCAACGCGAGTTCGGACATCGGATATGTTGAAAGTTGCGGAAAGTTTTGCCTTTCATCATCCACAAACTTTTAGTTTAGAGATGTGGGGTGGAGCTACTTTTGATGCCAGTTTACGATTTCTTCACGAAGATCCTTGGCAGCGATTAGAACAAATAAGAGCCGTAGTTCCTAATATTTTATTGCAAATGTTAATTAGAGGAACAAATGGTCTAGGTTATACTGGATATCCTGAAAACGTAATTGAAAAATTTGTTGCCGTATCTGCTGAAAAAGGAATTGACATTTTCCGGATTTTCGATTCCCTTAATTGGATGGAAAGCATCGCTCCTTGTATTGGTTTTGTGAGAAAACATACTAATGCTATTGCAGAAGGTACACTTTGCTATACCGGTGATATTTTGGATAAAAGCCGTACAAAATACACGTTAGAATATTATTTGCAAATGGCCAAAGATCTGGAAAATTCTGGAGCACATATTTTAGGCATAAAAGATATGTCAGGCTTATTAAAACCTTATGCAGCACAACTTCTGATTGAGGCATTAAAAGACACAATTTCAATACCAATTCATCTACATACCCATGATACATCCTCTTTACAAACCAGTACTTATTTAAAAGCTATTGAAGCAGGGGTTGATGTGGTAGATGTTGCTTTAGGCTCAGTTTCTGGTCTCACTTCACAGCCTAATTTTAATGCTGTGGTTGAAATGATGCGTTTTAATGAACGAGAGCAACTATATGATATAATTTCACTTAATAAATTTTCAGATTATTGGGAAACAGTTCGGACTTATTATTATCCATTTGAATCGGGAATGATGGCAAGCTCAGCGGAAGTATATCAACATGAAATACCGGGTGGACAATATTCAAACTTATTACCACAGGCAATTTCACTAGGATTAGGTGATAGATGGGATGAAATTAAAAGAATGTATTCCGATGTAAATAAATTATTTGGCGATATAATAAAAGTAACTCCCAGCTCGAAAGTAGTTGGTGATATGACCTTATTTATGGTTTCCAATCATTACTCAAAAGATGATATTATGGAAAAAGGAAAAAATATTTCTTTTCCTGAATCGGTTAAAGGATTATTTATGGGGGAAATGGGACAGCCGGTTGGAGGTTTCCCAAAAGAATTACAAACTATCATTTTAAAAGATGCAAAGCCATTCACCGATCATCCGAATAAACATTTAAAACCAGTGGATTTAGAATCGGGATTCAAATCATTTAAGAAAAAATTTGATGAGAATTATCAATTTACTGATTATCTATCTTGGCTATTGTTTCCAAAAGTATTTGAAGACTATCATGAACATTTACAAAATTACGGGGATGTAGCAACGATACCAACCAAAGTTTTCTTCTATGGAATGGACTTGAATGAGGAAACGATCATCGAAATTTCTAAAGGAAAAACAATTTTAGTTGAACTACTATCTATCGGAGAGGCTGATGACAAAGGGATAAAAACAGTGTTTTTCAAATTAAATGGACAAACCCGAAATATAGAACTTACGGACAAATCGGTAAAAGTAACTCGTTTTGAAAATGCTAAAATAGATAAAACCAATTTAGCCCAAATCGGAGCACCATTGCAAGGCCTATTATCGAGTATTTTTGTAAAAGAGGGTCAACAAATAGAAATAAATCAGCCATTGTTTATGATAGAAGCTATGAAAATGGAAACTACCACTGCTGCCAGCAAAAAAGGAAAAATATCGAAAATTATTTTAACTAAAGGAAGTTTGGTGAATACTGACGATTTAGTGTTGATATTGGAGGATTAAAAAATATTTAAGATAAAAATTGATCTGAAAACAGTAGGAACTAGATTATAAAGTTATTTAAGTAAACTCAATCCTTCCATAGCAGAAGCGTCTCCAGATTTGTATAAAAGTGTTTTATTAAAAAGAATCCTTGCATCATTTTTATTTCCTAAATAGTAATTAATCCAAGCACTTAAAATTAAATTATCATAATTAAAAGGAAATAAATTTAAAGAAACATCTAAATATTTCTTTGCAACTACATAGTCTTTTCGATAATAGTATATAGATCCCAAATTATAATTAGCTGTTGAATTTTTGCTATCAATTTTTAATATTGCCAAATAAAACTTTTCAACCTCAACCCAATTTTCCATGACCGATAAAGAGGTGATACTAGCCCAAATTGGTTCAATTGCAGCAGGCATAAGTTTTATCGCTTTCTAATAATATTCTATTGACTCCTTATTTTTCCTATTCAAATAATGCAACCAACCCATCCGTAGATTTAATTCATAAGAGTCAGCAGTATATGAATCTTTTAATATATTAATTGCATCATCATGTTTTTTAACAATCTCAAACTCGTAGCTTTTACCAAATTTTGTTTCCAAAATAGAATTTTGGGCACTTGCACTTAATGCTCCAGATAGTAAATAACAATAAAAATTTTATTTAGAATTTCCATTTTATAGAAGTTAAAAAAGTATGATTTAAATATTTGTAATTTGATAATTCGGTTGTTGTAAAAGTAACATAACGAAAAGTTGAACCCATTCTCTCATCAATTATATAGAAAGGACATATTTCCAAGTTTTTCCAATAAAATTTAGTTGCTAAACTTCCTGAAGTTTGTATTGGATCTGAGGTATTATAAACCAAAAATCCACAATTTGTTGAATAATTTAACTGATCTCCCAAAGAATATTTCCCTTCTAAGTAAAACCAATTATTAATTTTTAAACCAACAGATTGATTATATATTACTTTCTTAACTTCACCTTGAGAAACGAATGCAAGTTTTGAAATAGAATATAACTTAGAATTTCCAAAAGGATAATATGCTAAATTAAATTCGCCTTGATTTTGTATATTATTTCCAAAATCACTGTTGGTATAATTTAGCTCAACGTTGAATAAAGTAAATTTTTTACTTAATCCAAAACCAATTAAAAAGTAATCTTTATTTCTTATAAATTTTAAAAGAGTAGCTTCCAATTATAGGATCAAATTTAACTTGGGGTCTTTCAAATTTAATATCATTATATCCAAAAAATAATGTTGCAACAATTTCTTTATCTAACCTAAACGAACTTGCAAATTGATAATTTATACTTTTATCTTAAAATTTATTCTGTATGAAGGTATCTGAAGTTTGCACTACTCCCGATACATTATTTCTTACATCTGAATATCATGCATAAAAATCCATTTTTTTATTAAAAGATTTCTTAAAGATTAATGAATTAAATATAGCCTGCGTATTCAAATTAGTTTCGGCATAAATATTTTCCGAACCTTTGTAATTTGTAAATTCACTTTCTGATTGCTTATTAGTAACAATCCCTTAATTTATCTCAATTACATAACCGAGATTTTTTTTACTTTTTATACTGTTACCTACCGATTTATTTAATGAATGAATAAATTTATTTGCTTCTGCTTCTCTTCCTGAAAATAGGTAACTGAAATATAAATATTCATAAATTGTTGAATCTGTTGGATTCATTGAATTAGCTTTACCCAAATGTTTACTTGATTTTTGGTAATTTTCACAATCAAAATACATAATACCTAATCTAATTCTTAATTCATAGAAATCAATTTTCTTTTTCAATGCTATATTACCAGTAGTCCTCAATTCTTTATACTGCTTTTTCGCAAATTGAGAATATGTTAAACTATCTACATTTCTATAGGTAAGAATTTCTGCATTTACATTTGCAAAAACATTGCTTTTATCATGAATTAACTCAAAAGCAAAATCAATTCTTCGTGAAGATCTATTAAAAAATTCAGCCTTAACTGTTGAATTGATTTTCACGTTACCAGGGTTATTAATATTATCTGCATAAATTAAAACCGATGAAAAAGTAGCTTTTGTAAACAAGTAAAATGACGCAATAAAACCTTGCAAAGGTTACACCCTAAAGCGCTTAAAATGAATTAACGGAATAATATCTGTTACTTCAATAGTGTCTTAATAACTTAATAATTGCCGATAAGCTGCTAAATAAAAATGAAATAGTAGGGAGCCCTTTTTGCCATCAAAATCTGTAAAATAAAACATGGTTCCATCATTTACAAAATAAGCATACGATTTAGTCAGTTGACAATAAATATATGTTCAATTAAAAGCGTGAAGATGGTAATGGTATCGAGTAACTTTTATCTACATGATCATGCATATAAAGACCAGGTTCAAGGGTTTCATAACACAATCCTATTATTCTTACATCAAAATTTGTGCTTTCTTTTAATGCCCGAATTACAGGAATTCCTGACCCGGGACTATCGATATTATTTAGCCCCGTAACTGCAACCGTTATTTATTGTTTACTCATATTCTTTTAAAAGCTGGTAACTTTGAAGCATCATTAAAAAATCAACTAGATCTTTATCTAAACCAGATTCATCAACAGTAAATATATCTCGTATAATTTTAATTATTTCTTCTTTCTTTTTATTCTCTTTTAAAAGTCTAATGATTTCCAGACCTACATTATTAGTAGAAAAAGAATCGACTATACCGGGATTAAACATAAATCCTGAGTCACTTATGGCAATATTTGAATTTAATTGCATAGCATTCATTTAATAGCATACTAAAGTTTAATTTCAAAATTAACTCATAAAACTAATCCGGTAAATAGCAGAAAAGTATCAGTGTTTAATAAAAAAAGACAGAAGTATAAGCTTTAAAGAAATCTTATACATATTTACTGTTAATAGGATTTGAGTAAATCCCATTTATATTGTTTTACCGCGAACAGATTCAATTTTTTTAATTGATATAATAAATGATCGAAAAACTCTGAAAAAATCAGTTGCAACTTTTCTGTAATAGCTTAAATGTTAATAAATTAAGTATTGGCTTTCTGCCGATTGAATAAATTTTAATATAGTCATCCAGTGTTTCGATCAATAAAATTTCTGAAAACGGAATTTTAACTAAACTATAACCAGATCTTACAAATAGATGTTCAACATTATTTGTATTGTTTTGATGAAGATAATTGTATTGAATTTGAGCTTTTTCTACTGCTTGCAAAAATCGATTAAACTCAAATGGTTTTAAAATATAACCTGTTGCTTTCAGATTAAAACCCTCAACTGCATATTCACTTAATGCTGTAGAAAAAATAACCATCACATCATTAGAAATGTTTTAAAAAAAGTCAATCCCAGTTATATTGGTCATAGATATATTTAAAAAAAAAGTAAATCTACTGAAAACTTATTATAATACTTATTTACCTCTGATGGTTATGTAAATGTCCTTTACAATTCAATAAAATCTACCCGTTTACAAAACTCCTGAATTAATTCAAGTGCTAATGGTTCATCATCTAATGCAGTACATCAAATCATTTTAATTTAATTTTTAAATCAACCCAATACTATTCATTCTGATCTTCTATTTTGAGCACATTCATTGCTGGATAGTGTAAATTTAATCGTTGAATTGTGTTTTTTAAACCTAAACCTGTGCCTTCTTGCTGTTTAATCTGCTTTTTTACTTTTTTATTTTCAATAGAAAATTGAAGTTCATTAATTAATAATTCTATTTTAATTTTTATCGTACAATCTTCTTCTGTATTTACTCCATATTTAAAAGCGTTTTCGATGAACGACATTAGTAGCATTGGAGCAATAAAAAATTCAAGATATTCGGAAACGATTGAAGTTTCAACCTTTGTTTTTGATGTAAGTCGAAGTCTTTGTAAATTAAGATAGCCTTTTGTATTCTCTAGTTCTTTATAAAGTGGAACAAAGTCCTGATTATTTTCGCTTATTACATACCTCATCATATTAGAAAGTTTAACAATTGCTTCCGATGTATGATCTGATTTAATAACTGATAAAGTATAAATACTATTTAGCGTATTAAACAAAAAATGTGGATTAATCTGTGATTTTAAATAAGATATTTCCGCTTCTATTTTTTCATTTTCAGCTTTTTTCCAACTATTATAAACTTTAATTCCAGAAGATAAAAGCAAAACAATGCAAAATCGTAAAAAAAAACTAAGTAATAACGGGATTGGGATTAATGGCGCATTTGGTGTAGGTAGATTGTATAAATATATAAATAACCAAGCAAAAATAAATGAAATTAAAAATGAAATTAATACCAAATTAATGTAACTAAATTTTTTTTCTTTGAGATAAAAGAATGCAATAAGTAAAACACTTATAAAATGTAAAACAGAATCAAAATCAGGCTCATGTATGTTTTGGCGCGGTGGAGGAACTAAAGAAAAAATATATAAGGCAAAAATATAAATGCAGTCCAACCGATTAAATGAAGAAAAAATCTAAGTTATTTGCTGTTTTTTGATATAATATTTCCAAATATATATTATTTGCTGATCAGAGATAATGAATTAATTTTTAGAAAAACGGATAGATTCTTTCGCTTTGAATACATTTCTCAATATTTAACCCTTATTTTCGTACTTAGTGTTTGATATACTGGATGAATAATTACGATAAGAAAAAACGTTGGAAAATCTATTTGTTGCTTGCAGCTGCGGCTATTGGTATAGGATCACTATTTTACACCAATTCTTTAGTTCAGAAATTATCTATCGAAGAAAAAAAGAAAGCAGAATTATGGGTAAAGAGTACGAATCTAATTTTAAATGTTGGCGACAGCGATTTTTTAATTTTTTTATTTGATGTGCGATCAAATAATGCTGCTGTTCCAGTGATTCAAGCCGATGCAAATGACTCGATTATAAACCATGCTGGATTAGATTCTACCAAAACCCTTATGCAAAATCAAAAAGGAAAACGATTCGATCCCGAATATTTCAAATCGCAGTTGAGTGAAATGAAATCGGAAAAAGAACCGATTGTTTTTGAGCCACAGCCAGGTGTAAAAGAGTACATTTATTACAAAGATTCTGAAACTCTGAATCGTTTAAGATACTATCCATACGTTCAGCTTTTTGTGATTGCGCTTTTTTTGTTCGCTGCATACTTAGCATTTTCATCCTCTAGAAAAGCAGAACAAAATCAGGTTTGGGTAGGTATGAGCAAAGAAACTGCACATCAATTAGGAACTCCAATTTCTTCCTTAATAGCCTGGATAGAATTATTGAAAGATAAATTAAACGATGAAAATGATCCACTGATTGCTGAAATGCAAAACGATGTAAAGCGGTTGGAATTAATAACTGATCGTTTTTCAAAAATCGGTTCTGCTCCTGTTCTTTCAGATCACATCGTAATTGATGTAATTCAGAATTATGTAGATTACTTGAAAAAAAGAACTTCTAATAAAATTGTTTTTGAAGTAATTGGTGAGACGCACACCGCCAAATTAAATATTCCATTATTTGACTGGGTAGTAGAAAATTTATGTAAAAACGCTATTAATGCAATAGGAACCGCTGGAAAAATCACAATTAAAGTAACGAAAAATGCTAAAAGCCAAGTGTTGATTGATTTTATGGATACAGGCTCAGGAATTCCTAAATCTAAATTTGAGACAGTTTTCCAACCTGGTTATACTACCAGAAAACGAGGCTGGGGTTTAGGCTTATCTTTAGTAAAAAGAATAATCGACAATTATCATTCTGGGCATATATTTGTTAAAGAATCAGAAGTGGGTAAAGGAACAACCTTTCGAGTATTATTAAAATCATAATGAATTTTCCAACTGAAAAAGAACACCCGCCATTTTATTCCAATTATCTAAAAACCTTACCTAAAGGTGATTTCAGGATAGTATTTGAACAAGTTTCAGATTTAATTCCATTATTTTTTGAAAAAGTTGACGAGAAAAAATCACAATATCGATATCTGCCAGAAAAATGGAGTATCCGCGAAGTAGTTTCACATTTGATAGAAGTTGAAAGAATATTTGCCTATCGTGCATTAGTGTTTTCAAGAAATGATGAAACTCATCTACCCGGATTTGATGAAGACAATTATGTAAAAAATGGGTTTGCTCACCATATTCAATTGTCTGAATTGCTAAAAGAGCTCGTTATATCCCGAAGAAGCACATTGCTCATGCTTAACAATATGCCCAATGATTTCTTGTCAAGAATGGGTAATGCAAATAACAATCAAATAAGCGTAAACGCAATTTTTCACATAATTGCCGGGCACCAACTTCATCACTTTAACGTTATTAGCGAACGATATTTATAAATAATTTTATTAATAATAAATAATATGAAACCAGTAAAAATAATTTGTCTAATTGCTATCTTCAGTTTTATCATAGTTGCTTGCAATCAAAAAAAACAATCCTCCGAAAAAGAAGTAACTACAGAAGAAACGATCAAAATAAATGTAGTAAAATTAAAGCCTTCTATTGAATCTTCCGATGCGTTTAAAAACAATATAAGTGTTATTTTCAATGGTTATTTGACCATTAAAAATCAATTAGTAGAAAGCAATCTAGATAAGGTAAGAGAAGCCGTAAGCAAACTTCAAAAAGATATGAACGGCAACACTGAAATTGTACCTACCGAAAATAACGACAGCTATATAAGTGCTAGTTTGAGCATTAACAGCACACTATCATCCATTATAG
>ENA-OFDP01001157-OFDP01001157.1-metagenomes-genome-assembly--contig:-NODE-1157-length-10562-cov-2.526125_pt1 | contig 10562 bp, 13 predicted proteins | sample MGYA00153389_OFDP01 | MGnify analysis MGYA00153389 | reverse complement strand
TCTGCTCAAAATTGGCGCGGTAAATCAGGTTGCGGCCACGCGGCTCGCTGCTGACCAGGCCCGAATGCGCCAGTTCTTTCAGGTGAAAAGACAGGGCGCTGGGCGCCACTTCCAGCTGTTCGGCAATTGCGCCTGGCGTCAGTCCGGCAGGCCCGGCCACCACCAGCGCACGGAAAGTGCGCAGGCGCTGGGCCTGCGCCAGGGCAGCCAGTGCCTTGACGGCAGTGGCTTCATCGAGAGCAGTTGTTTCCATAGTTCAAATATAATTGAATTATTGAAATGAGGCAATTTATGAAGGAAGAACCGATGGCCGGCATCACGATTTATCACAACCCACAGTGCGGCACCTCGCGCAATACCCTGGCGCTGATCCGCAACAGCGGCGAAGAGCCAGAAGTGATCGAGTACCTGCAAACACCGCCCAGCCGCGAGACGCTGGTGCAGCTGATCGCCGCCATGGGCATCCCCGTGCGTGAGCTGATCCGGCAAAAAGGCACACCGTATGTTGAGCTGAAGCTGGACGACTCCACGCTCAGCGACGCAGCCGGCGCCGATCCCGACTGGCTCATCACTCCCCACCCGTTGCGCGGCCCCGCGACGATCGACTGCGGCCTGGCCGGCACTGTCATGCGTTTCCTCCCGCCGATCGCCGCGCTCGCGCTGGTGCCGAGCGGGACCGTGAGCGGTGCCGCCTTCGACGCGATCCGCGTGGTGTCCGCGGCGTTCCCGTTCAAGCCGACGCTCGCGGCCCTCGACGCCGGCCTCAACCGGACGGGCGACTTGGCGCTCCCGCTGCTGCACCTCGCGCTGCTCGCGGCGGCCTATCTCGTGCTCGCCCGCGTCGCGCTCCGGCGCTTTGGCGCGCGATGATGAGCACGGTCCCCCGCCTGCGCCTCGAGCGCGCGGCGACCGCGATCCGCCCGTACTCCCGCGGGGACCTGCAGGCGCTGCTCGCGCTGCGGCTCTCCAACCGGGACTTCATGGCCGCCTACGAGGCGGACCGCTCCGACGCGTTCTTCACCCGCGCCGGCCAGGCGCGCGAGATCTCCTTGGACACGGAGGCCTGGGCTGCCGGCGCGGGCTATGCGTTCGCGATCGTCGACCGCTTCGACGACGACCGGCTCATCGGGCGCATCGCGTTGAGCAACGTCGTGCGCGGGCCGTGGCAGAACGCGACCGTCGGCTACTGGGTCGACCTGGCGGCCAACGGCCGCGGCCACGCGACCAACGCCGTCCACCTCGTCTGCCGTTTCGCCTTCGAGCACGCGGGGCTGCACCGGGTGCAGCCCGCGATCATGCCCCGCAACGCGCGTTCCCGGAGCGTCGTGGAGAAGGTCGGCTTCCGCCACGAGGGAGCCGCGCTGCGGTACCTGAAGATCGCCGGCGTCTGGGAGGACCACGACATCTACGCCCTCACGCGCGAGGAGTGGCGCGGGTAGCGGCGCTCCCGCGAGTGTCGATCTGCCTCGACCTCTGCGAGGTTGATCAGCTCTCACCGTGGGGAACCGAGCGGCCTCGCCGCCGATCCGGCGCTCGGCCCCGCCGCTCTACCCTGTGGCGCGCATGGCCTTTCCCGCGACCCGCATGCGCCGCCTGCGCGCGACGCCCGTCCTGCGCGACCTCGTGCGCGAGACGCGGCTGTCACCCACGGACCTCGTCATGCCGTTCTTCGTGCACACCGAGCCGGGCCGGCTGGCGATCGACGCGATGCCCGGGGTCGACCGGCTCTCGATCGACGAGCTCGTGCGCGAAGCCGGCGAGTGCCAGGCGCTCGGGATCCCGGCGGTGCTCCTCTTCGGCATCCCCGCCGCCAAGGACGCCGAGGGCTCGGGCGCCTGGGACGAGGAGGGCGTCGTGCAGCTCGCCACCAGGGCGATCAAGGCCGCGCACGCGGAGCTGCTGGTCATCACCGACCTCTGCCTCTGCGAGTACACCGACCACGGCCACTGCGGGCTGCTCACGGAGGGCGGCCGGGTCGACAACGACCGTTCGCTCCAGCTGCTCGCGCGGACCGCCGTCGCCCAGGCACGTGCCGGCGCGGACATCATCCTGACCTATTTCGCCATTACCGCCGCCCGCGCGCTCACCGCCGCTCGCTGACGTGCGGGGGCACCGTTCATGCGCTTGCCGTGCTATTCTGCTCCTGCGGATTGCGATGCCGCTTCACTCGATCTCCATTCCTGAATGTTCAATCCCTGGCACGATCTTCCGCCTGGCGACAAGCCGCCGGAGCATGTCACAGCGGTCATCGAGATTCCGGCAAAGAGCCGGAACAAGTACGAACTCGACAAGATTACCGGACTTCTGAAGCTGGATCGTGTGCTGTATTCCGCCGTGCACTACCCGGGCGATTACGGTTTCATTCCGCGCACACTGCACGAGGACAACGATCCGCTGGACATCATCATCCGGATCAACGAGCCGACCTTCCCCGGCTGCCAGATCGATGCGCGTCCCGTCGGTGTGCTGAAGATGCTGGACAAGGGCGAGCCTGACGACAAGGTGCTCGCGGTGCCGATGCACGACCCGATTCACGATGAAGTGCATGATCTGGGCGACCTGCCAAGCCACTTTCTGCGCGAGGTCGAGCATTTCTTCAAGATCTACAAGGATCTGGAGGGCAAGCGTGTCGAGATCATCGGCTGGTACGATGCCGAGGAAGCGCGGCGGATCATCGTCGAGAGCATCGATCGCTACAACGCGAAATTCGGCGTCGGCTCAGCGGGCGCCTGATCGTATTCGTTGGTGGGTGAGCCCGCGTATCGGGCGCAGTCTGCTGATGAACCGCGCTATGTGACTTGTGAGTGCGGCATGGGGTATGCACCGTTGAGTCCGCGGTGGAGCTGATCGGTCTGGCCGTGCGGCGTGCCGTCGGCATTGCAGGTTTCCGGTATCACAGGAGTTCTACCCATGCGATTCTCTGCGATGGTCATGACTGCGGCAACGGCGTTGGTTGCCGCGTGCGCGTCGGATGGCACGACCGGCTCGAAGAACAGCGCTCCCGTCGATGCACGACTGGTGGCCGTTGCGCAGGCGCGCATCGTCCGGCCCGGCGATGCATTGATTCTGCTCGACGTCACCGTGCGGAGCAACCTGCCTGAAACCGTATCGACTGGTGTGTGCGCAGAAACCGTGGAAGCGAAGCCGGTGAGCGGCGGAACCTGGACTGATGTCACGGCAACGTCGGTGGCATGCATTTCGATTGCTGCCATTCTGGCGCCCGGTGCATCGATGACCGTCTCGGCATCTGCAGAACCCGCGAAAATACAGGCGGTCCGGGGCCTGAACCGCGAGGTGCTGCTGCGCGTGCGTCACTCGCTCGTCAGCACCAGCGGAAACACCAGGTATGTGCTGCAGTCGAACGAGGTCACGGTCACGATGAACTGATTTCCCGACAGTGTACGACAGCGGGGCGGACTCTCCTGACGAGAGGCTGCCCTGCTGTCGTACTTCGCTGCACAGTCCAGAAACCCGTTGCATGATGCTGCATGTCGTGGAAGCTGCAGGTCACGTGATGCGCGCACGCGGCTGCACGAGAGTTGCACGCGCGCCACTCACTCCGGTGCGGCGTCCAGCAGCAGGTAGCGGTAGAGTACCGCCGCGACGACCGCACCGACGATGGGCGCCGCGATATAGAGCGCGATGCCTTCATAGGCACCAGTCGCGATCATCGGTCCAATACTGCGCGCGGGATTCATGCTGCCACCCGTGAGCGGACCGATCGCCAGCATGCCGGCGGTGAGCGTCATGCCGATCGCAAGTCCGCCGATCTTCGGACCATGTTTGTCCACGGCGGTGCCCATCACGGCCAGCATCAGAAAGAAGGTCGCGATGGCCTCGAGCGCGAACGCCTGCTCAGTGGACACATCGAGCGAGACCATCTGCCGTGTGCCGCGCGCGGCCTCCCAAAGCGCGGCCGGGAAGAGCGCCTGCAGCAGCAGCGCCGCGATGATCGCGCCGGCGAACTGCCCGGTGATGTAGATGGCGGACTGCGACGGCGTGATGCGACCGGTGACGAGCTGCCCGAGCGAGACGGCGGGATTGAAATGACCAGCCGTCTTCATGAAGACGCTGACCATCACGAAATAGATCAGGCCATGCGCCAGCGCGACCTCGAATAGGCCGGCGCCGGCATCGGCGTTCCGCGTCTGCATGATGGCGGCACCACCGATGAACGTGAGCGCAAACGTTCCAACGAACTCCGAGACGAACTCACGTGCGGGCTTCATGCAGACTCCATGGAGTGGCGGATGACTGCGCGAAGATACCTCACGCCGGCGTGCGGAACACCAGCGACGCGTTGATGCCACCAAAGCCGAACGAGTTCGACATCACCACGCCTGGCGTTTGTGCAATGCCGCCCTTCGGCACATGCCGTACGTGGCACGCGACATCGGCGGTCTCGAGGTTCACGGTCGGCGGAATCCAGCCGTCCTGCATGGACAGCATGCAGATCACTGCCTCGATCGCGCCGCTCGCACCCAGCGCATGGCCGTGATAGCCCTTGGTGCCGCTGACCCACACCGTGTCGAGATGATCGCCGAACACGGTGCGCATGGCATCGACCTCGGTGGGATCGTTGAGTGGTGTGGCACTGGCATGCGCGTTCACGTACTCCACGTCGGTCGCGGCGATGTCGGCGCGCGCAAGTGCCTGCTGCATGGCGCGAGCGGCCTGCGAGCCGCCGGGCAGCGGCGCGGTCATGTGATGCGCGTCGTTCGTGGAGCCGAAGCCCACGATCTCCGCATAGATGCGTGCACCGCGCGCAATGGCGCGGTCACGCTCCTCGAGAATCAGTGCCGCGCCGCCCTCACCCATCACGAAACCATCGCGTGCACCGTCGAATGGGCGACTCGCGTGCGTGGGATCGTCGTTGCGCGTGGACATGGCGCGGATCAGCGCGAACGCACCGAAGCAGAGCGGAGCCAGCGGTGCCTCGGCGCCGCCACCGATCATCACGTCGGCATACCCGTCGCGCACCTGGCGAAACGCCTCGCCGATCGCGATCGCGCCGGACGCGCAGCTCATGGCGTTGGTGGAGTTCGGCCCCTGTGCACCCGTCTCGATGGCGATGTTGCAGCTGGACGCCCCACCAAACACCGCCAGTGCCAGCGTGGCATCGACGGCGCGCAGTCCGCCCACCAGATAGCGGCCCAGCTGCTCCTCGGCATAACCGACACCGGCCAGTGCGGTGCCCATCATCACGCCGACGTGCTCTCGCTGCTCGCGCGCCATGTTGATGCCGGCATCGGCCAGCGCCATCTTGGCCGCGATGACACTCAACTGCCCGAACCGGTCGAGCCGCTTCACGCGCTTCGCCTCGAGATGATCCTCGGCATGGAACCCGGAAATCTGCGCCGCGATGTGCGTCCGGAACGGACTCGGGTCGAAATGTGTGATCATGCCGACCGCCGACTTTTCAGCGCGCAACGACGTCCGGACGGCATCGAGGCCGATGCCGATGGGCGTGATGGCGCCGAGGCCGGTGACAACCACGCGTCGTGGTGAGGACATCAGTAGGTCGACGTGAGAAGACTGCGAAGGATCATCATGTGCGCGCTTCCGCGGCGCGCGCGAGTCCGGCGAGTGTGCGCGACGCGATGCCGGAAACGAAGACCGGGCCGATCACGGCCATCGCGGCAATGCGACCGATGAGCGGCCACCACGGACCGTCCCAGGCATGCACGATGCGCACATGCGTGACGTCCGGATCATCACGTCGCAGAAACTGCCACTCCACTTCCATGCCCTTCGTGATGCCCTGGACATGCTTGAAGCGGATGTTGGGTATCGACTCGTCCACCGTCATCTCGGAGAGCCACCACGTCGGCCAATTCATCGGGCCGCCGAACGGGCGGTCGGCACTCATCTCCACGAGACCGCCGCCATCGCGTGCGCGATGCCGGAACGTCACGTCGTTGTAGTGTGCCAGGTGTGTCGGCCACGACAGCACATCCTTCGCGATCGCAAAGATCCGCTCGCGCGGTGCGCGGACCGTCTGCTCGTCGACCGTGATCATGTGCCGCTGCATCGGCATGGGGCCAAGTCGGTACGGGGCGCGCAGCAGCTCGGGTGGTGAAGTCGTCATGTGGGCGATCGTGTGGACCTTCGGGTGCCGTCGTGTGCGCCATGCCCATGGTGTTTCGTGCGTGCATCGTGCGTCGTGCATCGTTCGTCGTGCATCGTTCGTCGTTCATCGTGCGTCATGCACGTCGCGACACTCAGGTCGCGTGGCCGGGATTCCAGTCGGCCGTCACCCGCCATCCCAAATGCGTCTGCACGTCGGGCGAGACACCAGTGGCCAGCTCCACAAAACTACGTAGCTCGTCAGGCGCGAATCCACGTAACACGCTGACAACGCCGTCGTGCCGGCTGACCGGATGGAAACCCAACGGAAAGCTGGTGAGCCAGAGACCGGCCGCCGCAATCCAGCTGCGCTGCAGGTCGCTGACGATGACGGCGTGCCGCGCAATGCGGTTCAGCTCGACGAACACGGCTGGCAGCGCATCAGGAGGAAAATGATGCACCACCTGTGCAGCAATCACGAGATCCGCGCAGGCCTTTGGTAGAGGCAGCGCAAAGATGGAGCCACAGATGAAGTAGCTGCCGCGCTGCCGCACCGCGGGCGCGAGTGCAACTTCCACATCCACGGCCACGGGACGTGGACGACGACCGGTTTCGCGCAGCGTCTGACAGACGGCGTCGAGGATGTCACCCGAGCCGGCGCCGACATCCACGACGAGCGGTGACTGGGGCAGCCGCGGCGCGATGGCCTTCACGCGCGCGATGACCGCACGTGTGCCGCCGAACAGCAGGTTCGCGCGAGCGATGTCGGTATGCGAACGCGCCACGAGCGACGCGGACACCCCGGGCTCGTCGAGCACCTCGTGCCCCATCCGCCGTTCGGGCGTGAAGATCCCCACGGTCCCGCGGCTCAGCGTGTGAGCGAGGCGTAACCGCCGCGGTAGTACAACAGCGGCTGCAGGTCGCGCGCGGCGCCGGCCTCGACGCTGCCTATCACGATGGAATGGTCGCCTTGCGCGACACGCGACACGACATGACACTCGATGGAGGCGAGCGTGTCATCGAGCAGCGCCACGCCGCTGGCGCCACGCGTGAAGCCCCCGCCCTCGAAGCGATCGCCGTCCTTGCTTGCGAACCGGCGCGAAAGTGCCTCTTGCGTGGAGCTGAGGATGTTGATGGCAAAGTGTTCCGCCGTTGCGAACGCCGGCCAGACCGACGCCTTGTGATCCAGGCAGACCAGGACCAGCGGCGGCTCCAGCGAAAGTGAGGAGAAGGCACTGACGGTCATGCCATGGTCGTGGCCATGCTCATCCGTCGTGGTGACGATGGTGACGCCGGAAGCAAAGCGTCCGAGCACGGCGCGAAAGAGATCCTTGTCGATTGGCATGTGTTCAGGCGGCCCGGCGAGTCGAGCGCCAGGTTCGCGGATTCAAGAAGTGAAGCAGAAACGAGGGCTTGAGCACCGTCGATGCCGGCACGAAGTCGCCGGTGACGCCAATGAGGATGTCGGCGAGGTCGCGACGAGAGCCGAGCACGCGTGCGGCGTGATTCATGAGCATCGGCGACGACACGGCGGCGCCGATCACGCGCTCGACGAGCCACTTGTTGCGAAACTCCGCCACGCGTGCCGCGTCATACGCCTTGAGCGCACGCAGCGCATTCCGCTCGCTGGTGGCACGGATCGCATCGGCGGCGAAGCTTCCCAGCAGCTCGCCGCCACGCAGCGCGGCGTAGATGCCTTCGCCCGTGAATGGATCAAAGAAATCGGCGGCATCGCCCACGAGTGCCGCGCCGCTGGCATAGCCGCGACGCGCATGCGAGGCGAAAGGTCCCGTCACACCCACGGTGCCGACGCGCGTCGCATTCGTGAAGCGCGGCGCGAGCTGCGGATGCCGCGCGATCCAGCGCATCATGAATCCTGCCGCGTCACCAGCGGCGTCGCGTGCGAGGTGCTTCGGCACGACGATCGCGACGTTCGTCTCACCGTGGCCGACATCGGCAAGTCCCACGTACCCGTCGGTCTCCACATGCATCTCGCCGTGCGCGCCAATGTCGCTGACATCGCGGAAGTGTGCCACGAAGGCCACGCGTCGCGGCCACGGCAGCCGCGCCGCGAGATCCAGTCGGCGCGCAATGCCGCTGCGCAGTCCATCGGCACCGACGACCAGAGGCGCACGCAACTCCGTGCTGCCGCCGCTGGTGCGGACTCGCACGCCGCGCACCGCGTCGCCGACCATGATCAGCGACTCGACCGACGTGCCTTCGCGTATCGATGCGCCGGCCCGGGTCGCCGCACGCTGCAGGATGGGATCCAGATGGCGACGCCGCAGCGCGAGTCCACGATCACGAAAGCCGCTGAAGCCATGACTGGCGGCAAACTCGCCGTGGATGATGCCGCCATCAGGACTGCGCACGCGCATGCCCGCGAGCTGCGCAGCACCGGCCTGTTCGACATCGGTGAGCACGCCCATCGCGTCCAGAATGCGCGAGCCCTGCGGACTGAGGTACTCGGCGCAGGGCTTCTCGCGCGGGAAATGCGCCTTGTCGATCACGATCACGTCCAGGCCCTGCGAGGCGAGTGCCCATGCGGTCGCTGCGCCAGCCGGTCCCGCACCGACGACGATGGCCTGTGCCGTCTCGCGTGTCGCGATCATCGAGCCCCGAGCTTCGTCACGAGGAAATGGACCTGGAACGCCATGCCTGCACCGATGAGAGTTGCTGCGAAATTCACGCCGTCGTTGTCGAGCCAGCGAAGACCACCAGCATGAACCGTCGGGGTACCATCGAGGTCGGTGACGCGTTCCGTAAGCCGTCCCGTGCGTGCCGATCGACGCCGATGCTGCAGCGTTGCACCGAGCAGTGAATCTGCCATGGCGCCGGTAATGCCGCCAAGCGTTGCGGCAATCGCGACGGGTGCAGTCCAACCGAGCAGCAGCGCCGCGAGGCCCAGCAGCAGCGCACCACCTGCCGTTGCGGCGAGGCCCAGCAGCGACACGCCACCGGACATCCCGGGTTGCAGTGGTCCCCATGTAAGCACCGAGCGAGGTGCCGTGCGCGAAAGCATCCCGATTTCGGTGCCCCAGGTGTCAGCCATCGCCGCCGCCAGGCCGCCGAGGGCCACGGCGGCAACCGCTCCGCTGGATGTGCCGCCGACCGCAGCCGCTGCGCCGAGCCCGAAGATGCCGCCATTGGCAAGGACCTGTGCGGCATCGCGCGGCCCCTGCTTCTGGATCACCGATGCACTGCGTCGCTGCTTCTCCTCGCGCCCGAGACGACCGAGCAACACGCTCGTGAGGAAGAATCCGAGCAGAAGCAACATCCAGTCCAGGCCAGCGACAGCGGCAACACTGCCCAAAGCGGCGGCGATCAACGCGCCACCCCTCGTCAGCATGCCCGCCCGCCACACCAGCCCCGCAACGAGGGGGCCAAGTGCAGCCGCGACGAGTGGCGGCAATGTCACGCCGGCGCGTTTTCGGTGGTGCGCATGTGGAGTGCGAGGGCGACGCGCTCACGCAAGGAGAGTGGAGCTGTCTCGGAAGCCACCACCGCCGCGCGGACGACGCGCAGAAACAGAGCGTCGGCGCCCAGGCGCGCGCGGCAGGCGGCGCATTCGTGCAGGTGCGCATTGATCTCGCGCAGTGCCGCATCGGACAGTTCGCTGTCACACGCAGCGAAACTCTGGCTGCGGACAGCACCACAGGTCGCGATCGCGAACGAATCGAAGACGGTGCGTGTCAGCATGCGCGTGAGTGACCGACACAAAAATACATGTCGCCGCGTGCTGGAAGAGAGGGCATGCGCCAGGTGCCGGTAGCGGGGTGATTCGGAGTTGTGCTGTGGAACAAAAGCATCGAGGGGGCGTGTCGGTTCCGTGCAAGTGAGGGAGCGCGGTTCGCTTGGCAATGTTTTTGCTTCGGTGTAGTTTCGGTGGAAGTCCGGACGTTTCGCCATACGGCGGTCTGCCGGCTTGCGCCCCGCACGCCGGTCAAGCGTCGGGGACACCCTTCAGAAGCCACGAAGATGTCCACCACCGTAGACGCGCGCCTTCCATTGAGCCTGCTCGAGGCAGTGCGCGTGGTCGACACTCCGGAAGGCGAGGTCGAAGCCGAGTACATAGAGGAACTGCGCACCAAACGACTCGGCCTCAGCGACACGGTGTACGCACAGATCAAGCGATACAGCGACGCCGTGCGGCGCAATGAGCGCACCGTGCGCGACGAAGCGGCGGCACTCGCGCGGCTCATCGGTCGGCGTAGCGATGCGCATCGCGTGTTCGATTCGGCAGGTTCAATGCTTGCGCACGAAGCAGTGGATACCGTCTCGCGATTGCAACGTAGCGCGATCCGCCGCATGCCGGGAATGCTGGCGCGGCCGCTGGCGCTGGCGGCGGTGCCGCGCGTGTCGGCCGATCTCATCCTCGGCCTGCCCGAGCAGACCGCGGCAGAGTTGGCGGTCGATCTCGACCTCTACCGACGCCACGGCCTGCGCCATGCGTCGGTCTACCACCTCACCTACGAGCCAGGCACCGAGTTCCACGC
>ENA-OFDP01001156-OFDP01001156.1-metagenomes-genome-assembly--contig:-NODE-1156-length-10569-cov-16.255279_pt1 | contig 10569 bp, 15 predicted proteins | sample MGYA00153389_OFDP01 | MGnify analysis MGYA00153389 | reverse complement strand
ATATAAAAAACTTTTGGCTATGCTTGGCGGTGATAGAGCCACCACTGACAGACTGATATCTGCCTACGGTGTTGACAAGGCAATTTCAGACTTAGAACGAGATAGACGAATTTAATAACAAAAAAGGCGATCGCTAATTTAGCGATCGCCTTTTTTCTTGCTACCTGATTTTTATTATTCTAAATTTGATATCTCGATAGGTTCGGATCAAGAAAGACGCTTCTTCTTTAGCTGTCTTCTTGTCGTACTAAGACCTGCTGTATCTAACCCATATACTAGACTGCTCAAACCTTGTCACCTGCTTTTCGATTGCATACATTGCTTTTTTTTATTCGACATCTTTATTATAAAAAAGGCGATCGCTAAATTACGCGATCGCCTTTATTTAGCCCATCACTCATCACCATTCCGAACAATGCTTCCCGCTGCCGAGCCAATAACTCTTTCAATCTCGTTCATTTTACTAATTACCCGATTATCGACATCAATACTGCGTTCGATCACTTGCCTCAAGTCCAGCAAAAGCGCTTGAATCATATCCCTTTCTTCGTTGACTCTAGTCAGCAAATTCTGGAAAACAATATCAAACTGTTCACGCTCACGATTCAATCTTTCCTGCTCGTTAACTCCATCGCGACGAAACTTCTCCACAGCGATCGCCGCCATCTCAGTATAGTAATTGCGTGCAAGTAAACCAATCCATCCGCACGCACTAATAATCGCCAAAGAAACTGGATCAACTGCCATTTTATCCTAGTACCTCAATAGCAGCTAAGAGAGGATTTTCTATTATAGATTCTGTCGTGATTTGTAAAATATTCGATGTAGCGGTAAATGTAAAGCTCTTAACCAAAGCAGATAAAGCGCCAGTCTCCGCAAAGATGTCAAAATTGTCTAACATAATTTGACCGTTTACTCTTACTCTGAAAACTCTCTTTCCTATAGCAAAATTCTGATCATATGATTCGCGAAAGCCTAAATTAATTGTATAAATTGCGCCAGAAACAATCGAGAAAGAGTAAGTAAAAGCGCCCCACCGTTCAGACCTGTATAAGTCATCATCCAAAGTGTTGCTTATTGCTTCATTGGTAGATCCATTCTCTCCACCTGTAAAGCCAAAATCAGCAAGCCAAGTTTCACCTAAAGCGTCTACATAGTCACCACCGCCACAATTTACGCGTAATGCAAATTCTGTAGGAGTTGGTGTTGGAGTTGGTGTTGGAGTTGGTGTAGGAGTTGGAGAACTGGCAGTAAAAAAAGTCTTTAAAGTACTTACTAACACTCTCTTCACAACATTGTTATCACTCGCGTCGCCAATCAGCATGAAGTCATTTGGGGCGATCGCATCAATGATTGGGCGATCAGTAATTGGCTGTACTGAAATTATGTTCATCTGATTAGAGACCTAAAATAAATGGTTGACTAGGATTAGTAGCTGTGCCGATAAATCCTTCAATTTGTAACGAAATCTCATCAAACCATTTAGGCAAAACAACTCTCACGCGATAGCTCGACAGATAGTCAGGTATTACTAGCAAGGCGGCGACATTGACAGGAGTTATCGATCTAAATGCTTCTACTTGAGGGTTAGGCTCATCAACAAGCAAATGGATATACGCTCCCAACCTCCAAGTAGATCGGGCATTTTGATTGTTTGCTGCAATCCTAAGAAATCGATAGTTATATGAACTGGTTAACAAGACGGACGGAATTGGTTGACCAAGAACGCTGAACGTTAACTGGTCATAAAGCGTCAACCAATTAGAATCACTAGCAAAATCAATCATTTAGGATACGCTTTCAACCTTCCAAGTTTTTGTTGTAGCCCCACGACCAATTTGGACGTTATCACCAACCAAAGCACCCACGGTATCAAGAGATTCACGCGCTACCAAAATAGTAACGATCCTAGTCTTAATGTTTGGCTCTACACCGTTCGTAATCTTGAGTGTCTTTTCTGATACACAACCAGAACGAGTGGCATAACGAATATTAGTAGGAAGATTCGGCTTAGTGTCGTCCACTTGAGCATTGAAAGCACCGATCTTAGCCAATACAGAAACACTGTAAAAGTCAGGATCGAGTTGTAGCTTTAAGAAAGCGTTTGCCACAGCCACACCTGCTTTAGAGACAGGAAAGTAAATGGGCTTTTTAGTATTTGTTGCCATTTTATTTAGAGCCTAATGAAGTTAATGAAGTTAATGAATGAACAGATAGATGAATGCGATTAACCAAAATTGATATTAGAAATAGTCCACGTATCGCCAGCGTCACCGAGCTGTACGGTTTTGTCTTTCAGATTTGCTGCCGCTGTACCAGTTTTCTCTCTATCGCACACTAGGCGGATTTGGCGTGTTTTCTCTGCATCACCTGTACCACGGCGAACAGTTGCACGACCGATCGCACCTTGCCCTGTTTTGCGAAGTGATTTGATGGATAAGCGAACAGTAGTAGAAGTACCTGTGGGCGCTGTAGTTAATATGCCTAAAGCTGTGCAAACGACAGGAGTATAAATGTCTTCGTCAAGTTGTAAACCAGCGAAAACACCTGGACCAATTGAAACAAATCGGGCGCTCTTTTTATTGGTTGCCATGTATGTTTTTTTGATTACTTATTCAATAAGCAAACAATAACATAAGGCTAATGATTTGAAATCTGCACGGTGTCTACATTGTGTGGGTCTGAAACCTATAGGTTTCCGATTTTGTGTTTGAATTGTGAATGGTTAAACCATACGCTCAATTAAAGTTTCGGTTCTAAATCGTCCAAACGTCACATAAGCCTTCTTCAAGTAGCAATCAGCGATTGGACGTTGCTTAGGTAGCTTTTCGCTAACCGATAAAATATTTATCCTTTTGGTTAAATCAAAGTTCTGTTCACTCGTACTAGATCGTAAGTTCTCCCAATCTGGAGCCTTATCCCTCACAGCTAACACCTTAGTAATTACCTCCCTCGCTTCAGTCTCACTTCTCAAACTAAGAATAAATTCAAAGCCATTCTCTTTATCCCTATAGCTATATTTTATCCTTCCCTTATTCAAAACAAAACTAGATGGAAAAGCTTGATTGATTTCTCTCTTTAGCTCGTTCAAATCTGTTCTAGTAACTGTGCTGATAGTCTTCTCATTAATCCTAAAACTAATTAAAGCATCTATCCTTCTTCTTCTTGCAATGGTCGCGGCTGATTTCTTCTCTATAAAATAGAGATGCACATGAGGTTTATCCCTAACAGTTACTGGGATATCATCGTAATTCGGGAAAAGGACAGGACTATCATCATCCTTCATGAATTTAATCAATTCTCGTTTTAACCACATTTCAGAGAATGAGTCATTATCCTCAATCAACACATCATTTCGCATTAGTCTGCGTGGAGATGCTAGAGGAGTTATCTTGGTAGGATCGTATGGAATGCCATCTGCTGGCACATCAAACACGTCAGAAAAAGCCTCTCTTACTTCTCTATTATGAAGCTGTCTAAGTGTATTCTGTCTACGCTCAAAAGGGCTAGAATCTTGTAGATTTGTCCCATTGTAGGGAGCGTTATTCTTTACGGTTATTTCTGTCATGAGGTTGTTTCAGGAGGTCTAACAATAGTAAAGTCTGCAATTTTGAATACACTCTCCTCCCTCTTTTCTTCTGTTGCAGTTTGAGTTCTTCCATCCTCTCCTTTTACTGCATTGTCAAAAGCGGCGCGATTTGTTTTCAATTCATTGACAGACTGTTGAACACTTACAACGCTACCAGCGATAGAAGCTGTATTGCTTACACCTTGTTCTAAGGCTTCGAGTTTATTCTGGAAAGCATTAAATTTAGTCACATTTTGCGATTGACCTCTATAAGCGTCTTCTCTTACCATACCAGCGCTCCTAAGAGCATTCATAAGAGTTCCTACCCTGTTACTGCAAAGCTCCGCAACGGCTGTAGATGAGTCTACAATCGCTTGAACATTACCTAATAGATTGATACCCGCCTGATAGACTCGATTGGCTTGTGTCCACGTAGCATTGAGCGCTGTATAGTTTTCAGCACCTATAACAGATTTAATTAAATTTTGGAAAGACTTACCGATAATCTGAGTTACTCCTAACTGATTACCATCTTTGTCTTTTATCTGTAATCCAAAGGCTTGCAATCCACTATCCAAAGCACTACCAAGAGTATCACCTATACCCCTAGAAAGCATTACAGCGTTGTGTATCACAGTAATCATGGTGATATATTGCATAGCTTTATCAACTAAGGAATTATTCCAAAGCTTGCCAATCAAATCAAAGATATCTTTAGCCTTCAATGCAATTGCTGCTAACACTCCTTTTTGAGCCTGTTGTTCTGTTGCGATCACGCCTAAGGCTATATCTTGACCAGCCTGATTAGCCGCCAACAAGCCCGTTTTTGCGTCAATCTTTTGATTGATTGGATTGACAATATCATTCTTTAATCCCTCTCTACAGGATGGTGACTGCAAAGCATCGCAGCTCCCATTTTTAGCATTGAGTCGCTGTGCAGATGGTTGAGTATTCGCCCCTATCAGCGCAATAATCGCCCCCAAGCCCGTCAGATCTTTCGCAATATCATCAATTTTTTTGTCAGGTGACGGCGGTATAAATGGCGCTTTCTCTTTCTCTCTATCTTTTTCAGGTGATTGGCTAGGAGCTTTCGGCGTAGTTGGTGTAGGAGATGGTGTTCGCACTGGTGAAGGTGCTAAAGATTTTCTGTCATCTTTTGCATCATCGCTAGGTGTACCCGTTCGCACCTTCGGAGAAACCTCAGTGCCTATTCCTAAAGCTACTTTGCTAGCGTCTCGATAAGGGCTAGGAGGTTGATTTGGGATTTGAGGCGGTGGTACTTTTGGTCTTTGCTCCCTAGTGCGATCGCCGCTATATCCTGATGGAATTACATCGCCTACAGTCCCAAGCGGATCGCCCCCTACATCTGCTTGTCCATCTTCCCTAGTAAAAGCTATGTTTGAGAATGCATATTCAGTTATGCCGTAGAAATCGTAGCGGAACATACCGCCTCCACTACGCGCGATATGTACGCCGTTTTTATGAAATACTCTAAAATTTGAATAATTATCAAAAACACCTGCTTCTATACCAGTTACCGCACCGAATACAGTATTCCCAATATCTACGCGTGTCTCGTGTACTACTTCCCCAATACGTGAAGAATCAGGGGATTTAATAGTAGTTCGAGTATAAGTAAGGCTGTAACGCACACCATCGGATTGACCACCTGTAAAAGGCGGTGGAGATACCTGCCTTTTGCTGCCTGTATTTACAGGTCGTGCCGAGACTCTCGCATCGTTATCTCTTGCTGCTTTCTCATTCTTAAGCGCATCTTGTAAGTCGAGATAAGCCCACCCTGCTGCTGCTATTGCTAAAGCCCCTACAACAGCAGCAGCTACAGCCAAAGGCGGCGCTGCTGCTACGGCTGCTGCTACTGGCGCGGCGACTGCAATAGGGGGTACACTTACAGGCGGTGGTGATGGAACTCTAGGGATAGGATTTACGACTGTGCTTCCTATTGGTTGAGAAGTTATCCCTTGCGGGATGGCGGTGGTGATGGGCATAAATTTAAGCTATAAGTTCTATTAGGAAACCTCTAACCAGAGAAACCCGCAGGAATTGCTGTCGTAGCAACTACATCTACTGTCATCCAATCAGCTAGATTTTGCTCTGGCGCATCAATTTCAGGCATTATCAATATGATCTGAACCTTATTATTCCCATCTGCATCCGTAAAGCGTGAGATAGAGCAGATAGACTCTTCAGCTAAACCAGATTGTCGTAAAAAAGTCTTCTTTGCGGTGAATCTACGCAGGATGTATGCACCCCATAAAACAATTTTTTCAACCGTATCAGGAGCGCGTGAACCAGTTGGTAACTGTGCAGCAGTAAAGGCTGTCATAAAAAAGTCCTATAACAAGATTGACAATCTAATTATAGGACTTAATTTGAGACTCACAGCCTCTATTATGCGTACCAAATTACCCCATTTCCTTATACATAATGGCTTCTAGGTGTCTAGATATAACCATTATCGTAAACTAGTCAATTTCGTAAGCCGTGCTTGCGTGGATATAGCCCCAGAATTTCTTCGTGGTCTAAGATTCTAGTATCTTTTTTTGACAGAGTTGGGTAGAAAGCTTTGTATTTATTGTCTTCCAAGATTTCTAGGATTTTTACTGCCACATGACCAAGATCGCCTTTTTTTCGCCACAGTACCACCTGATGTACTTCATATTTAGGTAATTTGATAAGCCTATGCTCTTCTAGGCTTATCAAATCGATACTTTCATTAGCTTGCGATAATGGCGCGGCGCTATCTAGTCGCTTAAGCTCTGAAGCTGTTGTCAGCAAAGCATCTGAGAGATTTTTGAACAGTATCGTGGCAATTTTCGTAAGCTCACTCATTTCACTAACTCCAAGTGAGCTAACGGAATAGTTTGCGCCATCCCAAAACTACTACTTGAAACTAATGCGCTAAAGAATTTCTCGCTTTTGTCTGTGGGCGCAATTTCTTCAATAAAACCTATCTTTCCTGCGAGACCTCCAGCTTTTATAACAACGCGATCGCCAATTTTCAATGGTTTATATCTGACAGATTTGGGCTTGTCAGATAACTTGTCAGATTCCGAAACGGTTACTACAAGCTGGTTAGAAGCACTTGTCTGACAACCTGACAAGTTGCTAGGGTGAGGGGTAGATACATCAGCAGGTTTTTGTACTTGAGTGTTGTCAGATATAAAAGAAATAGTTTTTTTGTCAGATAGCACCTCTATCGTTTGCGGTGTTTGGTTTTCGGAATCTGACAAGGTATCTGACATGTCTGATGTGTCAGATACGTTTTTAGGCAGTTTTGCGAAAAGTCGAGAATACAAAACTGCTTTCCTAGAGCCAGTTTTGGACACTTTTTCATCATGGACAAGTCTTGAAAGCACTTTATAAAGACTTGCCTTGTTTATACGTGTCGAATCATGGATCTGTTCAAGGGTTGCGTGCTCTACCTTTGTCAGATAGTCCAATACTTGATCTGATTGGCTTGCATCGGCTTGCATCCCCCACTTGCCAAGCAGTTTCCAAGTTAGATCGGCAAGATTTAGAGATACTTTTAAGTCCTGTTTGTTGTAGCCGTTTTCGATGCATAGTCTATAGCCTGAATCACTTGCGGCAATTACTAAAGTCCCTCGACAAGTTGCCCTAATTGCTGATGATCCGCGAATTGTCTCAAATACGTCTAGGGTATCGGCATTGTCAGCTTTGATTTTGCCTGTATGGTGAATCGGCAATACGCAGCAATTGTGGTCACGAGCAAATTCTTGCAGTGGTTCTAGGACTCTGCCCATTTCTGCGCTTGACTCTGTGGCGTTGTCATCTCTGATGCGAGATAGGGTGTCCAGTACGATTAGTCTTGGCTCAAGCTGCTTGGCAAGTTCAATTAATTCTGGTAATTCTGAAAGTTTGAATCGGTCTAGCCAATATACTGGCAAGCTTTCATCCCAGCCTTGGGCGATCGCTCTTTGTTTGGTCTTAGTTTCTGAGTCTTCGCACTGGACATAAATTACGCTGCCCTGAGTAACTGGTCGATCAAGAAAATTGCTTCCACTTGCTACACATTGGGCGATGTTCATTGCCATCAAACTTTTACCTGCTCTTGGTGAAGCTGCCAGCAAAATTAATTCGTTGATTGGCAAAATTTCATCAATTAGCCAGTCGGTATAATCTTTCGCTCTTGCCATCAATTCGGCTGTGGTTGTTAGCCTACTTTTGAGTGAAGTTTTACCGCCAGTTTGTGGTGATGGTGCGATCGCTAATTTGGCAGATTCAACAAACTGATCGAGTGTAAATCCATCTTTAATTGCATCAGAAATGTCATAGCCAGATTTGTAGTTTTCTGGGTGAGGTACTGTGCAAATCTTGGCGCGATCTCCTAACTTTGCCTGCAACTTTATTGCACCATCTGGGCCAGGTTGTTTCCCTTTTGAATCTGGGTGATCTAGGTCATACCAAATGTAGATTTTGTCGTACTGTTGCAGGTCGGATAGGTCGACGGGTATGTTGCCAGCTCCTGTGGTGGATGCGCAGATGTCAAATTTTAAATCTGGCAATTTCGATAAGGCGATCGCATCCCATTCACCCTCACATATCCAAAGTTCTTTGCTATCTGATTTGAGCGTAAACCACCATCTAGCGCTAAGCCCATAGTCTTGAGTCATCCTAGTGTCAAGCCGTTCTTCACTGGTTAGCCATGGTGCTACAAAGTATTTTTGTAAGTAACCCTGGTTGTAGAGGTATGGCACGGTGATGCATGGTAAAAGCTTCTTCTCGACAATGTTCTTGCCTTCATACTTGGTAATCTGCTTTTTGACTATGCCTAGATGGTGTCGTGATAAATCTGCTTCATCAAAACCGCGATCACTTAACCACTGTTTGGCTAATTTGCTTTCATGGATGAGACGTTGATTGTTAGCATCGATGTCAGATTGAGAGTGATATTTGGGTTGCTTCTTTGGCTGTGCTAATGCTGTTGGCACGATGCGATCGCCTGTCTGTTCGCCTTTTGGTTGTCCAATAGCATCGCGAATATCGTCAACTGAACATCCTCGATGGCATTTATAAGCGCCTGCATACTGACCTTGCTCAATTATTGTTAGATTCTTTCCTGTCTTGCCATCGGTCAGACAGACTGGGCATTGTGCGCGCCCTTTTTGGTCAAATTCGATGTGATCTGTAATTTTGAATGTCATAGTTTTAGGCTTTTACATAAAAAATAGCGATCGCGACTTCACTCTTGTAAAGTTGCGATCGCATGATTGGTTAGTAGCTTGGAGTGAAGAATTTCAATGTGCCTTGACATGGCATGAATGGCAGAATACGCGGGTTTCCCAAGACAAATCCATACTCGCCAGTAAACCAAGGGGAATCCGACGCTGTGACGCAAGCTGTTAAACTCGCAACTCCAACGATGCCTCCAAAATTCAAACTTTCTCTGTCAGGCAGTCGGATGATTGGCAGAGCAACGTTTGCATCTCTTCTTAGTAATTCCAAAAAATCTAAGCACTGCTTATACTCTTTGCCAGTCATGGCTTTGGAAGCATGAATGAAAAATTCACCCCTGTAAGTGGTGTTCCATGATCGGTTCTCAATGTCTTTGCAACCGTTTGCGATTAGCCAGGCCCAAGGCTGCCGAATTGATAAAGCTTGTCTGTAAGTTTCTCTGGTCATGCTGCTAACCCCTCGTCTACTGAGTCATACATACAGCTTGGGTCAAGCCATGATTGATCGTCTTCGGCAATTTGAGAAGCTTCGTGAGCCTTGATGAAGGCGATCGCCTTTCCCCATTCATCGCGGGTCAGATCGCCATTGCCGATCTCGCTGATGATGTTGGCTTCAAGCGCGATCGCTAATAAACTTGCCTCCCGAATTGCATGAATTCTGGCAAATTCTTTAGGGTCGTTAATCCCTTTTACCAGTTGTCCTGATGCGGTTTTATAGTGGCTCAGATGGTAATCAATCTTGATCGTGTCCATGTTTTATCCCTCGATCGCTAAATGTTTAATCTTTGCTTCGTAACCTTTCAGGTGCAGGCAGAAAACTTCAAGAGCTAATGCTCGTCTGAATTTTCGTTCATCCAATTCGGTGCAATGCCCTGTGTAGTTACCGTCGTCGGTGCAGTAGGTATATCGATTGCGTGATACCCAGATAATCGCGGTAAAATAGGCTTTACCGATTTCGGCTGGGCGTGTCTTTATTAGTTCGTCTCGTAGCTGGATCGTTTGCATGATTGCCTCTTAGTGATGAATGCAAAAAAAAGAAGAGTGTGATGTCTAGTTGGTAGCTAGATGTCATACTCTTCTTCTTTTTTGGGTGAAAGACTGTCTAAAAACTTACGATTCTTGAGGCAATGAACGATCATCGCTTCAGTCACATCGCTATTTGATTTACGGTGTCGCGCAGCCAAAACTCTCAAATCCTCAGCAACTTTAGGCGAGAGATAAAGACCAGTACGAACTTTGTCGGCGGTTTGCATAGATATCACTGTCATGTACCCCATCAAGTCTATAGTGACAAGTCTACATGACACAATGTCACTATGGGGATATGTTGACATGTAGACTTGTCACTATAGACTTGATGGGGTAAAGCGCTGTGAGCATTGAAGGGAGACAGCAATTTTCAGACTTGATAAATCGATTGGTACACGAGACAGGTAGCCGAAGAGCATTTGCTCGAAAGATTGGTGTGACTTCGTCTGCTGTTTCTGGTTGGCAAGAATGTAAATCGATCCCAGACCTCGAAAACCTAACAGCAATTGCAACTTACTCAGGCTATTCAATTCAAGAATTACAGAACATGTTGATCGGCAAGACTATGCCTAGCCAAGTCAACGAGTTAGCTCAAATCAAAAACAAAATCCAGACCATGAAAGTTGGAGACCTCACCGATGTTTATCGGCTGGTGAGTGATAGATTGGTTGCGATCGCGGAAAGTGCAGGGCGGTAAATATGGCGCAGGGGATATTGGTATTTTTGATATTTGTACTTTTATTCATTCTCACCAGACCT
>ENA-OFDP01001155-OFDP01001155.1-metagenomes-genome-assembly--contig:-NODE-1155-length-10581-cov-6.238077_pt1 | contig 10581 bp, 9 predicted proteins | sample MGYA00153389_OFDP01 | MGnify analysis MGYA00153389 | reverse complement strand
ATTCCCAATTCCCAATTCCCAATTCCCAATTCCCAATTCCCAATTCCCAATTTATTATGACTCCCACCTTATTCGGCCGCTGGCAAACTCGAATATTATTATTTGCAACTGTAGGTATTTTAGTAACACTACCATTTTTTCTAGGTTTGATTGCTGATAAATCAGGCTCAATCTTTTTCTGGATTCTAGGGTATGTAGCGATTTTTGGTATCGGCTGGGATGCCTTATACATCTACATTCAGCAGTTCCGCTGGGATCGAGATTGGCCCGGCGCATTTCAATTGCTCGCTGGAATTTGGGAAGCACTTTTTGTCTTGCTATTAATCAAAACTATCGGTTTACCGGGGATATCGCTGCTAGATTTTGACTTGGGAGCTTTTGCTCTACATTACAGTTTTGTATGGCTATCTATTTATCTGGCATCGCAAACAGTAATGCGGATTTTGTTTCCCTACTGGCGTTTCCGAGGCGGCCAATGGTTGTAATAATTAACAAACAATCAATTCCCAATTCCCGATGCCCGATTCCCAATTCCCCATTCCCTGTATATTCTCATTTTTTTCCGGTTCAGGCTTCCTGGATTTGGGCTTTGAGTCGATCGGCTTTAACGTAGCATATGTCAGCGAAATTTTCCCACCTTTCATCCAAGCATACCGTCACTCTCGCCAGTGTCTGAATTTACCGCAGCCAGAATACGGACACTGCGAAGGAGAGGAAGCAGATGTGACTCGACTTATAGAGGGAAAACCAGCACTTCATTTGCGGGAATTGATGCAAGATGCCCGGAAGAAACACGATATTATTGGATTTATTGCCGGGCCGCCTTGTCCAGACTTTTCAATCGGCGGCAAAAACCGAGGTGGGGAAGGAGATAAAGGCAAACTTTCAGCTTCTTACATTGAATTGATTTGCCAACAACAGCCGGATTTCTTTTTATTTGAAAATGTCAAAGGTTTGTGGAGAACAAAAAAACATAAAGCGTTTTATGACGAACTTAAAAATAAGTTGGCTGACGCAGGATATGTATTTGTGGAACGTTTGATAAATGCGATCGAATATGGTGTGCCACAAGATAGAGATAGAATTATCTTAATCGGTTTCCATAAAAATCTTGTCAAAGATATGGGTATTTCTTTAGAGCAAAACAGCCAAATGTTGCCTGAAGGTGTATTTCCTTGGTTAACTCAGATTTTATATCCCAAATCCGAAGTTTTTTATAATCCTTGGCCTGAGAGGAATGCGTTTGTCTGCGATAGTTTGTTGCCTTGCCCTGATGGCATTCCCAAAGAGTTAACAGTTGAGTTTTGGTTCAAAAAAAATGATGTTCTCAACCATCCCAATGCTGAACATTATTTTCAACCAAGAGCGGGGATTAAAAGGTTTGCTGTTGTCGATGAGGGAGATGATTCTAAAAAATCTTACAAGCGTTTGCACAGGTGGCGTTATTCCCCGACTGCTTGTTACGGCAACAATGAAGTTCATTTGCACCCTTACAAAATTCGCAGACTTTCGGTTGCAGAAACCCTGGCTATTCAGTCTCTGCCAAAAGAGTTTGCGCTACCAGCTAAAATGACATTAACTAATATGTTTAAAACAGTGGGAAATGGGGTTCCTTACCTGGCAGCCCAAGGAATTGCTAAAACTATTTTACATTTTTTAAAGCTCGAATAAATAGATAGATACTTGAGCTGTAGGGTGTGTGAGGGCGAGTAATCTTTGAATTCAAACTGTGAGATTTTTAACCCTCACGCACCGCGATAACTAGATTTTGGTGCGTGAGACGCGGTTTAAGATTTATTTATGGGTGGCGCAAGTTAATCGCCGCGCCTCACACACCCTACAGGTTTGTGAAAGTTGTTTTTTAATGAATTAAGAAAAATAAAAGTTCACAAGGCGTTTAGACTTGTTATATAATAGTTGGTTAAGGTTGAAAACCTAGATTTTTTATTTGCCTGCAATTCGCCATGACTGTTAAACCCCGCCGCTATCACATTACCACTTTCGGATGCCAGATGAACAAAGCCGACTCCGAACGGATGGCCGGCATTCTGGAAAATATGGGCTTTGAGTTTTCGGAAGACCCGAACGAAGCTAGCTTGATTCTCTATAATACTTGTACTATTCGAGACAATGCCGAACAAAGAGTTTATTCTAATCTGGGAAGGCAGGCTCATCGCAAGCGCAAGGAACCGGGTTTAACTTTAGTGGTAGCGGGATGTGTGGCTCAACAGGAAGGTGAAGCGCTGCTGCGCAGAGTGCCGGAATTGGACTTAGTAATGGGGCCGCAACACGCTAACCGCCTGGAAGATTTGCTGGAACAAGTTTTTCAGGGAAATCAAGTTGTGGCGACTGAAGCTGTTGAGATTATGGAGGATATTACTAAACCTCGCCGCGATAGTCAGGTGACGGCTTGGGTGAATGTAATTTATGGCTGCAATGAACGCTGCACTTATTGTGTTGTACCGAATGTGCGCGGGGTTGAACAGTCGCGAACACCGGAGGCAATTCGCGCGGAAATGGAAGATTTGGGCCGTCAAGGTTACAAGGAAGTAACTTTGTTGGGGCAGAATATTGATGCTTATGGACGCGATTTGCCGGGGACGAAAGCGGATGGCAGCAACCTTCATACTTTGACGGATTTGCTGTATTTTGTGCAGGATGTTCCAGGAGTCGATCGCCTGCGTTTTGCTACTAGCCACCCGCGCTATTTCACGGAAAGGTTAATTAAGGCTTGTGCGGAATTGCCGCAGGTTTGCGAGCATTTTCATATTCCGTTTCAGTCTGGAGATAATGATATTTTGAAGGCGATGTCGCGGGGTTATACTCAGGAGAAATACCTGCGAATTATCGATACAATTCGCCGTTATATGCCGGATGCTTCGATTACGGCGGATGCAATTGTCGCTTTTCCGGGGGAGACGGAGGCGCAGTTTGAGAAGACGGTGAAGTTGATCGAAGATGTTGGTTTCGATTTGGTGAATACGGCGGCTTATTCGCCGCGCCCTGGAACGCCGGCTGCTTTGTGGGATAATCAGTTGAGTGAGGATGTGAAAGCCGATCGCCTTCAACGAGTAAATCATGTCGTGACAACAACCGCGATGGAGCGTTCACAGCGCTATTTCGGACGAACTGAAGAGGTTTTGGTCGAAGTCCAAAATCTCAAAGATTCAAGTCAGGTGATGGGACGCACGCGCGGCAATCGCCTCACATTTTTTAAGGGCGATATTGCTGAACTGGCTGGTAAAATAGTGCAGGTTAAAATTACAGACATTCGCGCCTTTAGCTTGACTGGGGAAAGAGTTTAAATAGTTCTGCGAGTTCCCAATCCCCGTAGGGACACGGCGATGCCGTGTCCCTACAAAAGCTATATACCTCACATACCTGAAAAGTTCTATATGAGTATAATTGGAATAAAGAGAGTTTAAATAACATGACACAAATTTCTGAATTTGACACAACGCAAAATTTCCCTCCCCAACCTGAATTGCCGCAGCCAAACGAACGCGGAGAGTATCAAAGAACTTCCCACCGATATTGGCAAGTGGTAGATTCAGACCCGAACGGTCTTAATTGTCGTATGGGCACGCATTCGATTCAGGAAATAGAAAACCCCGGGAGTAAGATAGATTTAAATATTAGCAGTTGGCCTGTAGTTGGCACTTTGAAACAAGGTGAGGAGTTTGAAATCTATCTCGGCCCTAGCGGATTGGGGGTTTTGTACGATAAGCAACATCAACCTTGGTTTTTTGTAGAAAAAAGTCAGGGTATTGATGGGCCTGCCAATTGTTTTGTTCGGGCTCATAGCAGTTTTGTGCAACCTGTACAGCCTAAGTAGTCTGTATAGTTTATCTTGGCTAGAGATGACTTACTTTCTAACAAGATATATTTTTTTACCGCAGAGAGCGCAGAGCACACAGAGGAAGAGTGGGAGGGAGGAGATAGGCGGTTCGTTTCTGCGTTGGCTGCGCTCTGTGCGTGTATATTTGTCAAAAAGTACCGGGAGTATTGAAAAATGACGAAGATGCGGATAGGGCTACTGTTTGGCGGGCGATCGGGCGAACATGAAGTTTCAATTAGTTCGGCGCGGGCGATCGCCCAAGCCCTCGCTGCTGAGGAAAATGCCTGTAAATACGAAGTTCTGCCCTTTTACATCCAAAAAGATGGCCGCTGGTTGTCGGGAACATTACCTCAACAAGTCTTATCCACTGGAAAAGCTCTGGAAATAGAGCAACCAATAGAACAAGATGACTCTCCGACATTTAGACAGTTTCCTAATTTTAATGCAGTCGATGTTTGGCTCCCTGTTCTGCACGGCCCAAACGGCGAAGACGGTACGGTGCAAGGATTGCTGAAATTAATGCAAGTTCCTTTTGTCGGTTCCGGGGTTTTGGGTTCGGCGCTGGGAATGGATAAAATTGCGATGAAAATGGCTTTTGCTCACGCTGGTTTGCCGCAGGTAAAATACGTCGCTGTTAACCGTTCCCAAATCTGGTCAAATCCTTGTGTTTTCCCGAAACTGTGTGACCAAATTGAGGAAACTTTGGGTTATCCTTGTTTTGTGAAGCCTGCAAATTTGGGTTCGTCGGTGGGAATTTCAAAAGTGCGATCGCGCGCTGAATTAGAAGCTGCTCTTGATGGCGCCGCCAGTTACGATCGGCGGATAATTGTGGAAGCGGGCGTGATAGCTAGAGAATTGGAATGTGCTGTTTTGGGTAACGACAATCCCCAAGCTTCAACAGTTGGAGAAATTAGTTTTAACAGTGATTTCTACGACTATGAAACTAAGTATACTCAAGGGCAAGCAGATTGCTCAATTCCCGCAAAGGTAAGTAGTGCTATTATCTCGCAAATCCAAGAAATGGCAGTGCAAGCATTTTTGGCTGTAGATGCTGCCGGTTTAGCGCGAGTAGACTTTTTCTATGTTGAATCTACAGGAGAAGTCTTGATTAATGAAATCAACACTTTCCCCGGCTTTACTGCTACGAGTATGTATCCCCAACTTTGGGAAGCTTCCGGTATTTCTTTTCCCGACTTAGTAGACCGTTTAATTCAATTAGCTCTCGAACGGCACGAAAAAAAAGGTTGAATTGCGATCGGCAAACTGCTCCTGTGTCAACAGCAAAACATAAGTTATTCCGCAGGTTATATATCTGTACCTGCGGAAACGAGATAACATGGTTGTTGGAGTCAGTGTCTGCCTACAACCAAATTTTCGTTGCTAACTAAACAACTGGAAATCTTAAGTAGGCAGGTATAAATAAATGCAAAAAAAGATGACTACAGGCGATCGGCGAATATTAGGATTAATAACTCTAAAATCTCAATTAAATCTGTTAAATTAAATGAGACCTTTCACTAAACTGCCAGATTGGTGGACTTACGGAGTGTTATTTCCCCTAGCGGTACTCAACTGCTGGTTAGCCCTCCTAGTCTTTGAATATTTTCGGGCCCTGATTACAGTTTTGGTAATCGCTACGGTGTTCTCTTTTTTGCTAGATTATCCAGTGCGCTTTCTCCGCACATACGGGCTGAAGCGCGATCGGGCTGTGTTGTCGGTATTGTTTTTGACTTTGCTGATCTTGGTGGTTTTAGGTGTTACTCTGGCTCCTATTTTGCTGAACCAAATCACTGAACTCGCTACCAGACTACCAACTTGGATAGTTTCGGGCACAGAACAGATTGAAGCGTTCAACAAGTGGGCGGAAAATCGCAATCTTCGCATTGATGTTAGCGGTTTGACTGCCCAATTGAGCGATCGACTTTCAAGTCAATTGCAGTCTCTCACTGGCGAAATCCTCAAATTTGGCTTGGGTGCGGCAGACAGTCTGGCGAATTTCCTGCTGACAATAGTCCTGACATTCTACTTGCTATTGCACGGCGATCGCGTGTGGGAAGGTTTATTTAAGTGGTTCCCCTCCAATCTAAGCGGGCAATTGCGGCCGTTGCTGGCGCGAAGCTTCCACAACTACTTCGTCGGACAAGCAACTTTGGCGGGTTTGATGGGACTGTCGATAACTATTACTTTTTTAATTCTGCGAGTTCCCTTCGGCTTACTGTTCGGTTTGGGTGTGGGTGTAATGACCATGATTCCCTTCGGCGCACCTTTCAGTATTTGCATTGTCAGTTTGCTAATTACATTAAACAACTTTTGGCTCGGCGTCACAGTTTTAGCTGTCGCTACAGTAATTGAGCAAGTAATTGAAAGTGGCGTTGCTCCTCGATTATTAGGCGGTTTTATTGGTCTCAATCCCGTCTGGATTTTAGTGTCGCTCCTAGTAGGAGTTAAGGTAGCGGGAGTAGCAGGTTTGATAGTTGCTGTACCGATGGCCGGTTTTATTAAGAATACGGTTGATACTTTGGAAACTTCGAGGAACAAGTCGAGGGAAATTGATTCGGTTAGTTCTATTGAAACTACGGAGTAATCATCGGATTTTAGATTAATGTTCGTAGTGAGAACTTCAGTCTTCATAAAATTCTGAGGACTGAAGTCCTCTACAAACGAATTTGATTGCGACTGATTTCATGAATATTTCCCGGAAAATGCGGAATATCCGGGCTGGCTACCGTAGTCTATATCATGACAATGTGCGGCGATCGCGCTTACAACAAGCGAATCAACAATTTACCTGCAACAGTCCGGTTTCTACCCCACTATGTAGGGTAAACCCCACCAGGCAAGCACATCTCACAAATGCTTGAATTAAGATTAAAGAACCTTAGTTGTAACTTAATTACAGTAGGTGCTAAAAATGCAAAAAGATAATTATAAATCTCCCTCTAACTCCCACCAAATCAATACTATGTCAACCAAAAATATGTCTAATCAAACTCAGCATTCTCGCAGTTTTTCTTTGCCGAAAAAACTTGCTTTTTTATCCCTCGTTTTGCTCGGCTCCACCACGATGGTTGGATGCAACGCCCTAACTTCTCAAGTTCCTGGATCTTCTAATGCTATTAAAGCTGAACCTGCAAATATAGCACCAATCTCAGCATTACCTGCAAATATACTGCCTTCCCAAGACTCTAATTTTATTACTAAAGTTGTGCAGGAAGTCGGGCCAGCAGTGGTACGAATTAACTCGTCTCGCACGGTTAAAACCCAAACTCCAGATGAGATCCCCGAGCAATTCCGCCGCTTTTTCGGCCCTGACTCTCCAATTCAACCGGAAAATCGGGTAGAACGGGGCTCCGGTTCGGGCTTTATTTTTGGTTCTGACGGTCGCATTTTAACTAACAGCCACGTTGTTGATGGTGCGGATACGGTGACGGTAAAACTGAAGGATGGTCGCGTATTTGTCGGCAAAGTTTTAGGTATAGATACAGTTACTGATGTGGCTGTCGTGAAGATTGAAGCTAACAATTTGCCTGTGGTGAGTTTGGGTAAATCTGAAGAGTTACAGCCGGGAGAATGGGCGATCGCGATCGGCAATCCCCTTGGTTTGGACAATACTGTTACTGTGGGGATTATTAGCGCTACAGGTCGTTCCAGCGCCGATGTGGGCGTTCCCGATAAGCGCGTCAGCTTTATTCAAACGGATGCTGCGATTAATCCCGGCAATTCCGGCGGCCCCCTGCTGAACCAGCGCGGTCAAGTTATTGGGATGAATACGGCGATTATTCAAGGTGCTCAAGGATTGGGTTTTGCCATTCCGATCGATCGCGCTCAACAAATTGCCGAGCAATTAGCCACAACAGGTAAAGCTGAACATCCTTATCTGGGGGTTCGGATGTTGAGTATTACTCCCGAAGTCAAGGCCGAATTTAATAAAAATCCCAACCCTAAATTGAAGCTGACTGAAGATAAAGGCGTGTTAGTTTTGGGAGTTGCGAAAGATTCTCCGGCGGCACAAGCTGGAGTTAGTGTTGCTGATGTGATCAAGAAAATTAATGGTCAAGAAGTCAGCGATGCTGGCAGCGTACAGCAAATTGTGGAGAAAAGTAAAGTTGGTAGAGATATGCAGCTTGAGGTGATTCGTGGTGGAAAACCTGTAACTGTGGCTGTGAAAGCTGGTGCTTTTCCAGCGAATCAGAAGCAGCAGTAGAAGCTAAAACGATAGAATGATTAAAGCCCCGACTTATTGAAGAAGTTGGGGCTTTAATTATTCTACTCGGCGGTTGAAACCTGTTGACCTCAAATTCGTATGTGGCGAAGCGCCTGTCATACGAATTCGAGGTCAAACTACACAAACAAAGTCAGCCTCCGCGGACTAAGAAAGGATATTTAAGCCGGATTTGGTATAATTTATAATTATTTCTATTGGTTATTAAAGGGTAGAAACATGGCTCACCTTAATCGGCGGCGTCTTGAAAATATCAGCGGTAATTTTTATGTAGATAGTACCTGTATTGACTGCGATACTTGTCGGTGGATGGCACCGTCCGTATTCGGTCCAGCGGGAGAACAGTCGGCGGTTTACCAGCAGCCAACTGATGATATAGCAGAAAGGCGATCGCTCGCAGCTCTGTTGTCTTGTCCCACAAGTTCGATCGGCACTGTTGACAAACCTAAAAACATCAAAGAAGTTCAGCAGAGTTTACCCGCACTCGTCACAGAAAACATCTACCACTGCGGCTATCATTCAGAGAAATCCTACGGCGCAGCTAGCTATTTAATTGTCCGTCCAGAAGGAAATATTTTAGTTGATTCTCCTCGTTTTGTGCCGCCGTTAGTTAAAAATATCGAAGCAATGGGCGGCATTCGCTATCTGTACTTGACTCACCGCGACGACGTAGCAGATCATCAAAAGTACCGCAAGCATTTTGGGTGCGATCGCATTTTGCATACTGATGAAATTAATGCGGATACTCGCAGTGTAGAAATTCAATTGTCTGGAAATGAACCGCATCAAATAGCAGATGATTTATTGATTATTTCTGTCCCAGGTCACACGAAAGGTCACACAGTTTTGCTTTACAATAATAAGTTTTTGTTTAGTGGCGATCATCTGGCTTGGTCGGACAATTTGCAGCAGTTAGTTGGCTTTCCCGAAGTGTGTTGGTATTCTTGGCCGGAACAAATCAAATCTATGCGAAACTTGGCTAATTATGACTTTGAGTGGGTGTTGCCGGGACACGGCCGCAGGTATAATGCTGACAGAGAAACAATGAGGAATCAAATGCAGCAGTGTATTGCTTGGATGGTTGACTGAGTAAACCCACCCAAAAAAACATAATACCCAGAGCCCCGCAGCACTTCAAGAAGTCGGGGCTTTAACAGCGATCGTATTTTACGTTTAATTAGAACGACCTACTTATTAATTCAGTCCTGGATTGTTATAGAGTTGAGACGAGAAACCGGCTTCTAGTGACCAAAAGTATCTTGAAATGTTCCACGCCACCTTAAAGCCTGATGTCTTGAAATTCATAGCTGAATCCTCCTCGCTTACTCAAGCCAGGAGGCAAAGAACAATATGTTTGAACAATGGCAAGAATTTAATTCAGGCAGTTGGATGAACGAAATTGATGTACGCGATCATTTATCTTCAGTCTCAACCCATTGTTTGTAAGTTGGTATGAGACATAAGTACAGCGTTAACCACCAGAGATAGGCTAGTTGTGGTGTAAAGAATTGGTTGTGACTAAATAAGCCATGACAAATCTCATTCCTGAGATTAGAACCCATTCGTTCAACGAGTAAACCCTTGAGAGTGAAAATTGTATTTTCATTCAAAATCTGCTTTAAATCAGGCACATCGAGAACTTTATTGAGAGTGTACTCATCCTGAATCATGGCAGAGGTGAGATTGGAAGCAATAGAGCCTTTTTGCTTCAAAATATGACGCAAGGAGTTTTCTAGCTGTGGAATTAATAGATGTGCCACAATTACTGGATCTCCCTGTAAGCCAGCTAATAAACCTCTTGCATAAAGAGGTTCACGCCCTTTGGGAATAAATGGATTCTCAACAACGACAAAAGATAAATCTTCCAAATGCACACTATGCTCATAACAAATTTGATCGCGAGCAGGATCAATAAAATTTAGCGCATACCAGCACTGATAGAAAGTAGCGATTCTAAACATTGAATTCTCTAAACTATCTTCGCCATCTCCACTAATAGCTTTTGTTTTTCCCTCTTTATCTATAAAAGCTGTTGGAATTAAATGAAAACTTTTATCTGCTTTTGCTTCTACCTGAATATCTGCCAGATCGCGAATTAGCTTGCATCCAAATGCCAGAGAGTACAGGGCATCACGTAATGGCTTGCCTCGCACAATATCTCTTGCTATTTTTTGCATTTCATGGTCATCAAAATTCTCAGGTTTAGCAATAGGAATAGTAATAATTCGAGACATTGATTCTCTCTGGTAATCAAGGATTTGTTTGTGTAAATGTTGTATGCGATCGGAGGTATCTTGTTTTTTTCCAAAGGTATCTTCAATCTTTCTGAAGGCTGCGATTGCATTTTTAAGTCTCCCAGCAGCTACAATGTAGGAACTAGGCTCTTTTCTAACTAATGCCTGTTGAGCATACCAAACCTCAACTTCTGCAAGATTCAATCTTGCATTACGTTCAGCCTCTTTATCATTAGACATCTCCGAAAACAGTCAAAGCCTCTGTGTAGTTAAGCTCTAGGACGTAA
>ENA-OFDP01001153-OFDP01001153.1-metagenomes-genome-assembly--contig:-NODE-1153-length-10583-cov-1.930756_pt1 | contig 10583 bp, 8 predicted proteins | sample MGYA00153389_OFDP01 | MGnify analysis MGYA00153389 | reverse complement strand
AAAGCCGGCGGGCCGGTCACGCTGCGCGACATTTCCGTGACCGCGGAGCATCCGGCACAGCTCCTGTTCACCTCCGGTTCGACCGGCCGGCCGAAGGGTGTGCTGCTCACGCATCGCGGCGTGATCCGCCTGGTGCGGAATCCCGCATTTCTCGAGATCGGCCCGGACGATGTGTTCCTGCAAGCCGCGCCCGTCTCGTTCGACGCCTCGCTGTTTGAAATCTGGGGCCCGCTGCTCAATGGCGGCCGCCTCGTCCTGCCGGCCGCAGCGGCGGACTTTTTGCCTTCCCTCCTGGCGATGGAAAAGGCTCAGGTTTTTTTCGACTACGAGGTGGTGCTCGCGGCGGACTTCCAGGAACTGCTGGCCCTCAGTGCGAAAACCCCGGACGGCGTGATGGCCAAGGTTTCCGCGCAGTTTCGTGAAATCCGGGAAAAAGCCGGCACCCAGCCGCTCGGCCAATACATCGCCAATCCCTTCATCCGCCGCCGCCTCGCGGACATTTTACGAGACGCTCCATTTCACTACTCTGCCAAGATGCTCGCCATCCAGGGCTCGGGCAATCGCCCGATTTTCCTGCCGCGCGGCGTGCTCGCAACCGAGCTGCGCCGCGCCATCGTGCCGGTCGAGTGGCTCGTGCAAGGGAACGGCTTTGACTTCGAGGTCACCGAGCTTGACCAGCTCGGCACCACCTACACCACCATCGACGCCCGCATCGAGCACCTCCTACGCTACGCGGAAAAGGGCGATCGCGAGTTGGTCGGCCGCGTGAAAGACATGGCTACGACCATCTACATGCTCGACAGGGTCGCACGTGGCCGCGGCGAACCCTCGCTGGTGACGCTGGCCGTCCAGAGCGCCCACCTGGCCATCGTCCGCGCGTATGCCAGTATCACCGAGGAGCTGGCGCGGGAAACCGGCGAGCCCGAGCAGTCCCCCGCTCCTTGAGCGCCGGCCATGCCACCGGCGAAAGATCGCAGCGGTTGTTCGAGTTTAATTTGCACATGATTTCCCTCGCCCGCCTCGTCGCCATCATGATTTGCCCTGCGATTTCCCAAGCAGAGCCCTTGCCCCCCGGCGGTGCCGACCTGATCGATCCAAACGGGAAAGTCACGGCCTGGAGCGGCAAAACCGGCCTTGCTGAGGCGGTGGACACCTCCGTCGGCAAAGCAACGCGGATCACCGTCACGCAGCCCGATCCCGACCGGCCGTGGACCGCTCAGCTACGCGCCCCGACGACAATCGGTGCGGTGAAAACGGGCGACAAGCTGCTCGTCAGCTACAGCGCCCGCTGCATCGCCGGAGGCAGCGGCCAAGCCATTGCCAAGCTGCAGCTCAGCGACTCGTCAAACACGATGATCGGCGTGACCGAGAGTGCGAAATTCGGCGCGGAATGGGAAACGGTGTATCAGCCGTTTTCGGCAAAAAAGGATGCGCCCGCAGGCAGCGCGGAGTTCGTCATGTTTTTCGGCGAGAAATCCCAGACCGTGGAAATCGCCAACATCCGCGTGCTGAACTACGGCCCGGCCATCGATCTCTCGCAGCTGCCCCGCCAGCGGCAATCCTATCCGGGCCGCGAGCCCGACGCTCCTTGGCGCACGGCCGCGCTAGCCCGGATCGCGAAGCTGCGGCAGGCCGATCTGGCGTGCCAGCTCACCGGCGTGGACGGCTGGTCGCGCAAACGCCTCGGAGATCCGGAAAAACTCAAGGCCGACCTGCTCGCCAGCGTGCGCGAGCGGATCGCCTTCGCCGGCGACCGGGTGACCGAGTGGGACGTCATCAACCACCCGGTCGCGTGGCAGGGAGCCGATCTCTACGGCCAGAAAGGATCGCCGCTGGCCACACTCGGGATGGAAGTTTTCCGCGAGGCGCGGGCTCTCACGAAACTGCCGATGGTGATCAACGAGGACCAGCTCTTCCGCCCCGGCCCGCAGCAGGACCAGACGTTCGAGCTGTTGGAAAAGCTCAAGCGCGACGGCGTGCGGGTGGACGGCCTCGGCAACCAGGCGCATTTCCACAGCAGTTTCCTGCCCTCCCCGGAAGATCTGCTGCGCGTGACCGACCGCTTCGCCGCCGTCGTCCCCAAGCAGGTCATCACCGAGTATGACATCGTGACCAATGGCGATGACGCGCTCGCCGCCGACTACCTGCGCGACAGCTTGATCGCCTGCTTCAGCCACCCGGCCTACGACGGATTCCTGCTCTGGGGCTTCTGGGAAGGCGCGCATTGGCTGCCCGAGGCCGCGCTCTGGCGCAAGGATTGGAGCATCCGGCCGATCGGAACCGTGTGGGAGGAGTGGGTCGGAAAAACCTGGCACACCCGCGTCGAGCTGAAGAGCGATGCGACCGGCATGGTCAAGTGGCGCGGCTTCAAGGGCACCTACCGGCTCAAGCTCGACGGGAAGGAAACCCTGCCCTTCAAGCCGGGCCGCAAGGTGGTCGTGCGCGCGCCTTGAAACCACCGTCCGCGATCTTGCCATTCACGCCGGATTGACTAGCCTCGCCGCGACCGTGACTTCCGCCCCGCAGCTCCGGCTCCGCCATTTCGCTCCGCTGCTAGCGGCTGCCGGGCTGGTCGTTTCCTGTGACACGCCACAGAAGCGCGCGCTCCGCGAACTGGCAAAGGCGGGGATCGAACCTTCCGGAAATGCCTTGCTGCAAGCCGTCGCCGCGCAGGACGCCCTACGGGCCGGGTGGCTGCTGGAGGTCGGCGTCTACACCGAGCAGCGCGACCCTCGCGGCCGCACGCCGGTGCGCATCGCCATCGAAAACGGCGACCTCCCGATCGTTTTCAAACTCCTCGACGCCCACGCGAATGTGAACGCGACCGCCGACGATCAGGTCGGTCCGCTCGCCATCGCCGTCGAGCGCGGTGAGACCGCAGTCGTGGAAAAACTCCTCACCGCCGGCGCCCGCGCCGACGGCCCGATGCGCGACGGCGAGAAGATCCTCCCGTGGGCGATCCGTAAGGGCCGCCTCTCCTTCGTACGGACGATGATGAAATCCGGCGCGGACCCTCACCTCTGCGACCGCGCGGGAAATCCGCTCCTCCATGTGGCCATGGAATCCGGGCGCCGCGATCTGGTAGAATCGCTCATCGAGCTCGGTGCCGACCCCGGCGCGACCAACGCCGCGGTCGAAACGACGCTCCAGCTCGCCTTCCGCCACGGTTGGCTCGATGCCGTGCCCAAGCTCGCCGCCGCCGGCGCCGTCGTGGTGGGCAAGACCAACCTCGACCAGTTCGCCACCGGCCTGGTGGGGGTGCGCTCGCCGTACGGCGCGTGCCGCAATGCGGTCGATCCCGACTACGTGTCGGGCGGATCGTCGTCGGGCTCGGCAGTGGCGGTGGCGCTCGGTCTGGCGAGCTTTTCGCTGGGCACCGACACGGCAGGATCGGGCCGCGTGCCGGCCGGCTTCAACAACCTGATCGGCCTGAAGCCGAGCCTGGGCCGCATTCCGACCACCGGCGTGGTACCGGCCTGCCGCACGCTGGATGCGGTGTCGGTGTTCGCGCTGACCGCCGCCGACGCGGCCCGTGTGCTGGCGGTCGCGCAGGGTCCCGATGCGCAGGATGCCTATTCGCGTGCGATGCCGCCGCACGGCTTCGATTTCGGCAGCGCCAGCGCCTTTCGTTTCGGCGTGCCGCGGCCGGACGACCTCGAATTCCACGGCAATGCCGAAGGCCCGGCGCAATATGCGCAGGCCGTGGCGCGGCTGCGCGAACTCGGCGGCACGGCGGTCGAGGTCGACCTGCGGCCGTTCCGCGCCGTCGCGACACTGCTGTACGAAGGCCCTTGGGTGGCCGAGCGCTATGCGGCGATCCGCCCGTTCATCGAGGCGCATCCCGCGGCGCTGCACCCGGTCACGCTGGCCATCACGAAAAAGGGTGCCTCGATCTCGGCGCCCGACACCTTCGCCGCGCTGTATCGGCTGAAGGCGCTGCAGCAGCAAACGCTGCCGGTCTGGGACGGCATCGACTGCCTGGTCGTGCCGACCTCGGGCAGCCCGTACCGGATCTCCGACGTGCTGGCCGACCCGATCCGGCTGAACTCGAACCTCGGCCACTACACCAACTTCGTCAACCTGCTCGATCTGTCGGCGCTGGCCGTGCCGACCGGTTTTCTGGCCAACGGCATGCCGTGCGGCATCACGTTGATTGCGACCTGCGGCAAAGACCTGCCGCTGCTCAATCTGGGCGCGAAGTTGCACGCAGCCAGCGTCGCCACCGTGGGCGCCACGCCGCATGCGCCGCATCGGGCGGCCCGCGCGTCGCCCGATTCCACGTCGCTCGATGCCGCGGCGATCCGCAGCGCCTTCCCCAGCGGCCTGGTGCGCGTGGCGGTGTGCGGCGCGCACCTGAGCGGGCTGCCGCTGAACGGGCAACTGACGCAGCGCGCGGCTCGGCTGGTGCGCAGCACGCGCAGCGCGGCTTGCTACCGGCTGGTGGCGCTGCCGGGCGGGCCGCCCGCGATCTTGTCGCCATGGTCGAAGAAGATTTCCGAGCAGGGGCCGCAGGGGCCGGTTTCGCCCATCATCCAGAAGTTGTCCTTCACATTGCCGTGGACGATTTGGACGGCGGGATTGCAGCCTTTGGAAACGAATAGAGCGGCCCAGATGTCGTAGGCTTCCTGGTCGAAGTTTCCGGGATCGCCCTCATTCGGCGCATAGACGGAGGCGTAGAGGCGGTGGGCGGGGAGGCCCCAGCGCTCGACGACGAGTTCCCATGCCCAGGCGATGGCTTCCTTTTTGAAATAGTTGCCGAACGACCAGTTCCCGAGCATCTCGAAGAACGTGTGGTGATAGGTGTCGTAGCCGACGTCCTCGAGGTCGTTGTGTTTGCCGCCGGCGCGGATGCACTTCTGGGTATCCGCGGCGCGAGGAGGGGAGTAGGGGGCTTTTTCGATGCCAAGGAAGAAAGGGACGAAAGGATTCATCCCGGCATTTGTAAACAGCAGGCCGGGTGACTGCGGGAGCAGCGAGGCGCTGGGGACGATGGTGTGCTGCTTTTCTTGGAAGAAATCGAGGAAGCTCTGGCGGATCTCGGCGGATGTCATGGTCGCGTTTTTAAAAAAGGGTCGGGGCGAGACGCCCCTACAACGGTCTGGCGCGAGACGCGCCAGCCACAGTGGCAAGGGGCGGGAAGATGCCGGAGGGCCGGGGATGGTGTAAAGCCCGAGCTCGGCGAGTCCGCTACTCGACCGGTTGAGCGCGGAGAACTTTCTCCTCGACAGGTGCGGCCCGCGGGACGGCGGGCAGCTCGGGAATTTCCTCAACCGGAAAGGCCTTGGGCGGCGGCGGGGCCTCCTCGACGGGCAGGGCGCGGTTAGGCTTAACCAGCACCGCTTTCGGGGCGGGTAACTCTTCAATGACCGCGGCTTTCTGCGGCTCGATCCGCAACTGGTCCTTGGTAGGCGGGGTCTTGCGCATGCGGATTTCCACCCGCCGGTTCGCGGACTGGTCCTCGGGCGTGCCGGTGATGATGAGCGGCTCGTAGCGCCCGAAGCCTCGGGTGATGATTTGGGAGGCGTTCATCCGCAACGAGTCGACGAGGTAGATCTTCACGGCCTCGGCCCGTTTGATGGATAGATTCAGATTAAAATCGTCTCCGCCAACAAGGTCGGTGTGGCCTTCGATCCAACAGTAGAGGTTCGGGTTGCGGTCCATCAGGAGGCCGAGTTTCATGAGGCCGATCTTGGCGCTTTCGCGGAGTTCGGAGCTGTTGAATTCGAAAAGCAGGTCGCTGGGCAACATGGTTTTCTTGCCCACGAGGATATTGGCCGGGAGATCGAGCAGGTTTTCCAGCGAGGTCATGCCGTCGAGCTTGCCATCGGCGACGTTGCCGTTGGCCCCGCGGCGGATGAGGTCCTCGGTGAATTTCCCGAGTTGCGAATCATCTGACTGGACCGCGCCGGGATCCACGGTGATCTGGCCGATCTCCGCCGGGCGGATCGATTCCGGCTGGCGGCCGAGTTCCGGTAGATCGGCTTGGATCTCCAAGCCCGAGGAAATTTCCAGCGCCACCGCCTCCGGACTGCCCTCGCGGGCCGGATTCTGCAGGCGGATGGCATACTCGGCTTCGACGATTTCCGGGCTGATGTCGATTTCCTGGTCCTTTGGCAAAACGTCGAGGATCTCGATATCCTCAAGCAACGACGCCGTGTCGACCGGTGGCTTGACGACCTCCTCAGGCGGGAGCGAGCGTTCCGCATCTGCCGGTCGGAATTCCACCTGCTGGACATTCATCGGGCGGGTGCTGAGCTCCTTCGCGGCCTCGAATTCGAAGGCAATCTTCATGCGGTCCAACGCGAAAAAGACCACCACGTGCAGAAGGATCGAGAGCAGCATGGCCACGGCCGCCCACCACCCGAGGTGGTCAGGGGCCGGCAAGCGGTAGCCGCCGCCGCGCGATGCACTCCATGTATAACTGTCTGCCACGGCGGGATTGTAGCCCGGTCTAAAATTCTGGCAATCACTGGAAGCGCTGTTTAGCGTCCGCTTGGCATCGTCGATGCTCACTCAAGAATTCAACCTCCCCAATCTTTATGGCTGCCAAGAAAACCGCGAAGAAGTCCATCCCCCCCGCCAGCGAGAAGGCGGAAGTCATCGCCAAGCCCGCCCTCAAAAAAGCTGCCAAGAACGCGAAGAAAGTCGCCGTCGAGGAAGCCACCATCTCTCCGGCTGCCACCGCCGCGCCGAAAAAGACCGCGAAGCCATCTCTGGATGTCATCGCCCGAGCTGCCTACCTGAACTACCGCCGCCGCGTCGAGCAGGGCCTACCCGGCGATTCGCATGGCGACTGGCTGGAGGCCGAGCGCCAGTCCGGCAAGGCGGTCTGACGCCGCGGAATTTCCCCGCTTACGGCTTGGAAAGCCCTGAAATCGCCGCCACCGTCCGCGGCGTGAACCCCTGCTCCTCCTTAGGCATCGGCTTGGCCGGATTCGGCACCGTCGGCTCCGGCGTCTGGAATACCCTCCAGCGCAATGGCGACCTCATCACTGGCCGCACCGGCGGCGGCGTGACCCTCCACATCGCGAAAATTCTCGTCCGCGACCTGGCGAAGTCCCGTGCCACCACTGGCGACGTCGCCGCGGAAATCTTCACCACCGACTGGCGCGCGCTGGTCGCCGACCCGGCGGTGGACATCGTCGTCGAACTCATCGGGGGCACGACGGATGCCTTTGAAATCGTAGCCGCCGCGCTGCTCGCGAAAAAGCCGGTCGTCACCGGAAACAAGGCACTGCTCGCCGAGCGCGGTGTTGAGCTGTTCGCGATTTCGCGGAAAATGGACACCCCGATTCATTTTGAGGCCGCCGTCGCCGGTGGCATTCCGATCATCCGCACCGTGCAGGATTCCTTCATCGGAAACCGCATCCACTCGTTTTCCGGCATCATCAACGGCACCTCGAATTACATCCTCGGCCGCATGACCGATGCCGCGCTCACCTTCGAGGCCGCGCTCGCCGAGGCCCAGGCCCTCGGCTACGCGGAGGCCGATCCGGCGCTTGATGTGAATGGCTGGGACGCCGCGCACAAGGCGATCCTGCTCGCCACGCTGGCCTACGGATTTCCCATCGACCCGGCGGCGATCCACGTCTCCGGCATCGAACAAGTGCGCCCGACCGACATCAGCTTCGCGAAAAACCTCGGTTATGCCGTCAAGCTGTTAGCCGTCATCCGCGAGCATCCGGACGGCTCCGTGGAGCTGCGCATCCAGCCGTCGTTCATCGCCCAGGCACATATCCTCGCCTCCGTCCATGGCGTCTTCAATGCCGTGGCCGTCCATGGCGACGCGGCGGGCGAGTCACTCTTCTACGGCCGCGGCGCGGGCCAGGACCCCACCGCCTCCTCGGTCGTGGCCGACCTGGTGGAAGCCGCCCGCGGTCTCCGCCAATCGAGCGGCCACCGCGGCTTCCTGCCCTACCGTGAGAGCGGCCACATCCTCCCCGTCGCCGAGACCTCCACGGCTTATTACGTCCGGTTCGACGTGACCGACCGCCCCGGCGTCGTCGCCGAGATCGCCCGCGTCCTAGCCGATCACCGCATCGGCATTTCCGGCACCCACTCGCCGGTCAACCCCGCGAATCCGGATGCCGAGTTCGTGGACATGGTCTTCCTTCTCCACACCTGCCCCTTCGGCAAACTTCAAACCGCCTTGGCGCAGATCGAAGCGCTCGACTGCATCAACAGCGCACCCGTCGTTTTCCGAATCGAGAACCTCGGGTGAAATCCCGCCTGGGAGGTCCTGCCGACTTACTCGGGATTGACCGGCTTCCCTTCGTCCGTCGGGAAGCGGAAATGCCGCTGGATGCTGTAGTCGAAAAGAATGTTTTCCCACTTCACGCCGATGCCCATGTTATGCACCACCCACGGCTCGTCGGCATGGTCCGCGGGGCCGGGGACGATGATGCCGATGTGCGCTTCCGCATTGGCAAGCGACCAGACGACGATGTCTCCCGGTTGGAAATCCGCGGCAACCCGCGACGGGCTGAGGGTGCGGCCTTGGCGCTCGAAAAAGCGCTGCAGGTTCGCCACACGGCGGTGGTCGATGTTCGTATCCGGTCCGGCCGCGCCCCAGAGCTGGGGATAGAGCCGGAAATTCGCAGCCATGTCCTCGTGGACGAGCACCTGCAGATCGAGGTTCATGGCCCGGTAGCACCGCACCAGCACGTCGGCCGCGACGCCCTTGGTCGCCGGCACATCGCCATTCGGATAGGCGATTTTGTAGTAAGCGGGATCGTAATTCACCGAGTGCCCGGTGTGTTCCAAGGCAGCCGCGGCGAGTCCACCGCCGAAGAGCTTCGAGCTGCGCAGTGAGGAGATCAGGATGTCCGCCTGCTCCAGCGAGACGCCCGTTTGCGCAGCCTTCAAAAACGGCAGCAGCGGCTTGCCGAACCAGACGCCCATGCCGAGCGCGATCGCGATGATCACCCAGCCGCCAAAAAAGTTCCGACGCTTCGGCTTCTGCGGCCGCGGGCCGATATACTCGATGGTGTTATAGAATCCTGAACGAGGGCGAGCCATGCAGTTGTTACTTGTGACCGAGATAGGGAACCGCTGCGGAAAAAGCGAATCAATTCATGATCCGCTGGCTAACATTCCAAACCGCCCGTCGAGATCCCGCCTCGACAGCGGAAAGCCGCACCATTCACAGTCGCGCACATGACCCTGTTCACCAGTCCCCGGCCCTTGGTGTGGGGCGAGTTGGATGTTCCGTTGCTCGGCCTGGCGCAGGATTTGCACGGCAATTCCATGAAAAACCCGCCGGGCTACGCGCTGGTGACGGACGACCGCCATCTGTGGTTTCTCGCCAATCACCGGCAGCCCGCGAAGCTCCACCCGCGGGCACGGCCCGGCGCATTCCATGCGGATTTATGGCAATACGATGTCGCGGAGCTGTTCCTCGCGGACCCGGCGAGCGGCCGCTATTTCGAATTCAACCTCGCGCCTAACGGGGCTTGGTGGTCCTGCGAACACACCGCCCCCCGGCTGCGGGCGGACAAGACCGACATCGCGATGCCCGAGGTGGCTACCTTTTCCGATCTCGCGTCCGACGGCAGTTGGCTGGCCGCGATGGCAATCCCGCTGGACCTGCTGCGCGCGCGGTTGGATTTCGGCCCCGGGACGCGGGCAAACGTGACGATGATCCTCGAGTCGCCCGCCCAGCGCTTCCTCAGCGCGACCGACCTCGGCCCCGGCGAGCCGGATTTCCACCGCCCCGACCGGTTTCAGCAGGTCGCCTTCGCGCAGCTGCCCGCCGCATCGTCGCTTGGTCCTTCCGGATTCATGTGCTAGCAACTCTGTCGTGAGTCAGCGTTTCCAGATCGAGGATCTCGTCATCCAGGACTCCTCCGGCGTCGTTTTCCGCGCGGTGGATTCGGAAACGCAGCAGATCGTCGCCGTGCGGCGCTTCTTCCCCTTTGGCGCGAACGGTGGTGGCCTCGATGCCGCTGAGCAGGGCGCCTACGAGATCGCCGTTACGCGGCTTGCCGGGATCGCTCATCCGGCGCTCCGCGGAGTCATCTTTGGGGATTGCGATCCCGTGGATGGCATGCCGTTCATCGTCACGGAATGGGTGGAAGGCACCCGTCTCCAATCCATCCTTGAGCGCGGCCCGCTGGCCCCCGCGGAGGCGGTCAAGCTGCTCACCCGCGCGCTCGATGTCTGCGGACTGCTCTCCGAAGTGCTTGCCGAGGAGGCCGTCTGGGTCGAGACCGAGCTCCAGTCGATCATCGTCGGCGCCGAAAGCACCGCACGTGGCTTCACGTTCTCCATCGCCCCGCTGAAATGGCTCGGCAAGAACGACGGCCAGCGCGGGCTGGAATCCATCGTCACCCTGACTGAGGAAATCCTCGATTGGCGCGGTAAAATCGTCTCGGACCAGGCAGCCAACGGCCTCGGCGGCTGGCTGAAATGGCTGCGCCACTCGGCCAGGACCGCCACCCTGCATGAGGCCCGCGAAAAGCTCGCTGCGGCCATCGGCGTGGGTCCGCCGCTACCGGCGAGGAATCTGGTCCGCCAAGCCACCCGGCCGCTCGTCGCCACGAAAAGGCCGCCCAAGAAAAAGTCCCGCCTGCCACTCGTCACGA
>ENA-OFDP01001151-OFDP01001151.1-metagenomes-genome-assembly--contig:-NODE-1151-length-10587-cov-2.210596_pt1 | contig 10587 bp, 10 predicted proteins | sample MGYA00153389_OFDP01 | MGnify analysis MGYA00153389 | reverse complement strand
TCTGCGAACGCTCTTTCCAATGCATTAAGTAAATCAGGATATGTCCTTGCACCGATGCGACGGAGAATGCTTTTAATCTTAGACCAACAGTTCTCAATGGGTGAGAAATCAGGAGAGTAAGGAGGAAGATAAATAATTCGCGCTCCGGCAGCCGTAATTAGGGCTTCGAGTTCCTGATTATTTTTATGAATCGAGCATCTGTTCATAATAACGACTGCTCCCGACCATAAGGTGGGAACTAACTTTTGAGCTATAAACGCTTCAAACGTCAAGCCATCAATAGCCCCCAAAGCACTCCACTGGACGAGTAGCCCGTTTAAGCTGACGGCACCAATCACAGAAACATTTCTTCCTCTGCGGTTGGGACGTTTTCCATAGGCTCGTGTTCCTCGAAGTGAACGCGCACATCTTCGGATAAAAGACAAATTAACCCCTGATTCATCCAAAAAAACGAGATCTTCTGGGGGAATTCCTTTCAGCAGTTGCCAGTACTCAAATCGGGCAAGTTGAACCTCATCAGTTCCTTTTTTAGTCGGATATAGACCTTTTTTTAAAGGGTGAGTTTGAGTTTGAGCCGAATCATTCGACCAACGGTAGCAATCCCAATTAAAACCCCGGTTTTCTGCTGAAGTCGTTCCTGAAATTCTGCTAAGGTGCCATCCGGTTATTCTTCGACCAAGTGTCTGAGGACATCGAGTTGTTCAGCATTGAGCTTGGTGGGAGTCTGCTCAGTGCGGACTTTGGGCGCAATCGTTCCCAATTCGCGCTTTTGTTTCAGTAAGCCTTGGACAAAACTAGCGGTCACTCGAAAGTTTTTAGCCATCTGACGTTGAGAAATGCCACCTGCCTCATACGTCTCGACAACCTTCTGACGCAAGTCTAGGGAATAGGGTTTCATTTGGATGGTAAGCAGAACGCTCAAAATTACGCAGACTGTACCATGCCAGACTGATAAGCGCTATATCCTAGATACTCTATCTGTCGTCAACACCATTTAAATTGATATGATTTGAGCGTGTCATCCACACTATCAAACACTGATTCGTTTTGTTTTTATCCTGTTAAAAAAAGTGCGATCGCGATTCCACAAAGCGGATTTTTTCTAAAAAGCGCGCTAAATTTATTCTTCACAGCATGATTGACAAATGCCTTTAGCTCCAAATCCGGTTTAAACCCATCGAATAAATCCGTGCTTACGAGTGTGAAACAGGCGGGTTAGGGAATCCTGATGAAAGACAGCCAGGGATAATTGCAGAGGAATGCCCGATGAATGCCGAGGAACTATTGAAACAGTACGCTACAGGAGAACGAAATTTTCCAGCCGTAAACCTGACTGAAGCTAACTTAAGTGGAGTGAACCTAAGCAAAGCTAACCTGAAGGGTGCCAATCTTACGGTGGCGAACTTGTGTGGCAGCAACTTGACTGAAGTCGATCTTAGCCAAGCAAAACTAAATGTTGCAAAACTAAGCGGCGCGAATCTAACGAAAGCCAACCTCTATGAAGCCAACCTCAACGTTGCCAACCTGACCTTAGCAGACCTCAGCAAAGCAGAGATGCGCCAAGCGTCTTTGGTTCGTGCGGAAATGGCACGGGCTGATTTGAGTGAGGCAAACCTGAGCTATGCCAATTTATCTGGGGCAGATTTGAAAGATGCCAAGTTGAGGAGTGTCAACCTGAGTCATGCCAACTTGAGCCGAGCAGACATGAAGTGGGCAACCTTTACAAATGCCAATCTGGCAATGGCAAATATGCACGGGGCTGACCTGAGTAGCGCTGATTTAAGCGGTGCCGACCTCAGCCATACAGAACTGCGTCAGGCAACCTTGAGTCGGGCAAACCTTCAGGGTGTTAACTTGAGTGGAGCCAATTTGCGTTGGGCAGATCTCAGCGGTGCCGATTTAAGCTGGGCAGATCTCAGCGGTGCGAGGCTAAGCGGTGCCAATCTGACGGGAGTAAACCTGAGCAATGCCAATCTTTTAGGAACGATTTTGGTTCATGCGGATCTGACTCGCGCCAGCCTGATTGATGTAGATTGGGCAGGAGCCGACTTGAGTGGCGCTACGCTCAGCGGCGCTAAACTGCATGGGGTGTTGCGCTTTGGCATTAAAACGGAAGGCATGATTTGCGAGTGGGTGGATCTCAGCCCCAATGGAGATCAAAGCAAAATTTATAAGCTAACGGCTGAACGGATTAATACCTTTTTCCATGAGACCCCGCCAACGGTTCGGCTGACGATGGATGCAACCTTTGACCAAGATGCTCACTATGCTTTAGCGATCGCCTATCGTCAGTTAGCCACGCACTATCAAGTGGCGATGGAGCCGCCCAACATTCAGATTGGGCGACGGCGAACCACGCTAACGTTTGAAATGCAAGATGATACTCAGTTATTTATGACCGCCTATTTGGCAATTTGCCCGTTTAATGATGCTGCTCCTATGCAGAGTAATTTGCTAGCGGTATTGGATATTCTTCAGTCAGCCAATCTTCAATCAGGCAATCTTCAATCAGGCAATGGCGGCAATCAGGCAAAAAACGCTGGTCGGGTCAACTGGGTCGATCGCACCTTGAGTAAAATTAGAGGGAACTCTGAGCCAGTCATTTTTTCGGCTGAACTAGCCGCCCTGCTTGCCAAAGTGAAATTCTTTCACTCACCCACCCAAACGATTTTAGTCACTTCAACCAATCAATCTCTAGCCATTTATAACAATCCCCGTTTTGGCAAACGTCTAGAGCAATCAATCAATGCTTTCCCAGCGATCGCAGCATCAGAAAAACAAACTGGCTTACCCACCATCGGGCTATTAGTAGAGTTTATTCAGAGTTTTCAGGAAATAGGAATAGAGCGATCGCCCCAACCTGCTACAGGTAGTATCGAACTGTCGTAACAATGCGGCTGCGCTTCATTCTGAGGGCAGCTTTGAGATAGAGCGTTGTTTGGTTGTGGAGTAAATTATCCCACCATTTTTTAGTCACAAAAACCGGAATTATTACGGTTGAGAGTACCCCAATATGCTGTTCCTCATAGCTGGAAATGAATTCTACAATGGGCGAAACAACCGAGCGATAGGGCGAATCTAAAATCACCAACTCAATATCCGACTCTAGCTCTGCCCATCGCTGCCGCAGTTTTTCGTGATTGGTGGAGCCAATATCCACGTGTATCGCAATCACTTCATCCGCAATCCTACGGGCATACTCTAGCGCTTCCACAGTGCCTCGGTGCAGTTGCCCCACAACCACGATCGCCGGATGGGTCACGTCACCTTTGGGTCTAGAAATGTAGCTGCGGGGGGCTAGTTCTTCGATGCTCAATCGAGTTGCCACGTAGTCATAATGCCGATGAATTTGCAAAAAAACGTAGACTAACAGCGGCACCGCAATCACCACAGTCCAAGCACCCAGCAAAAATTTCGTCCAAATCACGACTATGAGAACGATGGCAGTAGAGAGCGCCCCAACCGCATTCATCACGGCACTCGGTCGCCATCCTCTGCCTTTTTCCTTAAACCAGCGGCGCACCATGCCTGCTTGAGACAGAGTAAAGGAAGTGAATACCCCAACGGCATAGAGCGGAATAATTGCCGTCGTGTCTCCTCGAAAAATCACCACTAGGAAGCCCGCACAGATGCTCAGCAGCAAAATGCCATTTGAGTAAACGAGGCGATCGCCCAATAGCGACAGTTGCCGGGGCAAATAACCATCTCGCGCCAGAAAATAGCATAGCCTCGGAAAATCGGCATAGCTGGTGTTGGCTGCCAGCGTCAGAATGGCAGGAGTGGCAAACAAAACCAAGAAATAGTAAATAGGTCCAATCCCAAAAATGCTTTGCCCCAAAATAGACAGCACCGTTGCGTGTTCTCCTGGCACCACTTGATAAAGGTTTGCCAGGTAAGTGATGCCCAAAAACATTCCGCCCAAAATAACGCCAAGCAGGGTCAAAGTTTGGCGCGCATTCACCCATTCAGGCGAGCGAAACGCCAGCACTCCATCAGAAATAGCTTCTACCCCAGTCAGCGCCGTACAGCCTGCTGCAAAAGCCCTTAAAATCAAAAACAGCCCAATGGCTTCAGTGCCGCTAGGAATTGCCTCCAGTGGCGGGGGCGCTGGAACAACCTGCCCCGTTAGTTGATGATGAATGCCTACCCCAATCATCAAAAAAATGCTGACCACAAACGCATAGGTTGGCACCATAAAGAGCCTGCCCGACTCTTTCACCCCGCGCAAATTTGCCAGGGTAATCAAAAAGATGAACACCAAACAAATTTCGATGATGTATGGGCGCAATCCAGGTAGTGCAGAGGTGATATTGTCTACCCCAGCCGAGATGCTGACTGCAACAGTCAAGATATAGTCAATCATCAATGAGCCACCCGCAATCAGCCCCGGATAGATGCCCAAATTTTCACGAGCGACGATATAGGAGCCACCGCCATTAGGATAGGCACGAATCGTTTGCCGATAGGACAAAATCACAATAGTAAGCAGAATGATAATCGCGATCGCGATCGGCACCGACCAACTTAGAATGCTGGCACTCGTTCCTGCGGCGACCAAAACAATCAGCGATTCTTGCGTTGCATAGGCAACAGAGGAGAGCGCATCGGACGACAACACTGCCAATGCTGCTGCTTTAGTCAGCCGCTCTTCTGCGTGGGCACTGCTGGGCAAGCTTCGACCAATAACCAACTGTCTCAAGCGCGATAAAGTCATTGCAAATCTATAAAATGGGGAAATTTTGCTAAACCAGCGCGGTCTCAGAAACCAGACCAATCTTTTATTTCACTGGGGAGATGATACTTGATAGTTGTTGCACAACTTCACCCTGTGCCCCATTAAAGTATTGCAAAAGTGTTTCCAAGGTAGGCGAACTGGGTGACTCCCTAATAAGGATAGACTGAAAAATAATGAAGTGGATGCGGCTATTCAGTTCGTATTCTGCCCACTCCTCCTATGATTAGGGCTGCATATGTCAAAATTGAGGTTCATGTATTTCAGAAGAGCGATCGCTTGTGATTGAGGTCGAAGTTCATCAGCAGTTACGTGCCTTTTTGCGGCAGCAGGGTGAACCCTATTGGCACCATCATTTAACGATGGCGCGGTTAGTGGCACGAGCATTGCGACTGGGCAGAAGTGCGCTGATTCAAACCAGTGCATTTTCTGGTTATCACGAGCGCTATCGCCTCAGCTATTTGGTGCCCGTTTTAATGTGGCAAGCTCCAGTTGTTGTTGTCGCGCCTGAAGCCGTGCAGCAGCGGTTGCTGATGGTAGAAATTCCTCAGCTACGCCAATGGATTCGCTTTCCTAAGTCGATTCAAGTAGGCGATCGCTTCCCCGCTGGAAACTTTCAGGGCTTACTATTAACCACTCCTGAAGCGTGGCTTAGCGATCGGCTTAATCCTCAAGGGCGTTTCCCCCAAGGCATTCCCACTATTCTAGATGGTGCTGATGATTTGGAAACTTGGGCGCGATCGCAGCTTACCTATCACCTCCAATCCGCCGATTGGGATGCTCTCATGCTGGCTTGCCCCGAACAACGCGATGTCATTCGAGATACGCGAGTGCAGTTGACTAAAGCCATCTTTCAGCGTCCTGCCAATCCTTACGATTGCTACTTGATTGAATCATCTGAGCAGACTCTTCTACAAAACTTTTTTCAAACTCTACTGCCGTTGACTGCTGCCATTGCCGATACTGCCGAAGCCGCTGCCTGTTTGCCTGCACCATGGCAAACATTTTGGAACGCCCTTCAGCGTCAAGAAGCGCTCAGTTGGGCAACTCCAAATCGGCAACAGGGTTCTTTTTCTCTTCATTGCGGCTTGGCAGATATTGCCGCAAGACTGGAGCCAGTTTGGCAGCAACAGCCGATTGTGCTGGTGGGGGGTGCCCTAGATTTGGACGCAGAAGCAACCGTTTATCGGCAGCGGTTAGGCGTAGGTGATGTGACGTGTCTCAAATTTTCTCCCGATCGCCACGAAGAACTGATTCAGCTTTATTTGCCTGACAAACTGCCTTTGCCCAACACCCCCCAGTTTCAGACCGCGTTGATGCAGGAAATGCATACGCTGCTCCGGGTAAGCTCAGGTACACCGGGATTAACGGTGCTGCTGGTCGGCGATGTGCCACTGAAAGCTCAAGTAGGCTCCCTTTTAGCATCGGAGTTTGGCTCCAGAGTGCAAGTGGAACAAACTTGCCTAGATGATAACGGCGTGTTGGTGACTGGCTGGGATTTTTGGCGGCAGCATCAGCAAGTGTTGCCATCGCCACATCTGTTAGCGATCGCCACGTTGCCGATTCCCTCCCTCGAAGATCCGTTAGTCGCCGGACGAGTCAACTATTACAAAAAACTGCGCCAAGATTGGTTCCGGCTATATTTGTTGCCCACTGCGTTGAGTGAACTGCAACGGGCGATCGCCCCAGTCCGCGAACGGCAAGGTGTTGTCGCCTTGCTCGATAGCCGCGTGATTCATCGCAGCTATGGGCATCATGTGCTTGCCGCGATGAACCCAATGGCACGAATCAACTATATTGACGCTAGCCTATTCTCGCGGTCAGACTATTCCATTTCAGAATGAACGTTGTAGACCGATAGTTTTAGACTAGATCAATAGAGTTAATAAACGGCGAACAAATCATGGGCGAAGCAAAACGACGAAAAGATAGCTTAGGTGAAGAATATGGGCAATCTCCTCGAATTCTTCCTTGGCTGCCGATAACGAAAGCTCAATCAGGTGACTTTGTAAAATGGAGTAGTCGCGGAGCTTGGGGCGGCATTGTGCTGCTAGTTGCCTGGTGGCTGACCGTTCGATTTATTGGTCCGGCTTTCGGCTGGTGGCAAGTGGATTAGTGGCTCTTAACCTATTGCCAACGAGACACTATAAAGCAGATTTCTAGTTTTTTTGGCAACTGGCGATCGCGCCGCTAACACTATTCACTTTGTAGTGATCCGCTTCATAGTGATCAATATGTTGATAAATTGCCACAGGTGAAGCGGTGCGGCAGGTAAAAAACTCCGTAGTGGCTCGATCTGACTCACGAACACATGTACAGAACGGCATACCCATAATATTCCCATCTTGGTTCACCCAGTATTTATTTCTTAATATCGCCCACGTTTCACCCTCCCCCCAATTTCTCATCCTTCATCAACCGAGGATATACCAAGAGAAAAAATCCCATCCAGATCAGCACAGGTATCGACGCGATCGCTGTCACCCAGATACGATGGAATAGCACCCAACTGCCAACAATCAGGCAGCAGCCCGTGAGTAAAATTGACCATGGCTGACACCACCAAGGCTTATAGCTCCACACGGTCGGCGGATTGATATCTTGATTTTTTGCTTGCTGAATCATTTTTTCAGGTTTGTTCATCATGTTTCTGAGCTTAGTATGCTGCCAGTGAACCGAGCTAATAGATAATCTGCGCTAGATAGAAGATAAAAAATTAGCGTAATTGCAATCAGGATGACAACCTAATGTTTTTAACAAGAGCAGTGAACCGCGATCGCAACATAAATAGTCCTATTCTGGTCTGGGCTATCTATTCGTTTATTTGATATTTAAAGTTTTATGTCGTTTTAAGGCAGCCACCTAAAGTTAAAGTTAGAAAACATTTAGTATCCTTGAAAAGTAGTCCGGTCAGTTTTCTATATAAACCCTCACTCAGATTTACTCACAAAGTTGTCTTTTACCATTGTGCTATGATTGCTAAATAGGTAGTTATTTTCGGTTGGTCAAAGCGCTTCTGTTAACAAGTGTTTCTCCGAATCTAATCCTCCACACCCTCCTCTATGCTTCGGAGACGTTTTCTATGTCGATTTATGTTGGCAATTTGTCCTATCAGGTTGCGGAAGATGATTTAAAACAGGCTTTTGCTGAGCACGGCACTGTCAAACGTATCCAGCTACCCACAGATCGCGAAACAGGTCGTGTTCGTGGTTTTGCGTTTGTAGAAATGGGAACAGAAGCCGAAGAAGCAACTGCAATTGAAGCATTAGATGGTGCTGAGTGGATGGGACGAGATTTGAAGGTAAACAAAGCAAAGCCTAGAGAAGAGCGAGGTTCTTCCGGTGGTGGATGGGGCGGCGGCGGCGGCGACAACAGAAGCCGTGAGCGTCGTTTCTAACCTGATATCGCAAACAAAATTTTAGAGTTCCAGCAGAGCCAGCTAACTGCATTACTCTGTTGGTGCTTTTTTATGTTTTTAGTTTTTAGTTCACAGTCACACGAGGGATATCTAGAATGGCTCAAGTAGTTCTAGGGGAAAATGAAGGAATTGAATCCGCTCTTCGCCGATTCAAGCGACAGGTTTCAAAAGCAGGAATTTTTCAAGATATGCGGAAAAATCGGCATTTTGAAACACCCTTAGAAAAAGAAAAGCGTAAAGCTGTTGCTAAACACAAACAGCGCAAACGGAATTCTCTATTTCGCTATAAGTAAATGCCGCATTGAATTGAGTTAATCTATTGCCTTAATTTACATATAGCCTCATCCATACCTCAGCCAACAAAAGACTCAACGGGCAATCAGTCTGGGTGGTAACAATCGAGCTCATCCAAGCTTTCACGATATGACTCCAGAATCTATCCGTGTTCTTTCTAGTCTTAGAACTGAGTTCTACACTCAATTTGTGTCTGCAATGCAAGTACCTGTCAAAATTAGTGGCAGTTCTTACAACAGTATTTCTTTTGTTGCGTCTTGGCTAAATGACCGAGAGCAGCTTAATTATCTCAACATTTATGCCTACACCGCTCCCGATGAGTTGGCGCTTAAGAGACCCTTTATTCTCAGGGTTGCAATTAATAAAGGCGCTGGAAACATGGGTTTTGCTCGGCAAGCCCAGGCTTTTCGAGGGGTAAACCAGAAATGGCAATTGGAATTAACCGTTCTACCCGATCAGCTTCTAGATTTTTTGCCTTGGGTTGTTGATCTAGTTCAAGCCCATGCAAAAGGAGACTCATCGTTTATGCAAGAACCTCCTCACCCTGTAACGCTTGAACTTTCTAACTGGCTGCTTACTGACATGATTTGGAGTACGGAGGCTGAACAGAAGCTAGAGTTACAGGCTTTAGAAGAGCTTGCCGAACCCTGCATCACTAACTTGGATGATAAAAAAAGTCCGCCTGTGAAAGCTGCTTTTTGGTTGAGCTAAAGCAGCGAGAGATTTCAATTTGTAAAGGTTCAAGCATTGAGCGACCTGAAACTTTACGAAAAGACCGTAGGAGTGTTGTTTTTACGCTCTTACGGTCTTTTTTTAAGACCCGCGAAAATAACTCACAGCTACGTAGCCACTTTCAAAGCAACCCGGTAAGCTAATCAGCCTACCCAACATCGGCGGTTATATTGTGACTAATCATTAGAGTGAGTTCTAAGTGCAATAGATTGAGAGAAAATTAGAAGTCAACTGAAATCCTTGTGGATCTGAGCAATGATTGTTTTGGAAGTGCTGTTTGGAGTGTTGATTATTGGAGGAGTCGCGTTTTATTTGGGATGTGCCTTTTTTACCAGTCGCTTCTTTGGATCTAACGCTGCTCTAGCGCAAACAATAGCTATCAGCCCCAACACAGAGAAACCTTCTTTTCTCAATCTTGATACCGCTTTGTCTTTCTCTCCAGTTTCTATCCTCGTTCCAGTATGTGGATTAGATGCAGGAGCTTGGGAAAACTGGTCGTCCCTTTGTAATCAGACTTATACAAGCTATGAGGTTTTGTTTGGAGTCGTTGATCCACAAGATCCAGCGATTCCAATTCTCAAAATTTCCGGAGAAGGTGAGAGTTTTTACTGGGCTGAAACCACGTGGGATTAACTATAAGGACAGCAGCCTTAGTTACTTGCTGGAAGAGGCTCAATATGACTGGATTATTTTTGTTGATAGTGATATTCGCGTTCCGCTTGACTACATTGAGATGGTGACGACTCCACTTCTGGATGAAAAAGTGGGCATGGTGACTTGTGCATTTATTGGTCATGACCCTCAATCGTTGGGTGCAGCGATCGCCTCTTTTGGGCGTTGTTTTGATTTTATTCCCAGTTTATTAATTGCAAGGGCGATCGACAACGGGCTGAAGTGCGCTATTGGAACCACGATCGCGACTCGTCGTGATGCACTGATCAACTATGGCGGCTTGCATTTAAACCGGATTGGGTCGGATTACAATATTGGCAAACGGGCAGCGGCAGCAGGCTATGTTGTGGAACTGTCTCGCTACGTGCTGGAGTCAGACACAGGCACAGAAAGCATTGGTGATGTTTATCAACGGGAGCTACGCTGGGCACGAACGATTCGCTTCAACCGGGGCGCACAGTATTATGCAATGATTTTTTGCTATGCCACGGTGTTTTGCCTGCCACTATTGTTAGTATCTCGCTTTGCAAGTTGGGCGATCGCCCTCACTTTGGTCTGCTTCCTAATTCGCTATGCCCAAATATTGATCTCCATCCGCAGTATGGCTGCCCCTAACCTAATCCGCTGGCTGTGGGCAGTGCCGCTACGGGATCTCTTAAGTTTCACAGTGTGGGTTATGGGTTCCTATGGGCAAAATGTTTACTGGCGCGGACGGCGACTGCGCGTTTATAGCGATGGG
>ENA-OFDP01001148-OFDP01001148.1-metagenomes-genome-assembly--contig:-NODE-1148-length-10591-cov-4.523443_pt1 | contig 10591 bp, 10 predicted proteins | sample MGYA00153389_OFDP01 | MGnify analysis MGYA00153389 | reverse complement strand
TAACATACAAAAAATGGCTGTAGGCCAACAAATACGGGCGCAAGCAGCTCCTGAAAGCATAGCATATGACGTACTCTGCAGTCAGCCCAATTCGCCCCTTGAAAGGCATTCGCGTCCTCAGCCTGGCGCTCAACCTGCCTGGCCCGGCGGCGCTGATGCGTTTGCGCCTGATGGGCGCGCGCTGCGTGAAGCTTGAATCGCCTGCTGGGGACCCGATGCACAGTTACAGCCCGCCAGCCTACACCGCGCTGCACCAAGGCATTCGCATCGCCACCGCTGACCTGAAAACCGATGCAGGGCAAAAAGCCCTGCACCGCGAGTTGGCCAAGGCCGATGTGCTGCTGACGTCCTTTCGCCCTTCGGCTATGGTCAAACTGGGTTTGACGTGGAAGGCGCTGCACAAACAGTACCCGCAGCTCAGCCAGGTGGCCATCGTGGGCAGCCCGGGTGCTCTGGCTGAAGCGCCTGGCCATGACCTGACGTATCTGGCTGAAAACGGCTTGGTTGCTGGCCTCAACTTGCCCGCCACGCTGTACGCCGATATGGGCGGCTCATTGATGGCCATCGAGGCGGTGTTGCAAACGGCGCTGCGCAAACACACCCATAAAAAAGGCGTTTACCTGGAGGTGGCTTTGTCCAGTGCAGCAGGCTACCTGGCGCTGCCGCGTGTTTGGGGCTTGACGACACCCGGTGCGGCGATTGGCGGCGGCCATGCAGGCTACCAAATCTACCCGTGTAAAAACGGCCGCGTGGCAGTTGCTGCACTTGAGGCGCACTTTGCCGCACGCCTGTGCGCCGCCGCCGGGCTGGATTCAGTCAACATGCATTTGCCATCAACCCGCATTGCCATCGCCGCCTGGCTGCTGGGCAAAACCCGCGCCCAGCTCGACAAATTGGCACTTGACAAAGACATTCCGATGCACACACTGGAGCGCTGACCCTAGCCCATTAGGTCGCGCTCACTAGGGTAAGCCCTTAATTTTCGTTAACCTTCAGGCATCTACAAACCACTTTGAAGGAAACACCATGACTGCCAAGAACCTCTCCACCGTTGCCACCGACCTGATCGAATGCTACGGCAATACCGCCAAAAACGTGATTGATGCTTACCGTGCAGGCGGCGAGCGCGTGGTGACAGTGCTGGAAAAGCGCTGGAATGCTGCCTTCAAAGAGTCCCGCTCACAACTGACCAAAGATGTGGCTCAAAACGCATCTGCTGCCCAGTTGGCCTTCAGCGTGTACTACAGCAAGGGCTTGATGCAAACCACCAAGGGCGCTGAGTTGGTCGTGAGCCAATTGGTGAAATTGGCTGAAGCAGGTGTAGAGCGCGTTGCCGCCAACGCCAGCCTGTTTGAAGAAAAAACCGGTCTGAACACCCTGAACACGATTGCCCAAGTCACAAAGCCAGGCGCTGTGGTCCTGAGCCAGTTCGCCGCCAAGCTTGAAGAAAAATCAGCGCAACTGGCCAGCAAAATCGCAGGCAACAACGTCGCTACCACCAGCGTCAAGCGCACAACAGCTTTTTCTAAAAATCGCACCGCCAAAGCAGCGTAATTTTATCGCTACATTTTTTGTAGCTGCTTGCGCCCGTATTTGTTGGGTTAGAGTCGTATTTGACCAGTTAAATAGCGTCACAAAGCCCCAAAATTCAATGTTTTGGGGCTTTTTGCTTTATGCACAGAAATGAGCCTGATACTAAGATGATTCATTTCATCAAGTTGCTACTCATGACCTCTTCAAATCTTCTTGCCCGTTTTTGTGTTTCCGCTTCGGCGTTGCTGCTTTGTCTGGGCTTGGCCAGTTGCTCAAAGCAAGATACACCCGCGGCACCAACAGCCGCCGCAGTTGCGCCAGCCCAGTCATACGACGCTGTAGCCAAAAACGGCAAAGGCTTTACCGCTGGCGCGATGATGAGCGCGCAAACCGTTTATGTTTTGTTCGACGCGCAATGCCCGCACTGCGGTATGTTGTGGAACGCATCACAGCCATTGCAGAAAAAAGTGAAGTTTGTGTGGATTCCCGTGTCACTGATGAACCCCAAAAGCACCCTGCAAGGCGCAGCTTTGCTGACCGCCGCCAACCCGCAAGAGCTGATGACCGCGCACGAAGCGGCCTTGCTGGCAGGCACAGGCGGCATGGTGGCTGATGCCAATCCATCTGCCGATGCACAAGCGGCCATCAAATCAAATACGCAGCTCTTCAACAGCCTGGGCGCAACATCAGTGCCGTACATCGTGGCCAAAAATGCACGGACTGGTGCTGTTGTGACCAACTCAGGTGCGATGCAAACACCCGCATTGGCTGCGTTTTTGGGGGTTGATTAGGACGCAAAAACCAAGGCATAAAAAAAGCCCCGAGATTTATCATCTCGGGGCTTTTTACTTTTATAGCTGGCGGAATCGGAGAGATTCGAACTCTCGATGAGGCTCTACACCCCATACTCCCTTAGCAGGGGAGCACCTTCGGCCACTCGGTCACGATTCCAGCTAAAGCAAATTATCTCACAAGCTGACTAAACTTTGGCTTCAAGCAGCGGCTTGGTCCAGGTCAAACGCCTTGTGGAGTGCGCGCACGGCGAGTTCCATGTACTTTTCGTCAATCACCACCGAGGTTTTGATCTCGCTGGTGGAAATCATCTGGATGTTGATGCCCTCTTCAGCCAGCACCTTGAACATTTTGCTGGCAATGCCCACGTGACTGCGCATGCCGATGCCGACGATGCTGACTTTGCAGATTTTTGCATCGCCAATTACTTCGGTGGCCTTCAAATCGGGCAACACTTTGGCCTTGAGCAAGTCCATCGCTTTAACAAAATCATTGCGATGTACAGTGAAGCTGAAGTCGGTCTTGCCTTCTTTGCTGATGTTCTGAATGATCACATCGACTTCGATATTGGCATCGGCCACGGCGCCCAAAATTTGGTACGCAATGCCGGGGGTGTCGGGCACGCCGAGCACGGAAATTTTGGCTTCGTCGCGGTTGAATGCGATGCCCGACACGATGGCTTGTTCCATTTTTTCGTCTTCCTCAAAGCTGATGAGCGTGCCAGATTTGGCCTCTTCGTTGATGTCAATGTCCCAGTCGGTAAAACTGGACAGCACCCGCAGGGGCACTTTGTATTTGCCGGCAAATTCAACCGAACGAATTTGCAAAACCTTCGAGCCCATCGACGCCATTTCCAGCATCTCTTCAAAGCTCACCGTGGTCAAGCGGCGTGCTTCAGGCACGACACGCGGGTCGGTCGTGTACACGCCGTCCACGTCGGTGTAAATCAGGCATTCATGGGCTTTGAGTGCAGCGGCAATTGCCACGGCTGATGTATCAGAGCCACCGCGCCCCAGTGTGGTGATGTTGCCTGCGTCATCAACACCCTGGAAGCCAGTGATGATCACGACCTTGCCAGCGTTCAGATCAGCACGAACTTTTTTGTCGTCGATCGACTCGATGCGTGCTTTGGTATGGGCGCTGTTGGTTTTGACAGCAACTTGCCAACCTGCATAGCTAACAGATGGCATGCCTTCAGCCTGCAACGCAATGGCCAGCAATGCGCTTGAGGCTTGCTCGCCCGTGGCGGCCAGTGCGTCAAGCTCGCGGCTGTGGGTATCCCCCGGTGATGCCAATGACAACTCTTTGGCCAAGCCCAGCAAACGATTGGTTTCGCCAGACATGGCGCTGGGCACGACCACCATCTGGTGACCGGCGCGTGCCCACTTGGCCACACGCTTGGCGACGTTTTTGATGCGTTCGGTCGAACCCATCGACGTACCGCCATATTTATGAACGATTAAAGCCATTTTTTGTTTGAATGAAAAGACCTTGCCGTGCTTGGCAAAGCCTTAAATTATAACGAGGCACTCAGCTCTGACCAGGGTAAATACGCAAGCATGTCGCCGTGCCGCTCGACGTAACCGCTGGCCACTTTGATGTGCAGTTGTTTGCCCCGGTCAGTGCAATTGGCAATCTGGCTTTGCAGCTCGGCCAGTTGCGCGGTGCTGGGGCTGACCTGGTGGGTACTTTTTAGCCAATGGCGCAATGCGTTAGCCTGGCGTTCTGAACTCAGGTCCTGCAATGCAACGATTCGCGGCGGGTTGCCTGTTTTTGCCATGTCTTCAATAGCTACTTGCACAAGTAACGATTGAGCTGTAGCAGCATGAGCAGCTGATCGGGCAAAGGTTTGCCGGAACTGCGGAAAGGTATTTTGAAGCGCAGGAATCAGCTCATGGCGAATGCGGTTGCGGGTAAATTGAATGTTGGTGTTGGTCGGGTCTTCAACCCAACCCTGGCCGATGTTGGCACTGCCTGGGTGTCGGGCCTTCAAGCCTTGGCTTTCCAGCCAGCTGCGAATCTCAAGAGTGGTCATGTTCAGCAAAGGGCGCACAAATTCAACGCCGTCGCGCTGCCACAGTGCTGGCATGGCAGACAAACCCGGCAGCCCTGCCCCACGGCTAAGTGCTAGCAGCAGAGTTTCGATCTGGTCATCCGCATGCTGGGCAATCGCTACAGATTTAATAGCTTTTAGCGCCCGTATTTGTTGGTCTAAAGCTTCATTTATATCTCTGGCTTTGCCTGATAGCGCTGCATACCGTGCCTTACGTGCGGCATCTTCAGGGCTTTGTCCCGCTGCAGCGATTGCATTCACATGCACCACATGCAGCGGCACACCGAGTGCTGCGCAAAACGCCGAGCAATGCGCTGCAAAATCATCAGCCGCAGCCTGCAAACCGTGGTGAATGTGGATAGCCTGAACCTCGCCGGGGTGTTGCTGCGCCAGCATCAACAGCAAAGCGGTGGAATCTGCGCCGCCGCTGTAGGCTACGGCGTAAGTCACCTTGGCTTGTCCGACTTCTCAATGTCAACCCCAAGCTCCTTCAAATCAGCAAAGTCCTTAGGTCGTCCAGTTGCTTTTTTATTACGGATGAAGTCTTCGCGGTTGATAACATTGATTCGCGTGCCGTCCAAATCGAACTCAAGGCGTGACTTGTACGCGCTGGCAAATTCAACGCCGCTGATCGAAACCATGAGATCAATCCGTGCAGGAGGAAATCCCAGCTCAATCACGGCCTGTTCTGCCAAAAAATCTTCTTGCCTTAAATCTACCGATGCAAAACCAAACTGCTTGAGTGCGATTAACAGATTAGCGATATTCGCAGGTGTAGGGTCAACCCAGAAATCAATATCGCCCGTATATCGCGGGTGCCCATGCGCCATCAACGCATAGCCACCCACAAGCAGATACTCAACCGCGTTGGCGTTGAGAAACTGTACAAACTTTTTGAAGTCTTTGTTGAGTAATGGGTAGGGTGCAGACATATTGTTGACGTAAAAATTCAAGTGCAGCAAAACGCTCCTGAATTGAACGAGAAAGCCAAAAAGCCAGGTCGCTCGGCTGATCTTTTAATGTAGTTTTGAAAACAACCTTTTCAATCATGACACGCTACTTGTTGTCCGCCTTGGTATCGGTGAATCGACCATAACTCTGCAGCCGCTCGTAACGCCTGTCCAGCAATTCTTTGACCTTCAAGTCGCTGACCTGTCTGAACGCATCGTTCAACGCCCGCTTTAAAAACGCCGCCATCTGCTTGTGGTCGCGGTGCGCACCGCCAACCGGCTCGTTGACGATTTTGTCGATCACGCCGAGCGCCTTCAGGCGGTGTGCAGTTATGCCCAGCGCCTCGGCTGCTATTTCAGCTTTTTCAGCAGTCTTCCATAAAATTGATGCGCAGCCTTCCGGGCTGATGACCGAATAGATGGAATATTGCAGCATCACGACCTGGTCAGCCACCGATATGGCCAGCGCTCCACCCGAGCCACCCTCACCAATGATGGTGGTGATGATGGGCACTTCCAATTGCGCCATTTCAAAAATGTTGCGGCCAATCGCCTCGGACTGGCTCCGCTCTTCAGCGTCAATGCCAGGGTACGCGCCCGGGGTGTCAACAAAGGTAAAAACTGGCAGACCAAATTTTTCAGCGGTTTTCATCAGGCGCAGTGCCTTGCGGTAACCCTCGGGCTTGCTCATGCCAAAGTTACGCAGGCCGCGCTCCTTGGTGTCGCGGCCTTTCTGATGACCCAGCACCATGCAGGCTGTGCCGTTAAAACGCGCCAGCCCGCCGACGATGGACAAGTCGTCTGAAAAATGCCGGTCGCCATGCAGCTCGACAAAATCAGTGAAGATTTCACGTACATAGTCCAGCGTGTACGGCCGCTCGGCATGACGGGCAATTTTGGTGATTTGCCAGGGCGTCAAGTCACTGTAGATGTCTTTGGTAAGCTGCTGGCTTTTTTTGGCGAGCTGGTCGATCTCTTCTGAAATATCAACCGCCGACTCGGTTTGCACGTAACGCAACTCTTCGATTTTTCCCTCAAGGTCGGCGATCGGTTGCTCAAAGTCAAGGAAGGTTTTTTTAGCCATTCATTGTTTCCTTATCAGTCTTTCAAGACTGGAATTGTGTCGAGCGAACGCCAAATATACCAAGTTGCGACGCTGCAGTACGGCGCCCAGGCGGCGGCCACCTCGCGTGCGTCGCTGCGGCTGACGGATTCACCTGAAAAATAATTTTTACTGATGCCGTTGATCAGCCCCACATCATCCAGCGGCAACACATTGGGCCGGCTCAGGTAAAACATCAAAAACATTTCGGCTGTCCAGCGGCCTATGCCGCGAATCGCCACCAGCTCGGCAATGATGGCCTCGTCGTCCATCGCCTGCCAGTCCTTGACGTGAACCATGCCTGCATCAAAGTGAATCGACAGATCCACCAGGTATTCGATCTTGCGGGCGCTGAGGCCAGCGGCGCGCATGTCGTCGACTTTGAGCTTCAAGACGTTTGCCGGATTCATCTTCTTGGGGAGCGCCTCGAACCGGTGCCACACCGTTTGCGCCGCCTTCACCGATATTTGCTGGCCCACAATGCTGCGCGCCAGTGTGCTGAAGGCGTCGCCGCGCGATTGCAGCGTGGTGTCGGGAAACTGCGGAATCAGCCGCTTCATGACCCGGTCTTTTTTAACCAGGTGTTTGCAGGCATCCGCCCAATAGTCAAGCACTTGCACGACCTCAGGCGCATCAACAGCCGCTATTTTTTTCATAGCTGCTTGCACCCGTATTTATTGGTAAAAAGGCCAAAAATACACCTATAAATCATGACTTTGCGACCCAAATCGTGCCGTTTGGCGAATCTTTGAGCTCAATGCCCTGGTTCAAAAGGTGTTGACGAATACGGTCAGCCTCGGCAAAGTTTTTCGCCGCCTTGGCCTCTTGGCGCTGGGCGATGAAGAGCTGAATGCTCGCGTCGGTCAGCAGCGAGCCTGCCTGCAAATATGCCGCAGGGTCGCCTTGCAAAAGCCCCAGGCAAGCGCCCAGGCTTTTCAGCAGCCCAGCCTGCGCAGACAAACGGTTTTTATTGACCTCACTGGCCAGATCAAACAGCACGGCAATCGCCTCAGGCGTGCCAAAGTCGTCGTCCATTGCGGTTTTAAAGCGCGCCGCAAACGGGTCTGCCCAATCCAGCGCAACTTGCGCAGACTTGACCGCATCAAGCGCGGTGTAAAGCCGCTTCAAGGCGCCACGCGCGTCGTCCAGATGCACGTCGCTGTAATTCAAACCGCCCCGGTAATGCGCCCGCACCAGAAAGAAACGGACGGTTTCGGCATCATATTTTTTAAGCACATCACGAATGGTGAAAAAATTACCCAGACTTTTGGACATTTTTTCGTTGTCAATGTTCACAAAGCCGTTGTGCATCCAGTACCCGGCCATTGGCTTGCCAAATGCACCTTCACTCTGGGCAATTTCATTTTCATGGTGCGGAAACTGCAAGTCCGCGCCGCCGCCGTGGATATCAAAGGTCTCACCCAGCGTGGCGCAACTCATGGCCGAACATTCAATATGCCAGCCGGGCCTCCCCTGACCATAATTGCTGTTCCATTTTGCATCAGCCGGTTCGCTGGGTTTGGCAGATTTCCAAAGTACAAAATCCAGAGGATCACGTTTGCCATCATCGACTGCAACGCGTTCTCCGGCGCGCAATTCGTCAAGAGATTTACCCGACAATTTGCCGTAGCCTGCAAACTTGCGCACCGCAAAGTTCATGTCGCCATTGCTGGCCTGATAAGCCATGTCTTTTGCCTCCAGCATGGCAATGATGCCCAGCATCTGAGGTACGTAGTCGGTTGCGCGTGGCTCCAGCGTCGGCGGCTCAATGCCCAGCTTGCCGATGTCCTCATGCATGGCCAGCACCATCTCGTCGGTCAGCGCACGAATGGAGATATTTCGCTCCACCGCGCGTTTGATGATTTTGTCATCAATGTCGGTGATGTTGCGAACGTAAGTCACTTGCAGGCCAGACGTTTTCAGCCAGCGCTGGGCAATGTCAAACGCCATCATCATGCGGGCATGGCCGATGTGGCAAAAGTCATAAATCGTCATGCCGCACACATATATGCGCGCGTGGCCGGGGTTCAAAGGCGTAAATGTTTCCACGCTTTTACTTAGCGTATTGTGAATGCGAAGACTCATGGATTACAGGATATGCGGGCTTGGTTTGGAGCGGTCAACGCTAGGAGTAAATCTGGTGCTAATTTCGTGCTCATCTGGTGCGATTGCGCCGCTGGCAGGTGCGACTAAAACCCTGCCCCTCGGCTACAATCCATCAGTATAGCCAGAGCGCCTGTCAGGCAGGAAAGAGTTTGAAAAGGCTCTACAGCATTAAAAATTCAAGAGGTCTTATGGTTCTTTTTTCCATGTCGTCCATGTCATCCCATACAACACCGCATAAAAGCAACAAGCTTTTCATAGTCATACGCCTGCTGTGCATGGCAATGGTAATGGTGTTGTCGGCTACAGCTGTTTATGCCGATGAATATGCTGATGTGAATATTTTGTTGCGTGCAGGCAAGCTGGCAGAAGCGTTGACCAAAGCCGACCAGTATCTTGCGGGCAAACCGCGTGATCCGCAGATGCGCTTTATCAAAGGTGTCATCCAAACCGAAGCTGGTAAGCCCGCTGATGCGATTGCCACATTTACGCAAATCACGCAAGACTACCCAGAGCTGCCAGAGCCTTATAACAACCTCGCCGTTTTATACGCCGGCCAGAGCCAGTTTGACAAGGCACGCGCAGCGCTTGAAATGGCGATTCGTACCAACCCAAGCTACGCCACAGCGCATGAAAATTTGGGCGATGTCTATGCCAAGCTGGCCAGTCAGGCGTACAGCAAGGCGCTGCAGCTCGATGGTGGCAATACCGGGGTGCAGCCCAAGCTGGCGTTGATCCGCACCCTGTTTGCACCAGACGCCAAAGGCCAAAAGCCGGTATCCAATCCACAATCATCGGGCCCCGTTTCGGTAGCGCCAGTTGCCAAAGCGCCAGCCGCCGCTCCCGCTTCTCCGGCGCAAGTCGCAGCACCTGTCGCCACGCCTCCCGCACCCGCTGCCAGTTCAATTGCTGACAAAGAAGTTGAAGCCGCTGTGCGCAACTGGGCGTCGGCTTGGGCTACCAAGGATATGTCAGGCTATTTGGGCAGCTACGGCAAAGACTTTGACCCACCCGGCAGCATTGGCCGCAAAGCTTGGGAAGAAGACCGCCGCAGCCGCATCATGGGCAAATCGAGCATCAGCGTCAAACTCAGTGACCTGGCGGTTTCTGTCAACGGCGGTAAAGCCGTGGTCAAATTCAAGCAGACTTACAGCGCCGACTCATTAAATGTCTCCAGCCGCAAAACACTGGAAATGGCCAAATCTGGTGAACGCTGGGTCATTGTCAGGGAATCCACGGGTTGATGCCCGGTTTGACAGGCACTCGACGAAAATCCGGCTTTTTGACGTGATGTGATGACGTGGGACTTGAAAAATGTACCCTTGCTGGCTGCCTGCATAATGCTGTCGGTTGCATTGTTTGCGATTGACGTATGCGCTGAAACCAAAAAAAATAAAAAATCCGCAGAGACTGTTGCTTCCACTGAAAAGCACAAGTCCAAACTGCGCAATGCCAAAATACAACCAGCTTCCGACTCAATTGCGAACCAGAATCTCGACGGCCAGGCCGAAGCCCGGCTGATCGAGATCTACAAACTGATCGGTCAGGCAAAAACGCGCCAAGCATTGCCGTTAGCCGAACGGCTGGTGCGCGAACACCCCAACTTTCAACTGGCGCAACTGGTATACGGCGACTTGCTGACGGCTCAACTTGGGCCAGTGCGGACCATGGGCAATGTGCCGGACACCACTGCGAAAGCGGCGGCACAGCAGCTAATTGACCTGCGACAAGAGTCCCAGCTTCGCCTGCAAGCCCTGCGCGACAGGCCTGCAGCAGGTTTGATACCGTCGCAACTGACCAACCTGTCGTCACAAAACAAACATGTCATTGCCATAGACACATCACGCGCCCGCCTTTACCTGTTTGAAAACAGTACCACTGGCTTGAAATTGTTAAACGACTACTACATATCGGTTGGGAAATCAGGCATTGAAAAAACCGCCGAAGGCGACTTGCGCACGCCGCTTGGTGTGTACTTTGTCACCAGCAACCTGGACCCCAAATCACTCAAAGACTTTTACGGCTCGGGCGCATTGCCCATCAACTACCCCAACCAGC
>ENA-OFDP01001145-OFDP01001145.1-metagenomes-genome-assembly--contig:-NODE-1145-length-10616-cov-2.228861_pt1 | contig 10616 bp, 9 predicted proteins | sample MGYA00153389_OFDP01 | MGnify analysis MGYA00153389 | reverse complement strand
AACATTTCACCAGCGCCGTTGACGAATTATACGCATGTTGCCGGATAGCTACCGGAAGGCCTTACTTGCCACCTTTGTTGGGGTTCTTCAGGTACTTGAAGAAATCCGAGCTTGGCTCCAGGACCATCACATCGCTCTTGTTGCGGAAGCTGTTGCGATAGGCCTCCATGCTGCGATAGAAAGAATAGAACTCAGGGTTTTTGGTGAAAGCGGCTGCATAGATACGTGCTGCACCGGCGTCGCCTTCACCCTTGATTTTCTGCGCATCCCGATAGGCTTCGGCCAGAATAATTTCGCGTTGACGATCAGCATCGGCACGGATTTTTTCCGATTCAGCTGCACCTTTTGAGCTCAGTTCATTAGCTACACGCTTACGTTCCGAGTCCATACGCTCATAAACCTTCGCATTGATTTCCTTGGCAAGATCAACACGTTTCAAACGAACGTCAAGGACTTCGATGCCGATACTGCGAGCGTCCGCGTCTGACTTGGCGCGCAAGTCCTCCATGATTTTTGTGCGCTCGCCGGAAATGACGTCGGCAAGGGTTCTCTTGCTGAACTCCTCGCGCAAGTCATTGTTAACCGATTGACCCAAACGAATCTCTGCCTTGGCAATGTCACCGCCGGTAGAAACATAAAACTGTTTCACGTCGATAATTCGGTATTTGATGTACGAATCAACCATGACGTTGTTCTTCTCCATGGTCTGGATGCGTTCTGCGTCCTTGGTGTCCAGCGTCTGGATGCGGGTGTCGTAGACGCGGATGTTTTCAAGCATTGGCACTCTGAAGTAAAGACCAGGCTCCTTCTGGATGGCAACAACTTCACCCAAGCGGAATTTGATGGCAGCCTGTCGCTGATCCACGGTGTACGCCGAGAACACCAACGTAAGAAGTATCACGACTGCGACGGCGGCAATTGCGGAGAAGTTTTTTTGCATGATCAATCTCCTTATCTGTCACGTGTGCGCGAATCGCGCAAACGGTTGGCTTCAGTCACGATCGGCGCTGAGTCCACGGCCGCGCGCGGGGGCGGAGAACTCTCAACCGCAGTGTTGGTTGGCGTTTGCTGCACCGCCTGCATTAATTTGTCCAGCGGCAGGTACAACAAACTGTTGCCGCCCTTTTGATCGACCACAACCTTCGTCGTACTCTGCATGACTTGTTGCATCATGTCCAGATACAAGCGTTCGCGTGTGACACCGGGTGCCTTGTCGTATTCACCCAGCACTTGCGTGAAACGTGACGCGTCGCCTTGTGCACTCGCAATGACGCGCTGTTTGTGGCCATTGGCTTCTTCCAGCAATCGCGCAGCGGCACCACTTGCGCGCGGCAGGATGTCATTGGCGTACGCCTGACCTTCGTTCTTCAAGCGCTCGCGCTCCTGATTGGCGCGAAGCACGTCGTCGAAGCTTTTTTGAACCTGCTCCGGTGGCTGCGCGTTTTGAAGGTTGACGATGGAAATCAGAATACCGGTTTTGTATCGATCCAGAATCTGTTGCATAAGCACCCGCACCCGCGCAGCGATGTCTCCGCGCCCTTCATAGAGCACGAAATCCATCTTGCTCTTGCCAACGATTTCGCGCATTGCCGTCTCGCCTACCTGCCGCACTGCCTCGGCCGGATCCTTGTTGTTGAACAGAAATTCTTCAGGGCTCTTCAACGTGTACTGCACGGCGAATTGCAGATCGACAATGTTTTGGTCCTCCGTCAGCATTAGTGCTTCTTCGGGTACCTTGGTCTTCTGGTTGTTGCGATGACCAATCTCGACCGCCTCTACGCGCGCGACGTTGACGATCTCGTGCGTTTCGATCGGATACGGCCAGCGCCATTGCAACCCTGCCTGCTTCGTTTGGGCGTACTTCCCCAACCGCAACTCCACCCCGCGCGTACCTTCCTGCACGATATAGAATCCGCTTGCCAGCCAGACCGACAGCGCCAATCCAACCGCGACCACAATCCCGCCCCCCATCATGGCCGGGCTCGGCCCACTTGGCCCGTTGCTGCCACTGCCATCGCCACCCGTGTTACCGGGCTTTTGTCCGAAGAGGCCTTCAAGTTTCTGTTTGAACTTACGCAGAATCTCGTCGAGGTCGGGCGGTCCGTCATTCTTGCCGCCTCTCTTACCCCACTGCGGGTCATTCATCGACATTTCCGCCGCATCAAACATGCCACCGGTTGGAACTGATTTCAGCGACATGCGGCGCACACCTTTGTTTTCCAGCCAAAAAAACAACCGGTAAAACGGATACGCTAATACCGCTGCAGCACCCGCCAGCGGCGCAATTACTACTGATCGACCCAAAAATCGCATGCAATCTGCTCCGAAGAAAATAAGGTGCTGCTTTGTCACGCCAAAACCAATTGATCCGGCGCTGTGTTTATTGAGATGTTTTCCTGCAGGGCAGCCTCTGCTGTAAGCGCGCTGGCGTGTGTCCTGTTTGCTTGATTTTCCAAGCCGTATTCCTTGATCGCTTCGCGCAATTGCGCGAAGCCGATGCCCTTAAGCGCACTGACGCGACATTCGCGAATTTTACCACTTTCATCCCGGAGGGCTGCCGCAAGCGGTGGGTCCTCCAATTGATCAATCTTGTTGTGCACGATGACTTGCGCGATGTTTTCGGCACCGATTTCGGCGAGCACCAAATTCACATCATTGATCTGCTGTTCGCGCATCGGGTTGGCGGCATCGACAACATGTAACAACAAGTCGGCTTCCATCGCTTCCGTAAGAGTCGCATGAAATGCTGCCACCAGACCGTGGGGCAAGTCACGGATAAAGCCTACCGTATCCGACATGGCAACGTGTATGCCGGGCTCGATGTAAAGCTTTCGCGTGGTTGTGTCGAGTGTTGCGAACAATTTATCAGCGACATAGCTAGCTGAACGCGTCATTCGATTAAACAATGTCGATTTTCCGGCGTTCGTGTAGCCCACGATGGAAACATTAAACACACCCGTACGCTTGCGCCCTGCACGCTGGGTGGCACGTTGGCGCCCGAGTTTTTGTAGTTTTTCCTTCAGCCGCTTGATGCGATCACCGATCAGACGACGATCCATCTCAAGTTGCGTTTCGCCGGGGCCGCCACGCACACCAATACCGCCACGCTGACGCTCCAGATGGGTCCAGCCGCGTATCAACCGCGTCATTAAATGTTGCATCTGGGCGAGTTCAACCTGCAACTTGCCCTCGGCGCTGCGTGCGCGCTGCGCGAAAATATCAAGAATAAGATCAGTGCGATCAATCACATGTACACCGACGATTTCTTCGACGTTACGAATTTGAATTGGCGAGAGCTGGTGATTGAAAACAACGAGATTCACGTCATGCTCCAGCACGGAGGCCGCGATCTCTTCAATTTTCCCACTACCGGCGAACGTTCCCGGATCTGGTTTGGCACGCTTGCCAATTACCGACTGCGCAACTTTTGCACCAGCACTGGCAACAAGCTCAACGGCTTCCGCCATCCGCTCATCAAACAACGCATCGTGAAAATCAACGCCAACGACAATCGCCCGCGTGCGGCCGGGCGATTTGGGAGGCATCGATCTTTCCGTGGAGCCTGGTTTCATTTAGTGAATGTATTTGCAAGATGCAGGGACGCATATCCCGCTAGCAAAGACATTGGGGCAACTATCAGAAAATCAAACCGAAGCGGATCTCGAACGGGATCCGCAGGTTGCACAAACGACAGCAATCAGCCTTCGCTGGGTGCTTCAAATGGGACCGTAACTGCGCGCGCCGGAACAACGGTGGAAATGGCGTGCTTGTAGACCATTTGCGTGACGGTATTCTTTAACAGAACGACATACTGATCGAATGATTCGATCTGGCCCTGTAACTTAATACCGTTGACGAGATAAATTGAAACGGGGACATGTTCCTTGCGCAATATGTTCAGGAACGGGTCTTGTAACAGTTGCCCTTTTGCACTCATGTTCTTTTTCTCCAAATTCTAAACTACAGTTTGCAGGCAGATAGCCCCATCCGGGCGCACCTTTAAGTCAGGACTCTCAACAACCCGCTTGCCTACTACGCGAGTCGTTAAAAGTCCTGTTTTTTGCCTGACCGAAATAAAACTCTAACTCAAACGTGCAAGGTCCGCACGTAAGTCATTAATGACATCACAACAGACAGCAATTTTTGGGCTCGGTTCCCGGAAATTTTTGTCGAGTGCACAGAATTTTTGTCATCTCTGCGCCAATGCTGGTTGACTGTGTTGAGCACTTTAATTGCCATCGCGCTAGCGGTTTAGTTCCACGCTAGCTGTACATCTTTTTTGAGCGAATCCTGCCACGGCGACGCTGTCGCTCTTGGCTTGCGGTAATTTCCTGCGGTTTTTTGTGCGCGTAAGGATTGGTGGCCTGCTTCAAGTCCACGCGTAACGGTGTGCCTTTAAGTTTAAAGGCGTCTCGGAAAGCGTTCTCCAGATAACGCTTGTAACTATCAGCAAGATTGGCGAGACCCGATCCATGCACCACAACGACAGGGGGATTGTGTCCACCTTGGTGCGCATAGCGCAGTTTTGGGCGGTTCAACCCATTCATCGGTGGCTGGTGCGCGGCCACTGCCGCGATCAAGGCGCGCGTGAGCTTTGGCGTGGAAAGCTTGGCCATCGCAGCAGCAAAAGCCTCATCGATAGACGCAAATAGGGGCATCACGCCCATACCATCCTTAGCAGAAATGGTATGGAAATTAGCGAAACTCAGGAAATGTAGCTTCCGGTCGTACTCAACTTTGGTGCGTTCGCGCGTATAGCTATCGAGGTTGTCCCATTTATTTATGCCCACCACCAATGCTCTGCCAGACTCGAGAATGAAGCCCGCAATATGCGCATCCTGCTCCGAAATTTCCTGCCGCGCATCCATGAGCAGCAGTACGACGTTGGCATCTTCGATGGCCTGCAACGTCTTAACGACCGAAAATTTCTCGACTGCCTCAAATACTTTACCGCGCTTTCTGATGCCCGCCGTGTCGATGATGGTGTACTGCTTGCCGTTGCGGAGCAGCGGAATATAAATTGAATCGCGTGTGGTACCGGGCTCGTCAAAAGCAATCACTCTGTCTTCACCCAGCAGGCGATTCACGAGTGTCGATTTCCCGACATTGGGCCGCCCGACGATGGCGATTTTAGGATGATCCGGATCGGGTTCATCGGCCGCTTCCGGGAACGGTGCGAGAACATCCTCGATCAATTGCCGTACGCCTTCGCCGTGTGCGGCAGATATGGCAATCGGCTGACCTAATCCCAACTCATGGAACTCGGCCACGACCACGTCTTCGTTCATCCCCTCGGTTTTATTCACCGCAACGCTGATGGGTACGCCACGCGAGATTGCGTCTTTGCGCAGGCGTTCGCCGATGATCTTGTCCTGCGGTGTGAGCCCCTGACGTCCGTCGACAACAAAAATAATCGCTTCTGCTTCGGCAATGGCCTGCAAAGTCTGCTTGGCCATTTCATGCATGATGCCTTCGGTTACCTTGGGCTCGAAGCCTCCGGTATCCACAACCAGGTAGGGGCGACCGGCACCACGGCCGTGACCGTAATGCCGATCACGGGTCAAACCGGGCATATCTGCCACGATCGCATCACGTGTTTTCGTGAGGCGATTGAACAGCATGGATTTGCCGACGTTTGGTCGACCGACGATGACGACTGTAGGTTTCATATTTGTACACCACCCCGAAGCCGGGGCAATGCTATTTCACGTTGATGGCGAATACGCCGCCCTTGTCGGTTTGAGCGATGGCACCGTCACCGTTGTTAAGCAACGAAACCACGCGGCTACCATCAGTCGACAGGCGACCGATCAAATCGCCATTTTCGACTGACATAATGTGGATAACGCCATCCTTGTCGCCCACGACGAGCTTGTCCCTGACAAGAATCGGTGTACCTGGATCACGGCGTATTAGCTTTTCAAGTTTCCAAAGTGTCGCCCCATTGGCTTTGTCGAGTGCATAGACGTTGCCGCCGGTGTCGGCAACATAAACGTTTTTGACATCCACCGCGACGCCGTCCGCGCTGGATATTTCGCGCGACCATAGTACGTTGCCGCTCAACGTCTCTACACAGCCGGTGCGTCCTTGGTAAACCGCGGCACACACGCGCGAATCGTCCAGCACCGGCACGCCGGCAACATCAGCTACCCGCTCCAATTCGGTTGCACCCCGCGCAAGGGAAATCGTTGCTTCCCAAATCGGCTTTCCGCTTTCCAATTCGATCGCAACGACTTTGCCGCCAGGGTAACCCGCATAGAGGGTGCCTCGATTTGACACGACGCTTGCATTGGTGCGCAGCGTAAGCGCGGGTGCTGCGCGCTGAAAAACCCATTGGCGTATGCCATCGATTTTATTCAGCGCAAATATCCGGCCGTCGGCCGTGCGAACAATGACTTTTGAACCAACAACCACCGGCGCCGCAAGCACTTCCCCGGCCACAGTCGCCTTCCACTGCGAGCGCCCGGCGGAATCAAACGCCAGCACATCACCTTTGACGCTGGCAACGACGACGAGGTTCTCGCCCACGCCAACGCCGCCTGCCAATCGCGCCTTTGTCTCGATGCGTGTGACGGTGCGTCCGCCTTCTTCCGCCAGCGCGTAAACATCACCCCCATTTGAAGCCGCGTAAACGAGTTTGTCGGCAAAGGCCGGCACAAATAAATAGCCGCCGGACTTTCCGACGTTGGCGTACCACACCAGCGACGCCGCGTTCGTTGCCGGCATAGCTGGCAGCGCTGGTGGCTTCTTGTCCGCGCCACCGAACCACGCGCACCCTGACGCCGTTACTGTGATGACGCATGCAAGCAACCTTACAAAGCTATGCGCAAAACGCGTGGCGAACTTGTCTGTCATGGAACCAGCGCAATAATGAACGGCGGTATCTGAAAAGCGCTCGACGGAATTGGTCACTTTGCGGCCTCTTTGCTATCTTTTTTGTCTTTCGCATCATCTTTTTTGTCCGTCGGCTTAGTACTGCCACCAACGCCATCGAGCTTGGCCTGCGAAAGCGCTTTCATGGGGCTGCGATCCCCGGCTTTTTCTACCGCAATCTGGTAAGCAGCGCGCGCCTCGTCCCGTCGCCCCTGGCTCACAAGCACATCACCACGCAAGTCAGCGGCCATCGATGAATACGCCTCGTCCTTGACTTGATCCAGCACTTTAAGCGCTTCGTCGAATTGCTTCTCTTCGAGCATCACACTGGCCAAGCGGATACGTGCCACATTGCTGTGCACTGCCGGACCTTTCTCTGTCACCCACAACAGGTGTTTTTTAGCCGTTGCGAAGTCACTCAGGTCAAACGCTGCTTTTGCCGCCATCAATTGCGCTTCACTTGCATAAAACGCATTTGGAAACTTTTCAGCGATGGCACTGGCCGCTTCAGAGAGCTTCTTGCTTTCCTTCGCAACAGCGCCTTCCTGAGCGGTCTTCTGAACACTCTTGAATAGCACTTCTGCCTGTTCGCCCTGCGATCTTTGATGGTAGCGCCAGCCTTGCACCGCAAGGATGCCAACGAGAAACGCACCTATCGCTACGTAAATCCACGTGCCCCACTTCGCCCACCAGTCTTTGAGTGCGTCGATGCGTTCCTGTTCTTCCAGATCGTAAGCTGCCATACCGAATGTTCCTGCCTTTCTAACCGAATAAATCTGTATTCGATGCTTCGCTTGTAAGTACCTGCAAAACATCATCCAAAAGCAGCTGTTGCTGCACGCCGCCTTTACGCAAATTCTTGATACTCACCACGCCAGCGGAGACTTCGTCCGGGCCGAGAATGATAGCAAAGCGCGCGCCGCTGGCGTCGGCCTTTTTCATTTGCGACTTAAAGCTGGCGGTCTTGCCATCCGCTGTGCCGTGGAGCGCAACGCAAAGCCCGCGGTCGCGCATTTGCTCTGCAACGGTAAAAGCGTTTTGCTCAAGCCCATCGGCGTAAACAACGTAAACACCCATCGTTGGCAAAAGTTGTGGTGGATTCTCCTCCAAGAGCATGATGACCCGCTCGACCCCGACACCGAAGCCACACGCTGCCGTTGGCTTTCCGCCCAATTGCTCGAACAATCCATCGTAACGACCACCACCAGCAATGGTCAACTCCCAATCACGGCCCTTGGCGATGAACTCGAAAACAGTACGATTGTAATAGTCGAAACCGCGCACCAGACGTGGATTGATCACATACTTCAAGTCCGCCGCGTCGAGCCGCTGCGTCACGCCGTTAAAGTGTGCGAGCGCCGCTTCATCCAGATATGCCGCGAGCTTCGGCGCCGCATCCACCAGCGCCTGCATCGCCGGATTCTTGGTATCAAGTGTTCGCAACGGATTGGTATAAAGCCGTCGCTTCGCATCTTCGTCGAGCTGGTCCGCGTGCACTTCAAAGTATTTCACCAGTGCCTCACGATGGCGCGCGCGCGCCTCCACATCGCCAATCGAATTTATGTGCAACACCACATCGGTCAGTCCCAGCTTTTTCCAGAGCCTTGCCAGCATCAGAATCTGCTCGGCGTCGACGTCGGGCCCTGCAAAGCCCATGGCTTCCACGTCAAACTGGTAGAACTGGCGATGGCGGCCTTTTTGCGGCCGTTCGTGCCTGAACATGGGCCCCCAAGTCCAGACACGTTTTGGCCCTTCGTACAGAATATTGTGCTCAATCGCCGCGCGCACCAGCCCGGCGGTCGCCTCCGGACGCAACGTCAATTTTTCGCCATTCATTGCGTCTTCAAACGAATACATTTCCTTTTCGACAATATCCGTGACGGCGCCGATCGACCGCACGAACAGTGGCGTCGGCTCGACAACAGGCGTCCTCATCAGGCGGTAACCGTATTGTTCGAATACCTCGCGGGTCGTATCTTCGAAGAACTGCCATAGTGGCGCATCCTGCGGCAGCAGATCGTTCATGCCGCGGACGGCTTGCAGGGTTTTGCTCATGGCTAGGCTTGGGTGCAGGAAGGAGCCGGTAGTGATGGGCCGAACCGACAAAACGGTGCGGGCCAAACCGGGAAAACTCGCTATTTTACAGGGATTTAGCGTTTTACCGCCAGTGCAAGCAGTCACATGTACGACGGAACCGCGATTGCTGCGAACGTCATCTGGATATTGACAAACTCAAGAGCCAGAGCGGCTCGCAGGCCATAATTTGCCTGCAATGTCCGCCAGTGCTAGCGTTTCGTTCGTTGATGCGGGCTGACACCCCAACAGGGATACGTGAACAACTACGCAATTTGCTTGATGGCAATTTCTTTCTTGCGCGAGCGTGCCACACGAACTGCACCCACGGCGTAATTCTTCGCTACATAGTCGTCAACCAGCGCGTGAAACTCTTCGGCGATACGGTCGCCCTTCAGCGTTACCGCTTTCTCGCCATCGATATACACCGGGGCCACGGGCCGCTCTCCGGAACCCGGCAACGAGATACCGATGTTAGCCAACTTCGACTCACCCGGACCGTTGACAACACAGCCCATCACCGCCACGTGCATTTCTTCAACACCTGGATAAGTTGACTTCCACAACGGCATTTGATTGCGCAAATAGGTTTGAATTTTTTCTGCCAATTCCTGAAAAAACGTGCTGGTCGTGCGGCCGCAGCCGGGACACGCAGCCACCATCGGCGTAAACGAACGCAAACCCATGGTCTGCAATATCTCCTGGGCCACAATAACCTCGCGCGTCCTGTCTCCGCCCGGTTCAGGCGTGAGCGAAATGCGGATCGTGTCGCCAATCCCCTCCTGCAATAGCACTGCGAGTGCGGCGGTCGAGGCGACAATGCCTTTGCTGCCCATACCGGCTTCGGTGAGCCCTAAATGCAGCGGATAGTCGCACCGGCTCGCCAGATCCCGGTAAACAGCAATCAGGTCCTGCACGGCACTAACTTTGCAACTCAAAATAATCTTGTCGCGCCCCAACCCCAGCGCTTCGGCCTTGGCAGCGCTCTCGAGGGCAGAAACTATAAGCGCTTCACGCATCACGGCATCGGCTTCCTGCGGCGCATCCCGTCGGGCATTTTCGTCCATCATGCGCGCGATCAGTTCTGGATCCAGCGATCCCCAGTTCACGCCGATGCGCACCGGCTTGTCAAATTTGACGGCAGCCTGAATCATTGCCCCAAACTGGTCATCGCGCTTGCTGCCCTGGCCGACGTTGCCCGGATTGATGCGCAGTTTCGCCAAGGCAACAGCGCAGTCCGGCACCTCGGTCAACAGCTTGTGACCATTAAAATGAAAATCACCAACAAGGGGAACATTGACGCCCATCGCGTCGAGCTTCGCGCGAATCTTCGGCACCGCGCGCGCGGCTTCCAGTGTGTTAACAGTGATTCGCACGACTTCCGATCCAGCACTCGCAAGCGCTGCCACTTGCGCGACCGTGGCAGCGATATCTTCGGTATCGGTATTGGTCATGGATTGCACCATGATGGGCGCATCGCCCCCAACGAAGACGTGGCCAATTTTGACTTGCCGCGATATACGGCGCTGGATGCGAATAATTGCTGAAGACACGATCTACTCCGAAAAAATCACGGTCATTTGAAAAATGGTTGCGGCTATTTGACGGTCAAGCGCGCCACGGCAGCACGGTGCCAGCCGTAGGTCCGACGGATGCGCGGTATTTGTGAG
>ENA-OFDP01001143-OFDP01001143.1-metagenomes-genome-assembly--contig:-NODE-1143-length-10629-cov-2.435218_pt1 | contig 10629 bp, 6 predicted proteins | sample MGYA00153389_OFDP01 | MGnify analysis MGYA00153389 | reverse complement strand
TTGGTGTCAGGAAATATATATAACTTGGGTTGTTTCAAGATACTGATGGCATTGACGGTGATGTCTTCTGCTTCAGTAATAATCTGCCATTGCCCCAAGGCTAGTCGATCGGGCATTTCTTTGTAAGTTTTTCCAGTCAATCGATTATAAAATTTCACTATCTTTATACTCCTCGATCGAGTCGTTTCAACTCTGATTCAATTATTTTCAGAGATTTGCTTGGTTCTCCTTTGTCTAGTTCAGACCAATAAGTGTCAATTGTATCCCTGATTTCGATTAGATCTGTTTGTTGCGTATCATGTCGATCTCGTACTTTTCTCAGAATTTTAGTTGCTAAAATGTGATCTGTCGCTTCAGTGAGGGAACCTCCTGCCGCTATCACAACTGGGATATAACGACCCATTTGATCCTTTAATCTATTTCCCCAGGCAATTTTAAATTTGCTTTCCAGTATGCTAGATAAATTATCATTTAGAAATTTGTATGCTTTAGTGGCTTGATCATGATATTGCTTCTGAGCTTTTTTGAAAGCACTTGTTAGGTCATCATAAGAGATTGGATCTCTTGATAAAAGATCGGGAATCTCAAAGCTTTCATGACTGCGTTCGAGTTCCATCACATGGGCACGATCGTAGGTTTTATCTGCAAACTCTAGTGTAGTTTCATCCTGATTGGCGGTTCCAACAAACCAGACATTTGGTGGAATACTCAGTGTGTCATTATTCCTAAAAAGTTTAGGTGAGGATCGCTCTAGATCGGTATTTAATGTGAGGGTTGGAGATTCTTGCTCCAATTTGGACAGGAAGTCTGCGAAATACTGTTCGGGACGAGACAAATTCATTTCATCCAGCACAATGATATAAATTTGGTCTTGAAATTTGGGGCACTGAGCTTCATACAGAGCTGTTAGAAACTCTGTTTCATAAAATTTACTTTCAAATGAGTTGTAATAACCAATTAGGTCTTGACGATCGCGCCATCCTGCTTGTACTTCAATCAGTTTATAATTAGCTTGTCCTGGCTGTCCTAATGCACGGGCAAAGGCAATTGGGAGGCTAGTTTTACCCGTGCCGCTAATACCCTGTAAAAGGTGGAGTTTACTCATCGCAATACCACCCAGGAATGCGCGGATGTCTGAATCTGAATAATATAAAGATTTACCTTTTTCCTTGGGAGATCGAGCAATGCGATAACGAAGGTCTTGAGCAAACTCTGCGAGATCGATCGGTTCTTGTGAAAATCTAGGAACAATTTGAAGATTCTCATGTTTATCCAGTGCAGCACACTTCTCAAAGGGGCTACGTTCTTTAGATTGAGAGATTCCATCATTAACGCTAATCCTTAAATCATACAGTGCCGATCGAAGATAGTTTTTGCTAGCTTCTAGAGCCTCCTTCTCATCCCGAAGAGTTTCTAAATTAGTAACTGCAATTCGATTAGTTGCGGCTGACCGTTCTAATTCCTGCACTCTACTCATCAATCGAAAACGCTCTGTTTCCCACTGTTCTTGCTGGTTTTCCAAAGCTTCTAATCTTCTTGTAGCAGCTTCCGTAGGACGTTCGGATAACGTTTGTTCCAATTCATCATTACGTCGGTATAAGTTTTGTAACTCAGCCAAAAGCTCTTCAGGATTACGCTGTCCAAATTTCTTGAAAGCATGTTCATATTTAGCTAACTTTGTCTCAAAAATTTTCTGTCTTTCTTCTGATTGTTCGTAACGTTCTTTCCACATTCGTAGAGAAGTTTCAAGGTTCCCATTTTTAGCCGCTGCACATAAACCTACTTTCTCTTCAAAATATTGTCGCTCTTCATCTAGTAACTGGCGATCTATTTCTAACTTGTTCTGTTCTTTTCTCAACGGTTGATGCTCTATAATAAGTTGTTGTTTCTTTTGCTCTAATTCCTGTTCCTTTATAGAAATTGCCTGCTCAAATTTAACATATTTTTGAGAGATGTCTTCTGTTACTTGTTGCTGAATATTTATTTTTTTGCTGAGAGCTTGTGCAATCTCTTGGCTAAGTTGTTCGATTTGTTGTTCCAATTGAGACAAAGCAACTCGATTTTGGGTTAGAAATCCTGCTATTGCATTAGCTTCTCGCTCCTGAAGTTGACGTTCTTGGTGATTAACATTGGACAGTTGTTGGTTCAATCGATCTCGATCCTCTTTTAATAATCGGGATGTCTCAATCCAATTTTGGTTCTGTTCTTCTTTCTGCTCTGCTAAATTATTTTGCTTAATCTGCAATTTATTTTGGATAACTTCGATTGCTTGTTTTTGATTTTCAAGTTGCTGCTGTTCAGATTCTAAACGTTTGCTAGCTGAATCAAAAATTTGTGCATTATGCCAAAACTCATCAAGATTGAATGTCTTTGGAGCAGGTAAATCGGGTACCTGTAATCCTTCCGTCAACTTTTCAGCTTGCTGAAATAGGTCATCAATTTTTTCCTGTAATGGTTCTGAACTGACCGACGCGGATAGAGTAGATTTAGCATTATTTTCAATACCTCTAACATTATTTTGAGTATTTACTTTCGCCGAGCCTTGCGGAATGCCCCGTGTATTCTTGTTTTTGCGAGTAGCCATATTTAATTCTCTAGTAATACAATGTTTAAGGTTGATAGGATAGTTGCAATGTTCCAGCAACTAATCTGTATACGGTATCAATTTGTGATGCTAAATCTGATAACTTGCGCGGCTGAGTATCATCTCCCTGATTTGAGTTGTGTGCGGCAGTGTTACGTTTTGCTGCTAATTCGTCCAGTAAATGTAGCAAGTCGGGACATGCTTGAGCTGCAAGTCGAAGTGGATGTGTAGAATGATCTGGAGTGACAAGTAGTGTAGCTAAGATGAGAGCACGTAGCGAACCATTTCCATAATCTGCGGCTTTGCGGATTGAATTGCGATCGACACTCAGTAATCCTGGTGGTAAGGGCTGCGTAAAACCAGCATTTTTGGCATAATTATTGAGAGTTTGATGATTCAATTGTCTGCGCTCACTTAATCGTTCCGCTTTTCCTTTAGTAGGATAATCCTGTTGAAAATGCTTCAACAGCCTTTCAGCCGCTTTCTGTGATTTAGTCAAAATATCTTCCAATTTATCGATCAAAATTTTGGAATCTGTTACTTTCTCTGCTTCAATACAAGATCGCTCAAGAGTAACAAAGTCTTCAAATAACTCCTCCCATTTTCTAATTGCAGGGGATAATTTGTTTTCAACCTGCAACCGGGCTTTTCGATCTGCCAAAATTAGCCAATCGTCAAAATTATTAAATGGTTCTTTTTGTCTATCACTCAGTATGTTCAGCAGAAATTTCTCTAATCCTGGTATTGTTCCATTTTTTAGATGTCTCTCTAACTTGCGAAGTAACCAGGGACTATTTCCTAATCCAAAAGGATCGCAAACATTCCAGGGATACCCACTTGAAAGATCTTCGGGTACATAAATACAAGTTGCCAGCCATAGATCGGTTGGTTCATCATCGATAAAGGTAACACGATCTATATTGGGTATCTTCTCAAAAGTCCAGTCATCATCATCACCACCGACACTCCGACGGACATTATTAAGTGTTTTTTTATGTTCTAAAACTGCCTTAATAATTTCAGGTGGAGAGGGTTGCCGTTCGATTATGTTTTTTACTTGGGGCATAAATGCACTTTGATAGTTTGGATTACCAGTTGTACCCAGTACTAATTCTGGAAACCCCGAACCGTTGAATCGAACATCTGCATATTGTTCACGTTCTACAAAACGTGGAAATAAATCGCCAGTCCACGGATCTTGGAAAATAAATCCAGTCTTTACGTCCTGTGCAATTGAAGTTTCGTCTTCCAGATTTTTTTTTCCTCTTTCAGTAAGATTTCCGCGTGAGTCAACGGATTGCAGATCTGCGATTTGAGAGACAATCAGGGCTGCTAGATCTTTATCGATAAGTAGGTGACGACCGATCTCAGCAGCTTCTACGACCCCTGCCCGACACATGCCTAAAACTGCTTTTTCTAGAATGTTAACTTGACGAAATGGGATAGGTGAACTAACTCGATACCTGCGAACGGGATACAGTAGATATCGCTGCTGACTCCAGCGGTCTTTAGGTCGAGGATTGTAGTAAAGAATGCGATCGTCTTTGGAAAAAGGCATGGCAGTTGTCCTAAAAAACTTTTCCGTGAGGTGTTTGACAAAGTTCGTAAAAAGCAAGCAATTCACGAATTGCTTGCTGCTCACTCTCTGGCTTATCGGCTTCTGCCTTAACCATTTCCAAATCGCCTGTAACAATGAGTAATCTTTGTTGTCGGCTCATGGCGACACAAAGACGATTTTCTAAGGTTAAGAAGCCATATTTCCTGGAGTAAGTTTCTGGACGATCTGGTGTTGTCTTGATGTTGTTGCTACGGGTCATAGAGAGAAATACCACATCAAATTCTTTACCCTGAAATGCGTCAACCGTTCCAATTCTCAATCGTTCAACGAGTTTACCTTGATGATTTGTTGTTTCTTGCCAAGCTGGAGCAATTTGATAGCTCCCTTCATCCGTTAGTTCTGCTAATTCAAGCTTGTAGAGTTCATGCCATAGTTCCGTTACCTGTGCTCTATAAAAGGCAATTACTCCAAATGTCAACCGAGAGTCATGTTCGAGGAGGCGTTTTAGTTCTCCCGCAATTCTTCTGGCTTCTATCTGACGAGATTTACTCTTCCCTCCGGTTTCGCAGCCTAAATCGAAGGGGACATTTATCCAGGCAGCCACTTTAGCTTGATAGCCAGGGAGGTCGTGAAAGAATTCTTCTTCTGCTCTGCCTGCCTTAATGCAAGGTTCTCCATGATGTTCGTAGAACGTGCGACTGACAAAATCGCCTAGAATCGGGTGCATCCGGTATTGAGTATCCAGGGTCACGGTACGCTTAATACCATCTCGCTGTTCCCATGTCTGTAACTGTCTAAATAGCCGCTCGAATAGGCTTTTCTTTAGGGCATCCTGAGTTGTTTGGTTCGATGAACTCAGTTGACGTTCGACATCCTGTTCCAGGATATGAGGAAGCTGACGATGATCGCCAACTAATATAACCCGTCGTTCTGCCTTAGCCATTGGAATAAATAAATCGAGTGGATTTGCCCTAGCAGCTTCATCAACAATGACTGTTTCAAAGACATGATCAACATTTCCGGTTGTCTGCTCCATCTCCTTGCCTACTGCCTGTTGGCATGTAGCTGCCAACACAACAGTGTAATTTCGCAGCATTTGCCGGACTCCATCAGGGTCGCTGCTCAAATCATGGAGATATTCATCTAAAACAGATTCGATTCCAGACTTGGATTGACGCACCTGTTCCGTTAAGTCTTCTCGCACTCGTTTTAATAAAGATTCGACATCAGGATTGGCAACAGGTGCAATTATTGCATCAATTGCTACAGGAGTGAGTTGTTCTAACAGTCTGATTTGAAGGACTGCTAAATTATTGAGAAAAGGTGGCTCACCAGAAGACTCTAAATTATCCCAATCGGCTGCTGTATTTAGCAACCCGAGATCGTCATCTGATAATAAATTTAAGGATTTAAGGCGATCCAAAGTTTTATATGCCGCAGTTGGCCCGTCATCTGAAAAAGACATTGGTTCGGTACGGAGCGATCTAATTGCTTGAATTGCTAGTTCTCTGGCTTCGTTGTCGATTGAATAATTAGTAGTGCTTTCTAATATAATTGTTCGACTTTGTAAGAAGAGAAGATCGCTGAGTTCTCCAGGGATCCGATCTCTTGTTAATTTGTAAATATCTTCTAGTAAAGTTGCTGTTTGTTGTAAGCTTCCTGGAGCTAGCACGTAACCTGTGATGCGATTTTGAACCTGACGCAACAAAGCTGTCTCTGGCAATTCAGACCAGTTAGCTCGTTTAGCTTCAAGTATTTCGATTCGCTCCCTTCGCCAGCGATCGATATTATCTGGAGTGTCAGCCCGACGTTTTTTTCCACCAATTCGGACTGCTGGAAGTCCAAAGATCACAGTTTTTTCTGCCACATTTTCGACCGCATCATGCTGGTAGCTGGTTAGAAGCAATCGATGGGAAACATTTCCCTGTCTATTTTTTTCAATTTCAGCCAAGATAGCTTGAATCGCTGTGATAACTTTGGTTTTACCAGTCCCTGGTGGCCCTTGAATTAAAATAATATCTGGCGTATTGATAGCAGTTTGTAGTGCCTCTTTTTGACGTGAAGTAGGGAAACCCTGGAAAGCCTTCTGCACTGTTTTATCGAGTAACTTACGCTTATGGTTATTTGAAGGAGAAATTTTTCGGTCTTGCAAGATCATCCCTAGTTGAGGCATGGGGCAAGTTGCAGTCCGAATCATTTCCTCTGCACGCTCACGCCGTTTTAAGCGAGTGAGATCGCCTCGAAGAGAAATAAATAAGAATCCTCGTGGTGGTGGCGAAAGTAATTCATCTGGATCTGATGGACGAATATCTAGAGTCAGATTTTGAAGATTACTGTCTATTACTTGCCCAAAAAATACCTTCTGGTTGCGAGTAGAATTTTCTAAACTGCCAAAATCGGGTTGTTCACTGCTAGCTTCTAGCGATGACTCAGATAAATTTCTCAATTTCTGCAACCATGCCTCTAAATTTGCCTGTGTTCCAAATTGGAAGCGAAGATCGCCGTTGGCTAAAAGTTTTTGAGACATGTATGCGATCGAACCAAGTTCATTCGCTTGTTGAAGAATTGCCTTTTGTTCCAGTTCGTTATATTCTCGCCACAGCGATAAATAAGTATCTGTATTTTTGGCAAGTACGTCTAGTTCAGTACAAATTTCTTCTCTCAGTGTTCCAGCGATCGACAGATCGCAAAAAGACATTGGTGCCTGTAGTAAAATGAAAGGACGCTGATCGCTGAGATCTTTTAGCGATCGCGATTTTGTAACTCGCTCGACTTTCAGCCGATTGTCATCAGTTCGACGCAAGTCAACTGATATCTTGTTACCACATAGCTGAAATGTACTTTCCAGTCCATCCTGGTAGTTTTTACCAGTTCGTATTAATACCCGTGCTTTTCCTCCGACATTTAGTGAAGGTAGAAGAATCTCACGGTTCAACCACTCAATAATTTGCTGAACCGGAGCGGAATTTCTGAGATGATTATTACGAATATCTTCAATAATTTTTTCATCGATCCCAAACTGCATTTCATCAGCGATGTAGAGCTGACCTGGAAATTCATGCACTTGAATGGAAAGTTGATTTGGCGACTGTCCTTTTGGACGAATCTCCACTACCCAACATAAAGTGGGCTGATTATGTTCGAGAATGCCTTCTAACCGTGTCTGGTTCTGCTGGTCTTTACCTTTAACATTCCAAATATCTGAGCCATGACAGAGAAGAATATCATTGCCGATCTCATCTCTATGCAGGGAAACTTCATTCTTGATGGCAAAAAGTTCTCGACCATCAAATGAGGTGCGATCGATCCGTTCGATCTCAATAGTGTTGATTCGCCCACTTTGAATATCGCTAACTCTCATGATTGATGTTCTCCAGTAAGAAATCTGAATATGACAAAACGGTGTGGACGATCGATCGGGGCAAAATGCAGCATCCAGATTCGGTTTCGATCGTTGACTGGAAACCTTTTCCAGTCATTCTGCACCTCGACAACTATTTGCTGTTCACCATCGAAAGATGATAGCCAAAAACATTGTCCATTAAGACTGCGGACACGGATATTAGTTCTCTCCAAATGGAGTTCAATTGCCGGAATATGACTATCTGCCCCTGTTCTGCCATTGATAATTCGATGTGTAAGAGTTAATGGCTGGAATTCGGTTAATGCCAATAATGCTAGAGTCTTTTGATTTGAGATAAATTTTTGATATTCTTTCGTATTTGGCAGTAATTCCCATCGTTTGATGAGCAGTTGCACACGAAGTTGACCAGGACAATCGCACCAGGGGCAGGATATTTGATTAGCGTAGTAAGTGCTTCCGCAATCAGCACAATTCACAGTGAAATCGGCCGCTGAATACAGAGCTTCAACCCATTGGCTAATTCCTGGTCGTTTAGTTGGATTTCTTAACCCCTCACCAAAGCAGCGTTGACTGAGCTTCTTCAGACTTGGGGACAATACAATATTTCTAGGGAAGCCATGCAGTGTGGTATTGCTTTCATCGTCTGGATCGTCGATCCAAGGGAGAAGACCTGCCAGTGCTTTTTCTTCTAACTCTGGTTCGCCATCCCCAACTAAATCGCCCATCAAGGGATGAATCGAACAGAGAGTTTGAAAAGCAATTACGGCAAAGGCGTGAGCGTCCGTTAAGGTACTAATCCCCGCTCGTCCTGAAACTAATTCTGGGGCACCATAACCAGGTGTATAAATACCTTGTGTCGATGAGGAGCTGGAATGATGGAGATTATCTGCATCAATTAAGCGAACTTCGTAGGCATCTAAGTCGGTAGAGATGAAGATATTACTGGGTGATGGATCGCTATAAACTAATCCTTTGCCATGAAGCTGGGCAAAAACCTCAGCACATCGAGCTAATAGCAGCAAACGACGACGTAATCCGCCCCCATCTAAGTACCACTCTGCTAAAGATTTGACATCACGAGGAGGATAAATCAACTGTGAGATAGAACCCATTCCAGTCAGGAGTTCCATTACATATCCTAAATGAGGTGCTTGGAGCATCTCCAACGGAGCGGCAATTGCTAGATCCCTTAGATCGTGCATTAGACGAATATTCTGTAACTGTCCTCTAAGTAGTTCGCGTCGATGTTTGGAGCGATCCAATAAGATTTTGATCGCTCGTTTTCCACCCTTTACTGTATATACGGCTCCCTGTCCACCCCGACCCAATTCGCTCTCTAGCTCGTAAACTTGCCCACGTTCGTCAATAATTCTTTTTCCTTTCAGCTTCATTTGTGTTTATCCTCTAGTTGTTTGCACCAGAGCACTGCTAAGGTTTTGTCATCCAAGTGGTTGGGAGTAGCCCAATTTCGTAACTCTCGATGTAAAGCATGTTGGCGATCGGAAGGAGGCATTTCCCCAAACTCAGTCACGAGAGTATGCGTAAAATCTCCAATCCGATCGCCCACCAAATCATCAGCAATTCCGTCGGTTGTTAGTAATACCGCTGCATTGGGTGGTAAGGCTGGTTTGATTGTCACCGTCCAATCTTTGGTCGATTTGGCGATGCCCAGTCCAGTGGTTTGATTGGTAAAACCTTCTCGTTCACCTGTTAAAACTTCGGTACTGCCATCAGCATTACGAATTGCAGCAAGACCATCTCCCAACTGCGCGATAATCAATTCACCTGAAGGCACTACTGCTGCAAAAAGACAGGTTGCTGCACTGTCCTCTTCTCGATCGGGTAGAATCCGCAATCCCCAAAACAGATGAATTAAACGAAGTAGAGTTGTGACAGGTGCCCGATCTGACTTTGCCCAGGGCTTTAAAGCATCCTTAACTGCTTGACAAGCCATTTGTGCTCCTATTCGAGCATTCGATTTCGATCCCATCCCATCGCTAATGACAATAGCCGTGCCAAATGCACCAGACATTCCCATCCAAGCATCTTCGTTCGGACGATGCTGCTGAATGTGAGATCTGCCTCGAACAGAAGCTCCAAATGATACTAAATATGATTGTGATGGGCTTAACATCAAAACTCCAGAAGGTCATCAAGATCGTCGAAATCAATCGGAGCAAAACTATTCGGGTTAATACTTCTAGATCGATTGCCAACTGTCACAGTGATCCAACGAAAGAATTTTTGAATTTGGGTTTCGTCTGCCCGAAATACATCGATCTCAGGATATTGCCCGATAATAAACGCCTTGAGAGTATCTTCGTCTGCATCAGGACCGATACTCATAGCAAAGCGTAACGCCTTGGAAGCACGCTCTGAATTTAATAGTTGTTGAAGCGGTTCTTTCCAGTTATCGGAAATGCGTCCTCGCTCGTCAGTAGGCTGTCCATCAGAGATTAAAACCAGATTTGGATGGTAAGAGCGACTGGGGACAATCGTTTTGTCCTCCAGAAGCTGAGTTACCAATTCAAATGCTGCACCCATTGGAGTTGAACCGTTCGCCTCCATGTCTGTCCATTGGATCTGGGCTGCGGGTTGCAAAGGTTGGTGAATTTTTGCTCCATTTCCCCCAAAGGTAATCACAGCGACATGAATCTCCGCCCGGACATCCCGTTCATCGGCAAAAATTGCCACCATTTCGGAGATCGCCCGATTTAGGGCTGCCAATTTACCATAAGCTGCCATGCTGCCACTAACATCCGCCAGAATGATAACAGGCATCATTCTGGCAGTGGCGATGGAAAAATCTTTGAGCTTACTCATAATTTAGTACGGGGTGCGAGGAGTTATTAATGTGCTGTACAAAATCTGAAAAGGAAGCTCCAACATATATAGTTCCCTCAAAAGCCCATGATTGGCACAGTAACTTTTTGAAAAGCTCGTTTTAACTGGTCAAATTTTTAAACAACAAAGATACTGACGATTGAAACAGCCACTCAACAAAACTTTCAGCCTTAGTGTGACTTTCTGTGTGATTGCTCAATTACCTGCCATATTTTGCCCCAATCCCCACTAGATTCAGCCATCTACCTCAGCCAGATCTCCCTATTGTGAGGTTATGGT
>ENA-OFDP01001141-OFDP01001141.1-metagenomes-genome-assembly--contig:-NODE-1141-length-10646-cov-3.183080_pt1 | contig 10646 bp, 10 predicted proteins | sample MGYA00153389_OFDP01 | MGnify analysis MGYA00153389 | reverse complement strand
CGCGAAGCGTGCTTCGCGAAACCCCTCCCAAACCTCAGCGACTCTCATCGGGACCGAGTCTTATTTTTACCGGGGACGAACCTACCACGCAACGTGTTCATGTTGAAGCTGCGAAAATTTGGATTTCCGCTCGCTCGGACTCGACTCAATTAGTAACGCGGTCGTACCTGAACGACTGGGGCCCCATGTGAGTCGCCGAGCAGCGGAGCAAACGCGGGGGATCTCCGCGAGGACTGTCTGAGTGGCGAGCACAAACTCAACCTTTTGTGCCACTGTCGATTCGAGCCACGAGTTCCGCAGCGGCCCGCGTTTGTGAGCAGCGGAGGGAACCCGAAGGGCGACAAACCTGGGGTCGCCTTTTCTTTGGGTACTTTCTTTTGGCGAAGCAAAAGAAAGTGCCTTGCCACCGGGCAACCCCCGGCCACTCTCAACAATCACCCAACTTGCCTGCATGCGCGCAAGGTGAAAAAACTTACGCCCGCTTAAACACCGCCAACGCCCCACCCGCCGCCATAAACAAAGTCCCAATCCCCCGATTCGTCCAACGAATGTGCTCAGGGTCCTTCAACATCATCAGCACCTTCGCGGCGAACGCGGTGTAACAACCCATCGCAACAAGATCGACAACATTCAACGTGAGCGTGAGGATCACATACTGCAGCGCAATCGGCTGGGTTGGGTCGACGAATTGCGGCAACACCGCGAGCAGAAAAATCAAGCCTTTTGGATTGGTTTGGCTCACCAGAAAACCCTGCATGAAAATGCCTTTTGCAGTCGTGTCCTTGAACTGAGTCCGCGCCGCAATCTCTTCAAACGCGGGTGTGGAAAATGCGGGCTCCTCGCGAAATTTCTGAATACCAAGCCACACGAGGTAGAGCGCACCACACCATTTCATCACTTCAAAAGCCGTGTGCGATGCCATCAGAATTGCGCCGAGACCCAGCGCGATGATGGTGACATTGACCATGATCGAAACCTGCATGCCGATGCAATTCCACATGCCGCGCCGCCAGCCGTATTTCATACCGGCAGACATCGATGACAGTGCGCCTGGGCCGGGCGAGAAGCAGAGCAGGATGGTGGCGATGAAAAAAGTGAGCCAAGTGCTAAGAGTCATGGTTGAGATTGCTTCAAAAAACAAATTGATCGGCAAAGCCTAGCACTGGCGCGGCTTTCAGAGCAAAACTCTGCCACGAAGCGCGCCCGTGCTGGGGTTTAACTATTTATGCGGATTACGGGCGCTCCACATATTTCTGGTTTCCCTCCACGGCGCGTTTAGCCATGCCGTCAATCACACCCGGCGCGATTAACTTCAGCCACTGCCCCAGCTTGCCTTTCATGGTCATGATCTCTTCGCGTTTGCGCGATTCAATCGCGCGCACGATGATGTCTGCACAGTCTTCCGCACTCATCACATCGTCTTTGTTCACCGGGTCGATTTTGGCCGGCTTGCCATCTGCACCTGTTGCGTTTTCGCGAATACCGGTCGCCACAAAGCCCGGATAAATCATCGTCACAGATACGCCTTCATCGGCGAGCTCGATGCGGAGCGAATCAAAGAAACCTCGCATCGCATGCTTGCTGGCGGCGTAGCCAGTGCGTGTGGGCACACCAACGAGGCCGGTCAAACTCGCTACACCAATTAGCCGCCCACGTGACGCCAGTAAATGCGGCAACGCGTGGTGGGTGCAGTACACCGCGCCCATGTAGTTCACCTGCATGATGCGCTCAAGCATTGTGACGTCTTTGATATCGGCAAACTTTGCCCACATGGTCATACCCGCGTTGTTGACCAGCGTGTCGATGCGACCGAACTCATTAATGGTCGCGTCGATGATCTTCTTGCACTCATCCGACTTACCCACATCGGCCGACACGGTGATGACCTTGCCGCCGAAGCTGCGCGCCTTCTCCGCAACACGATTGAGTTCGCCCTGCCGTCTTGCCGTGAGGACCAGCTTTGCACCTTGCTGCGCGAGCTGGTAGGCGAGTTCCTCGCCGATGCCGGTAGAGGCGCCGGTGATAATGGTGACATTGTCTTTAAGTGCGCTCATTTATTCCAACTCTCCCGTTTTTCTTTTCTCACCGTCGATTTTAGTCCTGACCAATCCTCGTTCGCGCCGCACACTTTTATATCCACGAGGTCGGTCGACAGAGCCTGCGTGCGAATGCCATCGTCGCCCTCATTTCTCCGTTTCCACATCAGGAATATGATTAAACGCAATCGCAATCTTGCCGTGATCAAGCGCACGGTGGGCGCCACCGAAGTAGGCTGCCTTCTTGCCGAACCTGAGATTAAGATCGTCGATGGCGGCGTTGAGTTTTTTCTTGTCGCCCGTCTGTTCCAGATCATCAAACAGTCTTGCCGATTGCGCGGCCTCTGAAGTCAAATCGAGGAATGTCACACCGACTTGTAACGGCGTGAGTGATTTCTTTTTCGGATACTTTACCCACAGTGCATCAAGCGCGTGCATCAAATCGAGCGTGTCCTGCGTTTCCAAAAACCTGGTTTCGTTTTCCCACGTTGGCCCGTTCAGGTATTTCACCTTGATCACCATCCGGCCGGCGTAATGCAGCACTTTGCGCAGTCGCATTGCCGCCTTCTGCGTTAAACGATTCAGGACAGCGTAGGCGTCATCCGGATTGCGCAAGTCGGGCGCCAGCACATGCGAGTGGCCGATTGAGCCCAAGCCGTGGTCGATGTCCTTGACCTCCTCGCCACGCAGGCGTGCATGGAATCGTTCGCCACCCACTCCGCCCCATACGCTGCGCAGTTGCTCAGGAGTGCGTGCGTAGAGTTTCGCGATGGTGTCGATGCCGTGCCCGATAAGTCGCGCCTCCATGTTCTTGCCGATACCGTTTAGTGCACGCAGTGGCAGGTGCAATATTTTCCCGGGCACATCATGCGCTTCGAGTACCACCAGACCATCGGGTTTTTGCATATCCGATGCAAGCTTGGCTAGAAATGTATTGGGCGCAATACCGATGGATACCTTCAGGAACTCTCCCATATACTCAGCCATGGCCCGCTTGATCTGCATAGCTACATCTCGCGCCTGATCGGGTTCGTGACACTTGGCGGGCAGGTCGCAGACCATCTCGTCAATCGACAGCACCTGGCGCACTGGTGCAATTTTGTCGACCACCGCCACCGCTCGATGGTGATACCGGATATAAAGCTCATGCCGCGCAACGACCAGTACAATATCGGGTATCAGTTTCTTTGCTTCACCGACATTGGTCAGCGTTTTAACGCCAAATTTCTTGGCTTCATAACTCGCCGCAATCAGGCAGGTGGTGTCAGCCAGCATCGGCACCACACCGACGGGCCGCCCTCTCAGCTCAGGTCTGTCCTGTTGCTCGCACGAAGCAAAGTAGGAATTGAAATCTACAAGAAGAGAATTGAGTTGCATTCGGATCGGCTTGCGTTACGCGGCCGGTGTCGCACTAGCATCCGCCTAAACAGGATCGCTATGCGCCAGGAATGTGCGCACAAGCAATTCGATTCCCAGCTGGTCCAGGACATCAAAGCGATCAAGTCGCGGACTATCAATATCCAGTACACCGATGACTTTGTCATAGATAATCAGCGGCACCACGATTTCGGAATTCGACGCTGAATCGCAGGCAATGTGACCCGGGAAATCATGCACGTTGGCTATTAGCTGAGTCTTGCGCTCAAAGGCTGCGGCACCGCACACGCCACGCGGCTCAGGCCACACGGGAATGCGCACACAGGCCGGTTTGCCCTGAAACGGACCGAGAATCAATTCGTTTCCCCGCACGAGATAAAACCCTGCCCAATTCAAATCAGGCAGCATGAGGAAGACAAGCGCAGATAAATTAGCGGCATTGGCGATGAAATCGCGCTCGCCGGTTAACAGTCCGGCGAGTTGCTTGTTGAGGTCGGCGTAAAAAACGTTTTTATTGGATGCGTCTGGCGCAGTGGCTTGAAACATGGGGCCGCATTCCGCAGGGGCTGTAAATACAAACAGTATAGCAACCCGTGTCTATTGCTGCGCCCGGACTATAATTTGCGTCTTGCCGATTTGAAGGATTCGTGATGTTGCGCAAAATAGTTTCGCTGTTCGCTTTCATGCTTTATTCATCGTTCGCTTTTTCACAAAATACGACCACTCCCATGCCACCCATCGCCGCCAAGAAACCAAAGATATTCGAAAATTTCGGCGACAAGCGCGTCGATGATTATTATTGGCTGCGCGATAAATCGGTGCCGGAAGTTATCGACTATTTGAAAGCGGAGAACGCATACACCGACGCATTCATGAATCCGCATGAAGCATTCCGAGAAACACTTTACAAAGACATGCTGTCGCGCATCAAAGAGACCGACGAAAACGTGCCCTACAAAAAGGGCGAATATTGGTACTACTCGCGCACCGAGATGGGCAAGCAATATTCTATTTACGCGCGCAAAAAAGGCACACTCACTGCGGCCGAAGAAGTCATTCTCGATTTGAACGCGCTGGCAGAGGGCAAGAAATTCCTGGGGTTGGGTAGTTTCTCGGTATCACCCGATGGCAAGCTGCTTGCCTATTCGCTTGATATCACCGGCTTTCGACAGTACACGCTGAACTTTAAGGATCTGGAATCAGGTAAAACGTTACCAGACAAAGCCGAGCGCGTTACCTCCATCGCTTGGGCAAATGACAACAAGACACTGTTCTTTGTCACCGAGGATCAAACGACCAAGCGCTCGGACAGGCTCTATCGGCACGTTCTGGGCGGGACGCCCGAGGAACTCCTAAACGAGAAGGACGAGCTCTACGGCATTAGCGTCGATTCAACCCGCGACATGGCATACATCATCGTGGATTCTTCCAGCTCAGAGACCGGCGAGCAGTACCTGCTTGATGCAAATAAGCCGCAAGGCATATTCACCTCGTACATGAAGCGTAAGGAAAACATCAAATACTCGGTGGATCATCACGGCAAACAGTTCTATATCACCATTAACGATAAGGGCCGAAACTATCGGCTCGTTGTGGCACCAGAGGGCAAGGCCGACCCAAAAAACTGGAAAGAACTGATCCCGCATCGCAAGGACGTGAAGCTCGATGGCGTGGACATGTTCAAGAATTTCTTTGTGGCGATAGAAAAAACCGGTGGCCTGCCGCAGCTGCGGGTGTTCGATATCAAAACCGGAAAGCCACACAACATCAGCTTCCCGGAAGCCGCCTTCGAAGCGTCGGCTGGCCAGAACGCAGAATTCGATACCAGGCTTTACCGCCTCAATTATGGTTCGCTAGTCACACCGGGCTCTGTATTTGACTACGACGTTGCGACGCGCTAACGCACACTCAAAAAACAGCAGCCGGTGCTGGGTGGCTACGACACCAAAGACTATCAATCCGAACGAGTTATGGTGACGGCGGGCGATGGCACCAAAGTGCCAATGTCGCTGGTGTATAAGAAGTCGCTCAGAAAGAGTGGCCCACAGCCGACATTACTTTACGCCTACGGCTCGTATGGCATTTCGATGCCACTTGCATTCCGATCCTCGCGGCTCGCGCTCCTCGATCGCGGCATGATCTTCGCCATTGCGCACATTCGCGGTGGTGGCGAAATGGGCAAGCAGTGGCACGACGACGGCAAGATGATGAAGAAAATGAATACCTTTACCGATTTCATCGACGCCGCCAAATATCTGGTTGACAAGAAGTACACCGATCCGAGTCAACTTGTGATTCAGGGCGGCAGCGCGGGTGGATTGTTAATGGGTGCGGTCTCCAATATGCGTCCAGACTTGTTCAAGGCGGTGGTGTCGCAGGTGCCGTTTGTCGATGTCATGAACACGATGCTCGATGCGTCCTTGCCGCTGACCGTCGGTGAGTATTTGGAGTGGGGTAATCCGAATGAGGAAAAGGCGTACAAGTACATGCGCTCTTATTCGCCCTATGACAACCTCGACAAAAAAGCGTATCCATCGATTTTGGTCGAGACTTCATTGAATGACAGCCAGGTGATGTACTGGGAACCGGCCAAATATGTTGCCAAAATGCGGACGCTGAAAACCGATACCAATCCCTTGCTGTTGAAAACCAATCTGGATGCCGGTCACGGCGGCGCGTCGGGCCGTTACGATTACCTGAAAGAGATCGCGTATACGTATTCGTTTGTTCTTTCTCAGGTGGGTGTAACGCAATAGCAGCCCCCGATCATCGTCCGCCCCTGCCCCTCGACGAATTTGGGCAGGGGATCAATGGCTTCAACCTTCCCACGAACGTAAATCTCCCCTCCGTATACATAAGCGGCGCTTTAGAGCTTCGCCCTTCAGGCTAATTCGGCGATTGCTGCCATGACCTCGTTTTCCAATCTTCACCTCTTCACCATTTGTGTCTTGATCTGGGGCTCCACTTGGCTCGCAATCACATTTCAGCTCGGCACCGTCGCGCCGGAAATTTCTGTCGGCTATCGCTTTATCCTGGCATCGGCCGCACTTTTTGCCTACTGCGGCTGGCGCAGGGTGAAATTGCAATTCACGTGGCGTGAACACGTTGATTTGTTGATGTTCGGCGCATCGATGTTTTGTATCAGCTATATCTTTGTTTACCACGCTGAAACTTACATCGTCTCCGGCATGGTCGCCGTTGCTTACTCAGCGAGCCCCATGCTCAATATGCTGATGGCACGCGCATTGTTTTCAACGCCGATGACGACACGTGTAATTGTTGGCGCCCTGTTTGGAATTATGGGAATCGTATGCGTGTTCTGGCATGAGTTCGCCAATATTTCAGCCAGCCGTAACGCCGAATTGGGCGCGATACTCACCGTGCTATCGGTGATTGCTTCATCTGCGGGCAGCATGTTCGCCACCCGCATCCAGAAGAGCGGCTATTCGACCTGGAGCAGTATGGCTTGGGGCATGCTTTACGGAGGCCTACTTGCGATGGGTATTGGATTAGCTCTAGGCAAGCCGCTAACGTTTGTGCTGACGGGAAGCTACATCGGTTCGCTCGTTTACCTCGCCATCTTCGGCTCAGTGATTACCTTCGCCTGTTACCTGACGCTTATGGCCAGAATTGGTGCCGCGCGGGCTGCCTACGTCGGAGTGATGGTGCCTATCGTGGCACTGGCTGTTTCTTTTTTCTTCGAGAAATTCGCATGGGGATGGCTGACCACGCTCGGCGTGGCGCTTTCGGTTGCAGGCAATATCGTGATCCTGCGCGGCAAGCGCGAACCGATTGCCCCCATCAGTACAGCAACAGCTGCGCCAGCGGCAAAGAGTTAACCGGGCACCGGGAATGCTCCCTCGTGCTTTTCCATGTAGTCGTGTAATGATTTAGCAGCTTTCTTGCGCACCATCGACTTAAGCGGACCGAACCAGCCGAGCATAAGGCCCAGGCCACCCAACGATTGCCGCGACCAAGCCCAGAAGCCAAAGGTATCGATGTGACGCACGATTTTTCCGTCGCGAAATGCAAATACGGCGTCGATTTTATTGTGAACAAATCGACTCGTTTGTGAAAACGTATATTTGGCTTCCCAGTGAGCCCGTCCCCCTGCGTCGTCAGCGCTCACATCGCCCAGAATGATTTCCAGATCCTTGCCGCGGCTGCATAACATTGCCCACATCGCGGTTGCCTCCTTGCCACGCAGCATTGGAAAGGCTGGGTCGCTGAAGGCAATTTCCGGGTGGTAGCACGCTGCCATGCCGGACGCATCGCGTTTTGCAAATGCCGCGTAGAAATCACGGATCAATTTTTCGTTTACGTGCATTCCATTCTCCAAAGCTGTATTGCGTAAAAAAACGATGGGTTGCGTCTGTCTTACTTCATCAAAGCGATATCGGCAATGCGCGCCTGTGTGATTTCTGCGAGTTGTACAGGCGAAATCTGGAACATGGTGTTTGGATGACCTGCCGCCGGCCACACATGTTCGAATGCGAACAAATCCTGATCCATCAACACGATCGGTGCAACCGTGTGCGCAAGTGGTGCGACGCCGCCAATCACAAAGCCTGTCTGGGCGCGCACAAAATCTGCATCCGCTTTTGAAACCGTCAGGGCAATCAGAGCAGCAACTTTTTTATCGTCTACGCGATTCTTGCCGCTGGTGATGACCAGCACCGCGCGTTCTCCCGCACGAAAAATAATCGATTTGGCGATTTCGCCGATGCTGCAACCGAGCGCATCAGCTGCTGCCTGCGCCGTGTGCGTGGCCGTCGGCGTAACGATGATGTTGTTCTTAATTCCGTAGCGCAGAAGCGCCTCGCGCACGCGGCCGACACCTGGATGCGCGTGGATGTTACGTGAATCATTACGGGAATCGTCGATGGAAGTTTCCATGTCGTGAACGTTGATTTGCGTCAACGGAGCATTCTACTTGACGCTTATCAAGGTGCGCGCTTGATGTGCAGTTCCATACTTTGCTACTCACAAATTCGGCAACACAAAGCGCAACCGGAGGACACCATGCTTAGCGATATCGAGATTGCACAAAAATCGACAATGAAAAAAATCCAGGAAATTGCCGCCAAAATCGGCATTCCAGAAGAAGAGCTGGAGCCGTATGGTCGTTACAAGGCCAAGGTTTCGCTGGGTTTTGTGGATAGTCTTAAGGCAAAGAAAGACGGCAAGCTGATTCTCGTTACTGCTATTTCGCCTACCCCTGCGGGCGAAGGTAAAACTACCACCACGGTGGGTTTGGGCGATGCGCTCAATCACATCGGCAAGAAAGCCATTATCTGTTTGCGCGAGCCCTCACTGGGCCCCGTATTCGGCATGAAAGGTGGCGCTGCCGGCGGCGGCTATGCGCAAGTGGTGCCGATGGAAGACATAAACCTGCATTTCACTGGAGATTTTTCCGCAATCGCGCTGGCGAACAATTTGTTGGCAGCCCTGCTGGATAACCACATCAACCACGGCAATGAGCTGGGCTTTGACGTCCGCCGAATCGTCTGGAAGCGCGTGGTGGACATGAATGACCGTGCCTTGCGCGACATCACCATCGCACTCGGCGGCCCGGCCAATGGCTATCCGCGACAGGATGGATTCGATATCGTGGTCGCATCCGAAATCATGGCCATCTTTTGCCTGGCGACATCGATCAAGGATTTGAAGGCACGCATCGGCAAGATTGTGGTGGGCTACACCAAGGATCAAAAACCGATTCTTGCGAAGGACCTGAAGGCACAAGGCGCGATGACTGCGCTACTCAAAGACGCATTGCTGCCGAATCTGGTGCAGACGCTGGAGAATAACCCCGCATTTATCCACGGTGGCCCGTTTGCCAATATTGCACACGGTTGCAATTCGGTCATTGCCACGCAGACGGCTTTAAAGCTGGGCGATTACGTCGTGACCGAGGCGGGCTTCGGCGCAGATCTGGGTGCAGAAAAATTCATCGACATCAAATGCCGCAAATCCGGGCTGCGCCCATCGGCGGTGGTGATCGTTGCGACCATCCGCGCGCTGAAGTACCACGGCGGCATGGAAGTGAAAGAAGTGTCGAAGGAAAGCGTAGAGGCGCTGGAAAAAGGCATGGTGAACCTGGAGCGCCATATCCACAACATCACCGTACATTACGGCCTGCCCTGTGTTGTCGCCATTAATCACCGCACCCACGACACAGAAGCGGAACTGAAAGTATTGGTGGCGCGCTGCGAAGTGTTGGGCGCCAAAGTGGTCGTCGCCAAACACTGGGCAGATGGTGGCAAGGGAGCGGTGGCGCTCGCCAACATCGTCGTTGAGATGTGCGAGAAGCCGAACAACTTCAAGTTTGTGTACGACGAAAACTTGCCGTTGTGGGACAAGATGAAAACCATCGCCAGCAAAATTTATGGCGCGTCCGACATCACCGCTGACGCCAAGATACGAGGCCAAATCAAACGCCTGCAGGAAGACGGTTACGGACACTATCCAATCTGTGTGGCCAAAACGCAGTATTCGTTCTCTACCGACCCGCAATTGCGAGGCGCGCCCAGCAATCACGTGTTGACGATTCGTGAGGTACGGTTGGCGGCGGGTGCGGAATTTATCGTGTTGGTCTGCGGCGACGTAATGACGATGCCGGGTTTGCCGAAAGTGCCATCGGCGAATGCGATCGACGTGAACGATGAAGGGAAGATCGTCGGATTGTTTTAATCGACTTGACGCGAATGTCTGTCTCGTCCGCTTAGAAAATTGTAGAACGCCAATTGACGGGCATCTGCGGACATAATTGTCCGTAGGTGCCCGTCAATGCTTGTGACTCGCCAGCCTGCCACTTTTGGCTCGAATAGTTTTTAACGCCAGTCCTACCGCCCAGGGGGTTTGGATGAGGGAGTCTCCGCAGGCATCGCTCCCATTCCAGCCCCCGTTGCCGTGGGAAGGAGCCGGCGCTTTTACGAATTGGCGGATCGCTTGCTGGCGCAACCGCACCGGCGATGACCTCGTCAAGCGAATGCGCCTCAATCGCTGCAGTTTTCAGTATTCCGTGTGAGTGGTTATACTGGCGATACCACGAGAATTGTCCTAGACACCTCGGTTCTGGTTGCTGCCGCCCGCTCCCGCAATGGCGCGAGCTTCAAGATTGTGTCTATGTTGCCGACACCGGCAACAATCGCATTATGCGCTTCCCCCGCCCGACCCAGCAGTCCGGGGACCTCATCCAACCCAATCTTGTCATTGGACAAACCAACTTCA
>ENA-OFDP01001140-OFDP01001140.1-metagenomes-genome-assembly--contig:-NODE-1140-length-10648-cov-6.700746_pt1 | contig 10648 bp, 12 predicted proteins | sample MGYA00153389_OFDP01 | MGnify analysis MGYA00153389 | reverse complement strand
TCCCTCTCGACTTGGCCGCTGGCGAAACAACTCCAGTTGCTTTGGTTGCTCCTTCTATCAACGGTTAATTTTTAACTTTTGATTGATAAAAAGCGCTCCTAGAAATAGGGGCGCTTTTTGTTTGGGAAAAAATATTCAACCAAGATTATCATGTATGATGATATAAGAAGTATGTTGTTGATCTAGCAATCTTTATGGAGTCAACTTCCTATGACAGTCACTACAGAAAATTCAATTAGAGCATTGCCATCGAACAGTGAGGAGGTGATGTTTGATGAACTGAGTTCAATCAAACATTCCTTAGAAAGGCTGTTTGCATCTGATGAAGCGCGGATTTCTAAAGAAGAATCATTTAACGATCTGTTGAAAATTGTTGAATTGTTAGAACGGATTAGAGAAGCAAAACATCTAGGTCAAAAAATTGAGATTTATTATTCTGAATACAGACCATTCTTCAGCGTACTTAAAGCAAAATATAGTGACTTTTTAGCACGTGATACCTTCAAAGAAATTGAAGCTCATGAAAAATACATGGATGGCTTTAGGGAATTAATCATAGCTCAGAGTATTATGCTGAGTGGATTTGAAGAAAAAATAGATCTAGAACGCCGATATGGATGGCTCTACACGGGTATGGTGAAACTATCAGAGCTTTTAGAAGAATATCTTCTCTACTTCCCACAAGACTTAATAGAGTACGTTAAGAATATAGCATTGGCATTTTTGAATGATTCTAGCCTAAAACCGGATAAAGCTAATCAGAACGAGTCAGTTTTTTTATATTTAATTAGCTTGAAAAACACTGCCAGAGCCGTATTATGGCAAATCGAAGAAAACCGAACACAAAATGAAAAATCACATTTCATAGACTCTCCTTCTCATCAAATATTTACTCAGAAAATGCAAATTCAGAAGAACCTAGCTGCAATGGATTGGGCAAAGTCACGACTTGAGCAAATAGAAAGTATTGGAGAAGAAAAAGGATGGAGATTGTAGAGTGATTCTAATTCTAGACTCTAATATTCTTGCTTTGCTGGTAACAAATATTGATGAGAAGTTATCTGAAGATCAGAAGCTGACTACGGAGATTTATCAATGCACAGAATGGTTTTATAGACTGTTGTCGAAAGGCGTTTATATAATTGCTTCTGATATCTGTGATTATGAACTTAGACGTGAATTGATTCGGATCAAAAGCAAAAGTATTCAAGAGTTAGATAAACTAAGAGAGTTAATTGAATTTCAAGAAGTAACTTTTGCTTTGCTAGAAAAGGCTGCCGAACTATGGGCGGAGGCAAGAGCTATGAGTAAATCTAATAAAATCAAGGAGAACATTGATGTAGACTGCATTCTGGCTGCTCAATGGTGTCTACTCAAAGAGCAATTTCCTGGTCGTGAAGTCATTATTGCTACTAAAAATATTAAAGATTTTCAACCTGTTACCGATTGTGATATTGGCAAAATATTAGTTAATTTATAGTAATTTACGAGTTAGATAAAATGTCAGGTAAACTTCGGATATGCCACAGCATAAGTGCCTTCTATATTCTGCCTTCAGACTTTTAGCTTGTTTCTAAGCGGGAGGGTGTCAAAATGAAATATGGCTCCTAAGCTGTTAAAGATGCCAGGATTGTTTCAGTTTAGCTGTTCCCAGTTCCAGAATCTCAGCAAAAACAAATGTAGCCGATCGGGAGTAGCTCCTCACCGTGTCAAGCGCTCTATCTCTAAGGAGGATTTGTATTTATGAAAGATGGACAAGAAGTACGCCGCGTCTCCACAACAGCAGTCATTGCCGGTGTTTGCGGGTTGGCTTTAGTGACGGGAGGTGGTATAGCCTGGTGGACGGCAAACCGTTCGCCAACCGCAGATACGCAGTCTTCCGCTCCGGCTACCGCTCCGGCGCTGTCCCCAAGTGCTGCGGAATCTCCTGCTGTAATCATCCCTGTACCCCCTCCAACTCCCGTCCAGACACCGCAGGCTCAGACGCCACAGGTTCAGAAGCCCCTGGCTGTGACGCCGCAGGTTGTGACGCCAAAGTCGCCGCAGCCAAAGCCTTTGCAGCAGACTGATACCCAGACGGTGCAAGTCTACTGGGTTAAAGGTGCGATCGGCAAATTTGAGGCAGTTCCTACAAAAGTAGCTGTCAAACAAGCTGACAAGCCTGATGCAGTTTTACAAGCTGCTTTTAATAGTTTGTTGGCTGGGCCGAAGGATGCAAGTGTTTCTAGCGAAATTCCTAAAGGGACAAAACTCCGTAGTTTGAGTGTCAAAAATGAGGGAGTTTATGTCGATTTGTCGGTCGAATTTACTTCTGGGGGAGGTAGCAATTCAATGACTGGTAGGTTAGGGCAAGTTATCTATACGGCTACCAGTTTAAAACCGAATACCAAGGTTTGGATTTCGGTGGAAGGGAAGCCTTTAGAACTTTTAGGGGGCGAAGGTTTGGAGGTAGCTCAGCCGAGTACCCGCCAAAGTTTTGACAAAAATTTTCCGCTTTAGCAATTAACAGTCGGTAGTCATTAGTCTGAAGGCATAAATTAGGGATAGATCACTGATAATATCGTTGACCTTTGCATCGGAATAATAATTTTCGGAATGCCGTGCGAGTGGGATGCTTTGCAAGAGTGTTCATTGCGAGTTTCCCACTTGCTTGCAGGGTCTAATTCCGTAATTACCGGATTAGATATGACTCGCAACTAATGACTACTGACTAATTCTCAGTGCTTGGTAGTCAGGCTAAATGCCCGAAAGTGGAGTGCTTGTTGTTCAATCCGGGTGGCAAGCCGATCGCACACCATATTACAAAGCTCAAAAATTAACTCGTCTTGCACCTTATAATAAGCTGAAGTGCCTTCAGTCCGGCGAGTAAGGATACCAGCTTGCAGCATCAGTTTTAGGTGCTTAGAAACATTGGCTTGACTCGTTTGAGTAGCTTCCACCAACTCTTGCACGCATTTTTCGCCGTCGCGAAGCAAGTTCAAAATTCGTAAACGCATTGGCTCGCTCAAAATACTGAAATACTCAGCAACTTGTTGCACAACCTCTTGCGGGACAGGCTGGGATGACTTCATCAAACTCACCGGAGAGAAGTGATCTCGAAATAATATCATTTATTCTGTCCATAACAATAAAGTAATCCTTCAATCCGGATTAATTCGCATCAAGATTTGACCATATTCGACAGGTTCGCCATTTTGAACTGAAATTTCCATCACTTGACCGGACACTTCATCGGCATCGATCTCGTTCATCAGCTTCATCGCTTCGATAATACAGACTGTCTGGCTGACGCTGATTCGATCGCCCACATTCACAAAAGGCGGCTCATCAGGAGCAGCAGCGCGATAAAAGGTTCCTACCATCGGCGAGATAATTGGCACCCATTTGGTATCGGTAGGAGCAGACACGGCAGCAGGGGCGGCGGCTGGGGCGGCGGCTGGGGTCTCAGCTAGAGCCGCTCCTAAATTTTGGCCAACAGCATCCGGTGACGCTAAGGTGGGGCTAGCAGCAATAGCGCCCGAGGCGATCGTCGGATCGACTGTCACTGTCGTCGCAGGGAGCGCAGCAGCACCACCTGGTGAGCTTGCCAGAATGCCTTTGCGTACTGTCAGTTCAAGCTCCCCACTTTTTAATGTCAGTTCCGAAATGCCAGTTTTGTCTAAAACAGTTAGCAGTTCGCAAAGCTGGTTTAAGTCTAATTGCACAGCAGATTCAAGGGTAATTGGGAATTGGGAATTGGGAATTGGGAATTGAGATCTGCGGCGGTACTCCACCGAGTTAAGGGGCAAAACGGATAGTTTTAAGCTTTGAGTGCTGAGTTTTGAGTGCATTCAGAACTCAAAACCCATACCTCACCACTCATTACTCCTGCTTTCAAAGTTTATTCTCGGCCCAGGTACTTGTCTTCGCGAGTATCGATCCGAATCCGTTCTCCGATCGAAATAAATAGAGGCACCATGATCTGAGCCCCGGTGGAGAGGATGGCGGGTTTGCTGCCACCGGTGGCAGTATCTCCTTTGACTCCCGGATCGGTTTGTGTCACTTCCAAGACGACAGAGTTGGGCAGTTCCACTTCCATGATTTGGTCGTTCCAGCGAAGGATGCTGACTTCCATCCCTTCATTGAGGTACTTGACACGATCGCCTATTTGCTTGGCACTGAGGCGGCTTTCCTCGTAAGTTTCCATATCCATAAAGACGAACTGGTCGCCCTCTTTATAGGTATGCTGCATGGCGCTCTTTTCAAGGTTGGCTTGAGGCAGAGTCTCGCCGGCTCGGAAGGTGTTCTCTACTACGTTTCCGGTTTGGACGTTTTTTAATTTTGTCCGTACAAAGGCTGAGCCTTTTCCTGGCTTGACGTGGAGGAATTCGATAACCCGCCACACGCCGCCATTCCATTCAATGGAAACACCCGATCGAAAGTCGTTACTGGAGATCATATAAATTTTTGCGGGCAATCCCGTTGCCTGCGCGGCACGGGGGAACTACAGTCAGATTAAAGCCGCAGCCTAGCTGACGGCATCAAAAAACAATTGGCATTTTATTTTACCGTTCAAAGGGAGCAACTAATTTACTGAAATGTTAAGGCTGTTGGCTGTTGACTGTTGGCTGTTGAGTCTTGTGAGCGGGCCGCCGCCCCTCCCGGGAACGAACAGATACTTTAGATGGGTAGGAGCAAAGGCGGGCGGGCAGTGCTGTGGGAAGATAATAACGGCAATAAAACTTAAACTTATGCTGCATTGGCCTAATTTCTCGATCGATACCTGCAAGCGCTGGGTCAAAACCGCCGTCTTAGCACTCCTCCTCTTCACCCTTTCCCTGAGTTTCAGTTCGGTATCCCATGCCAAACGCCCTAGCAGCAGTATGCCTGCGGGAAATGCGATTACCGATGGCCGGGCGTTGCTACGCTTTGCTCTACCTTTTGACAATCAGACTGTGCGAGAGTTGCAAATTAGTCTCGAAGATATTGGCAACCACATACGTTCTAAACGTTGGGGGCCCATTAGCAGCGATGTCAGTAAGGCTTCGAGGCTTCTCAATCTGCGGGAGTCTGACATTTTAGAGAGCATTCCCGACGCCAAAAAGCCGGAAGCTCAAGCCCTAGTTGTACAAGTCAAGGACGGAATTTCCCTACTGGAAAAAGCTGTTGAAGCTAAAGACAGGGAAAAAGTGATTGACTTGAAAGCCAAAATACTCGGTTCGGTTGGCGAAATCGAAGAGTTGATGGTGACCAAGTTTCCGTTTGAAGTCCCGGCAAAGTATGCTAATCTGCCTCAACTGAAAGGTCGCGCTACGGTGGCTTTGGAAACGGAGAAAGGGCAGATTACGGTTGTGCTTGATGGCTACAGTGCGCCGGTGACTGCTGGTAATTTTGTCGATTTGGTCGATCGAGGTTTTTATAATGGCTTACCATTTATTCGATCGGAAGAATCCTATGTGCTACAAACAGGAGACCCCGAAGGCAAGGATATTGGTTTTATTGACCCTGCTACTGGCAAATACCGGAATGTGCCACTAGAAGTCCTAGTCAGAGACGAGAAGGAACCTGTCTACGGGATTACCCTAGAAGATGCAGGGCGTTATCGCGACGAGCCTGTGTTGCCTTTTTCTGCCTTTGGTACTGTAGCGATGGCCCGTACTGAAACTGACCCTGATAGCGCTTCTTCACAGTTTTTCTTTTTCTTGTTTGAGCCGGAACTGACGCCCGCCGGTCTGAATTTGTTGGACGGTCGCTATGCTGTTTTTGGTTACATGATTGAAGGAAAAGAGGTTTTGGAGCAACTGAAGCAGGGAGACAAGATTGTATCTGCTAAGGTAATTAAAGGGATGGAAAATTTGGTGAAACCTCAAGTTTAATTAGTGACAGCGATTGAAATCGCGTCTACACAAACCAAGCCCGCCTCTGCGGGCTGAAAGATTTTTTTATAGCGTTATTGAAATCAATAATTTTATCAAATATATGGCAATTTTAGAATTTTTATTGGTAATTGGGTTGAGTGGATTAGTTGGTTTATTTGTTGTCAAAAATCTGAATGAAAGCAAGCAAAAACGACGACTAGATGAGGCTTTTTATCAATTATTGGAAACTCAAAAGAGTCAAGTTTCGCTGATTCAACTAGCGGCTAGCGCTAGGGTGGAGGCTGAAGTTGCTCAGCAGTATCTAGACCGACAAGTGAAGATTTTTTCGGCGATTTTAGATGTGGATGATGAAGGAGATACTTTTTACAGATTTCCCAGGTTGCGCTTGCCGCCGAGTTCCAGTCAGGAATGGTAATTGGGAAGTCATTAGTCATTAGTCATTAGTCATTAGCTATTGGGAATTGGGTATTGGGCATCGGGCATGGGGCGTAGGGACTTGGCGATCCTCGCCAACTACTAACCAATCAGGACTTATGCGCTGCGAGCCAAGAAACCGGGTTTTTGGCCGAATCACGGGCTGCAACCCAATATTTTCCTAAAAAACCCGGTTTCTGAGTCCATAACTAATAGCCAATAATATAAACTTTTGTAACAAATTCCGTGTCTTTGCATAAAATCTCGATCGAACCTCAGATAAATATACAGGGAACTCGTTCTCTACTCCCCAAAGGGGTTAGACCAACTTGATGACAAAATCTGAGGTGCACATGAAAAAAATCAAAAAAATGCTTGAACAACCTCCCCTGAAGGGGTTTGTTCAGAGTTGTCTCTCGCTGACTGCTTTTACAGTATTGGGATTTATCACAGTTGAACCAGTCAACGCCGCCAGTCTCCACACTGGTTTCGCTTCCTATGGGATTACCGACCTCGGCGAAGGTAATGCCAGTGGTATAAACAATCTCGGACAAGTGGTAGTTGGTCAAAAAGGTGTTGGTTGGATATGGGACAACGGTCAGTTGACTGAGGTTAAAGATAGCACTTGGGCTTACCAAATCAATAATTCTGGTCAAGTCGTGGGTCGCTATCTGAGTGAAAATTGGACGGATAATGCCTACGTCTGGGAAAACGGTAAAAGGACTGACCTCGGTTATTTTGGTGGTATCAGCAGTCTGGCTAGTGACATCAATGACGCTGGGCAAATAGTCGGTTGGTTTAAGACTACACAAGAGAAATTTAATCCCTTTTTGTGGCAAAACGGCAAGATGATCGATCTCGGTACTCTTGGTTTCAATGGAGGAGCTCAGGGTATCAACAATCAAGGACAAGTAGTTGGTTATTCTGGCTTGGCTTTCGGCGTAACTCATGCTTTCCTGTGGGAAAATGGCAAGATGATTGACTTGGGAACTCTTCCAGGGTTTAACGGTAGCACAGCTTACGATATCAATGATGCTGGACAGGCGGTTGGTGCTTCTGCAAATAATATCACTCAGCAAGAGCGCGCTACTTTGTGGTCAAATGGTCAAGTTACAGATTTGGGCACTCTCGGTGGCAATAAAACTGCTGCGGTTGATATTAACAATAAAGGCCAAATAGTCGGTTTTGGTAACACTACTGGTAATGGTGGACTTGCTCATGGTTTTATCTGGGAAGATGGAACAATGGCTAATGTCAATAGCCTGATTGGTGCGGATTCTGGCTGGTTTTTACAGCAAATAAACGGCATTAACGATCGCGGACAAATGGTCGGCCAAGGTATTAACAGTGCAACGGGAAAACAGCATGGTTTTCTGCTGAATCCGATTTGCGGTACTTCTCAGCGCAATCCCTTGTTACCTGATAACTTTGAGGATGGTTGGCATAGTTTTAGCAATGTGGCAAATCGTCTCTGGTTCGATCCGCCAACATCTGCTGGTTTTACTTTCAAAATCGGCGATGATGTGGCTTCTGGCGGCGGCGGGACTGGTGATGGGTGTATTGTTGAGAAAGGTGCGATCGCACTTAATCCCCAACCAACCGAACCATCGCTATTTACCAAAATCCTCGGTTTACCAAGCGGAATTGATGCTGACGAACTTTTTTCTGTTTTAGTTGGCGGCCAAGAAATCGGCAAATTCAAGCCTAATGAAGTTGTAGATTTTGTGGCTTTACTCGGTTACGGTGTCTCGGAGTTTCGCGTCGCTGGTATCGATGCAGCAATTGACCCGAAAAATCCTTTAGCTTTCCCGATTAAGTTGGAATCTAATCGCGATAAGTTTTCGTTTAAGATGCGGGCTGATTCTGCTGAAGCTGTTCCTGAACCTTCCGAAATTGCGGGCTTAGTAACTTCTGCTGCTTTTTTTGCTGGGCTAGTGTTCAAGCGAAAACGGAAATTAGCGGCGATAGATTTGGTAGAATAATCGGCGATTGGATCGGCGATTTAAATCGCTTCTTGTCACACTAAGTCCGCCTGCGCCGACTAAGAAGTTCTGTTAGAATCCCGACTTTTTAAACAAGTCGGGATTTTTGTATTCTATTTATTTAGGTTTATTTATACCAAATCCCTTGATGTCGAAATTATTGATCTCTGTTTTCTCTTCCTCTGCGCCCTCTGCGGTCTCTGCGGTTAAAAAATTCCAAAATAATCATAAACAATAGTAGATAAAATCAAATATAATAGTATAAAATTAATAAAAAATTCTCTATATGATGCTGATTAAAGATATCGGAGAACAAGGCCTTTTAACAATATTGCAAAAATTCTGCCCCGCAGAGATAGTCGGTGATGACTGCGCTGTCATCCCTACAAATCCCCACAAATCTCTGGCTATCACTACAGATATGTTGGTGGATGGAGTGCATTTTAGCGATCGAACTACAAGCCCTTATGACGCAGGATGGCGCGCCGCAGCCGCGAATTTGTCGGATCTGGCTGCGATGGGCGCAACTCCTCTGGCGGTGACGGTAGCCCTGGCTGTGACGGCGGATACGGCTGTGCTGTGGGTGGAAGAGTTTTATCGAGGGATGACGGCTTGTTTGCAAGAGTATCATACGCCGATCGCCGGTGGGGATGTTGTGCGATCGCCCGTGGTGACTGTGGCGATTACGGCTTTTGGGGAGGTTGAGTGCGATCGTACCATTCGTCGGTCAAATGCGCGGTCAGGCTGGGCGATTGTGGCTACGGGCGTACACGGGGCTTCTCGCGCGGGATTAGAGTTGTTGTTGAATCCTGAATTTGGGCAAAATCTGGAAAAGGGCGATCGAACTTCTTTAATTCTCGCTCATCAGCGGCCTAAGCCGAGGCTGGATGTTTTGCCGATTCTTTGGGAAATATTGGGTTTTGAAGGTGAATTTTCGATCGCAGGAATGGACAGCAGCGACGGTTTAGCGGATGCAATTATTCAAATTTGTCGGGCTAGCGGTGTTGGCGCAAAAGTCGATCGCCCCAAAATACCAATTCCGCATATTTTCAGCGAACTTGTATCACCTGAAAAGGCTTTAGATTGGGCGTTGTACGGCGGAGAAGACTTCGAGTTAGTGCTGTTTCTTCCAATGGATCATGCTGAGTTATTGGTAGAAAAAATCGGAAATGGAGCCGCGATTGTCGGAATTACTACGGATAGCACGGATATCTGGTTGACTGATAGCAGCGGTATTTATGCTGATATTGTCTTAAAGCTCGATCGAGGATTTCAACACTTCTGATTATATCTTAGTCCGCTAAACTTGAGTGGATAGCACTAGCCAAAATACCTAATATTTTACCAATATCATTGATAAAATATTCCACTAAATCAATTTCAATCACCTCTCCTGTTAATCTCATAAATTTCCAGTTAGTCCCAGTAGTAACGGTGCCATAAATCACCGGAATTTCATTACCTTCATTTTGATTAAAAATTTGGGCGGCCAACATTTCTGCTACGCATTGTCCTAAACCAGCTAGTATATTTTCTTTTTTGGCTTCGACAATAGTAATCACAGGCGCGCTGACAAACAAAAGTTCGGGGGATTGACTGATGATAAAATCACAACTCCCGTTTAATCCCTTGGTAGAATCTACACTAAAGTCAATGCCAGAAAACCAGCTAATTTGATAATTTAATTGTTTTCTGAGTTCAACTAGAATCGGAGCAATAATCAGTTCAGATCGCGCTTTCTCCGTGTTGCTACCAAGGGCTAAAGCTAAATTGTCGCGCAGGGTTTCTTGGAGAAAATCGCTAGGTGTTAATTCTGGAATTTCTGTGAAAATATTAGAACGCTCGGAAATAGTTAAATTAAAGTCTTTAGCTACTCGATTTAAGGTAAAATCACTGTATGACATTAGCTATTTATCTCTATAGTTTCTGATTCGCAGTTTCAATATTATATCTTAGTCCGCGCAGGCGGACATCGTTTGTGTAGTTTGACCTCGAATTCGGATGACGGGCGCTTCGCCACATCCGAATTTGAGGTCAAAAGCGGTTTCAACCGCCGGGTTCATGATTGGATACTTCCTCGGCTTGCTTCAAGATATCATTAACTGGTTGACTATGGGAATGGGGTAATTGTGCAGCGGATTTACGGCCAAACAATCTCAATCTACCATTAATTTTCCATGTCCCATTAATCAAACCAACAACTCCAGCCACAATTACCACAGCTAGGAGACTCCACAACAGACTGGCTATGGCAGGATGAAGGCGATCGCCAGTTTGAGGTATCCTGAACACTAGGGGTGTCTCAACATAAGCAGAAACAGCAGAAACCACAATGCCTCCAGCCCCCAAGCCAGCACCTAATATTTCAATTTTTCTTTCTAAAGAGCGATCGCA
>ENA-OFDP01001139-OFDP01001139.1-metagenomes-genome-assembly--contig:-NODE-1139-length-10658-cov-2.476752_pt1 | contig 10658 bp, 13 predicted proteins | sample MGYA00153389_OFDP01 | MGnify analysis MGYA00153389 | reverse complement strand
CCTTGAACCAATACCATCCTATCGATCTACCTTTACCTCCTTGGCGGTCATTGTAATAGTTAGCTGGCATATTCTTGGAGCCAACTAATAACATCATTGGCATTACGATCGGGTGGAAAAACTGGATAAAAGACCTTGATAATTTGGCCATCTGCCACAATCAGTGTAACTCGCTTAATCAGACGCTTATTCTCTATTTCAAACACTGGCAACCCGATCGCCTGGGCAAAGCTCAGGAGTATCTTTGACGTTGCTGCCCTAACCGCCAAAATTAAGGATTTGGAGCAAGTCGCCGCCCAACCTAGCTTTTGGGATGACCAAGCCAGCGCCCAACAAATTTTGCAAGAACTGAACGACCTAAAATCTAGCTTAGAGCAGCTTCATCAGTGGCAAGCGAACTTGGAAGATGCCCAAGCCGTGCTGGAATTGTTGGCAGTGGAACACGATGATGCCTTGCTAGAAGAAGCAGGATCAAATGTGACGCAATTGAGCCGCGCTTTGGATCAATGGGAATTGGAGCAGCTTCTATCAGGTTTATACGACCAAAAAGGAGCCGTACTCACTATTAATGCGGGTGCGGGCGGCACGGATGCTCAAGATTGGGCAGAAATGTTGCTGCGAATGTATACCCGCTGGGCAGAAGCACGACGATACACCGTTCATCTTTCGGAAACGTCTGAAGGAGAGGAAGCCGGAATCAAGTCGGCAACATTGGAAATTGAAGGTCGCTATGCCTATGGCTATTTGAAGGCAGAAAAGGGAACGCATCGCTTAGTAAGGATTTCTCCATTTAATGCCAACGATAAGCGCCAAACCAGTTTTGCTGGGGTTGAAGTGATGCCGTTGCTAGATAATACGGTGCAGCTTGACATTCCTGATAAAGATCTGGAGATTACGACCACGCGGGCGGGCGGCAAAGGGGGGCAAAATGTCAACAAGGTAGAGACAGCGGTACGGATTACTCACTTGCCGACTGGATTAGCCGTGCGATGCACAGAAGAGCGATCGCAACTCCAAAACAAAGAGAAAGCGCTGGTCATTCTCAAAGCGAAGCTGCTGATCATTGCTCAAGAGCAAAAAGCGAAGGAAATTGCCGATATTCGCGGCGATATTGTGGAAGCATCTTGGGGAAACCAGATTCGTAGCTATGTGTTTCACCCTTATCAAATGGTTAAAGATTTGCGAACGGGGGAAGAAACTACCGCGATCGCTGATGTGATGAATGGCGACCTGGATGCATTTATTCAAGCATATTTACGCCAGGAAACTCAGTTAGCTAGTTCTTGAGAGTTCACTGTTATTGGGACAGCCTTGATTAAAACGGTTTATCCTAAACGAAGAGATGTAGAGATAAATCAAGACCCGTTTCATGGAAACTCCTCAAATTAGTTCTGAAAGCCCTGAAAGCCCTGAAAGCCCTAAAAGCCCTGAAAGCTCTGAAAGCCCTGAATCAGCGGAATCAACTGTTACCGAGCCAAAGCCGAGCTACGTAAAGCTAGCAATGCGAAATATGGTTCGTAAACGGGGCACTTCGCTGAAGCACTTTTTTCTGACTATGTTTGGATTATTAGGTGCGTTTGTAGGTCTTGCCTATTTGACTCGCTAAGATTTACCTCGCTTATTTTGTTTCAAGCTCAAAAAATTGCTAAAGTGCCGCTGAAATGGGGATTTCTGTAGAAGTTTGTGTTCAAGACTGCATTTTTGAAGTCTCAGAGACTAACACGCCTGTGGGTTCAGATTGTCTAGAGTCGATACCTGTTGCGTGTCCTATTGCTGAAACAGTCTGGACTGACTGGTTTCAGCACTGGTTAGAGGTGATGCAGCCAGAGTTGTCTCCGATTCAAGCCTATGAATTGAGTTTGAGGCTGACCGGCGATCGCGAAATTCAAACCTTGAACGCCCAATATCGTCATCAAGATAAACCCACCGATGTCTTGGCATTCGCAACCTTAGAGGACAGTTCACCACAAAACGACGAAGTTTATCAGTCTCAACCTGTTTATTTGGGCGACATCATCATTTCAGTGGAAACGGCTCAGCGACAAGCTAATTTCCAAAACCATTCGCTCAGTGTAGAACTGTCATGGCTAGCAACTCATGGCTTGCTGCATCTCCTCGGCTGGGATCATCCTGATGAGGCAAGCTTGAACCAGATGTTGGCGAAACAACAATTTCTGCTGAACACGGTAGGTCTTTCGCCTGAAAACCGCTAGAGTTATGACGATACTAAGAATCATTGAAAATAAAGCTGCAATTAATCAATCACGCAACAACATAATTTTTCAGAGCCGATAAATTTCTTTGTTAGTGCGGTATTCAGCAAGCAATTTCAGATACACTGTCTCAGATTCTTTTTCTGTCTAAAAGTAGTTGTTTCGCTTTTGTTGCAGTCTATGACCTCTGAACTCCAAACTCCAGATCCTGACGGTACAAACGGCAATGGGGCAACTCAACCGACGAAGATAGACCGAGAACTAGCATGGCGGATTGCTCCCAGTCTTTTAATTAGTTTCAAGTATGCTTGGGCAGGCATTAGCTATGCTTTTCAGACTCAGCGCAACTTTCGCATCCACGTTATTTTGGGTGGCTTGGCGCTTGGTGTGGGTGCTTTTTTGCACTTTTCCGCTGTGGAAATGTCGATAGTTGGGTTAACTATTGGTGCAGTTTTGGCAATGGAGTTGCTAAATACTGCGATCGAGTCTGTTGTTGACCTCACCGTTAAACAGAACTACCACGAGCTTGCTAGAATTGCGAAGGATTGTGCAGCAGCAGCGGTTTTGATTTCTGCACTGGCTGCGATCGGAGTAGCCAGTTCACTAATTTTGCCAAGACTTTTCATTAAACTTTGGCAAATTTTCCAAATATCCTCTTTTCTTCAGTAATTTTTTGTAGTCTTTTAGTTCGCTCAGATTTAGATAGTTTAAGTAAGGAGTCAATTCATTTGATTCTCGTTATTGATAATTACGACAGTTTTACCTACAACTTGGTGCAATATTTAGGCGAATTAGGGTCAGAGTTTAAGGCTGCACAAAAGATTCAAGTTGATCGCAACGATCAACTCACTCTTTCTCAGGTTCGCGAATTGAACCCAGATGGAATTGTGATTTCTCCTGGACCGGGTCGTCCTGAAGATGCTGGCATTTCTCTTCAGCTTATTCAGGAACTAGGCATGAAATATCCCATTCTAGGAGTTTGCCTAGGGCATCAAAGCATTGGTCAAATATATGGTGGAAAAATTGTGTCAGCCCCAGTTTTAATGCACGGCAAAACTTCGCAAGTTTACCACAAGGGAATTGGAGTATTTGAGGGATTAGAAAACCCATTGACAGCAACTCGCTACCATAGTTTGGTGATTGAACAGCAAGAGTTTCCAGAAGTTCTAGAAATAACAGCGTGGGTGGATGATGGCACTATTATGGGGATAAGACATCGACAGTATCCTCATATTCAAGGTGTCCAGTTTCATCCAGAAAGTGTGTTGACGGTTTCTGGTAAGCAAATTTTGCGAAACTTTTTACGGTCTATCAACATCTGATTGAAATGAGTAGAACCTTTAGCGAATCCACTTTTGACAAAGCAAAGGTTAGTACCATTGTTATGCGATGTGCAACTTACCCGATCCCCCTCACCCTAAATCTTTCTCCCAGAGCGGGAGAAGGACTTTGACCTATTCTTGCTCCCCTTCTCCCAAGTTGGGAGAAGGGACTGGGGGATGAGGGCTGTCTTTAGTTGCACATCAGGTATTGTTTGAATTTTCTAAATTATTTGTGGCTTAGTGAGGAGATTATGAAACGGCGCAAGTTAATCCGTTATGCAGGAACAAGCATCCTGACAGCATGTGGGCTAGGTTTAACCTCTGGCTTTGAGCGTTCTCAGGCTCAAAGCCAAAGCCCCCTATCTATCCAATGGTTTGGACACACCTGTTTCTTGTTTGTGGGTGGTGGCAAGCGAATTTTGGTCAATCCCTTTCGCACTCTAGGGTGTACGACTGGATATCGTCTTCCCAAAGTTAATACGGATCTGGTATTGATTAGCAGCCAGTTACTCGATGAAGGAGCCGTGGAAATTGTGCCTGGGAATCCTCGGTTGCTCTATGAGCCGGGTGCTTATCAAGTGGATGGTATTAAAATCCAGGGGGTTCGCACGGCTCACGATCGCCAAGAGGGTAAACGCTTTGGCATAAATGTGGTGTGGAAGTGGAAACAAGCTGGAGTTGAATTACTTCATTTGGGGGGTGCGGCAGCCCCAATTTCTCCAGAACAAAAGATTTTGATGGGAACCCCAGACATCCTGTTTATCCCAGTAGGCAATGGTCCTAAAGCCTATACTCCTGAAGAAGCAAAGCAAGCGATCGCGATTCTCAATCCAAAAGTAATCATTCCCACTCACTACCGAACTCAAGCAGCTTCTAAAAACGCATGTGATATCTTGCCAGTCGATAATTTCTTAACTCTGATGAGTGGCACCCCTATCCGCCGTCCAGGAACTTCGATCGCAATTCGACCATCAGATTTACCTAAAAACGGCATGGTAATTGATGTAATGAGCTACAAATTCCAGTAATCTAGATGCAAATCCGCAACTTAGCGGAATAAATGCATCTATTTAGCTGAAAGTTATCACTTTCCTTAGAGGGAACCTTAAGGAAGGTGATGCTCAGGGTGTTTAATGATGTTGTCTATTTTAACGTTGTCCGCTTTGACAGGATTTGTAACCTATCTTTTATGGCGACCTCAAAACCGTTTTTGAGCCGCCTAATTAATCAATTAAATCTGCTCTAAATTGTAAATAGGACTTTCTTTTACAAGATTTAGCAGTGATTTGCACTCTGCACAATACCAACTTTAAACTCGCTCGCAAACAAAGGAAGCAAGTTCAAAAGTTGATGAATAAAACCCTAAAACAAAAGGGGGGATGTCATTGGAAAAACATCCCCCCTTTCGCTGTTAAGAATTGAATAAGTGTTACTTAATCGAAACCTTAGCACCTGCTTCTTCAAGCTGCTTCTTAGCGTCTTCGGCTGCTTCTTTTGGAATCGCTTCTTTGACTGCTTTAGGAGCGGCTTCTACTAGATCCTTGGCTTCCTTCAAACCTAGACCCGTTAAAGTTCTTACAACTTTCAGGATAGAAATCTTCTTGTCAGCAGGGAATTCTTCCAAGAAAACATCAAACTCGGTTTTCTCTTCTACTTCCTCAGCAGGAGCCGCTGCACCAGGAGCAGCCATCATCATGCCGCCGCCAACCGGAGCCGCTGCGCTTACTCCAAAAGCGTCTTCGATTTGTTTAACTAGTTCAGATGCTTCTAGCAAGCTGAGAGTTTTCAATTTTTCCAAAATTTCATCAGTAGCTACAGACATTGTGATCTCCTTAAATTTGATGATTGATACTTGATTGAAGTTGATACTTGGTTGAATGAGCAGGGAAATTTGAATGATGTACGTGAACTAATTCAAAACTTTCCTTATGCTGCTTCTTTATCTTTGTCAGCAACTGCTTGAATCGCACGAGCTAAACCGGATGGAACCTGGTTGATACTTACGGCTAACTTGCCTGCTACACCATTGATAGCGCCCGCAATTTGAGCAATAAGCTGCTCCTTAGACGGTAGATCGGCGATCGCCTTAACATCCGCCGGCAACAGAGCGCGACCCTCCATTGCGCCACCGCGCAACTCGGTTTTTTTAGATACCTTCTGGAACTCTTGGTACGCCTTTAAAGCGCCACCTATATCCTCTTTAATTAAGAGAAGCGCAGAAGAATCTTTAAGGAACTGAGTCATAGGTTCCCAGTTTGGGTCACCTGCGATCGCGATCCGCATCAATGTATTTTTTGCCACCTTACAGACTGCTCCGGTTGGCAACAAACGTTGACGCAAATCAGTAATTTCAGCGACTGACAACCCTTTAAAGTCAATCACAACTACAAGCTGAGATTGGCTCAACGTTGCCTGAAGTTCTGCAACAATTTCCTTCTTATCCTCTAGTGTTTTACCCATTCGTTCTCACCTCCTTTTAGTGGGTGTATGAAAAGTTAAACTTGCATTTTGGGGCGTGTCATTAAACCAAAAACCCCGACTGAAAAGCCGGGGTTTTGTAGAACATTCAAATACTTTATGTTTGGTAACACTTGTAGTGAAAGATAACTAACGCCTCGGCAGGAGATTAAGTGGTAACACCTGCTGTCTCTGGTTTCGCAAGATTCAATTGTAGATAATGCTTACGTAGGTAATGCTTATTAAGCAGCTTCTCCAAGCTTTAGATCACGCAACGCATTGATATCGACTTCGATAGAAGGTCCCATCGTAGAGCAGAGATATATTGTACGCCAATAGCGCCCCTTCGCACCAGAAGGGCGGTTTCGATCAATAGTTTCTTGGAGAGCCTTTAGGTTGATTAGTAAATCTTCCTCGGTAAATCCTGCTTTTCCAAACAAAACATGAACAATTCCAGTTTTATCTGCACGGAACTCTAGCTTACCTGCTTTGAATTCAGCGATCGCCTGAACTAAATCGAATGTGACGGTTCCGCCCTTGGGAGAAGGCATCAAGCCGCGAGGACCCAATAGCTTACCAAGCTTAGCGACTTTAGGCATCATATCGGGTGTTGCAATCAGCAGATCAAAATCCATCATGCCTTTCTGGATTTCCTCGATCAGTTCCTCAGAACCTGCAAGATCTGCACCCGCAGTTGTTGCCTCATTCACTTTCTCGCCACGGGCAATCACAGCAACCCGCACGATTTGACCCGTTCCTTTCGGAAGTGCCACAGTAGTCCGAAGCTGCTGATCAGCATATTTTGGATCAATCCCTAGGCGGATATGCGCTTCTGCGGATTCAGAAAATTTTGCTGTTGCCGTTTCCTTCAAAAGTTGCAGTGCTTCTAGAGGTGTGTATGGACGATCCTCAACTTTCGCCTGCAATTCTCGTAACCGTCTTGAAAGCTTAGTCATTTTTATCTCCTGGGGTGATGACGAGAATTCTTCTCTCCCCCGCTAATGTGAACTAGTCGTTAACAGTCACGCCCATGTTACGGGCGGTGCCTTCTACAATCCGCATTGCTGCTTCAATGTCATTGGCATTTAAGTCAGGCATTTTGGTCTTAGCTATTTCTCGTAGCTGCGATCGCGTAATCGAACCAACTTTCTTACGATTTGGTTCACCAGAACCAGTTTCGACACCTGCCGCTTTCTTAATGAGAGTAGAGGCAGGAGGTGTCTTGAGAATAAACGTGAAGCTCCGGTCTTCAAATACTGAGATTTCAACCGGAATGATCATACCCGGTTGATCAGACGTTTTAGCATTATATTCCTTGCAGAACATCATGATGTTGACCCCATGCTGACCAAGGGCAGGACCAACTGGGGGGGCGGGATTGGCTTTTCCTGCTGGAAGCGCCAACTTAATCATTGCAACGACCTTTTTTGCCATTAGTTAACTCTGCTTTTGAACCTGATTAAACTCTAATTCCACTGGAGTATCACGCCCAAAAATTGATAGCAACGCTTTTAGTTTGCTGCGCTCTGGGCTGACCTCAATCACCTCACCTTCAAAATCCTTAAAAGGACCCGAAAGAACTAAAATCTTATCACCTGGAGCCATATCGATTTTAACGACTGGCTCTTGCTCCTGAGCCTGCTTAAAGATGCGTTCAACTTCACTAGGACTCAACGGCATCGGCTTCACGTGTCCTCTTCCTCGACCGGGTCGTCTTTGTTCTGCCCCTACAAAATTAATCACGTTTGGCGTGTTTTTGACGACTAGCCATGCTTCATCGTCCATTTCCCATTGCTGAAGGTCGTTGTTCCAGGATCTTGTTACACGGAGCAACACATATCCAGGAAAAACCTTCTCTTCAGTATTTTGACGGCTTCCGTCTTTACGGATTCTGACAGCAGGAGTCTGAGGAATTTCAACTTGTAGAATCTTCTCTGCAACATCCAATGTTTGAACACGTTGTTCTAAGTTAGCTTTAACTCTCTTTTCGCACCCTGAAGCAACTTGGACTGCATACCAGCGAGATGATTCAGATGACGGGGAGTCTAAAGAATTCTCACCTTCCTCAGTGTCGTGCTGGTTAAATTGAGTAACACGATGGGACTCATCTGATGTGAAAGTCATCTAAATACCTGCCTCGCTGCCCAACCAAAGAAGTTATCAACTAAATAAATCATTGTTGTTGAAAGGACTACCATAAGAATGACAGCCAACGACTCGCTGATGAGTTGCTGCCGACTAGGCCAAACCACCTTATCGAATTCTTCTCTTGTTTCTTGAAGAAAAACGCCAGCGTTAAAGCCGTTTGATGCAGGTTGTTCTACTTGCGCTCCATCCTTCTTAGCCACAGTTCTCCAATCTCCTACTGCTGTGCATTCATAGCGTGAATGCAAATTGTCTTTTGACATCAAGCCCTGTCATCGCAAAGTAGCATTGCCAGAATTTGTGCTTTTCTAGCATAACACTATTGATCTCTTTTTTATATGGCTTTAGCGATTTTTACGATCGCGCTTACTTTCACTGGCTGCTTTGGCGACTGTGAGGGCGATTTCCAATGAGTGAATTCATTCAGCGATCGCGTTAGTTTTGTTTCGGTTGATTCGGTGAATGATTCAACACTTGATCCAAAAGATCTCTTGCCGGCTGTGCCTTTGCTAGAGCGGTTTGATGATCACTGTAAGCTCGAATTAAACGAGACAGACCGCCGACCCCAGTTTTGAGTTGTTCCAACTCCTCCCCCGACATCACCTCTCCATCTAGCATCCTCATCAGAAAGGGTTTAACATCGCCTACCTCAAGGCGCACCTTCTGGAGTTTTTCGACGGTACTTAACAACGCTTTGAGCGCATTCAAACAGTCATCAATAGTTTGAAGATCCGCCACCTGAGCCTCTGCAATAGGTGCAGAGAAATCTGCGGACTCTGCTGTGCCTTCTAGGTCTGTTGCGCCTTCCAGGTCTGCTGTGCCTTCCAGGTCTGTTGTGCCTTCCAAATCTGGAATCGCAGGCGACTCTAATATAGGCTGTTCAGTTTTGCCTCCGTTTGATCGTGCCATTCAAAACTCTCTAAGAAAACTTCCTCAGTCTATCGCAATAATTTTGTCACTTTTCAACTTTGATTAAGATGTATACGCTACTCTGCAAAATCAAAAGCATGAAATTACTTAAGCCAAACCCTTTAAATATGGATGGTATTGGCGCAGGCTTTAGTTGCAAAAAATCGGCAGAATACAAAATTTGTCAGATGTTCTAAAACTGCTACGAATTCTGCCAACAAAATATCCTCATTGCATTTACGAACTGTAACCTTTCTTGAACTTACGTATATCTAGTAAGCATTTTTGCTGGGCAAGTATAGTTTGCCACACCAAATCGGGTATTTTGAGACCAAGGTTTTAATCATTCACAGGGAAATAGTGCCGCTATGAAACGCAAAAATCGGGATCAGCCGATTCAACCAATCTTTGACTATCAGGGCGCACTTAATCGTATTACCAGTCGCATTCGGCGATCGCTCGAACTGCAAGAAATTTTAAGTACGACGGCGATCGAAACTCGTGCGTTTCTCGACACTGATCGAGTCAAAATTTATCGCTTTCACCCCGACGGCAACGGTGAAGTGATTGCTGAAGCCACCAGTGGAAATCGTCTACCTGCGCTACAAGGTCTTAATTTTCCTGCAAGCGATATTCCGGCTCAAGCCCGCGCTCTGTTTATCAAAGCGCGATCGCGAGTGATTGTTGATGTTACCTCTCAACGTAAAACGCTGAGTCACCTTGATGATCCAGAAACAGGGGCAAGTTTAGACGTAGGAGATATTCGCTATGCTCCTGTAGATGCTTGCCATGCAGAATATCTTGCAGCCATGGGGGTTTGCTCATCACTTGTCGTTCCTGTTCTGCACCATAATCAGCTTTGGGGCTTGTTAGTGTCGCATCATGCAGAACCCCGTCAATATTCTCAGGATCAGTTGCAAGTGGTGCAGCTTTTGGTTGATCAGATGTCGATCGCCATTGCTCAAGCCAACCTTTTAAGCCAAACACGTCAACAAGTTCACTACGAAGCGAGAATTAATCATATTAGTCGCCTGCTCCATGCTCCCTGTGAAATCACTAAAATTCGACAGTCGGTGTTAGAAGAAACAGTCAAAACCTTTCAGGGCAATGGTGGCAGGCTTTATATTAACGCCGATATTACTGGCAATGCGGCTCAACTATATACTGTTGGGGCACAGCCAGCCCTTGCACAAATTGAAGAGAGCCAATTTTGGCAATACGTAATGGGAGTCTCTCCTAGCAAAACATTAGAATCTTGTGATCTCTTCCCGGAGCCTCTCTCGGAAACCTCAGCACGATACGATGATGCTTTCTGCGATCAGCCTACTACAACACCGCAGCTTCACAGCATTCATGATCTCTACCAAGATCCTCAACTTCAGTTTTTAGCGCCTGCTTTTGAGACCACTACAATTCATTCTATTTTAATAGTGCCCTTGCAATATCGACAGCAATGTATTGGCTGTTTAAGCATTTTTCGTCAGGAGATTGACACAGAAACCCTTTGGGCATGGCGATGGGATGAAGATGAGCGCAACATACGTCCACGGCGGTCATTTGAAATGTGGCGGGAAGTCAAAAAAGGGTTGGCACAAGAATGGACTCCCGATGA
>ENA-OFDP01001138-OFDP01001138.1-metagenomes-genome-assembly--contig:-NODE-1138-length-10664-cov-26.007918_pt1 | contig 10664 bp, 8 predicted proteins | sample MGYA00153389_OFDP01 | MGnify analysis MGYA00153389 | reverse complement strand
TAATAGCAAAAGTTCTCTTCAGAGAACTGACCAATTGCGTAGTTCGTTGAAACGAACTTTTGCTATTAGCCCGAACTTCCAGTTCAGGGCGGTGGTAGAACGAAGCAAATTAACTTTTCTTATCCCAAACTGACGTTAATTAGTCTGCGTAGCGAAAAGTGCGGTCTTGGGGTCTCCCCAAGTAGAGCATCTTTTCAAGACAGGCAGACTTTACACTCTAAGCGGCGAATTCAATCGCTGTCATGTCCTAATAGCTTTCGCGATCGCCAGATCATTATTTCAGCTTTGGCTTTCGATCGGACGATCGCTTAAATAACCCCGCAGGTACTAAACCTTGAGGGAAAAAGATCGTACCCAATACGATTAATAAGCCAAAAATTATCAATCGTCCATCCTTGAGAAACTGAGCGATAAATAACGGTAAATTAGGTATATCCGCTGCAAACCGCAACAATTCCGGCATCGCTGTAAATACCATTCCCCCCAGCACCGCGCCCAAAAAGCTGCGCGAACCGCCAATTAAGACAAAAGTTAAGTAGACAATACTTGCATCGAAAGTACCTTGTCGAGCATTCCAGGTATTGAGAAAGTGGGCACTGACAGCACCGACAACCCCTGCGAGAATCGCGCCTAATGTAAATGCTAAAACCTTGTAATAAGTGGGATCGATCCCCATTGCATCAGCAGCTAATTCATCTTCACGAATTGCAACTAAAGCGCGTCCGACACGAATATTTTCGAGTCGATAGACAAATGCCATGCTTAATAACAATAACGGTAAAGCAATCCATAGATACTCGATCGGGCTATTAAATGGTTGGGGAATCCCAAAAATCCCGACTGCGCCACCAGTTATTTCGAGATTGAGAGAAAGGATGCGGAGAATCTCGATAAAGGCGATGGTCGCGATCGCCAGATAAATGCCCCGTAGCCGTAGCGCAGGCACTCCGACTATAATTCCCAAAATCCCACAAACGATCCCCGCGATCGCCATTTCTAGCAGCAATAAAGGAATCGGAAACATCCCCGTCGTCACGAATACCTTCGTTGACAAAATCGCCGCAATGTAACCGCCAACGGCATAAAAACCAGGACTTGCCAGTGATAATTGACCCGCCATCAGGGGTAAATATAGGGAAATTCCCAACATCGAGCCAAATAGCATCGAGACAATTAGAAAGCCATAGGTAGATAAAAAATCATTCATACTTTTTGGATTAATTTCTGTCCCAATATCCCTTGAGGACGTACCAAGAGAATGATGAATAAAATTGCAAAAGCCACAGCATCTTTATAACCCGAATCAGGGACAAATGATTCTACCATGCCAATTAATAAGCCACCAATTACTGAGCCTGGAATACTACCCAATCCACCTAACACAATTACTGCTAAACCTTTTAGCCCAAAGCCAATCCCAAAATATGGCCCCGCAATTCCGAAACTAGAGCCGACGAGGGTACCCGCAATACTCGCCAAAAAGCCACTGACAAAAAAGGATAGCATGATAAATCGTTCGGTATCGATCCCTAGCAAACTTGCCGTGGTAGGATCTTCGGCTACTGCTCGCATCGCCTTACCATACTTAGTTCCAGTGATAAAATAGGTCAATCCAGCGAGAATTATCCCCGATATCACAAAGATAATAATCTGAACTGTCCGAATCGCGATCGGGTTTGCCTCACTCCCAAAATTAATCGCGGTAGGTATCCTCCCATAGATATCATCTGGAAATGTATAGTTTTCAGCCCCAACCAAGTATTGAATTAAATTTACTAGCACCAGCGCAACACCCAAACTAGAAACCACCATCAGCAGTGGATCTGACTGTTTTCGTCTCAGGGGGCGGTAGGCTAATCTTTCGATCGCCACTGCTACTCCACCTGCTAAAATTGCTGCTAAAATTGCGGCGCGCCAGAAAGGTAATTGGATACCCAGCGAAAAGTTTGCGAGTAAACCATTGAAGCCAAATTTCCCACCGACGAGAGCATAGGTAAAATAAGCACCGAGGGTAAAAACTGCCCCATGCGCGAAATTAATCATCCCCAAGATCGAGAAAACTAAGGTGTAGCCTAGCGCAAAAATGGCGTAGACACTCCCGATCGATAAACCGCCTAATAAGTTCTGTAAAAATACCGTCATAGTGGTAATTTTATCAGCCAATGTGACAATTGAGAGTAGGAGCGATCGATTGCTCCTACTCTGAAATTCTATTTCAGGAACTTAAACTTACCGTTAGTACCATCAGCATCCATTTCGATCTGCGCCACATAGAAATCCTTTTGGACAATCTCACCTGCCTTTGTAAACGAAATCTCACCCAGAGGCGTACTATATTTACCCACCAACAACTGTTTATTCAATCCTACCCGTAGATCCGCGATCGATTGAGTATTGACTTTCATCGTGGGATTCGCCTTGGACATGGCAGTGAGTGCATCCACAAAGACTTGTACACCAGTAAACGCTTGAGCACTAAATTGGGGCGGTTCTTTCTTGTACTGCGCCAGATAAGCATCCCTAAAAGCCTTATTCAGAGCATTAGGTTGCGCTGGGTTATAAGCTTGAGCAATCAAAATGCCGTCACACAGTTTTTTACATACAGGGAATAGGTTGGAAGTATTCATCCCGTTACCGCCAATAATTAAACCTTTGTAGCCGAGTTCCCGCAATTGGCGAACGAGATTACCGCCATCGGCTGCTAATCCAGAGACGATGACTAGATCGGGTTTAGCATTAATTCCGGCTGTCGCTTGGGATTGAAAATCGGTATCGGTTGTTTGAAACTTTTGGACGGTGGCGAGTTCTAGTTTTTGCTCTTTAACTGTCTGCTGAAAAATTTCGGTTTCTGACTTGCTGAAAGCATCATTTTGTGCATAAAATACCGCAACTTTTTTAATTTGGGGATTAATTTTCAGAGCAGCTTTCACAGCATTCGGCGCAACAATCGCGACTGGAGCCGATACCCGCCCTACAAAGTCACCGATCTCTGGGATGCCTTTGGCTGTATTCGATGGCCCCAATACTGGTACTTTTGCTCGATCGGCGATCGGATCGGCACTAAAGGCTTGCTGGGAGAGGGTTGGGCCGACGATTCCGACCACCTTATCGCGATTAATTAAGGTTTGAAAAGCATTAATCGCCCCCTGCTCGTCACCTGCGGTATCCTGCAATACCAGCTTAATTGGTGTGCCGTTGACACCACCTTTATCATTAAAATATTTCTCAGCTAATTTAGCTCCAGCAACCTGCTCTTGCCCCAATAGAGCCACATTACTCGTCTGAGCGACCGCAATCCCGATCGGAATTGCACCACCGACAGCACTATTGCCATTGCTAGGGGCATTATTACTTTGAGTGCAAGCTGATAGCAAAATGGGCACCCCGACACACCAAAGGACAGGCTTTGGCACAGACATCCAGCAAAGAAACCATACCGATCTCATAAAATTATTTCTACAATCTTCTTAGTCAATCGATCTATACCACAGAACGGAGCAAAGCCGATATTTCCAGGTATCAAAAGCGATGACGATCGAAGTACGATTTCAGTCAAGGGAACTGCCGCGCGATCGATCCTGTTGCACAGGGGAAAACTCGCATTACAATTCGCTGAGATGATAGGGTTCTTTCCTAGTTTCGGGCACAAGTCCATGCTGCCGGAGGCGGAAATTATCAAAGTTTAATCAAGGAAGCCTTACAGCAGCATATTCAACAACAGCATGAACCGTTAAAGATTATGTTACGAAGGGTATTGCCAGAGGATCTAGATCGGGTTGGGAAGTAGTTATGCTTCGGTTTGTGGGTCAGAGTCCTGTCTGTTATATTTAAGGTGTAACTTCAATACTTCTGGTGTTTAGCGAAGCTTCATGGACATCACAACCACTTTAAATCAAATCTTTATACCTATGCTGTTATTTTAACTTGGGGTGGTGGTGATGGCTTGCAGTTTTGGATCGTCAAGGACAGCTTCTTGGTGCAGCGTATGTAGCGAACGAGAATGATATTAGCAGTATTAAATGGTATCAATCATTACCTACTGCAATGGCTGGCGGTTAGAGCGATAGGTTGGGTTTCATTCTCCAACTCAACATTTCTATGCTATTGCTAAACTTATATCTGTAACCCTCACGTTATTGAATTTAAACCATGCAAACATTTTGGGCAACCTTTTCCCACGGGAAAGTTGAATTACTAGAACAGATAGAGGTTCCCGATGGAACGAGAGTGCTAGTGACAATTTTACCTGATGACGATACTGACTTTTGGCTTCAGGCAAGTCAATCCTCGATCGATACAGTTTGGAATAACTCTGAAGATGATGTCTATGCCCAGTTACTCTAGAAATGACATCATTTTAGTGCGGTACCATTTTGCGGATTTATCGAGTTCAAAGGTTAGACCAGCAGTTATTGTAAATACACAGCATATTTCTCAAGATCTGATAATTACCCCTCTGACTAGCAAAACAGCATCTCTACTTGATGGTGATGCTGATGCAGCAGAATTAGAGCAGTCTCTTCGAGGATGGCTGGGGTTATAGGAATAAGATCGCTAATCGGCGATCCTAGATCTAACCAACAGCCATTCTGGTAAAGGCAATGTCTTGTCGGTTTTTTTATTCGGAGGGAACCTCCGAATAAAACCGCCGCTTTATGAATTGCCCCTACCAGAACTTTGGAATCGGAAAAGTGGCTATTTTCCTAATGCTTACAAACTTCGCGAATGGATTCTAAGCCAACCCGATCGCAGAAATCGCCAAAACCTTCATCAGGCTTCCGATCGATCTTAAAATAGTTCAAAATCGGCGTAAAGAAAGTCTCCAGATCGTCAATGTGCATTCTGTCAGTGTAAACCTGCGCCAGACGAGTCTGAGCGGGACAACCAGCTAGCCACACTTGATAGCTTTCGGGGAAACTACCGACGAAGCCGACTTCTGCCATGTAGGGACGGGCGCAACCATTGGGGCAGCCTGTCATGCGGATGACAAATTGCTCGTCAGGTAAGCCTAATTCGGTCAGGAGGACGCGAAAACGCTCATTGACACTGGGTGCGATCCGCTCGGATTCGGTGACTGCTAGACCGCAGGTAGGCAGGGCTGGGCAAGCCATCGAATAGCGGACGAGGGTATCGATTTTGAGAGGATCTGGCTCGATGCCGTTGGAGATGAGGATTTTGTCGATCGCAGCTTTGTCGGCTGGATCGATATCGTAAATCAACACGTTTTGATGGGGCGTGACGCGCATCGGGATTTGATACGTCTGCACGATTTCTCTCAACGCTGTACGGAGTTTGAAATCACCTTCATCTTTAATCCGCCCGTTGACGACTGAGATACCTAAAAATACTTTACCGTCGCCTTGTTCGTGCCAACCTAAAAAGTCTAAATATCGGAAGGCTGGAAGTTGCTTGAGTGGTTCGATTTTTTTGCCGTAATATTCTTCTACTTTGGCGGTAAATTTAGCTACGCCCCAATCGTGAATCAGGTACTTCATCCGCGCGTGACGGCGATTGGTTCGATCGCCATAATCTCGCTGAGTAGACACGATCGCTTTAACTAAATCGTAGATATCATCTTTAGGTACATAACCGATCGGATCGGCAATGCGGGCAAATGTTTCTTCTTTATTATGGGTGCGTCCTAATCCGCCACCAGCGTAGATATTGAAGCCTAAGACTTCACCTTTATCATCAGAAATAATGACTAAACCTAAATCTTGAGAGAAGATATCGATCGAGTTATCGCCTGGAACTGTCACCGCAATTTTAAATTTGCGGGGCATATATTGCATCCCATACAGCGGTTCTGGATCTCCAGGGAAGATTGTATGATTGGTGTCGTGTGCTAGTGCCGCTTTTACTTCGGGTGCGGGTTCGCCACTGATGGCTTTTTCTCCATCTAGCCAGATCTCGTAATATGCACCTGTGTGGGGCGTGAGCAGATCGGCGATCCGATCGGCATATTCCCAGGCATTGACGTATTCAGGCTTGTTTTTGAAGGGTGCTGGGGGTGCCATCACGTTGCGGTTCAAGTCACCACAAGCACCGAGGGTAGAACCCATGTTCTGCACGATCGCGGCGATGGCTGGCTTGAGGTTTTGCTTGAGGATGCCGTGCATCTGGAAACCCTGACGGGTAGTTGCGCGGATGGTTTCGTTGCCATAGTCACTCGCCAAGCGATCGAGTGCCAGGTACAATTGGGGTGGGATAAATCCGCCTGGATTGCGGGTGCGGAGCATCATCTGATAATCTTTTTCGGCACCTTTGACGCGATTGTCGCGATTATCCTGCTGATAGGAGCCGTGAAACTTGAGGATCTGAATCGCGTCTTCGGTGAAATAATTTGTATCGAGGAGTAGTTCGCTGGCAACAGGTTCCCGTAGATAGTTACTATCTGTCTTTAAATGTTCTACTTTGGCGAGCTTTTTGGGGGCGGAAGTGTTAACCATACTGAGTTTAAGGATACTTGCAGGCGAAAATCTAGCTTATAGTAATCCTAATAATTAAGATCTATAGTCTGTCTATTCTAACGTTTGCGTCGGGGAGGTTCAAAGCGGAAATTTCGTAATTTAGCTGCCGTAAGATCGGATTCTAACACTCGCAGGCTGATTTATACTGAGGTAATCAAATCTCAGTAGTTGAGGATCGATGGTAGACACCCCAGATCTCCGGCGGTACGCACCCGCCACCGAGCGCAATCGCGAACCAATTCTCGCAGTTTTGCAGCATGTATTACCGCCAACGGGTACGATTCTGGAAATTTCCAGCGGGACTGGCGAACATTGTATTTTTATGGCTCCCCATCTTGCACCACGCTATTGGCTACCCTCAGATCCCAATCCGGAAGCAAGAGAGAGTATCAGAGCTTGGCAACAGTCCGCACCGCGCGATAATATATATTCCCCGATCGATCTCGATGCTCGTAGCCCTGAGTGGTTGGTATCATCAAAAGAGCCAATTACAGCAATCGTGAATATTAACATGATTCATATTGCGCCAAAATCTGCTTATCTAGGGCTATTTGCTGGGGCAAAACGCGTTCTGCCGATCGATGGTATCTTGTATTTGTATGGCCCCTTCAAGCAAGACGGAGTTCACACAGCTCCTAGCAATGCTACCTTTGATGCCAGCCTTCAAAGCCAGAATCCAGAATGGGGAATTCGAGATTTGGCAGAAATAACTCGTATTGCCCACAGCCATCATTTAGAGCTTCAAAAAGTTTACCAAATGCCAGCGAATAATCTCTCGGTTGTCTTTAAAGTGGTTGGATAATTCGATCTCAATATATCCAGACTTCGGCGGAGATTTTTACCCCACCCCAGCCCTCCCCTTATCAAGGGGAGGGAGCCGGAAAACCTTTGACTGAGAGCCAGTATAAAAATTCCCTCCTCGGAGGGGTGCCCAACGGGTGGGGTGGGTAGATCTCCGCAACCCCAAAAATCTCCCAACATCTCCGCACTACCTAATGGCTAATACCGACTTCCTTGCACATCTCAACCCCTCCCAACGGCGTTCCGTCGAGCATTATTGCGGAGCCTTACTCGTAGTCGCTGGTGCTGGTAGTGGCAAAACTCGCGCCCTCACCTATCGGATTGCCAATCTCATTCGCACACATCATGTCGATCCATCACACATTTTAGCAGTTACATTCACTAATAAAGCTGCTAAAGAAATGCGATCGCGGATCGAGATCTTATTTGCCCAGCAACAGGCAGAATTAAAGTTTGGTAAGCCGTGGGGCGCATTGGATGAGTATCAACAAACTCAAATGCGATCGCATATTTACAAGACGATTATTAAAGACTTATGGATTGGGACATTTCACGGCTTATTTAGTAAAGTACTCCGATATGATATCGAAAAATATCAGGATGAGAAGGGGCGAACTTGGAATAAAAGTTTTTCGATCTTTGATGATGCTGACTGTCAGGGATTAGTTAAGCAAATCGTAGTCAAGCAGTTAGACTTGGATGATAAGAAGTTTGAACCGCGTGCTGTGCGGTATGCGATAAGTACTGCCAAGAATCAGGGCTTATCACCGGATGAATATAGTAGGGAGCAAAATGACTATCGAGGGCGGGTAATTGCGGATGTTTACAAGCATTACCAAGATGCACTGTGTGCCAACAATGCGCTCGATTTTGACGATCTGTTATTAGTTCCCGTTCATCTATTCCGCCAAAATGCTCAAGTCTTAGATTATTGGCATCGCAAATTTAGACATATATTAGTCGATGAATATCAAGATACCAATCGGACTCAATACGATCTGATTCAACTTTTAGTTACCAATGGTGTCGATAGTAAAACTTTCGATGCTTGGGAACATCGATCGATCTTTGTCGTAGGTGATGCCGATCAATCTATCTACTCCTTCCGAGCTGCTGATTTCACGATCTTGATGAACTTTCAAGATGACTTCGGTGATAGTAAGGCAGATGATATTACCGAAACAATGGTCAAGCTGGAAGAAAACTATCGATCGCGTGAAAACATTTTAGCAGCCGCTAATCATCTGATTCAACATAACACTCAACGGATCGATAAAGTTTTGATCGCTACTCGTGGCGAAGGCGAACCAATCTTTTTATATAAGGCAGATAATGAAATAGATGAAGCAGAGTTTATAGTCAGTCAGATTCGGAAGCTATTACGCGAAAATCCCGAACTTAACTATGGTAATTTTGCCGCGCTATACCGCACCAATGCTCAGTCTCGACCGATAGAGGATGCGTTTGTCCGAGCGCAAGTCCCATATACAATCGTGGGTGGACTGAAATTTTACGATCGGCGTGAAGTCAAGGATATGATTGCTTATTTACGAGCAATTGCCAATCCTAGCGATACAGTTAGTTTGCTGCGGGTAATTAATACCCCCAGAAGAGGAGTCGGACAAACGACAATCGATAATCTCCAAAATGCCGCTCATCAATTAGGTGTACCCCTGTGGGAAATCCTTAATGATGATACTTCTGTAAAAACTGTCGCCGGACGATCTTTCAAAGGTGTGCTGACTTTTGCTGAAATTATTAATAAGTGGCGCAGCGAAGCCCAAACCCGTTCCGTCGTCGATATAGTTACGGGAATAATTGAAGATACTGGTTACGTTCACGAACTCCAAACTCAAGGTACAGATGAAGCCTTAGAGCGCGTTCAAAACATCCAAGAATTAGTCAACGCGACGATTCAGTTTCAGGAAGAAAATGAGACACCCACGCTCGAAGCATATTTAAGTAGTGCTGCACTCAGTTCCGATCTGGATAATCTCCAAGAAGGTAAAGAAGCTGTCTCCCTAATGACGTTACATGCTTCCAAAGGACTAGAATTCCCCATCGTCTTTCTCGTTGGATTGGAAGCCGGATTATTCCCCAGCTTTCGATCGCTCAACGATCCTCTCGCTGTCGAAGAAGAGCGGCGACTATGCTATGTGGGCATCACCCGCGCCCAGGAAATGTTATATCTATCCCATGCACGGGAACGTCGATTATATGGCTCCAGAGAAGCCGCCATTCGATCGCAATTTATCGGTGAATTACCACCCGAATTACTCAATACCAATCTGCGCGGTAAATCTCAAGCTCAATCGATCGCTAGAACCGCGTCAAAGCAGCCCAAAACAGTCGGTAACGCTACTAGTCAAACAACAGGCTGGCGCGTCGGCGATCGGGTGATTCACCGCCGTTTTGGGGTAGGTCAAATTTCTCACGTATTTGGCACTGGCAATAAACAATCGATCGCAATTAAATTTCCCAATCTCGGTCAAAAAATTATCGATCCTAAAATTGACGGGTTGCAGAAAATCGAGTAACTCAGTCTTGGCGATTGATGGTGGTGAGCAACCCGAAAGTACTAGCGACAAAACAGGTAGCTCCCTATTTTCAATCGAGGTGTTGACAAATAGCGAAACTCATGGGAGTATAGTATACGTGGTTAAAAACACCAATTGCGGGTGTAGCTCAGTGGTAGAGCGCAACCTTGCCAAGGTTGATGTCGCGCGTTCGAATCGCGTCTCCCGCTTAATAAAATATAAATGCACAAAGATAGAAGGTCTTCTAACATTAGAAGACCTTTTTGTGCGATCGACAGTACATCATTTACCATATTAGTAGCACCGTCAATAATCTGCGCTATTTCCTGTGTCACCTCACCAACAGCAGCAAATTTATTTAGACCGAGAATATCCCTGTCCGTGCTATCTCCACGGTAGATTGCAACAAATCTTCCTGACAGAAGCATTTGGATGCGATCGCTGCCATCATCTGTTTGTAATGCAGGAAGATAGTCTGGCGATCGAGGAGGTAGGGGGTACTTATCCCTACAAACGGCGTTATTATTGGGATGGGAAACGGTTGCGAAATCTGAGATCCTTACCAAATGGTACTTTTTGGACATTTTTGGGATCGCCGCAGCGGTGGACGCTGTGGATCGAATATCTGAGTATAATTAGCGTATTGCTAATCGTACTTCGACTTTATTGTGGAATAACGCCAACCAATCCTAGCTTTAATCTTGTACTATCAATGGCGATAACTATTAGACCTCTTGCGAAAGTAATGGCTTGATCCTTTAACATCAACCATTCCAAGGATTACTTACTAATAATAAAAGATTTCTTGAATATACTGACATGTATAGGTTTTGTCGATCAATTTCGGACTTTCGCA
>ENA-OFDP01001136-OFDP01001136.1-metagenomes-genome-assembly--contig:-NODE-1136-length-10681-cov-4.640410_pt1 | contig 10681 bp, 6 predicted proteins | sample MGYA00153389_OFDP01 | MGnify analysis MGYA00153389 | reverse complement strand
TAAATTTTTGCATGAATTTGCGATCGATCCAATCTTTCCAGTACCACAATAACGGTGATTCCCACATAAAATTACCACGAGAGGCGATCGCCCGTTTATTCCCTGTACCGATTAACGCTAAATATTGTGACTGCGGTGCAAAGGGTTTCAGCGGTTTTGCCAATAAAAACTGCTGCAAATTTTCAAACAGTGGTTTGCCCTGACGTACGGCAAAAACGCCTGCTTTAGGGCGGGAATAATTAACCATCGCGGCGATGTCTCCTGCCCCAAATACGTTGGGGTGAGAGACTGATTGCAGGCAATCGTTGACTTGCATAAAGCCTTTTGAGTCGGTGGCTAAACCGGATTCTCCGATCCAATTGGCAGCCGATGCTTGTGTCACCCAAAAAATAATCTCGCACTTTAATTTCAACCCAGATTCACAACAGATTTGGGAATTGGGAATTGGGAATTGGGAATTGGAAATTGGGCATTCTTGATTATCTTCTATGTCAATCGTTTCTGGCTTTTCTATGGCACTGACTTTTTCCATTAAATGCAGTTTAACACCGCGATTAATGAGAATTTTTTTAAGGCGATGACGCACCCGTTTGTTATGTGCAGGCATCAATTCAGCACCGCTATGAAACAAGTGAATTTCTGACTGTAATCTAGAGTGCATATTTAATGCCAATTCTACGCCGCCTGCACCGCCACCAACAATGGCGATTCTCAGCAGTTTTTCGGGATGGTTTTGCCTTCGGGAAATTAACTGATTCCAGCTAGCTAAAAATTCTGGTACGGGTTTAGCTGCAATGGCATATTCTGCGGCACCGGGTACGGATAAAGTCGCGGGAGTGCTGCCGATATCTATAGAAAGCAAATCAAAGTTAACCGGAGGGCGAGTTTGACAAATAACTAAATTTTTGCTAAAGTCGATCGCGATCGCCCGATCGACAAATATCTGGCACTGGGCAAATTCAGCGAGCGATCGCAAATCGATGTGACATTCATCATAATTATAAAATCCGGCAACGTGCCCCGGCAGCATCCCCGAATATGGTGCATACAGCACATCGCTAATCAGAGTCAAACGCACTCCCGGCAGCGGTTTGATGCCAAACATTTTTAATACGATAGCATGACTGTGACCGCCGCCAATTAAAACTAAATCTTTCACAATTAGAGATGTTCGATCGAAATATTCCAGCACCGATATTGTACAACACACGGCATGGATTGGGCCGCACTGTCCGGTCGGGAGAGCTGGCAGTGCGTAATTAATGATTGCCCAGCACTGTGACAGAATGCTCTCATCTACTCTCTCGATCGCAGATTATACTTGGCAAGTGTGGCGATCGGCAAATCAGCACAAATAGCTGTAGACTTGTTAGCGAGCAAATTTTATCACCAAATTATGCTGGGGTGTGTTTAAATAGCTAACTCACCATTCAAAACTATGACATTACGCATCATTCCTCCCAGTTGGCTGCGATCGATTAAAACACTTTTCCCGCTTCTATTTGCCATCTCATTCATTATCGTATTGCTGGCGAACAACTTATTGATGCCCGCGCAAGCCCAGCAACCACGTCAGGAAATTCGCGGAGTTTGGATGACGACAAACGACAAAGACATCCTCAGAGATCGTAGTAAACTAGGAAATGCGATCGGTCAATTAAAACGGTTAAATTTCAACACAATCTATCCTGTAGTTTGGAACTCTGGCTATGTAATGTATCCCAGTCCATTCGCCCAGCAAAGAGACATTCAACCCTTTGTTTACAGAGGGTTAGACGGACAGGATATGATTGGAGATTTAATCGCTCAAGCTCACCGCCAAGGGCTACTAGTAATTCCTTGGTTTGAGTTTGGCTTTATGACACCTCCCACCTCAGAATTAGCATTAAACAATCCCGAATGGCTGACACAAAAACAGGACGGTAGCCAAACATCAAACGGCGCCGGCGGCGAAGTAGTTTGGCTGAATCCATTTCATCCAGAAGTGCAGAAATTCATCACCGAACTCGTACTAGAAATTACCACTCAATACAACGCCGATGGCATTCAATTCGACGATCACATGAGTTTGCCATCCGAATTTGGCTATGATAACTACACAGTTGCATTGTATACCAAAGAAACCAAAAAAGCTCCTCCAACCGACTCTCAAGACCCAGCATGGGTGAAGTGGCGAGCTGATAAAATCACGGCTTTTATGTCAAAACTAAATCAAGCCGTCAAAGCAGTTAAACCCAACGCAATTTTCTCAATTTCTCCCAATTACTACGAATTTGCTTACAAATATCACCTACAAGATTGGCTGAATTGGGTGCGTTTGGATATTGCCGACGAACTAATCGTGCAAGTGTACCGTCCCAATTTAGAATCATTTGTAGACAAGATTAGCCGTCCAGAAATGCGAGAAGCACAGCAAAAAATTCCCACTGGAGTGGGGATTATGACAGGTTTAAGAAATCGCCCAGTAGCGATTCAGCAAATCAAATCTCAAGTGCGAACAGTCCAAGAATACGGCTTAGGTGCTGCTTTCTTCTACTACGAAAGCTTGTGGGAAGATGCACCCGAACCAATTGCCGATCGCGTTTCTCAATTTAGTGCTTTCTTCCCGTCTTCGGCATTCCGAACAGCGCTACAAATACCTAGACGCGCGGCCACTTTCCCTGCGCCACCACCACCAAAACCAGACCCGAAAGCTAAGCCCGAGCAACCCACCAAAAATCGCCCAGCTTTGCCATCGCCAACCACATCAAAGAAGTAAAAAGTAGGGTGCGCACTGTGCACCTTACCGTGATATCAATCATTAATCATTAATAAAAATGTCAGATAATCAAAAACTTTTACTGCCAACAATGGGCTGCGGGACTTGGGCCTGGGGCAACCGATTACTTTGGGGCTACGATGAAAGTATGGACGACGAATTGCAAGCGGCGTTCAATCTTTGTGTCAGCAGTGGTGTGACTTTATTTGATACAGGTGATTCTTACGGAACTGGGAAATTAAACGGACGCAGCGAGCAGCTTTTAGGGAAGTTTTTTGAACAATATCAAGGTGCAAATAAAGAGAGTATTTGTATTGCGACAAAACTGGCTGCTTATCCTTGGAGACTGACACGACAATCAATGATATCGGCTTGTAAAGCCTCTGCTTCGCGCCTCGGCAAAAACGTAGATTTGGTGCAAATGCACTGGTCTACAGCTAATTATGCTCCTTGGCAAGAAAGCGCACTTTTAGATGGTCTAGCCGACCTTTATGAGCAAGGATTGGTCAAGGGTGTGGGCTTGTCTAATTATGGGCCGAAACGCTTAAAATGGGTGCATCGTAAATTTTGCGATCGCCAAATTCCAATTATTACATTACAAGTGCAATATTCGCTACTTTCCACCTATCCAGTTACGGAATTGGGATTAAAAGAAGTATGTGATGAATTGGGGATAAAATTGATTGCTTACAGTCCTCTAGCCTTGGGGTTGCTGACTGGAAAATACTCCGAAAACGGCGTTCTTCCTAAAGGTATCCGAGGTTTGGCGTGTAAACAGATATTACCGGGAATGCGATCGCTCTTGGAGTGTTTGCGAGAAATAGCGACATCCAGAAATAAGACTGTTTCGCAGGTAGCAATCAACTGGTGCATCTGCAAAGAAACTATGCCGATTCCTGGGGCAAAATCTGCGGCCCAGGCGAGGGATAATATTGGTGCTTTGGGATGGGAGTTGGATTCGGGGGAGATTGCAGAATTGGATAAAGCGGCGGCGAAGGTAGATAAGAAGATGGTGCAGAATATATTTCAAACTAAGTAATAATAGGTTCGTAGTTCAGTACCTATTACCCATTACCTATTTCGGCAAATATCCCTAATTTCTGCTTCAGGATGAGTTACCAGATAATCTCTCAGCCACAAGCAACCCCGCCCAATTAAATGATCTACATCAAGTTCTAAATTCCACAACTTGATAGTATTGTCAATCCCAGCAGAAGCCAGTGTTTTACCATCAGGACTAAACATAATGCTATTAATTCTACCGAGATGCCCTTCTAGCGTGGAAATTTCGCGACCATTTTCCACATTCCACACCCTCACAGTACCCTCCTCGCTAGAGGAAGCTAAAATCTTACCATCAGGACTAAAACTGATATTAGTCACATCAGATAAATGTCCTTCTAGGGTGAACAATAATCTACCATTTTCTGCATTCCACAGTTTAATTATACTATCCGAACCACCAGAAGCTAAGATTTTACCATTGGGACTCGAACTAATGGTATTTACCCAACCGCTATGGGCTGGAAAAGCCCGCATTAAAGTAGCTGTTTTCAAATTTAACAGCATTATATCACCATCAGAACAAGCCACAGCTAAAGCTTTACCATCGAGAATAAAACTTAAATCTGTGACAATACTGCGAGGTTCTTTAAATGTTTTTAACAAACTACCATCTGCTAGATTCCAAAGTTTTACCGTACCATCAGAACTACCAGAAACAACGGTATTTCCATCTGGACTAAACAGAACTTTCCTTACCCAAGCACGATGACCGTTGAGAGTTTTTAGCAATCTACCATCTTGCACGTTCCACAACTTCACTGTTTTATCATCACTGCCGGAAGCTAACATCTTACCATCAGGACTAAAACTAACACTTAGCACGCGACCTTGGTGACCGTTAAAAGTTTGAATTAAAGCACCATTTTTCTTGTTCCATAACTTTATTTTAAAATCATCGCTACCGGAAGCTAACATATTACCATCGGGACTAAAACTTACAGCTTGAATATTGGTGCTATTTCCTTTAATAGTTTGAGGTTCCCTAACCTCTAAATTCCACAGCTTGATTTCACTATCCATACTTCCAGAAACAAGAGTTTTGCCATCTGGACTAAAACTAATACTCATAATTCTCCCGCGATGTCCTTTGAGAAGTTGCGGTTCGATTCTATTATCGTTTATATCCTCTAAATTCCACAACTTGACTTTACTATCGGAACTGATAGTGGCTAGAGTTTTGCCATCGGGACTAAACATCGCATTCCAGACAGCCCTGCGATGGGTTGGGAGGTTTTGCAGCAAAGTTCTATCTGCTACATTCCACAGTTTGACTATGCCTTCTTCATCAGTAGAAGCTAAGGTTTTACCATCGGGACTGAAACTGACACTTCTAGTATTACTTTTATGATCTTCCAGAGTATTTATGAGAGTTCCATCGCCAATATTCCACAACCTCACAGTTGTATCAAAACTTGCAGAAGCGAGGGTTTTACCATCGGGACTAAAACTAATATGGTTAACGCTACGGGTATGTCCTTTCAGAGTTTTTAATAAAGTAGCATCTGCTGTTTTCCACAAGTTAATAAAACCAGCGGAACTACAGGAAGCTAAAATTTCACCGTCAGGACTAAAACTCACACTTCTCACCCAGCTATGATGAGCCTTAATAGTTTTAATTAAAGTGTTGTGCGTTACATCCCACAACTTGACGGTACCATCTTCACCTGCCGAAGCCAAAATTTTGCCTTGAGGATGAAAACTCACACTCGTAACTCTACCAGTATGTCCTGTCAGGGTTGATATTAATGTAGCCGGTTTAGCATTCCACAGCTTTACTGTGCCATCCTCGCCAGCCGAAGCAAAAATTGTGCCATCAGGACTAAAAGTCACACTTCTGATAGCGCCGCGATGACCGATCGCGCGATCGGTCTCTCTGACATGATATATTGCCTGTTGCAGTCCCTTCATTACCTGCATCTGTGTCTCGTTGGTGGCTGATGATTCTAATTTTTTCATCTTTTGGGCTGCTTGTAATGCTGTCAGTAGTGCTGCAAAAGGATCGGAAACCAAAGCTGCTTTAGAAAATGAAGTTTGCAGGACTACTTGTTGTTCGGCTAGTTCCTGTTGGGCTCTTTTTACTTGTAATTGGATCGATATTGCTGTGACTACAGAAATTCCCAAAATCACGGAACCGATCGCAATAATGCGGGTAGCCCTGCGCTTGGCTTGAGTTAATTCTACTTTTGCTTGTTGTTGAGCTGAGACTAAAATATCATTAGCTTTTGCTAATATCTGACCTTCTTCTTCTTGGATAGCTAAAGCATGTTGAAATTCTCGCTTATCTAAATCTTGAGATACTGCTAAAAAACGGTAATCCAGATAGCTCAAATTTTTATCGATCGACCATTCCAGAGCTTCTTGCAGCGCCTTTCCGCGCAGCAGCCGCGAATTATCTTCAAAATTAGCAGCAGCCCAAGCATTAAAAGTTTCTGCATAAGGCCGCAGTTGTCCTAACTGTTTTTCGACCCATTGCAGATTAAAAATTTCGGCATAAATTCGGTTGTAAACTTTTAATTTTCCCTGCTGTTGCACGACTAAACCTGAAAGCCGCAATTCGGTTTGTTCAGGACTGCCATCGGCAATAATAACTGATTCCAAAATTTGCTGGTAAAGCCCCAATAACTGTCCGGCTTTTTGCTGATTTCTTAAAAGGCGATCGCGAATTGTCTTCAAATGTTCGGGTTCATCTTGGGATTCCCAATTTTCAATAATTCGTGAATTCACCACCTGTTCAACCGATGGGGAATTTCCCAATGCCGATGCTTCAATTATCAGCTTGCACAGCTTTTGCGTCAAAAAAGGTTGTCCTCCCGTCCAATCTAATATCTCAGCAATAACACTTTTAGGATTCCTCACCCGCCCCCGCCAACCATCAATCAAAGGCTGCACTTCATCGATCGCAAAACCGCCTAAATTTATCGCCCTACCAATATTAAAAGGAGTTTGAGTTTTATCTGCAATCAAATCCGAAGGACTCGCCACCCCCAACAGTGCAAAAGTCAACCTTCGATATTCAGGATTGTCAACTCTTTGATTGTAAAACCAGCGAATCAGAGCAAAAAACTCATCCGCCGAAAAATTCATGCTCAAAACTCGATCGATCTCGTCAATAAAAATAACTATATTTTGTGATATCTCAACTAAAATAACTTCTTCAATAAACAAACTAAACCGCTGAAGAGGCGAGAGCAAATCCCGGCGATCGCGCCACCAATTCCGCCAATTAATTTTATTACTTAGCTGACAGCTACTGACCAAAGAATTAATAATTCCAGCATACCATTTTTCGGGAGTTACATCTTCCTTGCCAATCCCAGTTAGATCGATAAAAGCGCAAACAGTACCTTCAGCTTGCAGCCTTCGCATCGCCCGCACCCGCAAACTAGATTTGCCCATTTGACGCGAGTTCAAAACGTAACAAAACTCACCTGCTTTCAAATTTTCGTAAAAGTCCAAGTCTGCTTGGCGCGTCACGTAACACGACGCATCTGCTGGGAGACTCCCGCCAATCTGATATTCATCGCTAACTGGAAATTCTTTCATGATTGCTTACACCCAAATCTAGATTAGATTGTACGATCGCAAACCAGACTATGTAGAGATTTACCGAAAAACCCTGATTTTTTCGGATTGCGATCGGGCTGCACCTGATTTTTCCCTATAAATTCACAATCTGAAGCTATTTGTCAGTTTCTATAATACCTGATTTTATCACCATTGCGGTTCAGGAATTTTAGCAAGAAACTGATAACAGAAAGCGAAAGGTGCAGGAAATAAATACAAAGACCGATCGCTAACGCAAACTCAAAAAATAATCGCAAATAGGACTTACTACCATGACAGCACTTAGAATGATCGCCGATACTAACATTTCTACCGCAACATTCGGTTTGATTGAAGGCTTGACCGATGTTCCTCGGACAGAAGACGATGGTAATCCAATGGTAAAAATACGTGAAGTAATCGCCGCAGATAGCAACTCTACTAACAGCTTGTTCGGCAGCATCGATAAAATCGGTGGCTTACCTAATGACAACATAAAAGGAACGCCAGGAAATGATTACCTAGTAGGAAATGATGACAATCAGGTTAGTGATGCAATCTTTGGTGGTCGCGGTGCAGATACACTCAAAGGTCTTGACGGTGACGACTTCCTGTTTGGCGGTAGTGGTAAAGATCAGCTTTATGGCGGTGGTGGTTCCGACTGGTTAGAAGGTAATAGTGGCAATGACATTCTCGTCGGTCATACCAACGATCAAGGAAAATACGATTATCATGAAATCGATACCTTAATTGGTGGTTCGGGAGCCGATACATTCTCGCTAGTTATGAACGGGGGCCCAGACCCGAAACTTCCTTACTTCGATGGCCAGGGCGAGACTGCTTATGCGATTATTTGGGACTTTAAGAAAGCAGATGGAGATGCAATCTTAATGCTTGGTAAAAAGCAAGATTACGAATTTACTTCTGGTAACTACGGTTATGGAAATCAGTCACTCCAAGACACGAAAATATTTTATCAAGGTGACATGATTGCCGTAGTTTCAGATAACATGGCTGCGGATTTAACCCTCTCCTTCGTCTAATTCTATCTCTAGGGTAACTGGTTCCTAGGCTCTGCCTGGGAGCCGATATCCAGAGGCTCTGCCTCGAAGAGCGATCGGAAGAATAAATAAATCAACTTCATCTCCGCATCTAATCCGTTCTAATACCTAATTTTATTACCCAACAACATTACTTGGAGAATTATCATGGATAACAACATTCAAAACCAAAGCCTCTCAGTTGTACGGTCTGTAACATCCATCATCCTTGCTACCTTGATGGCAGTATCTTTTTCCTCCGCAATGGCAATTTTAGGTAAGACTTCTCAAGTTTTGGCTAACCCCTTAAAATCACAACAGGTTAATCACCTTCAAATTAATGAAGTAATTACTTCCCCATCTTCGATTGTTGGTAACTGGAAAGGGAATCTTTATTCTCAAGGTGATGATGCCTTAACCTCTGTTGAAATGGTTATTAAACAGGGAACAAACCAGCAAGGAACATGGAAGTTTATAGGAGAAAATAATACTCCTTTTGAAAGTGGTGCAGTAGTTGCCTCTGTAGGTGCTAATAATGTAACTTTGGAATTCAAACAAACAAACAAAAAACCTAGTTAGTTTTTCAAATGCAAACTTCCAAACAATAACAAGCTTTCCTGCGAAAAGGTTGGTAATACATTGACGAAGCTCACTTTGAAAAAGATTTAGCTTAACTCGCGAGAAGCCCCACGTCTCACCGGAAGGTGAGCGTGCTTTCTTTAACCTAAAACGCGGCAGAAGTATTCGCGGTACAAATTGCAACGCGGCATGACATAATTGTTTTGCCGCCGCACAATTCCCATGCTGTGCAATTTGTAAATTTGCATCGAATCTAATTCCACTGGTTCGGCCGAATTCACAACTTTTTTCAAGGCCAAAGCTACTTCTGGATTGTGTTGCAGGATTTCCAAATGCTTGCGTAAATGACTGCTGTAAATTCCCGATTCTGAGGCGGCATTTTCTAATAGCTGAATTAATGAGATTTTTCCGCAGCTAATCTCATACATTGCCAATCTGACTAAATAAGGATGTCCGCCGATCGCACTAATCAACTCCTCCAATTGCCCCTCATCCCAATCCAAGCCGTGCAACCGCGCTAAATCGTGAATTTGCCGACTCTCAAACTCCAGCAACTCCACGGGCACCCCAGCATTAAACGGAGATTGATTCATGTCTAAAGGAATATAAACTTCGGTAGAATGCGCCATTACCAACCGCAGTTTTTGCCAGACATCCGAAATCTTGGCTTTTTCGTGCCAGCTTCGCAGCATCCCCAGAAAGTCTTCGACTACTTCAGTATAGGGAAATAGGCGATCGACTTCATCCAATCCCAACACCAGAGGATTTTCTGTTGTGGCCAGCAAATACTCTTCAAAGTAAACCGTACAGTTATCATTGCTGCCTAAAATATCCGTATCCCAATATTCATTTAATTTGTTTTCTAACTTTAACTGGCGACTTACCATCAAACACAGCCAGCGCAAAAATTTATCCAAATTTGTTAATATTCCTCTGTCTGCGGCGCTCAAATCAAGATAAACGGCGTGATATTTCTCCCCCTGGGCGCCAGCCAAAATGCGGTTCACTAATGAAGTTTTGCCCATCATTTCTGGTGCTTTAATCCGAATTAGCGAACCGGGTTTAAGAACTGTTTCGCCGCAGAGTGATTCGATGTTAGAACGTTCTATATAAAAAGCAGAATCTAATGATACTGAACCTTCGGGAAACTGCAAATTTGCCACTGTCGGCAATGTTTGTAAAGGTAGATTCATGTGAAGAGATTGACTTGACTTTGCTTCATAAGCTCTCCTCAAAGCTTCTTTAAAATTTTTCTTAGTAATTCTTTCTCCCAAAGCTTCTGAAAGCTTGTGCCACAATTTATTGCCGACATCTTTGTTGAGGTATTCAGCACTGTAGCCGTATGTTTTGGCGATTTCATCGTAACTTTTGCCTTCCCAAGAACCTTGCAGGACTTTCATTTCGATGTCGCTGAGATGTTTGCCGGTGTTTTGAGCAAAAATGCGATCGGCAGTTGCTTTGGTTTTGCTCCAAGAGAATTCTAATTCTGAGTTCATGGGCTTGGCCGGGGAGTACGTATATACGTAAGTATGCAGACTTTTACAAGAGATATATTGTTCCTGAATGGAAAAGTCACCCTGACTTTTCCCTATTTTAACCGATCGCACCTGATTTTTTAGTGCTAATCCTTGTTGAAACACCTGATTTTATTCCCCTGGCTGCTTTCATTCTTAGAAAATAAACTGGTTTATAAGCA